>JAEEGI010000796.1_pt1 | contig 84502 bp, 61 predicted proteins | sample 8958751 | NCBI WGS metagenome assembly JAEEGI01 (sample SAMN16246545, study PRJNA631951) | gut metagenome | biome: gut microbiome; feature: rumen; material: KS-attached | host: Bos | place: Iran: Karaj | collected 2018-10 | reverse complement strand
GTTGCCGCGTTCGAACTTCTCGAACTCGCGTTTGAAGTTTTCGATTTTCTGATCGAGATCATTGACTAAACTCATAAGCAAACTCCCGGAAAAAAGATGCTGTATGTGAAAATAATTAAAGTTTTTTGCAAAAATTCGCTATTTTGTAAAATGAATTTTACGTTTATATATTATTACACAAAATATGCGAAAAAAGGGGTCAAAAATCACCCTTTTTTACCAATGGCCACTTGCCAAAGATGCTCCAATGCAATAGCCCCCTTTTCTCCGACATTTTCGGAAAAGTCGTTCACGAACATTTTGATGTGGTCTTCGATAACTTTTCGGTCCTCAATTTGTGCAAGTCGTTCGATAAATGGAGTCACCAAATTAGCCCTCTCCTTCGCGATAGCGATGCTTTTGCGAATTTCCGACTCCACTTCACGAACAATTTCCTCCGAAAAAGTACGCCGAATAACCGAAATTCCCAACGGAATAGGCGAATTTGTCTTTTCTTCCCAGTAAGCGCCAAGATCGGCCAAAAGGTGCAACCCATCTCGCTTCCAGGTAAAGCGGTGCTCGTGAATAACGACCCCTTGGGCCGACTTCCCCACCCGCAAAGACTGGTAAACCTCGTTGAACAACGCATAACGCACCGTAGGATCGCCCCCTATTTCATGCTCGTACCAGAACTTGAACAGGAGAGCCGCCGTCGTGTCGGCACCAGGAAGCGTCGTCGGAGCCCCCGGATTAAACGATTCGGTAGCGGACGAAAGCAGAAGCGGACCACAGCCGTACCCGATAGCTCCCCCACACTGCATGTGACGGTAATCACACTCAATTTTGGGAAAAACTTGCGCGCTTACCTTAGCCACGTCCAGCACCCCTTGTCTGACCATTTCATTCAAGGTCTGGACATCCGCATAGTGGACCTTCCATTCGAACGGGGAGTTTTTTAACCCGGCGATAAGGGCTTCATATATATAAGTGTCGTTGGGACAGGTGGAGATACCGAGGGAAAGGTGCATAGAGGAATGAGGTCGGGCCTGTGGCCCTTTGAGGTGGTAGGAAGTAGGAAGTAGACAGTAGGAAGTAGACAGTAGGAAGTGGTTAGTGGTTGGGGATATAGACGAGAGACGAAAGACGAGAGAGGTAAAAGTTGTCATCGAAGGGCGAAGCCCTGAAGCAATCTCCGTTAGAGAATCTAGAGGTTAGAATCTAGGGGCTAGGGAGAAATATCACGGCTTCGCCGTCTGTTACTAACGCACGAAGTGCGTGATTCTTTTCACTTGCCGCTAGTCTCTATTCTCTAGTCTCTCGAATACTCATCGCTCATTGCTCGAGCCCCGAGCCTCGAGCCTCACAGCTTATCCAGCACCTCCCTTTTGAGAGCGGCCAGGGCTTCGGGGATGCGCCAGGCGGACGGGTCTCGGTCAGTCGCGATGTTGCTCACGGCGCGAAATTCAAAGCACGGGACACCAAAGCGATTGCATACGGCAAAGAGGGCGGCTCCTTCCATACTTTCGACATCGACATTGAACCGGGCACTCCGGTCGAAGGCAAGTTTAGATGTGCCGGTACAGCAATTCACCGTCAGGCCCAAGACAGATGGCAAGTCACGCAAGGATTCCGGGAGCGTCCCACCATTTTCGCCATACCCAACGGAAGCACTTTTGCTGAGGCTAGACCAAGGAGTAAAAGAGCCATCCTGCTCCTGCACCCCCATGTCGCCTACGATTTCGCTTTTCACACGAACAACATCCCCTACCCCAAGTCCGCGATGGGGATAGGCTCCACAAACACCAAGCAAAAAAGCGCATTCGTAACGGCAATGGGCCAATAGTACAGATAAATTAACAGAAAAATTCAATAGTCCAACGCCACAGATGGCAACATCGTAACGTCTTTCATCAGTGGTTTGTGCAACACCCAGCCCGGGGACCTCACATTCAGGATAAAGGAACGAATATTCCTTTTCCGAAGGAATCACCACCAGCACCGAAGGCATCAGTCCCCCGTCTTTTCTAACGTAGGAGCAAGACTGCTCTCCAATTCGGCAACGCGGGCAAGGTCCAATTTCCAAGGACGGTCCACCTCGCAACGCGCAACAGACACCGCCGTCGCCTTGACAAGGCACTGCTCAAAACTCATTCCCTGAGCATCGGCATAGAGCCAACCCGCAAAGAAGGAATCTCCAGCACCGACATTATTCTTCACCTGAATCTCGGGCGGTTGAATTTGCAAGCTCTGGAATTTCTTTTCGACAAAACGGAAGGCACGGACAGGCGCTTCTTCGTCCGTAATCACAAGATTCCTTATGGGCAACCTTTCGAGAACAGCCATCGCCGTCATCTTCCAGAACTGCGGGCTCGACTTGACCTGGGGAATCCCTAGGCGATCCAGCAATTCACTGTACTCCAGCTTGTTTATCTTGAGGAGCTCAACGCCCTTTTCGAGCCAGGCATCGATATTGTTTATCGCATCGATAAACACGCGCTTCCCGGTAAAGTCCAAGGAATTGATAAGGCTGACATCAAAAGAACGTGGGAACGATCCGCAAAGGGCAACGCACTGGGTGGTAGGCCAAAAATTATTGAGCGTCTGGATAAAGTCCGCATTCTCCCCAACGGCAAGCTTTGGCGAAGGCTCAATCAACTCTGTCGATTCCCCATCGCTCACGATGGTCGTACAGATTCTCGTTGGTTCGTGAATCCACACGGGAGCTTGCTTGATACCGTCCGCAGACAGTTCATCGAAGATACGGGAGCCGTTATCTGCCCCAAGGAAATGCATCAGCACGGGAGTCCCGCCCAAATGCCGCAGCACACGGCCGCAGTTGATGCCCTTGCCCGAGGCATACTCTTCCACCTTCGCAATGCGGTGGACTTCGCCTAGCGTAAACTTGTCCAAAAAGAACAGTCGCTGCCAGGCGGGGTTAAGGCCGAGTATCAACGTTTCCTGAGGCATAGGACCTCCTAGAAGTTCACCTTGAAGAACTTGCGCTTGCCCACCTGGATTACCAGTTGGTCAGAGCCCTTGATTTCAAATGTCGCCTGCGGGTCGGCGAGCTTTTCGCCGCCAATCTTCACGCCGCCGTTCTGGACCATGCGGCGGGCTTCGCCCTTTGAGGCGAACGCCTTGACTTCCACGAGCAGGTCCAGGGCACCGTAGGTGCCGGCCGCCACGCTGCACTCGGCAGCATCGCTCGGGATAGCGTTACCACTATGAATCTCGCGTTCCTTCTGCGCGGCGGCCTCGGCGGCTTCCGCACCGTAGTACTGCGTCACAATGTCAATAGCAAGACGGTGCTTAGCATCGTTGGGGTTCATCTTGCCCGCGGCGATGTCGGCCATCATCTGCTTGATTTCTTCAAGCGGGATGTTGGTGAGGAGTTCAAACCAGTTCTCGACGATGCTGTCAGCAAGGCTGTAAATCTTGTGGTACATCACGTCGGCAGGCTCGTTCAAACCCACGTAGTTGCCGATGGACTTACTCATCTTGACCTTGCCGTCGGTACCGAGAAGGATAGGCATGAAGAGGCCAATCTGCGGTTCCATGCCTTCGAAAAGCTGGAGGTCACGGCCACGGAGCACGTTGAACTTCTGGTCCGTGCCGCCGAGTTCCACGTCGCTCCGAATAGCAACGGAATCGTAGCCCTGCATCATCGGGTACATGAACTCGTGCAGGCTAATCGGCGTGTTGGCCGTATAGCGGTTGTGGAAGTCTTCGCGTTCGAGCATCTGGGCCACGGTGAACTGGCCCATGAGTTCGGTCACCTTGCTGAACGGGAGCTTAGAGAACCATTCGCCGTTGTAGTGGATTTCCACCTGGTCACGGCGGACCACCTTGAAGAACTGTTCCTGGTATTCCTTCGCGTTTTCGAGCACCTGTTCGTGCGTGAGGCGCGGACGGGCCTTGTTGCGACCACTCGGGTCTCCAATCTGGGCTGTGTAGTCACCCACGATGAGCACCACGGTATGGCCCAAATCCTGGAACTGACGGAGCTTGCGCATCACGACCGTATGGCCAAAGTGCACATCCGGGGCCGTCGGGTCGACACCCATCTTGATACGGAGCGGGACGCCAGTATCGTAAGACTTCTGGAGTTTCTTTTCGAGTTCTTCCTGCGGCACAACATCGATAACGCCGCGCATCAAAATTTCAAGCTGTTCTTTTACAGGACGGAATTGCATTTTAGGGTCTAGAGGTTAGAGACTAGGATCTAGGGTTAAAAAATTTCAATGGAAAATATAGAATTAGTAGGCGGTAGGAAGTAGGCAGTAGGAAGTAGACAGGGGGCAATAAACCATAAAATTGGGCGATTTAGGCAGGAATCAGCAATCTATTTGGCGAAAGAACCTAGGTCGATGCCGAGTTGGTTTATTTTATATGTAAGAATACGCGGAGTCGTGGAGAGACTGCGGGCAGCGGCTGCTACCTTGCCTTTACTACTCTTGAGAGCATCGCAGATGATATCCTTCTCGTAGGCTTCCACCATGCGCTTCAAATTGCCATTTACGGGAGTACCGCTTGTTTCGGCAGTCTGGAGCGTGGTCGGGAAATGGTGCGGATAAATCACGTCTTCGTCGGCAACAAGCACGGCACGTTCAATTCCGTTTTCAAGTTCACGCACGTTTCCGGGCCACGGATAACTCATGAGCATGTTGATGGTCGTGCGTGCGAGACGGCGCACGTTCTTGCCTACGATGCGGCAGTAGTGCTCCACAAAATGGTCTGCAAGCAGCACGATGTCGGTTTTGCGGTTGCGCAGCGGCGGCACGTAAATCGGGAAGATATGCAGTTGATAATAGAGGTCTTCGCGGAAGGTTCCTTCTTCGACCATCTGCTGTAAATTCTTTGTGGTGGCCGCAATCACGCGCACATTCACCTTCTTCGCGATGCGAGCACCAATGCGTTCCACATCGCCGTGCTGCAACAGGCGTAAAAGTTTCACCTGAAGGTTAGGCGAAAGTTCACCCACTTCGTCGAGAAAGAGCGTGCCGCCTTCGGCCTGTTCTACGCGGCCAGGCGTCTCGGCAAATACACCCACGAGGGCTCCACGTACGCTGCCGAAAAGTTCGCGGTCCAAGACCGATTCCGGCATCGAGGCGCAATGGACGCGGACGAACGGGCCCATGTTGCGTTCGGAACGGTAATGGATAGCTTCGGCCACAAGCCCCTTGCCCGTACCGACCTCGCCCACGATGAGTGCGGGCAGGGGGCTACGGGAAACCTGGTCAATCTGTGCATACACGCGCTGCATCTCGCTCGAACGCCCGATGATATTGTCGGGCTGGAAGCGGTCCTTGAGTTCGAGCGTCAAACGTTCGTTTTCAGCCTTGAGGATTTCGTTTTCTTCACGGGCCTCACGGCGGAGCTTCACGGCAGCCGCGAGCATCTGCGCAATAATTTCCAACAAACGAAGTTTTTCGGGAAGTTCATCTTCCACAGGATTCTGCACGTCGGCACTGAAGGCGCCAATTACCTGATGCTCCATAATCACAGGCACGCAGAGGAACGCCTTGTCCTCCGTCTTGCCGCGCCCCGTACGGTCCAAAAAGTCAGGGTCTTTCGCGACGGAAGGAATGATAATCGGCTTGCCGGTCTCGACGACGCGCCCAGTGATACCCTCGCCCACCTTGTAGCGACCTTTGCGCGCCTGGCGGCTGCTCAAGCCCTCTGCAATTTCAATAGAGATTTCGCCCGTGTGGCGGTTGTAAAGAGTAAGGGTCGCGTGCTCCACGCCCATCGTGGATTCTACCACTTCCAAAATCGGGTGCGCGACGCTCTCGAAATCGAGCGTCTGGTTCAGGATGGAACTGATCTTGTAGAGCAGTTCCAGTTCCTGGATTTTTGATTGCGAGGTGGACATAGGGGAAAAAAATAAAAAATTTTCCCTACGGAACTATGCGCCTTATAACCGGAATCTTGCGGACGCACCAAGTAAAAGCCATAATGATGGGAATCATGACAAACGGAGCGACCAGGCGGTACACTAGCGAATTCCGGTCAACGAAGGAAATCTTGGCAGCCACTTTGAGTAAAATAAACTGCAAAAGGTAAATCTCGAAAGCGTACCGTGCAACAACCTTAACGAACTTGGCAAGGCGATCCCGATCCATCACCCAACGCCCCACATCCTTCAAGAAGACGAACACGCTAACCGCATACAAGACAGACGGAACGTTCCCATACCCCTTGAACGTCGTAACCACATGGCCCGCATCGACAGAGAGCACGTAAGACCCGATGATATGCAACAACAACGCCACAAGGCCCACCACATAGATAATCACCTTGTGCCACTTTTTGAATTCATAATTGTGGAGCACCCATCCCAACAGCGGCCATATCAAGAACCCTTCCAAGGTCGCAACTTCGAACATGATATTCAAATCAGAAGAAAACACGTTCTTCAGGAAAGGGAGGAAGATGTTGAACACAAAGGCTGCGATAACCAAGTAAGAGAACACGAGCATTCTCTTGTTCTTTTCCACGGCAGCAAAAAGCGGCATACATATATACATATTGAACAGCGCATAGAAGAACCAGTAGATACTGACAAAACCGTTGCCCGTCAATCCCTGATATACCGACTTGAAGGTGATATCCGACCAGACCCGCTTGCCGGTGCACAGGTCCATCAGCATCGCGACTAAGCTCCAGACCAGAAAGGGCAGCATCGTCTTCATGAACCGCTTGGCAAAAAAACGTTTCATGGTATAGCGGTCAAAGAAATCCATCAGTGTAATGCCGCTCACCATGAAGAACAGGGGAACGGCAAAATAGAACACACATTCAATAATGTTCGCAGAGAACCAGTAATCCTCTTTTCCGGTATAGGACCAGAAGCATCCGTTCGTATGCAGCGTCAACACCGCAAATGCGGAAACCACGACAATGAAGGTGATGTAATCCGTCGCCTTGCTACGCTTGGCGATTTCAGGAGTTTCATTATTCATTCAGTTCACCTAACGCAACGCTTCTTGCACCAAGGCGGATGCGCGCTTGGCATCGAAACGGCCCTTGACCTTCGGGGAAAGTTCCTTCATGATCTTGCCCATGTCTTTGGGGCTAGAGGCTCCGGTCGCCGCCTTGATTTCGGCGATGAGGGCCTTGACTTCGTCTTCGGTCATTTCGGCGGGCATGTACTTGCGGTAGAGCGCGATGCAAGCTTCTTCGGCAGGAATTTTGTCCATAAAGCCGCCCTTCTTGAGGATCTCGATGGCTTCCTGCTTCTGCTTCACGCTGCGGGCAAGCACGTCGACACACATCTCGTCGGTGATGCTCTCGGTAATCTGTGCGGGAGTGGCACCGGACTTCATGGCTTCGTTCTTGATGTCGGAATGGAGAGTACGGAGCGTTCCGAGCGTTTCGGAATCGTGCGCCTTCATGGCGGCCTTGATATCGTCGAGAATTCTTGTCAGCAATGCACTGCTCATGTTTTACCCCGGACGGTTTACGCCCCGTCCTGGCGTCTAGGTTTGACCTCTAAAAACACGCAACGAGCCACCGGTCATGGACCGACGACTCATTACTCTTATCAAAAACCCTTCGAGAACCTTGGACTACAACCAAGTCATCCGGACTAGCCGGACCACTATTAGTAGAGACGCTTGCGGTTCTGGTCAGCGATTTCTTTCAAGCGCTTGCGGCGGGCAGCCGTTTCGATACGCTTCTTTTCTTCGGAAGGCTTTTCGAAGCGCTGGCGCTTCTTGACATCGGAGATGATGCCGTTCTTTTCGCAGGACTTGGTGAAACGCTTGAGAGCGCGTTCAAAAGGTTCGTTGGACTTAACAATTACGCCGATCACGATTTTCCTTTGGTTAAAATTCAGTTTGAGAGCCCAAATATATTTATAAATGTCCACTTCGTCAAGGGGCTAGAGGGGGCCGTTTTGCAGGTCCTTTTCGAATAAAAGCCCCCTTTTTTACAAAAAAACACAAAAAAATGCGATTTTTCGCCCATATAACTTGCGTAGAATCAAAGACTTATGTATATTAACGCATGATATGTAACTAAATCTTAATCGTTAGTTACCTAACAAACATTACCGGAGTTTTGAATGAAATCTCTTTCGGCTTATAAACTCAGCATGGGCGCACTTGCCTGTGCGTTCCTCGTCGCTTGTAATACCGGCGAAGAAGATGTCGTCCCCCAGATGAACAAATCCAAGGCAACCCCTTCTGCCCAACCAGTCAAAAAGGCAGAGGCCCCCGCAGAAGAGGAACCGGAAATCGTTCCCTTGAATTCGCTTTCCGGCGACAAGCAAGCCGAAGCACCCGCGGAAGTCGCCGCTCCCGCCCCGGCAAAAGCAGCCCCAGTCTTTAGCGGAAGCGTCCAGCCCCAGCAAGACGGACAGTACGTCATCCAGGTCGGCATCAAGCCCACCAAGAAGTCTGCCCAGGCTATTGCCGACAAGCTCGCCGAAAGCAACATTAGCGCCTATCTGGCCGAAGTCGAAAACCCGGGCGAACTGGAAGGTACATACTACCGCGTCCGCGTCGGCTACTTCACCTCCATTGCAGACGCCCAGACCTACGGCAAGGATGTCATTGGTGCCTTGAACTTCGATTGGTGGGTTGACAACCGCAGCAACGACCATGTGGGCAACCCCGCCGGCGAAAGCTACTACAACAATTCGCAGTCCTACGAAGATACGCAATCTTACGAGGAGCCCGCTCCTGAACCGGAGCCGGAGCCGGAACCGGAACCGCAGCCACAGCCACAGGCCCAGCCGCAACCGCAGCCGCAGCCACAGCCGCAAGCCCAGCCGCAACCGCAGCCGCAGGCTCAACCGCAGCCACAGCCGCAGGCCCAGCCGAAACCGCAGCCGCAGGCTCAACCGCAGCCACAGCCGCAAGCTCAGCCGAAACCGCAGCCGCAGGCCCAACCGCAGCCACAGCCGCAGGCTCAGCCAAAGCCGCAGCCGCAGGCCCAACCGCAGCCACAGCCGCAGGCTCAGCCAAAGCCGCAGCCGCAGGCCCAGCCTCAGCAGCAAGCTGAAGAAGTTGAAGTCGAAGAGGTCGTGGAAGAGATTATCGAAGAGGCCCCTGCCGACGGAGACGATTGGGAATAAGTTTTACTATCCACCATTAAAAAAGAGCCCCATCACGGGGCTCTTTTTTAATTCCATGAAATTGTTTTATTATTCCATTTATTCATCAATACTCGCCAGCGTCATAATCTTCTTTCATTTCATCACACAAATCTTTGAAGTCATCTTCATATTCATATAAATCGTCGTCGTCATATGTTGTAATGTTTATGGTATTTCCAGAGCAGTCCACAGAGATGGAGCCATCCCAGCTATCTACTTTATCTTCCCACTGATCACAAGACTTAGCGGCATCACTGGCATCGGCATACCACAATTCAGTTTTTATAGTCACACGTCCGTCAACGCCGGAAACCGTCGAGACATAGCTCGCAACATCCTTTAGACGCTGTTCCACTTTTACTGAATTCGAAGTTCGCGTCACATTGCACGAGTAATCACCCAATGTGACGTTTTTAATGACGCTGACATCATCATCCTCGAAATCTTCATCGGAATCTGCATCGGAATCTTCATCCGAGGAGCCAACACTACCGCTGCTCACACCTTCAATGACGGATTCATCGTCATCCAAAGATTGTGGCGGATTAATTCTTTCCCCGGCTTCATCATCGGTTGCAGCACCCGATACAGGGCTCTTCATGCTGCCATCGGCGCTACAGGCAACCAAACCAAAAGCCGCTGATACTAGCGCTACAGCGATTAAATTTCTTTTTTTCATATCATTCTCCATTCTTTGGATTGTTATTTACATCATAATTTAACCTTTTTATGAATTAATGTTTTTTCTAAATTTACAGACATGCCCACAAAAAAGCCCAAAGTATTCGTTGTCCACTTAGGATGCGCCAAAAATCAGGTCGACGCGGAGAATCTCGTCGGCGAAATGCTGCACGCGGGGTTTGCCACCTGCGAATCGGCCTCCAAGGCAGACTACATTTTGGTGAACACCTGCGGATTCATCGAGGCAGCAAAGGAAGAATCCATCAATGCGATTCTCGCCCAAATTAAGGGCAAAAAGGCAAAACAGAAGCTGATTGTCTCGGGCTGCCTTTCGGGCCGCTACGGTGACGAACTCATCAAGGAACTGCCCGAGGTGGACTACTGGGTGGGCACGTACAAACCGGGCGAACTTTTAAAGAAGATGGGAATCGTCGCACCGCAGAACTGCGATGCAGAAAACCTCCCGCGAATGAACCTCGGCGGGTTCAACCACCACGCCTACCTAAAGATTGCGGAAGGATGCAACCGCCGTTGCGCCTACTGTGCGATTCCTTTAATCCGCGGCAAGCAAGTTTCCCGAAGCATCGAAGACATTGTCGAAGAGGCAAAAGAACTCGAAAAGCAGGGCGTCAAAGAAATCACCCTCATCGCACAGGACACGACCTACTTTGGCCGAGAAAAGGGCAAGAAGGGCGGCACGCTCGCCCAACTTTTGAAAGCCATTCTCGACAACACGAACATCCCGTGGATACGCACGCTGTACTGGTACCCGATGTTTGTTGACGACGAACTGCTGGACCTGATGGCAAACGAGCCACGCCTCGTGAAGTACGTGGACATGCCTATCCAGCATGCCAGCGACAACATGCTCAAGAACATGAAGCGCAACTACCGCAAGAAGGAACTCGTGGACATATTGCACAAGATCCGCGAGCGCATCCCGGGAGTCACGCTACGTACAACCGTGCTTGTCGGGTTCCCCGGCGAAACGCACGAGGATTTTGAAGAACTGATGGAACTATTGCAAGACGTGCAGTTCGACCACCTGGGCGGTTTCGTGTTCAGCCCCGAAGAAGGCACACCCGTGATGGAGATGGACCTCCCCGCCGTGGACGAGAGCGAGGCTCGCGCAAGGCTTGATGCAGTAACGGACTTGCAGGAAGAACTTGATGCAGAACATGCCGAAGCGATGATCGGGAAGAAAGTCCGCATCATCATCGACCAAGTGGCAGAAGAAAGTGAATACCACTTTTACGGGCGCACCGAAGGCAACTCGATGGAGAACGACGACATCGTAAAAGTACTGGAAGGCGACGCCGACGTAGGCGAATTCTACGACGCGCTGGTGGTAGACGCCGAGCCGCATGAGCTAATTGTGAAGATAGTAAAATAGGGGTTAGAATCTAGGATCTAGGGGCTAGGGAGAAATATCACGGCTTCGCCTTCTGTTATTAACGCACGAAGTGCATGATTCTTTTCACTAGCCTCCAGTCTCTATTCTCTAGTCACTCAAAGGCTCATCGCTCACTGCTCACCGCTCGTACCTCGTGCCCCGCACCTCCTATTTTTTACTATATTTCGCAGACCGAAATCGGATGGGTTCCGTCTAAAACGGAACTGCATTGGCCGAGCCCGTGTATCACAATGGATAGTGTCCTTCCCTCCGAAGGAAGGTATTCCGGTTCGATTCCGGACATGGGTATTAAAAGAGCCTGTCACATAAGTGGCAGGCTCTTTCCATAGAGAAAGTTTAACTATAAAACAGATTAATCGTCGTCACGACCAGACCGGGCTCGTTCCTTCTCGCGTTCGCGACGGCGCTTTTCCGTATCATCCGGGAAGAATTCCGGGAACGCATAACCGATGGCGATACCGAACACGATACCGGTCTTATTCATACCATCAGGATTCACAACGATAGACACCGGCGTTTCGTCCGTCTTGGAGGTCACGTCGAAACTGGGGTTGCTAAGGTCCTTAGATTTCAGCTTCGGGGCATAATACATACCGAAGGAGAACTGGAGATAATACCATTCGTTGGTCAAGTACGTGATAAGCGCATCGAACTGGAAACCGTTAACCGTAATGAGCGGGCGCATCTTGTTCTTGTCCGGGCGGATGTCGTGATCAAAATACACTGTACCGTAAGAAACGGAAACACCGAGATGCAGCGGGTTCTTCGGGAAAAGGTAATAGTTGAGGCCAACCTTATAGCCAAAACCACCTTCTAGGTCAATATTCGGGACGTAGTCCTCACCCTTCGGGAGGTAGCCAACCGAGCCATACAGGGCAGCGTGCCAACGTGAAATGTACTCGACTCCGGCACCAAAGCCCATGCCCATACCGGACTCGCCCATGAACGGATAGCGGGAACCCATACCCACCTGGAGAATGAGGCGGTCCTTCAACCAGTCACGACGGCGCAGAGAATTTGCGTATTCGTCCAAGCGCTGTTCTTCTTCGAATTTCTGGCGAGACTGACGTTCTTCCAACTGGGCTGCAGTATATTGGCTAAGATTCTCTTCATCATCGTCACCACCATTAACAGCCTTGGAAGAACTTTCAGGCGCCGAAATAAACTCATCGTCGTCTTTTTCTTCTTGTTTCTCTTCTTTTTTGGGTTGCTTTTTAGTCTGCTTTTTAGATTGTTTTTTTGGTTGTTTAACCACAACCTCGGTTTTCTTGACAGATTTCTTAGAAGACGACTTCTTTGCGGCTTTTTGGGGCGCAGCCGAGGCCATGACGGCAAATAAGAACAAGCAAAGGAACAAAACAAGTTTTCTTGACATTAAGAGCCTCAAAACAATAAATTTCTTTTGGAATATAATCTATTATAGCCGATTTTTTCAAACCAACGTGTAAAAGTTGGTTTATGTAGACACTATTTCGAGACCAATTTTGCCTTGATGCTCCCAAGGGCGATTTCACACTGCATCAGCACAGGGATGCGTTTGTCATCATCAGTCAACCAAATGAAAATGCGTCCCTTGGAATTAAAAATTCCGTCACCATCAAGCACGGGTTCCACCTTGACCGTCTTGACCTTGCCGATAGCCGTCTTGAGTTCCTCTTTCCCGTGAATAAGCACCTTTAGTTCATAGCGTTTTTTCCCGCTCACAGCGGCAAATCGCGAAGTGTCCCCCACCGCAAGCGGCATTGTTCGGACCCAGTAGAATGCAGAAATGATGCTGTGTTCCATGCCCTGGATGGCGACCGACGTATCCGCGGAGCGCTTGACCTGTCTTTTTTCGGGCGGATCCAAAAAGACCGTATCCGAGAGCCAGGCCTTCTCGCCCTTGCGATCGAACCGGATGACGGACTTGTTGTGGTAGCTGCCCTCGTGGAGCGTTTTGCGGAAGACTTCCGTCATGAGGCCCCTGTTGCGAACGCGCGTGTAAATCGTATCGGCCACAGGATAGAGTTTCTTCAAGACGCCGTTATCGTGCGCCAAGGAATAAAATTCCGTCTTCCCGTCCTTCGTCGGGCGGACTTCCAAAGTCGCCGTTCCCGCCGTAATGGGGCCCCAACACAAATCGTAAGTCAACTTTTCGCCCTTCATCCAAGGCGCTTGGACCACAGGCAAGTCGGGCTCACCGGCGAAAGACACGGTCACGAGGAACGCAGCTAAATAGACAAATATACGAGAGAGAGAATGCACGATAGTGGTTAGTAAACAGTGATTAGTGGTTAGGGAATGTTGGTGAGAGGTTATACAATCGCGCCGCAGGCGCATGCTCAGAGGGAGCGGAACGCGACCGGCCTCAAAGCAAAGCGACCTGAGAGCGCGAAGCGCGGGCTCAGACCTCTATATCTCCGAGGCCCTTGCGGTAGGCGACGAGCTTCTCGCGGACAGCCGGGTCTGCGATGGCGACGATGTGGGCGGCGAGGTAACCGGCGTTCTTGCCGTTGCCGATGCCGACTGTGGCCACCGGGATTCCCGGGGGCATCTGCACAATGCTGTGCAGAGCATCGACGCCGTTGAGCGGGCCGCCGGCGCAGGGCAGGCCGATAACGGGAAGAATTGTGTGCCCTGCGAGCACGCCCGGAAGGGCTGCAGCGAGGCCTGCGACACCGATGAGGACCTGGAGGCCTCGCCCGGCGGCTTCGCGGGCATACTTTGCCGTAGCGTTCGGGGTGCGGTGAGCAGAGAGAATGTTGAATTCCCACACGATGCCGAACTGGTCGAGCACCGCGGTGATCTTGTCTACAGTTTCCTGGTCGGACTTGCTACCCGCAACGATACCGACCTTTGCATTCGGAACTTCATTAATCTGCATATTTACTTCCTACTGTCTACTTCTTACTTCCTACTTCTTAGCGAGTCTTGCAAGGCCCTTCTTGCCGATGTCCTTGCGGTAGAATTTGCCTTCGAACTGAACCTTTTCGCAAGCGGCGTAAGCGATGTCCAAGGCCTCCTGGAGCGTTGCACCGTGACCGACCACGCCAAACACGCGACCACCGTTAGTGACCAGCTTGCCGTCCACCATCTTGGTACCGGCATGGAGCACCTGGGCGCCGTTCTTTTCGGCTTCTTCGATACCCGTGACGACCTTGCCCTTTTCATAGGAACCCGGATAACCGGCGCTTGCGAGCACGACGATTGCGGAGCTGCCCTTCGGAGCCTTCGGGGCACCGAGCTTGGCGAGTTCACCCTTTTCAGCAGCGTCGAACAACGCGAGCACATCACCGTCGTAGAGCGGGAGCACAATCTGGCATTCGGGGTCACCGAGGCGGCAGTTGTATTCCACGACCTTCGGCCCCTTCGCAGTCACCATGATGCCCACGTAGAGCACGCCCGTGTAGGGTTTGCCTTCGGCGGCCATACCCTTGAGGGTCGGTTCGATAATCTTTGCCTTGACTTCGTCGAGGAGAGCGTCCGTCACGACCGGAGCCGGGCTGTAAGCGCCCATTCCACCGGTGTTCGGGCCCTTGTCGTCGTCAAAGACGCGCTTGTGGTCCTGGGCAGAAGAGAGAATCACGTAGTCCTTGCCGTCGCAAACCACGAAGATGGAGGCTTCTTCGCCGTCCATGAATTCTTCAATCACGACCGTCTTGCCGGATTCGCCGAAGACCGCCTTGTCGCCGAGCATTTCTTCGACAGCATCGTTTGCTTCCTTGTCGGTCATGCAGACGATAGCGCCCTTGCCCGCAGCGAGGCCCGACGCCTTCACCACAATCGGAGCCGGGTGTTCGGCAAGGAACTTCTTGGCGGAGGCGAGATCGGTGAAGGTCTCGAAGGCTGCCGTCGGCACGTTGTACTTCTTCATGATATCCTTGCTGAAGGCCTTGGAGCCTTCGAGCGCGGCAGCAGCTGCAGTCGGGCCGAAAGCGCGCAGCCCGCGACGGCGGAATTCATCCACCACGCCAGCGACCAGCGGAATTTCGGGGCCGATGACCGCGAGGTCAATCTTTTCGGCCACGGCGAGGTCGGCAATGGCCTTCGGGTCGGCCACATCGACCGGCACGCACTTGCCGAGGTTTGCCATGCCCGGGTTGCCCGGAGCGCACACGAGAGTGTCGCACAGCGGCGACTTCTTGACTGCAAGAGCGATGGCATGTTCGCGACCACCGCTACCAACGACGAGAATGTTCATACATTAGTCCTTTTCTGTTTCGAGGAATAATGTAGAAAAATAAAAATCGGTTCTTAACTTTTAGCGAGTTTACAATGCCCCGAATCAAAGCCCCTTCAAACATAAAGCATCATTTACTCCAAAATTTTTCTCCAGAATATGGGCAAATGTCTAATTCTTCAGGTTTAATCGCCGCCAATTCCTTCACAGTTTTTTCAGTTAAATCAATTTGGATGTCCTTCTGACAAGCATTTCTCGAATCAAGCAAAGGGTCTGCTGACAATTTAAATTTCAGAACCTGCTTCAACTGATGTTCATCAACAGACTTGCCAAGATACGGGAAATTAATTTCAATTTTCGTCTTTTGTTCTTTCGGCAAATCCTGTTGTTCCGTTCGCTCTCTATGTGTCTTACTAAAAAACCGATCTACACGGCCAGCTCTCTGCTCTAAATCACCAGGAGTCCAAGCCAATCCATAATGATATATTCGATTACAAAAAAGATGAAGATTTATACCTTCTTTGAGAACATCAGTACAAACAATAACATCAGGATAAAAAGGAGTATTAAAACGCTTGATTAGTCCTTCATTTCCTTTATTACCACCTATAGCAGGCATTACCCATTGTTGCAGATTGAGAAAATCTAATTTGCTTTCAAGATCACATTCATGCTCAATCGCATCGCCACCCAGCAATTGTTTGCAAACTAAATTTCCATTATCGAACAACAGTTTTATTCTTACACCATATGTACATTTTCCAGAAAACAGTCTTTTCATAATAGAGGCACAAATATTCTCGTCTTTTTCAGCCGTTAAATAGCAATACATAAGTTCCAGAACAGCTTCGCTTGATTTTAAATATTTTTCCACAATAGATTTTAACACTTCTCGCTGATAAAGATCGCTATCAACAATATCAACATTCACGCCAAATTCAGACAAATGGTTCCATATAGAATCTTGCAACAAAGTTTTCCTTATCAGCGTTTTCGAATAAGCAATTTCCCTGATTTTCCCAGAATCACCAATTTTGTAGAAATCCTTAATAAACTTCGCCATTTCCGTGTCGCCCTTACGTCTTAAGGCCAAAAAACAACATAAAGGTAAAATCTCAGACGGATTATATTTTCTTTTCCCCCCATATTCCAAAATATAACGATTCCGTTCTTTAGCAATATATTCATTCACTTCTTTCACAAAGTCATCATCTACTATTTTATCAACCTCTTTTACACCATATAGTTCCGTAAAATAATTTTCAGAAAAAAGAATACTATTGGGTTTATTCTTTAATAATGATTTCTTGAATTTCGACACGGCATAATACCCTACGCCTTTGTGATATTTTTTTAAAGCCAACCATTTAATAAGGTTACTTCTTGACTGAAGAGCACCAACATCCTCCGTTTTTTCCAACAATTCGGCCTCTACATTATTTTCATACAAATCTTTCTCATCGTTTTTCGTAGATGTTTTTTCATCATACATAGTTTCAAATGCTTTTTGAATATCATAAAAGCAAGCATTCGAAAGCCCCAGTTCATTTCCCCAATAAGAAACAATTCTGTCCTCATAAAGTTTATTAAGCCGTAATTCTAATTCTCTTACACTTGCAAGCCTACGAACAAAAATAAGAGATTTATCAGGCCGATTGCATCCACAACGAACTAATGGCAAGTTTTTCTCCAATAGTTCTTTAATTTCATCTTCCATAAAACTAAATTTTGGATGGGGAGGATATTTCCCTTTTCCAATCAATTTATCAAAAGATTTGCTTATATTTTGTAATATTTTCTTATCCGGAGCCTCGCCAGATTCCCCAATTTCATGGGAACCATAATTTTCAAATTCTTTAGCCATTTCTCCAGTTTCTTCATCATTCAGTTTTTTTTCGGAAGGCCTATAACTCTCAAATGTTTCCAAAAAACCTATTTTATATGCGGCATTATTTTTTGCTTTTATCTGAGCCAATTTACTTTGAATAAGCGCAAGGAAAAGCCTTTGCTTCAAACCATACTCATCGTCTTTTTCCAATCTTTCCGCCACATCATTCGGAGAAATATTCCTCACATCATATTTACAGTCTTTATCATACGCTCTTAAACGCCTTATCAAAAAATGTTCTAAAAATTCATGGTCAATATCCTTTGAAGCCGGAACATTCCCATTTTCTTCAAAATAAAGAAGTTGTGCCCTTAATGAACCAACATTTCTATGTGCAGGAGTAGCACTCAATAGAAGAAATTTTGAATCATTTTTTCTTGACGATATACCATTTAAAACTTCGCCAACAGAAGTTTTTTTTGAATCTTTACATCTTTTCAAACCTAGCCAATAATTCAAAAAAACCGTTGCATTGTTTTCATTTCTCAAATTCTGCGCTTCATCCACAACCACTAAATCAAAATTTGCAGTAAATTTCCTCAAAAATTTTCCACAAATTTTCCCCGAATCAAAAGAATTGAATTTCTCGCTATATTCTGTATTTACATCAATTCCTGTCACACGACACAAGCCTTCATATAACTTTCTTATTGAAATTTTATCGTTATGCGAATACTGCGAATTGTTATTGTTGAATCTCGCAATAGCATCTCCCATTGTAGAAAAAGTTGTTAGGCGAGCAAGAAAGACATTTTCACTTTTTTTTTCTTTATAACTTTTGAGAAAATCCTGACCATTAACAAAGTTTCTCACATTCATACAAACATTTTTATTCAAATTATTTCTCTGAAAATTTTTTATTTCGCTCACCCAGTTATCTTGGACGCTGCTATTAGGAGCAATAATAAGCACCTTTGCATCTGGTTTTTCTTCCAAAAACATCGCTATTACACCAATAGCTTGATAAGTCTTACCCATCCCCACTTCATCCGCAAGATAAGCATATTGCCTTTCTTGAAGAATTTTACACAGTGCCGTAACACCCTTCGTTTGTAATTCGGGAATCGAATCATCCCCATTGAAAGAAGAATTCCTGCCCGCAAAGTTTATGATCTGCCGCACACTTTGAAGACTCACGCTATCAAACATTATAATTCCTCTTTTTGAATTCACTTACAATCCATTTAAAATATTTTCTATCCACCCTTTTCTGAACAATCTTATTTATACTTTTTTCTATTTTGTGCAACTGTCTAGAAATCGCTTCGATTTTTATCTTATAAAGTTTCCTTCCATTGTTTGATTCATCATCATTGTTTAGCGATAGAACTTTCTTCTTAGGAAGCAGATTTATTACAGAATTCACATAACTAGCAACAAGCCATTCATATACAATATCTTTATTCTCCCTATCCAAGCAATCTTTCTGAAGAAAATTCACTATATTCTGAACGCTTCCCGGTTTCGTAACCAAATAACCAAACAAATCCTGATCAGCCATTTGCTTTCTCTGCATCCATTCTTTATATTGTTGCCTATATTTTTCAGTTTTTCTTTTTGTTTTTGGCGCATTTTCCAAAGAATTATTTCGTGCCTTTTTTATTTGATTCAGCAAATTTTCAAAAGATCTAGCAACGAGATAATAGTTGTCAAAAACATCTGAAGTATCTTTAGAAGCAACTCCTAGTGCCTTTTCTGTATCTTCATCGTCCGGATTAATTAGTCGCAAATCTGGCTTTCTATCATTTTTATTATCATCAGAATACGCGAACCATTCTCTAATCGATTCATTTAAATTTTCGCAACTTAATTCGGGTCTATATTCACCTGCATCAAGCTCATTAATCAAGCCATTAAAGCAAACCTTGCCATTATCAGAACAAAAAACTGAAAAAGATTTATGTTTTAAAAGATGATTTACAATCTCGGTAGACGCTTCCAGCTCTAATTCATCTTCTAAAACCCAACTTTTGGATAAACCGTCAAACCTAAACAAATATCTTTTATTTCTTTTTAGGCCTATGGAAGAAATTCGAATTTTAAACTCCTTCCAATAAACCGAGGCAGAAACAAAAAGACTTTTTTCTTCAACAAAGCGTTCATCGCGATTAGAAATATGATCCTCATCAAGTAACAAGTTTTCTTCAGAAATTGCTTTCAATTTCAATTTTAAATCGCCAATATTACTAAACACCAAAGCCGCTTCAGCATTTTTCCCTCTCAGTGCTGCCGTAGTAAAATTATATGAGCCAACAATTAATCGATTTCCAAATTGAATAACCTTTGCATGCACAAATCGAGATTCTTCATCATTCAATTCAGAAAAAGAAACGCCTTCATCCCTCAAATCTTCATAATCTTTCTTATATAAATTGTACGAATTGCCATCAATTGCAGGGAGAATGGTCGTTTTTGTTCTATTCGGCAAATCACCTAACAAATCCTTCGGACCATTTTCATCAAAATATGGTGATATAATAGTTAAGTTTCCTTTAGGACATCGCCTTAAATAATCTATCATCTTTATTCCCGAACCGGAATTAGTCCAAACAAATTCAGCAGCAGCATCTTTTGTTTTATGCTTGTTTAAAAATTCCTTCAATTCAGAATGTCTATTCTCATTATTCTCAAGAGAATTAATAAATCCCAATAAACTTTGAGAAAGCTGCATAGATTTCACTTCCACACAACCAAATCCTTCCTTATTCCTTCCGTAGCCAGAAACTGTTAGATTGCAAGAAGATACGAACAGATGAGCAGACTCTTTTTTTTCATCCTTTCGGCGACCATAGATAACAATAATTTTAGGATGAAAAACACCCGTTTTTACATTTTGGGGAAATACGGGGACTGTGAGACTACTAGAGCCAACAGACACTGCATTTTTATCATAATAAACAGACAAATGGTTTTTCCTAATCCACGCATCCGCATCCTTCAATTCTCCAATTGTCCTAATCTTCCTATCAAAACCCATAAGATAAGCTACTATATGCTCATCAAAAAAATCCGGTTCATAATTGTATGTTGTAAAAATGAAATCTTGCACTTCGGAATACAATTCATAAACCGATTTCAACGCATCTCTAATTTTTATTTCTTTAGTCATTTTGACAACCTAAGAATTTCATTTTTTACAGACATCAATGAGTATAAATAATAATCTCTATTCCAATCATCAATATTTATATTCATATCGTCAACATCAACAAAAGATTGTAACATCCCTGAAACGTCCGACTCAACCCAAACGGAACTATTCTTTTGCTCACAAACACTTTTATGATATTCAACAACATTTTTTTTGTAATCTTCGGAATACGGAGAACATTTTTCCCGCAGAAATCTAATACGCTTATTAAACAAGGATGAAACATCAGCTTCTGGAATACTACAAAAATCGTCGTATCGTTTTTTATGCTCTTCTAAATTTTCTATTTTTATAGATTTAAGATCTTTAGATACCATCACTTTATAAAAGATCTCTTCCAAACATCTTAAAAACGGTTCAAGCTTCAAAATATTTGAAACTTCACTTCTCTCCCGCGGCAAGGAAGAAATTATTTTTTTCGCTGTCAAACCAGAGCTAACCTTTTTATAACAAAGTTTCATCAGTTCCTTTTCTTCACCGTCAACTTTATACAATCTATCTATCCAAAATTCGCACTCATTCGGCCTAAACTTACCAAACACAGCCTCATACAAATAGTCCTGTGCACTAAAACGATTAAACATTCTATTACTTTCAATAAATTCTTTAAATGCTTTTTGAACATTCAAATAAATAGACTTGCCATAAAGTTCTTTCACATCATTAAGATCTATTTCCAAACCACTTTTCCCATTTATAATTCCCATCGTAGAAAGAGGTGTTTTATATCGTCCATAATATCCTAACGAAATCTCACGAACAAGAATTGTTTGGGATGTGCTTATTTCTGGATTACCTTTACTAGCATCAAATTTATTTTTTCCATTATCAGCACCAATTATCCCTTCTGTTTTTTCTCTACTAATTGCAGAATAAATAAACAACTGTTCAAAAAGAAGAATCAAATCTGAATAAGACAAATTGGTTTTTGTTTCTCGCACTTCGCCGCAAATCGAAAGGCATAACAAAACTTCTCGAAATCCGTGAATACTCGTACTAATTGTAGTCAGATGATTAACCACTTGCCTTCCATAAAAAGACCATATTGGTTGAAAACCTAAGGGATCTCGCTGCGATGTTCCCGAAATATCCTTATCTTCCACCGTAAAGAAAATATTGTTTAGCAATTCTTCTACGTTCATTTTTTCCCTCTTGTCAAGTCCAGCTACTTCCTTAAATACTTCGTGCCACGCCCGGCACCGACTGTCGTGACGACTCCATTTTTCACCATCTTTCCCAAAACATATTCAACAGTAGTCGGGCTGACATCGGGAAGAATTTTGCATATCTCGGATTTCGATATCGGCAAAAGGCTGTTCAGTACCGTCGCCTCGATGCGGGAAGTTTTGGTTATCTTATTCGAATTCACCGTCGCAAAGCGCTTGTCCAATTCTTGATAGCACTGGTAAAGCATGCTTAAAAAATGCTGGACAAACGGGAAATAGTCATTGCGACTCTCGTGCCAATTCACGGAAGATTCCCGCAACGATTCGTAATACCACGACTTGTTCTTGCTGATTTGCTCTTCGTACGAAATGTACTTGCCGACATCGTAGCCGTTCTTGTACAAAAGAAGTAGCGAGAGCAGTCGCGACATTCTGCCATTCCCGTCTCTGAACGGGTGGATGCACAGAAAATCAAGCATCACGCACGGAATGAGCAATAGCTTGCTTATGGAATCATCCGCAACAGCGTCCATATAGGCGAGTTCCAGTTGTTCCATTGCCTTTTGTGTTTGGGCTGCGCAAACAGGAGCGAAACGAATCTTGCGCGTCCCCGACTTGTCAATTTCGAGAATCACGTTGTCTTCGTTCTTGAACATGCCTCCGCGGCTTTGGGCCACTTGCGCGAGGAGCGTCCGGTGCAAAGAAAGCATAGTCTGCACAGAAAAAGGGATGTCGTTATAGCCGGTATGGATAAGCGAAAGGGCGTCACGATAACCGGCGATTTCGGCTTCGTCATGATTGAGCGGGGCGCTGTTCTGATTCACGATTTGCGCAATTCGGTCGTCACTGGTGATGATGCCCTCGATAGCATTTGAACTTTTAACCGACTGAACCTTGGCGATAGATTCAAGTTCCGTGAAAATCTCCTGATGAGATTCCTTGCGAAACGACGCCATCGTCTTTAACGACGCAATAGAGGATGTCGTATTGACCAAATTTGCGGGCAACAACCCACTTTTCAGGAAGGAATAGTCAAATTTATGCATATTCAGGCCTTTTTCTGCATAAAATATAAATTTTTTTATGCAGAAAAGCAACAGAATCTGCATAATCATTCAAGAATTTCATGCAGAATCATATTTTTCAGGAATCATTGTATATTTAAAGCAAATATTCAACCCCGAGACACATATGGAAGAGACATTCAAGACTAGAGGCGTTTGCGCGACGACGATTCAGTTCACGCGCGACGGAGACAAAATCAGGAACATCCGCTTTACGGGCGGATGCAACGGAAACTTGAAGGCTATCGCGAAGCTCTGTGAAGGCATGAGCGCCGAAGACATTGCGGCAAAGCTCCTGGGCAACACCTGCGGCGGGAAGCCGACATCGTGCGCAGACCAGCTCGCCCGCGCCGTCCTCGGGAAAGAAGCGTAATATCTTAAACATTACCGTTTCTTGAATACGACGATTTCAGCATTGTCTGCGGCACTCAATGCTATTATATAGAACACTCTAACATTAGAACACGACAAAAATCATAAAATTTTAAATTTTTCCCGTGCAAAAACGCATTTTTTGATTCTATTTTATGCATGTAATCAAGAATAAAGGATAAAACCATGTTTGCCAGAATAAGCCCCGCGTTATCATTTATTTTTGCGATACCCCTAATATGCCTCACGGCCTGCGGATCTACCGATACATGCGACGAAGTGTATCACCCGATATACAAACTTGCCGACTGCCAAAAGAAGGTGGGGAACTTCAAGAAGGGCACAACGACCCACTACGTACATTCCGAAGGGTTTGAATTCGACCTGACCGTAACCGAGGACACAATCATCAATAATGACTGGACAGATTTTTGCGTAGTGGCAAAAGAAGAAGACCGCACCATTCTGCTCACCTCCTCCTATCCCATCATGAGCGTCGAGGTAAACTTCCACGGCAGTATCAATGTCAGCAAAGAAGAAAACAAGCATAACCTCGTTTTAAGTTACCGCATGCCGATAAGCATAACCCACGAGAATACGGGGTACTATGTCGACCTTGATACCAATGGAACCCCGATGGACAAGGGCATCGAGAACACCCTCATGATGCTCGACACCATTACCTTCAACGGAACAACCTACGATAGCGTTTTCGTCATCATGGACAATGCGCATTACAACGGACTCAACTACCAAGAAGAAGTTCCCGGCGATACCGCCTACCTTTATTTTTCTAAGGAAAAGGGAATCTTGAAACTAGAAACCACTGACGGCAAGAACTTTACCATCAAGGAAGGGGGCGACGATGAATAAATTCGTAATGTTTGCCGGAATTCTGTCCGTAGGTATGACCTTCTCTGCTTGCGGGATGTTTGAAGAAGACCCCTATGTCGGAGGCGAATTCGCAAAGCTGGTGCAGAAAGAGCAGGAACGGAGCGACACAATCAGGGTTGTTGACAACTGGGACATTGAGGACACCTATGTGGAACGCATCTACAGCGACAATCCCGAATATTTCTATTTCGAGACATCCGGCAGCATCAACGAAATCAAGATTGAGATGCGCGTCGAATGCGATGAGGATGGTGGCAAGATGACTGTTTCATGCCTCAGGTATCGCCGCAATGGCATATGGCACTACGGTCCAGACATCGTCTTCAAGGACCTTGATGGGAACAAGATGACAAACAGCGATGGCTATACTATCCACATGCTGGATTCGTTGAAAGTCGGCAAAAAGACATACAAGGACGTGCTGGAATTCGACGCCACTGGTGCCAACGAGAACACATGCAACTTTGACAAGTTCTATGTTGCCGCAAATGACGGGCTCCTACGCATAGACCTGCAGGACTCCATCACCATCGAGCGAAAGCCTGGTAGAAAATAATTTGTAAAAAATTGCAAATCGACACCGACATCAGCTTATATTTAAAACAATCATGAAAAAGGTCCTGAAAGTCCTGCTTATCATCGCCATCACAATTCTGCTTACCGCAGCATTCTATGGCTACCACGTGTATCGTGCGATTTCCTTGGACAAAGACGACAGTCTAGCAGATAGCCTAGCATTTTCCAAAACGGCCTTGAGCATTTTCACATCTTCCGTGGAGTGGGATAAAGCCATCCAATGCAAACCAATGCCAAGGTCTCTAAATTCAGGACCTTTTGAACCAGGTGACTATTTGCAAACAGGCTCTGTTGCAGACGTGTATTACGGGACACATGATGAATTCGGGAAACAGGACGGCTATGAATTAGGCGCCCGCTACGCAAAAGACTCTCTAAAAGGCGAAGAGCGTTCTAAGTGGGGCGCAGGCATCATCACCGCCGAATACAGGAAAGAGGATAGCTGCTATTACACTTCAAAACTCATCGAAGTGGACGATGTGGATTCCATAATCATTACGAAAATCGCCAACATACCGAGCAACGAAACGCGCCGATATATCGGGAAGCGCCAAAACGGCATGGTAACGGAATGCATCAATTGTAGACTGAACAACGGGATCTGCGACGACACCATCAGCGTAGAAAGGATAGAATTGAATCCTGCAACCGGAAAGATTGCAAAGATGTTTTCAAAAACGAGAGAAACTTATTTTGAAGGCGTAGATTTATGGGTGCAAGACGAATTCATTCCAGAAACACAACTTTACGACAACTTGGGACGGCTCGTCGAAGCAAGTTTTGATGGCAAGAAATTCCGCTACGAACATTCCACGAACGACACCGCGAATCTCGACGTAAAAATTTATGACGAGTCGGGAACGAAGCTTGGTTTTTACAAGAGGAATCTCGAAAAAGACGGCAGTCGGAAAACGGTTCTATACGGAAATAATTTCGAAGAAAACAAAATAACGAGCTACTACCAAGACGAAAAAATTGTCAAGGAAGAATCCAGCCATATCAAGTTTTACGATTCGAAGCATTCTCGCATCAGACTGTTCAATTCCGCAGGCGACGAAGTACTCGACTCCTCTTTTTACGAAAGCTCCTTTTTGCCTGGAATACGCAACGACGCAAATTCATTCATAGCGAGAAAATCCTATGACGAAAACGGGAAACTCACGGCCACCGAGGAATACGAAGAAGCGTACGAAAGATTACTGCCTTTCATCTTCTTCCCGTTAAAATCGGTCGCTCGGGGAAAAGTGAGAAGTTACGAACTGGAGTATGACGCAGGCAGCATTTCGTCCATAACATTCCAAAACGACGACGTGAATTTCGCACTGCGCCGGGGGCTCCCCGCCTTGAGCAAACGGATTGTCTTTTCGAAAGGGAAACTCGAAGATATCAATGAGTGCCGGGAGCCCTACGATCTAAAGAAGATTTTAAAGCCCCGAAGTCCACAGAAAAACTAGTCTGAATGATAACGACAAAACCCATTACCGTTTCTTGAATACGACGATTTCGGCATCGGCGCCGTTCTTGCCGTATTCGCTCACGAGAATGTAATGCTCGTCGCAGGCGATTCCGTAGCAGCGGCCTTCGGCACCCTGCTTTTCGACCTGGTTACCCCAGTAGCTAGCGTTATCGTCCAGGAGCTTGATGCTGTTGCCGTTGATCTTGTATTCCTGATTGATGAACGAGCCCTGCAAAACGAAGAGATTGTCGATGCGGGGCATGTCCTTAATGCCGAGTGCATTGATTTCTTCAATGAACTTCTGCTTTATGGGCGATGTGGCATGCGGCAGTTGATCTGCCGGGAGGCGCCAGCGTTTGAGTGTCGGGAAATACTTGCGGAGTTCCACCTTGTACTCTTCGCGAGTAAGGCTCTTGCCCGTATTCTTGTTGAATTCATCGACGAACTGCGAGCAGAATTCCACCATTTCTTCCATCGTGAAGTCGCCGGTGAAGGCGCCGTCCTTGTAGCAGTAGATGCAGTATTCTTCGTTCTTGCTGCCGTCGGCGTTGGTGCCCAAGATTTCCGGCGAAAGCGGCATCCCGCAACTTTGACAGAATTTCATTTCCATAAGTTCTCCTTTTATTTCTTCTTTATCGGGTGGCGAATAACGGTTTTCAACTTTTCCGAGGCAACCTTGCGCACGTCGGAGAGGTAAATCTCGTGGTGACGCCTCGAGTCCGAAATGTCGTTTTCGTAGCCGTTATCGGCGATAAACTTGTCCATTGCAGCGATTGTCGCGGGTTCGTCATCGTACGAGCCGGAATGCATGCACTGTACGCAAAGCCCTTCTTCGATTTCTAGAAATTCGACTTTCGAAAAGTCCATTTTCTTTTTGCGGGTCGCCTCGTCAACAGCCCAATCAAAATCGGCTTTGGTAACAAAGTCAGGGAGCCTGATGACAGAAATCCACTGGAAATTTTCCTTGTGGCTGTAATCGATTCCGTCAACGTCGTCCTGCCACCAGAATCCTTCAAGTGGCGGCACGACGTAATCAAAGTAACCCTCGATTTTGTGGTCACCCTTTTTACTCATCTTAATCGTGTATGCGATTCCGTACAAAAGTTCGATAGACTTTTTGTATTCACCATCTTCTTCATTCGGGTTGCCCCTGCCACGCACCGCGATGTAGTTCATCTTCGGGACGGTGACGATCTCGGGTTTGCCTTTCGGCATGTAGAATTCTTTATATTCTTTTTTAAAGTCAAATGGCATGATTACTCCTTGACGAACGACCCGATTTCCACCAGATTCCCTTCAGGATCGGCGATGTAGCAAGTGCGTTGTCCCCACGGCTCCGTAGTCGGCGCCATGATGCCTTTTGCACCTGCGGCGGTGACTTTGGCGTATGCTTTATCGACTTCAGCGTAGTTAGCGACACCCAATGCTATTTCGAAATGCCCGTTGACGCCTTTGCAGTAAGCAAACTTCTGGCTTGTCATTTTTTCAAAATCCGATTTTCGGAACAGCAGGAACAACGTCCCATCTTTCTCTAGAAAAACATTGGTCGTGTTTTCGTCTTCCTTGATTTCAAAGCCCAAAACGTCTCTGTAAAAGCGGACCATCGTCGCCATGTCATCGACAAAAATTCCAAAGCCTTCTAATTTCATTGCAAAATCTCCTTGTTTTACATACACAAATGTACACTATTTTAAAAATTTGTCAAGCTTTTATATGGTTGCACGATTATTTCGGAAATACTGCGGTAACCCTGAAGAAAAGCGGCCCGAAACAGATGAAAAATGCAATCAGGCAGTGAAAATGCTGTTTTCGACGGGCTGACAAAACCAAAAAAGTTTGCCAGCCGTTTTTTTCGATACGATTTGGCTCGACAGAGCCGAAAAGGTTCAAACTGCCGAATTTGATTGCAATCGCCCCTTTTGGGTTACTTTTTGTTTTGCAAGGAATGGCCTCGTGCTACTCCTTGTTTTTTATGCAACGTAATGATAAACCAGCATCCTTGAATTCACCCCAACCTAATACATCGTGACTGTTGTTGTTGAAAACATAATGTTGTGCGGACATGCCATATTTTTCCGCTGTTGAGGTCCAAAATACGGCAGAACCGTTTATTCCTGAAAAAACTAATGAGTGATATGGTTTATATCCTGCTGGCAACGCGTTAAACCCTAAGCGGTCCAATCCCGTACAAACACTCCATTCTTCCACGGACTTTAAGGTTCGTCCACTGCCTTCTTTTCCGCCGGTGCGCATTCCCGTGTAAGCGATAAGAGTATCCCATTCAGCAGCAGAAGGTACATGCCAGCCTTTGGGGCATATTCCCTGCACTGGTTCTTCTATGGTACATTCATGTTTCATTCCACATTCTCCATAGGGCCGGTCGACAACGGCTTGCCATTGGTAAAGTCTGCCATATTTTTCACAGTTTTCCGGAAGAGTGTCGTAGCACCAACTAGCACTTGTTTCATAATTTAGATTTTCAGCCATCCATTCCTGATTTCCGATAACGACAGTCTTGTAGGTTTGATTATCTCGTTCGTCGGTGACTGCGGAATAATGGATACTTGACGATGAGAAGGGAATTGACGAACTTGAGAATTCGTAGGTACTATCGCTAATGCAGCGGATATTCCTCTTTAACTGGGTACCGTCCTGTAATTCCGTCAATTCCGTATCGAAGAGGATGCGAGTCTGGTAGCCATTACCGGCATGTATTTGGAATACATACTTAGTTCCCCCGTACACGGTCGATGTTGTCCAAAATGCAGCACTATATCCCGCACCACCATTGTATTCTCCGTAGGGATAGGCTCCAAATCCGAATTCATCTTCGCCAATATCCTCTTGCCAGCCTGTTACGGACATCAGTTTTACATTGGCCTTGAAGTACGACGTGCTGCGAACGGTGTCTTCTCCTGTATGCAGCATCAATGTGTCAAAGTCCTCCTTCGAAGGAGTTTTCCAACCAATCGGGCAAACCGTCTTGATTTCACTATTTGGATAATACCTTCCATGGCTATCGCAGTATTTTTCAGAATTTAGGTAACAGCAAGAACCATCCGTTACGTAATTCAAGTTTTCGGCCATCCAATAATGTCCACCAATGGCAACAACCTTATACTCTTTGCCATCTCTCTCGTCAACCAGCTTAAGGTATTCTCCCTTATATCCGACGGTATCCGCCCTTGTTAAAGGAATAACCCTTTCCCATGCAAAGGCCGACATCCATGTATGCGGATCAAACCCGTCGTGCTTGGTAAATAGCTTTGCAAGAGTCGTATCGAAATCCTTTTTCATCTCGGCGTTTTCAGAGCACCATTTGTCACCCAGGCAGCTTATGGCATATTTCGAATAGAGGTAATCCCACAACTCATACGACTCCGGAGTGGCCTGAACATAGGGGAATGCATATGCATAAATGGAATCTATGTCAATCGTGTTACCGGCAGAATCTTGCGGAAGGAACCAACTCGCGGAAACCGAAGTAGTGTCACGGATGAAATCGTAGAATATCGTGTGCACTACTTCGTTGGTCCCCCTTTTGTGGGCGCGAATTATTACAAAATAAGTCGGATGGTCTTTTCCCATTATAATATCAAATTGTCCGTCGTGTTCGCCAATGTAAGGTGCTTCGATGGTCTTTCTGAAGGATATGGGAATAGGCTGAAAGTATTTAACCGAATCGACCTTGGCCGGAACTTTCCATGATTGGTAATACAATGCGCAAGCAAGCGAAAAATCCTTATGTGTATCCGTAAACGGGGTGAGTTTGATGCTGTCTGCATTTATGTAGGCGAGGGTTCCCAAGCGTTCCTTGTACTTATCAAATGTTATGGGAATGAAGAGGCTGTCTTCGCCGCTTATCAGTTTGCACCGGGAAAGCGTCGTGTCGCCTTCGTAATATTGCGGAGCCACGCTGGGTGTTATAGTGAAAAACAGAGAACCATTCTTGTAGGGATAACTTCTTATATCTGGGTAAAAACCCAAGTAAAAACGGTCAACATGCTTGAATATTTCCCCGGGCTTTTCAGACGGGACAATATCGAATGTGACCTTTGTCTGGTTACAAGTTGACACTGCGGAGATTTCTATGGTATGCTTATTTTCGTCGGGCAGAGGGAGTGCCTGTCGTCCCCATTTCGATTCGACCATCTCGATATTTTTACCATCAATCTTGTATGTCAAGACTGAATCACTGCACGAGGAGAATCTAGGAGAAACTTCGAATACAATGGTGTCAATGTAAAAGTTCCGCTCGATGGCATGGTGTTCACCATTGCCAAGTATGCCATTGAAGATATAGGATTCCTGCGATGCGGCGAGCTCATAAATGTTGCTCGTTCCGTTATAATGGAGAATTTTAACGTAAAGTGAATCAGAATATTCAATAGATCGTTCAGGCCCCTTGGGGCTATCTGAAGGGGAGTCGCTACACCCGGCAATCCATGCGCATAGAAAAATCAAAAAAAGAATCTTTCTCATAAGTCAACCTCATTCCGCTACTGGTACTGGTAGTAACCGTTGTTATAGGAATAGAGAATGATAGTCGACGGCTGGAGCGTCACATTCACCTTGGTCCTCGGAATAATCCTGATGGAATTCGTGTTCTCACACAGCCCAAATACAGTTTGATTGTCAAAAGTGAAATTGCCGTTGTCGTCAATGTCGACTTCGTCGCCGGCATTGACCTGCAGATGGCGTAGCGAAATTTTCTTTTCAAAATAGACGGTATCGAAACCATCCAGGTGCATTGTAGATGTGCCTGTACGTTTTACCATTCGCGGCAGTTCCGTGTCGGCCTTGACGGAATCTACGACAACGTTACCGAAGGTACCCGAGAGCGACCAATGGATTTCTACGGGGTCAGGCTTGGTGATTCCGGACGTGTCATCCGATGTGCAGCCACATAACACCACTAATATTGCAATAATCAGGAGTCTTTTCATTTCCACCCCACTATTCGTATCTGCAAAAAAGGAAAAGATGCTTCTTTTTAGTAAAAATACTTTTTTTGTCACTAGTGTCCACTAAAAACTTAACATAAAAACAGGTTGTCGATGGTCGGCATGTCCTTGACGCCCAGCGCGTTGACTTCTTCAATCAGCTTTTGCTTGATAGGGGAATTGGCGTGCGGGAGTTCGGCATCGCTTGATTTCCAACGCTTGAGTGTCGGGAAATACTTGCGGAGTTCCACCTTGTACTCTTCGCGGGTCAGGCTCTTGCCCGTATTCTTGTTGAATTCATCGACGAACTGCGAACAGAATTCAACCATCTGTTCCATCGTGAAGTCATCGGTGAAGGCGCCGTCCTTGTAGCAGTAGATGCAGTATTCTTCGCTCTTGCTGCCGTCGGCATTCGTGCCCAGGACTTCCGGTGTGAGCGGCATCCCGCAGCTCTGACAAAATTTCATTTCCATAATTTCTCCTTTTATTTCGCTTGCTCGCACGAATGTACACTATTTAAAAAACTCTGTCAAGTACCGTAAAAAAGTTTGGTTGGCAATAACCATATGCCGCTTCTAGTTCTAGCGAATATGTTGGAGAGTGGCGTTATGGTTTGGAAAAATAGTTCTCGAAATAAACGGACCAGTATTTTTCATTATAACAGGAGGTTTCTAATTCTTTCCCGTTTGTTGTTGCTTTCAGATTCTCAATTTTTTCTCCCAGCCATTCGTACGATAATTCAATTGTCTGAAAGGGAATCGCATCCTTGTATAAAACGATTTCATTAGCGTTTGCGGAATAATTAAGGTAAATGGAAAATTCATTTCTGCTGTTATTAGCGAGTATTTCTTTGCAATTGTCGTCGTGCCAAGGTCCAACCCAAACATGTGGGCTACAAGTTTCCATTTTATGCTTAAAACTGTAATCGTAGGGAATTTCGGTTCGTGATGAATCGTTTATTTCGAAGACTCTAATTTGGAACCTTTCAAACGGAACATCATTAGGCAAATATCCATATATGCTAATATAATCTGTATAATCGCCATGACCTATCGGTTTAAAATATTTTCCGCCTAAATCAATCTTGAAAACTATGCTACTCGAATCCGGTCGCATTTCTTCATTGACAGGAAAAATAGTCTCTTTAATGGGCTGTAAAGGATGCTTGTTAAGGTATTCGTATATATGCGCTTGGTATGTTTTTGTTTTTTTATCGTAAGTGATATTTAATTTTTTGTAAGGCAACCCATGCTTATACCAAATAATATAATCGTTCTCAAAATCATTTCTGTACAAGGTCCAGTATGGTGGCATGATTTGTATTTGCCTTGTAGAATCATTTTGGGAAAATTGTACAAACAAATCGTTTGGCGAATTGTCGACAACGGATTCATTGAGCAAGGTATCTTTTTCCACCTTTTCACTGATTAAAAAAATATAGGGGTACGAAGGTGCACAACCTGTAAAAAAAATCGTCAGGAACAATATTGCGATTTTCCATATTTTCATGTCTATAAATATAGCCATAAAAATTGTTTTTTACAGCGCCTTCACGAGCGGTTCCAGGGTGTCAAGATTCACGAAGTCCACTTGCTTGCCGTAGGTGGCGATGAGGGAATTAAAAAAAACTAAATTTACGCCCGTTTTCAAGGTATTGCATGGCAGCGTCAAAGACGAACATCGATATGCTGAACGGGCCCCTCGGGAGAAAGATCCTGAGGTTTGCTATCCCTATTGCCTTGAGCAGCATTTTCCAGCAGATGTTCAACTTGGCGGACGTCGCTGTGGTGGGGCAGTTCGCAGGCGACAAGGCCCTCGCGGCCGTAGGCGCGAACACGTTCGTCATCAACATGCTCATCAACCTGTTCGTCGGGATTTCCGTGGGCGCGAACGTGGTGGTGGCCAACTCCATCGGCGCTCACAGCTACCGCTCCGTGACACGGAGCGTCCACACGTCCGTGATGGTGGCGTTCTTCAGCGGGATATTCCTCTCGTTCGTGGGAATCTTTTTTGCAAGGCCGATTCTCGAACTGATTTCGACGCCTTCGGACGTATTGGACATGGCGGTACTTTACCTGCAAATCTACTTTGCAGGGATGCCCTTCGTGATGATCTACAACTTTGTCTCCGCTATCCTGCGCAGCAAGGGCGATACAAAGCGGCCTCTCTATGTGCTCATGGTGGCGGGAGCAGTCAATGTGGCGCTGAACCTGGTTCTGGTGGCGGGCTTTGACATGGGTGTTGCTGGCGTGGCGATTGCAACGGTCATTGCCAATACCATCAGCGGGATTACCTTGTTCTACATGCTCTTGCACGAGGTGGGGCCCTTCAAGCTGGAGTTCTGGAAGTTGCGCGTGACACCTTTCTTCTTGAGCCGCATCTTGCGCGTGGGGCTCCCGACGGGGCTTCGCGGCGTCGTATTCTCGTTCAGCAATGTGTGTTTGCAGTCGGCCATCAACAGCCTCGGTTCTGCTACGGTGGCGGCTTCATCCATCGCCCTGAATTACGAATTCGTGGTATATTATTGGCTGAGCTCGTTCTCGCAGGCTTGCGTGACCTTCGTGGGGCAGAATTTCGGCGCAAAGAACATGGAACGCTGCCGCCGCACGGTCCGCTGGACACTTCTGCTCGGGTGTTCGACCACCATCGTGCTGAGCACGTTCTGCATCATTTTCGCAAGGCCCATGCTGAGCGTATTCACATCCAATACCGAAATCATCGAAATCGCGTCCATCCGCATGTACGTGGTGGTGGGGCTTCTCGCCATCAACGTCTTTTTAGACGTGTTTTCGGGCGCACTTTCCGGAATGGGCAAATCCCTGCCTCCGGCACTCACATGCATGGTGGGCGTCTGCGGCATCCGCATTCTCTGGGTAATTTTCGTTTTCCCCAGGTACAATTCGTTCGCCTCACTGATGGTGGTCTACCCCATCAGCTGGGTCATCACGATTGCGGTTATCATGGGAATCTATTTCTACAACATCAAACGGCTAAAATTCTAGCCATTTGTTGCAAACCTCTAAAGCGTTATTTCAGGAACAGCGAAAGCTTGCTGAAGTCAAGTATCGTGATGAACACGAAGAAGCTGATGAAAAACGCAGCTGCGACGTTCTGAATAATGCTCTGCGTCTTGGTAGAAAGCGGTTTGCCGCGCAACTTCTCAATCCCGAGGAACATCAGGAGGCCACCATCGGTAATCGCAAGCGGGAGTAAGTTCATTACGCCCAGGTTAATGCTGATGAGAGCAAGCAACATCAAAAATTCTTGGAAGCCGCTCATCCACACGTTACCCATCACAGCGACAATGGAGACCGGGCCAGAGAACGCATCGACCTTCACTTGCCCCTGGAACATACGCTTGAAATAGCGGAAGATGCTCGTGGTCATTTTCCAGCTGGTGGCGCACGTCTTGGTGAACGCCTCGACGGGGCCACGGCGCACGACTTTTGTCTCGCGGAATAGCACATAACCCATCTGGATGCCGACCATGTAACGCTTGTGTTCTTCGTTATACACAGCGCTGAGCGTCTTGGTGAGCGTATCGCCCGCACGGATGACGGTAATGTTCACGGGTTCACCCTTGCTGCCGTCGATAATGCGAACAACGTCTTCGTAACGGGAAATATGTTCGCCGTTGATTTCAAAAATCGTGTCGTTCAATAAGATTCCGGCCTTCTCCGCAGCGGAACCTGCCACAGGCGGGAGACGCACCATCACGCGGTTCCTAGGATAGATACCGATATCGCCGATACCCATCTTGATTTCGGAACCGGCAGAATCCTGCGAGGGAATCACAAGCTCTTCGGGAATAACCGTCACGGTCAACGGTTCGCCGCCACGATGTACAGTCAGGGGAACTTTGGCCCCAAGACTCACGCCAATCTGCTCGCGGAAATCGTCCCAACCCTGGGTGGCCTTGCCGTTAATCTCGGTGATGGTATCGCCCGGGACAATGCCAGCCACAGCGGCAGGAGAATCCTTGCCCACAAAGCCCACGATGAGTTCGTTTGTCGCTGGTTCCTGCACGCCCACCATGTAAAGCAGCATCAGCAAGACAAACGCAAATGCAATGTTGATGAACGGGCCCGCAAAAGCAATCGCTGCGCGCGCGCCCACGGACTTGGCCACAAAATCGCGCTCGTCGGGAAGTTCGCCATCCTTGATTTTGTCAGGGTTCTCCCCCGCCATTGCGACGTAGCCACCGAACGGGATGGCCGAAAGGCAGTATTCAGTCTCTCCATGGCGATAACGGAGCAGTTTCTTGCCAAACCCAATGCTGAAGGTATTCACCTTGACATTGTTCCACTTGGCTACCATAAAATGCCCAAGTTCATGAATCGTCACCAAAAAACTCAACCCCACCAGGCCGAGGACAAACATCAAGACGTTGCTAAAGACAGATTCCATCATAATGCAATTTAGTAAAATAGAGCCAATAAAAAAGAGCCGGGGGTTTCCCCCCGACTCCTCTGTATACACCAAACTTGAATAAACACTAGCGGATCCTGTTGCCCATAAGGTCGAAACGGAGGCCGCCTTTTTCCACGAACAGCTTGCTGCCATTCTTGCGGACTATCGCGGGAGCATCATGCCCCGTCGCGACAGGTGCAACCCTACGTATTGCCGACGCATCGGCGGAGCTGCTGGACACAGGTGCCACCCCGGAGCCGTCGGAACTGCTCGACGCAGGCGCCACGGATGAACTGGACTGTTCGACCGAAGCGCTCGATTCCGGAGCCTTCCCCGAATTCCGTGATACACCTTCAGCAGCAAACTCCGGCGCATACCCGGCATTGAGCGCCTCGAGCGCCCCCGCAAGGTAGGCCAGCGGAGCATTCCAATTGATGGCCACCTCGTTCGTCGCATAGCTGCAACGCTGGTCGGTATAGGCCGTCGCAGCAAAGCCGGTCCTGTAGTCAGCACACTTCCATTCGGCGGCAGACCCCACGTCTTCGCCGCCAGGCTGCGGGCCGCCTACGAGCATGCCGGGCACAGGTTCTGTCACTCCATCTGCCGTACTCGGGCGGTGGTGCGGCATCATCGGGGATTTTGTCCCGAACCCCGTCACAAACGACATGTCTAGCGGGTTTTTGCCCAGAAGGTAGTTGAGAGCTTGGACCGCAGCGGTATAATACTTCTCTTCGCCAGTCAGGTAGTAAGCGTGCAGAAGCCAAATACCCTGGTTCGAGGCAGCAGCGTTGGAACCCCAGACAAAATCGTCCTTGCTCATGACCACGCCAAAGCCGGTCTCGGTTCGCTTCACGAATTCGTCCGCCGTCTTGAGGATTTTCTGCTTTGCCTCCGCAGCGTCGCTGAACACAGAAGCGTGTGTCGCCTTGCCATAGGTCGCAACGCCCGACATGTCTCCCCAGTAAGAGATGTTGGCGGAAGAACCCGACTGCTTGTAAGAGGCGTCACCCGTCGTTATCGCAAGTTCGGTCCCCGCGAAAAGTTTCTCGTCGCTCGCGTCCCGACCCTCATAGGTGCCGGTCGACACTCCGGCAGGATTCGCCGTGAAATGCACATTCATGTTCGCAGATGCCCACGTGTATGCCTTCTTGGCCGCCTCTAGGCACGTAGTGGCATAGCTTGCATCGAACGGTTTGTAGACACGCGAAGCGAGAGCCATTACCCCAGCAAAGTCGAACGCCGCTTCGGCGCTTTTACCGATAACATAACGTTCATCGGAATCTTCTGCAGGCATCACGTCGCCCGGGAAACCGAGCGCAGTCAACTTATGGTAAACCGTACCATCGCTCGCCTGCATGGTAAGCATCCAGTCCAGGTTCCACTTGATTTCGGCAAGGAGGTCCGGGAGTTGCCCGTCTGCTGGGATATTCCACTTGAGCCCCTTGAAATATTCCGGAAAATGTTCGTACAAAGAGAGAAGCGTGTAGGTGGTGATCCCAGAGTTCACGATGTACTTGCCGTAATCTCCGGCATCGTACCAGCCCTTCGGGCTTTTGATGGAACCATTCGCCCCCGTGGAATTGTGGAACGGCACATTCTCGTCCAAGTGTCCTGCAGCACGTTTCCACTGCCCCGCGTACTGTTCTTCGAGGGCCAAAGACGCACGCTGGTAGTAGAACCACTTGGCAGCAGCCTTAAATACATCCTTGTAGGTTTCCTCTTTCACGACGAGGTCCTCGCGGAGTACGTTCCCGCCCACCTTCACGCTATATTTACCGGGTTCCTTGAGCTCGGAAAAATCGACAAGCTGCACGCTTTGGCCGCTAGCATCCCATACCGACGCGGCCTTCGGAGTTGCCGTGAGCACCGTTTTCCCGGAAGCGTCTTGGATAACAACGTCACCGGAACCTTCGACTAAGGAAAGTTCCTTCGGGTCAGCGGGGCGATAACCGACCTGATTTATATAGGCTATGGCCGCAAAAGCAGCCGGTACGCAAGTTGCGACTGCCGAAGCCATAACCAGAATGACATTCTTGCTATCCAAAACATCCTCTCTCGTAACAGATACGACCATTCGTACCTAAGAGAGAATATAAAGAAAAAATGCTCCCCGCCGTTGAGGCATAGGGAGCATACACTTTTTCACTGTATCAAGTGTATCAGACTTGTGTAATCTGTATCACACTTACGGCTTCGCGATGCGGAACACCTGACGTGCTCCGGCACGAGTCGCCACGACGTAGTAAACGCCGGGGTTCAAACGCGACAAATCGAGCGTGGAGGATTTCATCACGAGCGTTCCATTGAGCGAGAATACTTTGTACGTAGTCGAACCAGAAACGACCGAGCGCATAGCAGGGAGAGCATCTGTTGAATCACCCGTTGCAGGAGGAGTCGTTGTAGAAGAATCACCCGTTGCAGGAGGCGTTGTCGTGGAGTCTCCTGTTGCCGGCGGGGTCGTTGTAGAATCGCCCGTTGCAGGCGGAGTCGTCGTAGAATCGCCGGTTGCAGGCGGAGTTGTCGTAGAATCACCCGATGCAGGCGGAGTTGTCGTAGAATCACCCGATGCAGGCGGAGTCGTCGTAGAGTCGCCCGTTACAGGCGGGGTCGTCACCGCAGCGGCAGCCTTGGCCTCGCGGGCCTTGTTCAGGAATTCGACGGCCTTGTTCAAGTTCTCTGTCGAATTCATCTTGTCGCCGCCATGCTGACCACCCGACACCTTGACAAATTCCGTTACCACATTGTGCTTCTTCAGGGAATCGTAGAGTTCCTGACTCTGTTCGATGTTCACGACCTGATCGGAGGTCCCGTGGAACATGATTATTGGCGGATCGTCATCGCTCGCATAGTAGGGTGAGCTTGCGACCTTCCACTTGTCCTCGTTACCCTGGCGTTCCACACCGATGAAGGCACCTTCCATGGTTCCGGAGCCGCCCATACTGATGGGGTTCATCGTGTAGATGTCGGTCGGAGGAGACCAGAGTACTGCACCATCGACGCAGCTGCTGAACGAAGTGAACTCGCCAAGATCGCCGACCAGATCAACTGTCACCGAGCCGGACTTGCCTTCCTTCAGGCCGCAAGTTGTCGCAGTGAGGCTAGACAGGTGGCCACCCGAAGAGAATCCGGACACGGCAATAAAGCTCGTATCGAACTTGTACTTGGCCGCATTGCCACGGACAAAGCGCACCACGGCCTTGATGTCGTGCAACTGAGCCGGATACTTGCCATCTTCTGCCGAACGGTGATTCGGGGTCACGACTGCATAGCCAGCCTTGGCGTAAGCAGCACAAATAGTGCTCAAGTCCGCGGAGCCTTTCATGTTGTTCATGCTCCAAGCGCTACCGTATGTGTGGATGACCACCGGATACGATTCCTTAGCCTGTTTGGGAATGTAAATGTCCAGCGTATGGTAGGTTTTTCCGTCGCCTACGTAGTTCACGTCGGCCGTTTTGTCGGCATCCGGCACACTGCCGCCACCCTGAGGGCCTCCGAAACCGCCCATCTGGGCGAACGCGGAAACCTGGAAAAACAAGGATAGGGCCACCGCCCCTACGATTTTCTTATTCATTTTTGTCTCAACCCATTTTTTAATTTAAAAACCGGCCAGAAACACGTGTTTCTACAGAGAAACCAGTTTTCATGGTAATAAAATAATGCAAAATCTCTTTTTTATCACAAATAAGGCTCTTATATTGTTGTATCATTGCACAACAAACGCGATTTAAACACAATATTTCACAAATTCAACGGGCCCTCTAAAAAATTTTACAAAGAAAACGAATCATTGATAACCATTTAATCGTTAACATTAATTTACATCGTGTATTGACCCATTTTATAACCTCTTTTTTCTCGTCATTCGTTTCCCGTCTCTCGTCTTTTCTAAATTTACGCCCGTATTTTATTGTACAGTAAAACAAGGGATTTATCCCACAGGAAAACACTATGAAAAAGATCAAGTTCCAGGATACCTCGTTCCGCGATGGTTTCCAGTCTATTTTCGGTGCCCGTGTCTTCGCGAAGGACTTCATGCCCGCCGTCGAAGCTGCCTGCAAGGCCGGCATCACCCACTTTGAAGCTGGTGGTGGCGCCCGTTTCCAGGCCCTTTACCAGAACTGCGGCGAAGACGCCTTCGACATGATGGACGAGTTCCGTCGCGTGGTCGGCCCGAATGTCCGCCTGCAGACCCTCGCCCGCGGTATCAACGTGGTGGCCCTCGCCCCGCAGCCGCGCGATATGATCAAGCTCCATGCCGACATGTTCAAAAAGCACGGCATGACCCGTATCCGTAACTTCGACGCCCTCAACGACGTGAACAACCTGATCTACTCCGGCAAGTGCATTACCGACGCCGGTCTGGAACACGAAGTCGTCGTGACCATGATGGAACTGCCTCCGGGATGCGACCTCAACGCCGCCCACAACCCGGAATTCTACGAACGCATCCTCCGCAACATTTTGGACGCCGGTGTCCCGTTCGCCTCTGTATGCTTCAAGGACGCTTCCGGTACCACCAATCCGAACAAGGTGTACGAAACCTTCAAGCGCGCCCGCAAGCTCCTCGGCGACGATGTGGAACTCCGCATCCACAGCCATGACACCTGCGGTACCGGTGTGGCCCAGTACAAGGCCGCTATCGAAGGTGGCGCCGATGGCGTCGACCTCGGCCGCAAGCCGCTCTCTGGCGGTACGGCTCAGCCCGACCTGTTCTCCATGTTCCACGCCCTCAAGGGTACGGAATACAAGCTCGCCCTCGGTGAAGACAGCATCGTCGACGATCACATTCCGGAACTCATGGAAGCGAACAACGTCGCCGTCGAATGCCTCAAGGACTACAACTTCCCGCCTGAAGCTCGTCAGATTACGACCGACGTGATCTTCAGCCCCATGCCGGGTGGCGCTCTTACCGCCAACACCCTCATGATGCGCGAAACCAAGACCTTCCACCTGTTCCCGAAGGTTATCGAGAACATGAGTGAATGCGTGCGCCGCGGTGGCTTTGCCTCTTCTGTGACGCCGGTTTCCCAGTTCTACTTCCAGCAGGCCTACATGAACACCCTGAACCAGGCCGCAGGCCGCGGTACGTGGTTCAAGATGACGGAAGGCTACGGCAAGATGCTCCTCGGCTACCAGGGCAAGACCCCGTGCGAACCGGATCCGGAGCTCGTGAAGATTGCCGCCGACCAGTTCAACATGAAGCCGTTCAAGGAAGCCTATCCGGGCATCCAGTGCGCCGAAGAAATCCTTCCGCCGGGCATCCCGGCTGCGAAGAAGCTCCTCGAAGAAAATGGCCTGCCGGTTACCGACGAGACCATCTTCATCACGGGCTGCCTCCAGACGAAGGCTGGCAACAAGGGTATCGAGTTCCTCAAGGGCAACCGCCACATTGGCGTGCCGAAGAAGGACCCGAACGCCGCTCCGGCCGTGGACACCAAGAACATGAAGGCCGGTGCCGCAAGCACCTACCGCATCGCCCTTGGCAACCAGAGCTGGGACGTGCAGGTTCAGACGCTCAGCAAGTAAGCGCAAACCAAATCGTTTATGCGAAAAAACTCCGATATTTTATATCGGAGTTTTTTTTTGCACCCTTGATGGGTAGAACAAATTCACGTTGGAACGATTTTATTTTTCGCCTTTGAGCAATTCTTCGAAGAAGACGATTGTCTTTTCGAGCCCCTGGCGCAGCGGGATTGTCGGTTCCCAACCGAGGGCAGACTTGGCAAGGTCGATATTCGGGCGACGCATCTTGGGATCGTCGCCGGGGAGCGGCTTGTACACAATCTTGCTCTTGGAACCCGTCAGGTCAAGGACTTCCTTCGCAAGTTCGAGCATCGTAAATTCGCCAGGGTTGCCGATGTTCACCGGGCCAATTATCTTGTCCTGATTCATCATGCGCACAAAACCTTCGATGAGATCGTCCACGTAGCAGAAACTGCGCGTCTGGCTGCCGTCGCCGTAAATCGTGAGGTCTTCGCCCTTGAGTGCCTGCACAATGAAGTTGCTCACTACGCGGCCGTCGTTCATGAGCATACGCGGGCCGTAAGTATTGAAAATACGCACGATGCGGATATCGACATTATTTTGTCTATGATAATCCATGAAAAGCGTTTCGGCAACGCGCTTGCCTTCGTCGTAGCAACTGCGGATGCCGATGGGGTTCACGTTTCCCCAATAGTCTTCGGTCTGCGGGTGTACCGCCGGGTCGCCGTAAACTTCACTTGTACTGGCCTGTAAGATGCGAGCCTTCACGCGTTTGGCCATGCCGAGCATGTTGATAGCGCCCATCACGCTCGTCTTGATTGTCTTTACCGGGTTGAACTGGTAATGGATGGGGCTTGCGGGGCATGCGAGGTTGAAAATGCGGTCCACTTCCAGGAGGATGGGTTCCGTCACGTCGTGGCGGATGAGCTCGAAGCAGCGGTTATCGCGCAGGTGGGCGACATTCGCCATACGGCCCGTAAAGTAGTTGTCAAGGCAAATCACCTCGTGCCCGTCGTTCAGCAGACGTTCACACAAGTGACTCCCCAGGAATCCTGCACCACCAGTAACTAAGCAACGCATAAGCACTCCTTGCAGTAGGAAGTAGGAAGTAGACAGTAGACAGTGGTAAAACTAGTCATCGGAATCACGCTCTAATTCAGCGGCACCGTTCCCGCGGAGAGCCACGAGCCGGACACCATTCAATGTCAAATAAGGATCGTAAGTGTCGATGACCTTGCTGTGGCCCATGACCATGCGGCCCCAGCCGCCCGTTGCAAACACGGGGACCTTCTTCCGGCCCATCTCGGCCTTAATCTTTTCGACTAACGTTTCGAGCTCCGCCATGAATCCGTACAAAAGGCCCGCACGGATAGCGTCGTCCGTATTGTTCGCAATCACATGGTCCGGCCACTCGATGCTCACGGGCATCAAGCGCGCGGCCTTCTCGGTCAACACGTCCAAACTGGCACTGATTCCGGGGATGATGATACCGCCCGCAAACCCGCCATCCTTCATCACATCGAAAGTCGTCGCCGTGCCCATGTCCACCACAATGGCATCCTTGTAGCCGCGGTCGCGCAACGCAATCACGTTGCAAAGGCGGTCGGAGCCGAGGGTCGCCGGGTTCGGGTAAGCAATCGGGCAATCCAGGCAGTTCTTGGAACTCACCACCTGTACCGGGCGTTTGAGGAGCGTCTGCAAAGCCTTGATCCACGGGCGTTCAAGTACCGGCACCACCGTCGAAAGGCCCACATGTGTAATCACCGAGGGCTTGATTTCGGAGAAACGAATGAGACCGCCAATGCGGTTCATCACTTCGTCGCTTGTGGTTTCTTTGCGGGTGGTAAGCCTCCAATGGTCCACCACCTTGTCGCCCTTAAAAATACCCAAAACAGTATGGGAGTTGCCCACATCTACTACAAAAGAAAACTTTTCTGAATTTTTTGAACTTTTCTTCATCTGCAAATCACTATTTGCTAAAAAAATAGCAATTTAGGGGCATCCACGATTGCTATATATGCAACCATGGCTAATTTAGGCTATACATTCCTGCTCATCCTGACAGCCGCAATCTGGGGTTCGGGCTTTGTCGCCCAAATCGAAGGGAACGCATTCGGGCCATTTGCATTCTCGTGCATCCGCTGCTTTATCGCCGCAGGTTTCCTAGCCTTAGTCTTCAAGATTCTCGATGCGTTCGGCAAGAGCCCCCGCAGGCCGCGCAACCGCAAAGAAACGCTACTCCACTGGAAGGCTGGTTTCTTTTGCGGGCTGGCACTCTGCACCGCAATGAACTTGCAACAACTCGGAATGTACCTCGGTACCCCTGCCGGGAAATCCGGGTTCCTCACCGCCTGCTATATAGTACTTGTACCGGTCGTTAGTTTATTCTTAGGTAAGCGTACATCATTGAAGACTTGGATTTGCATCGCCATTACGACAGCGGGGCTTTACCTGCTCTGCGTCAAGGACGGTTTCTCCATCGAACTTTCAGACAGCGTTTCACTCCTATGCGCACTGGCCTTTTCGTTCCACATCCTCGTCATCGACAAGTTCGTCAACCACGTGGACCCGATTCGCGTCTCGGCAATCCAATTCCTGACCATCGGCATTTTGACCGCGCCCCTGATGATTGTATTCGACCTGAAATTCCCGGCAATGGACTTCGGCACTGTCATTGCCGCATTTGGCAACCCGTATGCAATAGCGGGCCTTGCGTTTGCCGCCCTATGTTCCAGCGGTATTGCCTATACATTGCAAATTGTCGCACAAGACAAAATCAACCCCACCATCGCCTCGCTCACGATGAGTCTGGAATCGGTATTCGCCGTCCTTGCGGGTTGGGCCATTCTAGGGGAACAGCTTTCAGCCCGTGAGATTTGCGGTTGTGCAATTATGATGGTCGCCATCGTGATGGCGCAAATTAAGATTTCGCCTGCCTCTTCTTGATGAGCAAGGCTCCACCGACAATCAGCACAAGGCCAAGCACGAACGAAAGAAGCGCGCTTCTCGTGAATCCCGCCACGATATAGCAGACAAAACTCACCCCCGCAACAGAAAGCGCATAGGGCAACTGCGTATTCACGTGGTTCACATGGTTACAGTCCGCACCGGCACTCGCCATAATCGTCGTATCGGAAATCGGGGATATATGGTCGCCACAAACGGCACCCGCCATGCACGCCGAAATAGAAATAATCATCAAATCCGGATCGATGCTCGAGAACGCCGCCACCACAATCGGGATCAAGATGCCGAACGTCCCCCACGAGGTTCCCGTCGAGAAGGCAAGCCCCACACCGACTAAGAAGATTATCGCCGGCATCAAGTTCATAAAGCCAGCAGCGCTCCCCGAAATGAGACTTGCCACAAAGACCTTCGCGCCAAGCGTATCGGTAACGCCCTTCAAACTCCAGGCCAGCACAAGAATCAATATCGCCGGAACCATCGCCTTGAAACCTTCAGGCAAACATTCCAGGCACTTGCGCAACTTCAAGACACGACGACCCAAATACCAAATCACCGTCACCGCAAGCGTACAGAAGCTACCAATGACAAGCCCCACCGAAGCATCGCTTGCACCAAAGGCATCGACAAAACCCTTGTGAGCCTCGCCGTTCGAGAAGAATCCGCCCGTATAAACTAAACCCGCCACGCAGAACACAATCAAGGAAACAATCGGGAAAACAAGATCGGCAACAGTCCCTCGGGAATCTTCACGCTTCAAAGACTGAGTCTGCGCATCGAGTTTTTCGGCCGCGGTCTCGTATTTTTTCATCGGGCCAAAATCCACCTTCAAAAGAATAATCGTAAAGAGGGCAACGATAGTCAGCAATGCATAGAAATTAAAGGGAATCGATTTCACAAACAGTCCCAGGCCATCTTCCCCTTCGACAAAGCCGGTCACTGCCGCCGCCCACGAACTGATAGGCGCAATAATGCATATCGGGGCTGCCGTAGCATCAATCAGGTACGCCAGTTTTTCGCGACTCAGCTTGAATTTTCCCGTAACAGGGCGCATCACAGAACCCACCGTGAGGCAGTTGAAATAATCATCGACAAAAATCAAGATGCCCAAGATGACGGTCGCCAGTTGCACACCCACTTTGGACTTGATACGACGCCCAGCCCATTCACCGAAAGCCGCCGCCCCTCCGGACTTGTTCATCAAGGCGACCATCGTCCCAAAGAACACAAGGAAAAACAGGATGCCCACGTTCCACGGGTCCGACACCTGCTTGACCATGCCATCCTTGAACACAGCATCCAAGAAATGCGGGAAATTACCCTCGCTAATGAGCAACGCGCCCATCAATATGCCCACAAAAAGGGACGAATAAGCCTCCTTGGTAATGAGGGCAAGGACAATGGCCACAATCGAGGGCACCAGGGCCCAGAACGTTCCATGAAAATAGGATACAACTTCAGCAGCTTGTTGTTCCATAAAAAAACTCCTTGGGGTTTCCAAGGAATATAAAAAAACAAATCTTTTGTGGTTTTGCCTTACTAGATTCGCATCGAAATATCGAGAGCTTTCACGCTATGCGTAAGCGCACCGACGGAGATGTAGTCCAGGCCGAGCGTCGCGATTTCCTTTGCACGTTCGAGCGTCATGTTGCCGGAACCTTCCACCAGGCACTTGTCGCCGCTTTCCTTGATAATCTTCAAAGCCTCGGCCATCATCTCGTTGCTCATGTTATCAAGCATGATGACATCAACACCCTTATTAAGGAGCGCGCGCAACTGGTCGAAGTTTTCGACTTCCATTTCGACCATCAGGTTCTGCTTGTTGTTCTTCTTCACCACTTCGAGCGCCTGGAGAACACCGCCCGCCGCAGCGATGTGGTTATCCTTCACGAGCACCATGTCGAAGAGTCCCATACGGTGGTTGGAACCGCCCCCCACCCGCACCGCATACTTCTGCAGCGTACGGAAACCGGGAACCGTCTTGCGCGTATCAAGCACCTTCGTCTTGCCACCCTTCAAAGCTTCCTGGAAAGTATGTGCAACCGTTGCCACGCCGGAGAGTTGCTGGATAAAGTTCAAAAGCGTGCGTTCACCCGTCAGGAGTTCGTGCGTCGTGCCGTCCATTTCGGCAATCAAATCGCCCTTCTTCACCACGTCACCATCTTTCTTGTGGAGCGTCACCTTCACATTCGCCTTGAGTTCCTGGAACACGAGTTCAATCACCGGGAGGCCGGCAAGCACACCGTCTTCCTTGGCAATCAGGCGGGCATGCTGCTTTTGGTCAGCAGGGATGGTCCACTCGCTCGTGACATCACCCGTGCGCACATCTTCGGCAAGCGCCAAGCGAATCATCGTGAGGGCATCTTCGGTAGGGAATTTGGGAGTTGAGTTATCGCCGTACATGGTTAGTGATTGGTGGTTAGTGATTGGTGGTTGGTGGTTAGTGGTTAGTAGGAAGTAGGATGTTGGAAGTAGGAAGTTGGAAGTTACTGTCTACTGCCTACTGTCTACTGCCTACTGTTTTCTGCTATTGCGCTCCTTTTCCGGTCAGCACCACATATACGGTTCGAACCAGAATCTGGAAATCAAGCAGCAAACTCATATTCTCGTAGTAATACATGTCGTACTGCAACTTGATTTGCACATCCTCGATGCTCGTATCGTAATGGTGACGCACCTGAGCCCAGCCAGTGAGGCCCGGCTTCATCTTGAGGCGGCTGATGTAGAACGGAATCTTTTCGCGGAGCTTGCCGATAAACACAGCACGTTCAGGGCGCGGGCCGACCATGCTCATATCGCCCTTGAGCACACAGAAAATCTGCGGGAGTTCGTCAATGCGGGTCTTGCGCAGGAACTTGCCCACCTTCGTAATACGCGGGTCGTCTTTGGTTGCCCACTGAGCACCGAACTTTTCGGCATCGGTACGCATGGTGCGGAATTTATAAACCGTAAAGGGCTTGCCGTACAGGCCGATGCGTTCCTGCGAATAGAGCACTGGGCCGCGGTCCTCGAGCTTGATAGCAATGGCTGCCAAAATGCAAACCGGTAGCGAGCACAATCCCAAAAACGCTCCAAACAAAATATCGATAATGCGCTTGACTTGCACTTGCCAAGGGGGCATCGTAAACGCAAACAGTTCCTGCAATTCAAAGCCATAAACGAGGTTCGCCTTGAACTGGCCATTCACCACACCATAAAGTTCCGGGACAATATAAATATGGAGAGGCAGTTCGCAAATCCACACGAGCACTCGCATGATTTCTTGCGGAGAGGCACTATCGTGAGCGATGATGATACCACTGACCTTGAGTTTTTTCACAAGCGCAGGCAAATCGGAATACTTGCCCAATACAGGATACCCCGCAAACTCGTGATCCATCACTTGGAAGCGTTCATCGACAAAACCGATAACCCGATGGCCACGCGCCGGAGTCTTAGCAAGCGATTCTGCAATTTTACGGCCAGCTTCTGTCGCGCCAAGGACCAGGATATTATTCGCACCATAACCTAGGCGCAAAAAACCGCGCAGGCACCAGTAGATAACCATGCGGAATCCAGCCACCAGCGTAAGGGCGAGACCACCATAAATGAATATCCACGGGAATCGCGAGCCGTAGAGATAACCCTCGCTCAATGGCGAATTGGCAAAGACCTTCCCGACAAATTCCGCACCGAACAACCCGACAATGACAAGCACAATCCCCAGAGCGACGGCGCGGAGCACCCTCAAAATCTGGTGGGTACGGGACATCAGGAGCCAAGAACGGTACAAGCCGGCACAGGTAAAGAGCAAAAGCCAGCCCAAGTTGAGAACTAGGCCCATGTGCCAATATTCATCAAATGTCTTGCTCGGGTCAAACTTGTCTACAATCCAGCCACTATGGAACTGCACCCAGAACGCCAAGGCGAAACAAATCGACAAGGCGGCAAAGTCCGAAAGGACTAAGAGGATTCGTTCCAACGTGGTTGCGCGTATCATCTATAACCCACGGAACTCGAATACTAGACGAGGAAACGGATTACCTGGCTCTTTTCCACAATCTCGGGCAGAGCATCAATGGAATCGACCGCCTTGGAAGCCTTGCAATCCTGCGTCTTTTCGGTAATGACCACGATGGAAACCTTACCCGGGTCCTTCACATTCTTCTGGATGATCGTTTCGATAGAGATATTGTTCTCGGCGAGGATGCTCGTAATCTTTGCGAGCACACCACAAGCATCGCGGGAAGTGAAGCGCAAGTAATAACGGGAAGTCGTTTCCGAAATCGGCACGAGCGTCGCGGAATTGTCAACGTTGAACCAGCCCATCGGGAGAGCCTTGCGGCTACCGCAGTCAGTAGAACGGGCCAGAGAAACAAGGTCGGCCACCACAGCAGAAGCCGTCGGGAGGCGGCCTGCACCGGCACCCGTCTGCACCGTTTCGCCCAAGTTGTCACACTTGAGGTACACCGCGTTAATCACGCCGTTCACGTTAGAAAGCAGATTGTCGTTGGAGATGAAGCACGGATGGACGCGGGCATCCACGCGGTCACCGTCACGGTGATAAATACCGAGGAGCTTCACGCAGCAACCGATTTCCTTTGCAAAAGCGATATCCTGGGCGGTAATCTTCGAAATGCCCGTCACGTGAATCTTTTCGAAGTCCACGCGCTTGCCACTGCAGAGGCTAGCGAGCAAAGCAGTCTTGTGGGCAGAGTCGATACCTTCGATATCGAAAGTCGGGTCGGCTTCGGCAAAGCCGAGCTTCTGCGCATCCTTGAGCACCACGTCGAAGTCGAGACCTTCGTCGGCCATGCGGCTAAGGATATAGTTACAAGTACCGTTGATGATGCAGCTCAGGTGTTCCACCGTCGAGCCCAACAGGCCTTCCTGGAGGCTACGGATGATGGGAATGCCACCGCCAACAGCGGCTTCGAACAGCACATGCAGCCCCTTGCTTGCGGCGAGCGGGAAAATTTCGTGACCGTACTTGGCGAGGAGAGCCTTGTTCGCAGTCACCACGTGCTTGCCACTTTCGAGGGCGGCCAAAATCCACTTGCGCGGCATGTTGTAGCCGCCGGCGAGTTCCACGAGCACGTCGATATCGTCACCGGCAATCATTTCATCGGCATTGGTCGAAACCTTGTAGCCCTTCGCCTTGTACGGGGCAACTTCTTCTTCGGACTTCGCGCAGATGCAGGCGAGTTCAAGTTCGACACCGAGCTTTTCCTTGTACTCGGCAATTTTCTGTTCCAGGATCTGAATAACACCGCCACCGACGGTTCCTGTACCAATAAGTCCAATACGCAACATAGGGCGTCTCCATTTTTAAATTTTTTCGGGAGAAAAGATAGAAATTAGTAGTTAGTGGTTTGTGGTTAGTGGTTTGTAATAATGACGAAAAAAGCAACTATCTTGTTTACTAACCACTACATACCAACCACTTTTTCTACATTTCCCTACATGGAACAAGCAAATGTCAATCCAGATATCGGCTCTATCCTCGACGAGCAGAAACTCAAGAACATTGTCTACCCGGCAAGGCTCTTCCGCGCGCGTCTAAACGAGGAATTCCAGCGTTCCAACCGTACGCGAAAGCCGTTCCTGTTCCTCAAAGTTTACGCCCACCAATTTGATATTCTCGGATGGTCCAGGCCTAACGAAGTCATCAACAAGACATGGAAGATTAGCGTTCTCACCATGTTCTCGCACCTGCGCTTTATCGATGTCCTTGGCTACCTCCCCGACAGCAACGGAATTGGTATCATTCTGCTGAACTCGGACCTGACAAAACTCGAGAACATCCGCAAGGACATGCTCCATAGGCTCAACGACGCGGGCCTTATCCAGGCATTGCGGCACAATCCCAAGAAACCGATTTTCAAGGCATACCTCTATTCCGGCCTCCAAGAAAAGGAGAACCAGGAACTGAGCAAGAAGATCGAGGAATTCAACAGCATGGGAGGCAGTTTCTTCTCGTTGACTCGTCTCACCATGTCGGAAATTTGGCAGCACCCACACAAGATCCGTTATAGGCGCGTTATCAAGCGCACATTCGACCTTGTCGGTGCCACCTGTGGCATTATCCTGCTTTCCCCGTTACTCCTGTTCTGCGCACTGGCAGTCAAGATTAGCGACCCTAAGGGGCCTGTCATCTTCAAGCAGACGCGCGTAGGCAAAGACGGTAAGGAATTCACGATGTACAAGTTCCGCAGTATGTACATCGATGCCGAAGAGCGCAAAAAAGAACTCATGGCATTGAACGAGACCGGCGGAAAAACATTCAAGATGAAGAACGACCCCCGCATATACCCGTTCGGGCGCGTTCTCCGCAAGTTCAGCCTCGACGAACTGCCGCAGTTGTTCAACATCATCCAGGGGTCCATGTCCATAGTGGGGCCGCGTCCGCCTCTGCCTTCCGAGGTAGAAGAATACGAGCCGTGGCATCAGGTCAGGTTGTCTGTAACCCCGGGCCTTACTTGCATTTGGCAGGTGAGCGGGCGTAGCAACATCCCGTTCGAAGGGCAGATGCGCCTCGACAACGACTATATCCGCCGCGACGGCAAGATTGCCGAAGATATCAAGCTTATCCTAAAGACATTCAAGGTCGTGTTCAAAGGCGACGGCGCCTACTAGTAATCTTTATAGATTACGTTGTGCAAGACCAAACCCTGCGGGGGCGCCCAAGTGCGTTCACCCTTGAAGTTTTTCTCGAATATGGTCTTGACCGTCCCTTCGGGGTATCGGCCGCGCCCCACATCGAACAACGTTCCCACCATCGCGCGGACCTGCCTGTGCAAGAACCGGTTCCCCTTGATATGGAAGACAACGCTCCAGTCGTTTTGGCGCTCCAGGCGAAACTCGCTCAACGTGCAAAGCGTGGACTTCCCGTCGTTGCGCGGGATGCAGAAGTCGATAAAGTCGTGCTCACCCAAGAAAGCGGAAGCCTCGCGTTCCATTGCATCCAAATCCAGGTGTAACGAACCACATTCCCAACCGAAGTCACGCATTAGCGCAACGGGGCGCGTAAAAATCGTGTACTGGTAATAACGCATCACGGCATCGTAGCGCGCATTGAAATCGTCGGCGCAGCGTTCCAAGTCGCGGATGCGGATAAGCCGCTTGGTCAGGCCGTTTATGGAACGGACAGTCTTCTGCGGGTCCAGTTCACCGTCGTAATCGAAATGGCAACACTGGCCGCGCGCATGCACGCCCGTATCGGTACGGCCCGAACCAACAATGCGGACTGGCGACCGAAGCACGATTGAAAACGCCTCCTCCAAGGAAGACTGCACCGTGACAAATTTGGTCTTGCCCGCTTCGTTCTGCGCCTGCCAGCCGTAAAACGCGCTGCCAAGGTACTCACAACGGAAGCGGTAACGCATCAGTTCCCCGTTTCCTGGGATTCCTTGATAACCGTTTCGACGTATTCCTGCGGGATTCTCAACTGCGAAGCAATCGCCGATGCCGGGAAACCACGACGGGTCATCTGCAAAATCTTGGTCTTCTCGGTAAATTCGCGGTCGAAACGGCTCGTAGAGAGCGGAGTACGCGGAGCCGGAGCCCCACCCTGCGGGCCTCCCGTGATATTGTGGCTCTGCGCGCGAATCTTCATGGTCTGTTCCCTAGTCATGCCACGCGGAGAGCGCAGCACATCGGAAAGGGACTGCATTGCCGACGTAATGCGTTCCTTCGCCGTCGGACGGAGATGCGGCCTTTCGAGGTCGCTTGTCAAAATCTTGTTCTCGGGGATGCCGTTCTCGTCTTCGAAGGCGACCTTCGATACCGGCGGTTCCGCATCGGCAAAAGCTTCGGATGCTGCCGGTTCGGACGGAGCCGGTTCGCCAGGTGCGCTCGGGAGTTTCACTTCTGCAACGCGCTTCTGCCTTTCGGCAAACTCGGTAGCGTCGTCTATAATCGAACGCCTCTGGGGGCGCGGGCGCGGCGGAACAAGCGTCGGGTCGTTCTCGAACCCGTTCTTAGGTTCCTTGAAACGGTGCCTGCCAGTAATGGCAGCTAGTTTCTGTGTAAGTTCCTTCTTGCCATGCCCGAGGACAAAGACCAGGACAAAGAAAATAATCCCTACAGCGGCAACACCGCCCACAATCCAAATCCATGCGCTGTTGGACAGCCCACCCTCTTCTTCGGAACTTTCCGGCGCAGACGGGGTCTGCATCTCGGAGAGGGCGTTCCAGCTCACCTCAAGTTCTTCACGAATCTTTATCTGCAAGTCGGGCCTCTGCGACGACTCCCAAAGTGCCATCTCCAGGGAATCAATCCTGGCTCGGGCGACCAAATAGGCTTCGGCATCAAAGTTGGCCACCCCCATGGAGGTATCCAACTTCAAATAAATGATGATGACAAGCGCCAGGACAAAAAGCACGGCAGGAGCAGTAAACTTCTTCATGTTGAAAAATGTAGAAAAAATACAACGTTGTAGAGTTCAATAAGGGCAAAAGTAGGCCAAATCGTGAAAAAAAGCCATTTTTGGAGAATTGAGAAACCCTCAACACCTTTTTGGAAAAACTTACAAAAAGGTGCCCAACGTCTTTAGGGGATACGTATATTAATGTACAAGAACTCTTTGTTCTCCTCCTAACCCCAAAAATCAAATACCCCGATTCTATCGGGGTATTTTTCGTTTATTTCTTAAAATAAGGGACTGGCGCTATCAGCCACCCTGCATGGTTTCGTCAATCACGACCCTATTCATGCCAGCGTTCACGGCGAAGTTCATCGCTTCCTCGACGCGGGAGAGCAGGGCCTCGGCACTGTTTTCGGCACCGGGCAGGGCTACCGTCACGCCGATGCTGAGCGTCGTCGCTAGGATGGCATCGCCATAGGCGATCTGCAGCTGGGAAATCTCGTAGCGGATTTTTTCGGCGCGGGCGCGGGTAATCTTGAAATCGGCACCGGGCATGATGATGCAAATAGCATCGCCATCGCAACGGCAGGGGATATCCTCGTAGCGGATGAATCCCGGAATGCGCTGGCCAAGTTCCCACAACATCTGTTCCACAGCATGACGGCCACGGGTCTTCTGGATGGTGGAAACTGCGTCCGGATACATCATGATGACGCCAATCGGGGCCTTGCGACGCCTTGCAGCCGCAATTTCGCGGCGCAGGGATTCTTCCATATAACGTTTGTTGAAAAGGCCGGTCAGGGAATCGCGGATGCTGTGCTGCTGGAACCGGATGCTCATGTTCTGGTTCGCCACGTACAGCCCGAACACGGCAGCAATGACGCTCACCTTCGACTTCCACAGGTCCACGGTTTCGCCCTCGGGCAGCACATCGGTCTGGACAGAGAGGATGCCGAAATGTTCCTCGAAGCCTTCGATCGGGGCGCAGAAGGAAACACCGTGCGGATGGTGATGCAGGTGCGTGCAGCCACCCGACAGCGACGGTTTGGCAAAGTCGGTCACGACAATTTCACCCTTGTTGAAGCTGGCACATTCTGCCGGCATGATAGTATCGTCGCTTATGGTGTAGTCACCAAAGGAAACAATTTTGTGGAGCTCTGTCTGGGTACCGCCGTACATATAAAGTATTCCGCTGGATTTCGGGAAGAACTTAGGCAGCACGTTTCCGAACGAAGAAACCACCTCCGAGAACGGACGATTCTTGAGAATATCCTTGCAGAACGGGCTCCAGGCTTCGAGCGGGAAAAGGACAGGCGGCTTTTTCGGATTGAGCGCAGCAAGAGCGTCTTTGGCAGGCATCGCACCCGGAGGCAGGTTTCTCTGAACCGGAGCTTCCGGGAATTTTTGAACAGGGGGCTTGGGAGGGAATTCCGGATTGCCGGGATTCACGACAGGCAAATACTGGGTACGCGGACTCTGGGACTGTCTCAGGGAATTCAAAGCAGAAGAAAAATCAGCCTCGGCATTGGTAAGCTTCTTCTTGCAGATGCAGAAGAGCACGACGCCCAGCACGGAACCCCATGCACCGATGAATACGAACTTCAGGTCCATCGAAAGGACATTTACCGGGACAAAATAGGCAGCAAGCACACCGCCAATAAAGGCCACCAGCCAGAGGATGAAAATGACTACGCTCATGTCAATAAATTTACTTTTTCTAAAAAGAAAAATAGCGTTTACTTGCAAAATTTGAATAAAAAAAGGAAAAAAGCCCTCCTTTTTTATAAAAAAGCCCCTTTTTAGCTAAATTTACACCTATGACCCTCCTCGAAAAGATTGCCCTCGCCCTCCCCGCCGTGGAATCCCCTGCAAGATACATGGGCGGCGAAGCGAACAGCGTGGTAAAAGACCATAGCCAAATGCTCGCCCGCATGGCGTTCGTCTTCCCGGACACCTACGAAATCGGCATGAGCAACAACGGCATCCGCATTTTGTACCACGTCATCAACCGCGAGCCCGACCTTTTGTGCGAAGTCTCGTTCGCGCCGTGGGACGACATGGCCGCCGAGATGAGGAAGTACGACATTCCGCTGTACAGCTACGCGACGTATACGCCGGTACGCGATTTCGAGGTGATGGGCATGACGCTCCAGACGGAGCTCAACTTCACGAACGTTCCCTATGTACTGGAACTCGCCCGCGTTCCGGTGTGGCAGAAGGACCGCCAGGAAAACGACCCGATTGTTGTCGCAGGTGGGCCCGCGATGGCAAACCCAGAACCCGTCGTCGACTTTTTTGACGCATTCATGATTGGCGATGGCGAAAAGGTGATGATCGAGTTTCTGCGGTGCGTAGGCGAGGGCCGCAAAGCGGGCCTCAAACGCGCCGAAATCCTTACAAACTTGTCCAAAATCGACGGCGTGTATGTGCCGAGCCTCCGCCCGGTCGTCAAGAACAAATTCGGCGCGATTGTGCCGGCGGAACCCGCCGCCGGCGCCTACGCCACCACGAACGGGGTGCGCCGCCTGTTCATCCCCGTGATGGACCCGAAGGACTACCCCATCAAGAACCTGATTGCGAACATGCAACTTGTTCACAACCGCTTCAGCGTCGAGGTCATGCGCGGTTGCGCCCAAGGTTGCCGCTTCTGCCAGGCGGGCATCTGGTACCGCCCGTGCCGCGAACTAGATCCGGACGATGTTCTGGACATTGCCAAAGCAGGCATCCAAGCAACCGGCGAACGCGAACTCGGACTCCTCTCGCTTTCGACCGCCGACTACAAGCCGGTCGAAGCCCTCACCGACTCCATCATCGACGACCCGTTTTTCGATACCGTCGACGTGAGCCTCCCGAGCATCCGCGTGAACAGTTTCGGCCAGACCCTCGCTGGCAAGATTGCCGCCCTGAAGGGCGGCCGCAGCGCCACGTTTGCCCCCGAAACAGGCTCCGAGCGCATCCGCAAGATGATCAACAAGACCATCAGCGACCAAGACATGTACGACGCCGCCGAGCACGCGTTCTCCAGCGGTTTCAACAAAATTAAGCTATATACGATGATTGGCTTCCCGACCGAGAACGAAGCCGACATGCAAGCCTTCTGCGACCTCATTTTCAACCTCGTGAAAATCGGGCGCAAGTACAACCGAGGCATCCAGATTGCTGTTTCCATCGGCATCCTCATTCCCAAGTCGTTCACGGGGCTCCAATGGGCGCCCTTCATGGACAAGGATACCGCCCTCAAGCATATCCGCTACGTGCGCGAAAAATTCTTCAAGCACCCGAACGTGAAAATCAACTGGGCAAGTTGGGAAACAAGTTTCCTCGAAGCCATCTACAGCCGTGGCGACAGGAGCCTCGGCCCCGTCATCTACGCCGCATACAAGAAAGGCATCATCTTCGAGAGCGACGCCTACCGCTTTGACTACAACAAGTGGCTAGAGGTATGGGAAGAATGCGGCTACGACACGAGCTGGGTGTACCGCGAGCGCGAAAAAGACGAAGTGTTCCCGTGGGATTTCATTCATGCGGGCACCACCAAGCAGTACCTACGCCGCGAGTGGGAAAAGGCGTTCGACCCGAACAGCGCCCCCGTGCCGAACTGCAAATGGGGCGACTGCCAAAAATGTGGCATTCCCGGATTCGGCGCCGAGATCAAGCTCGCCGACAACCCTGTACGCCACAAGGCCCCGAGCCGCACCCCCGAAGAAATCAAGAAACTCGTCGAGGAACGCCGCCCCAAAAAGACGGAAAGTTTCAGCTACAAGATTACCTTCAAAAAGACGGGCATCAGCCGGTTCTTGCCGCACCAGAACATGCTCAGTTTCTTTGAACGTACGTTTATTTGCGCAGGCATCCCTGTCAAGTTCAGCGAAGGATTCAGCCCCAAGCCACGCATATCGAACATGGGCGCACTCCCGCTAGGTGTCGAGACCTACTGCGAACTCATCAGCGTCGACCTGCTCCAGCAACTGGACCTTTCACCCGAAGGGAAGCAGAAAACTATCCAGATGCTAAGCGCCCCGTTCCCGCGTGGCATGGAAATTGTGGACATAGAACCGCTCAAGGAAAAGCTCTCCAAGCACTTCCCCAAGGCAATGGTGTACTCTTACACGCCCGAAGCCGTCCCCGAAGGCATCAAGGAAAGTTTCCTCGCAAAGACGCTCCCCACCGTATGCAACCATCGCGGTCAGGAAATCAACCTGAACGAGCACATCCTTGATCTCGATGTCCAAAACAATACGATATTCGCAAAAATCAAGTGCAATAACCAAGGCGCGACAGCAAGCCCCTTCAGCATTTTCTCGGCACTCATGGGAGAATCCTATGATCCGACCAAGCTCAACGAAGCCTCCCGCCGCTACCTGATCCGCAAACTGTCCATTGAATTCTAAAAAAAGCCCTTTTCGCCCCATTTTTCTTACTTAATCTTTTTTTACCTTTGCTTTTTTTTCCAATCCTGAGGAATTATCTATATTCTTAACATCTGTTCTTTTTAAAGGAGTCACTATGAAGAAAATTTTCCTTGCTGCCCTGATGGCAATGTCTCTGTGTAGCTACAGCTACGCCCAGGACGACGACGACGAATACGAAGAAGACAGCCCGCGTGCCGTGGCCGAATCCACAACATCCTCCTCCCGCTCGACATCCACCACCAAAGCCGACAAATCCGAAGGTGGTAACGCACTCTTGGGCGTAAACCTCAACCTTCTCACGATGATGGACCTAGAAAGCATTGAGCACAGCCTCCAGCGCATGGGCCTCGTGTTCAAGCTCGGCCAGAACATGGAACTCACGGCCTACTTCGGCCTCAAAATTGTCGGTGACACAGAAGACGATCTCCCGGATGGACGCGAAGTCGACGAAGATAACGGTTACACCCAGATCTCTCTCGGTGCCGGATTCGACTACTTCTTCTATGAACCCCTTCTCCCGATTTCCGTCGGCGGAGACTTCATCTTTACCCACTGGGGCGAAGACAACAACCAGATTAACTTTGATGCAATGTTTGGCATGCGAGCCGAAATCATCAAGAATTTCTCCATCAATGGCAAAGTCGGTCTAGACCTCGCCTATCACTGGTGGACCGAAGGCGAAGTCGATAAGAGCGTGCTCGCATTCGGCCTCGCAGCCCGCGTCAACCTGATCTGGTTCTTCATCTAATCGTCCAGACAAATTGCAAATATTCGCAGAACACCGGCTCAAACGCCGGTGTTTTTTTATACCCCTCCCGCTCAATAAAACAATCCTCAATTCACAAAAAAGCATAAACAACCAAGCATACCTTACTCTACATAAAGCAAGATATCCATTCAGTCATTGAGAATAGTATCCACTGTGACGAGAATGGAAGCGTCGGCCGGGGCATCATTCCCCGATAACAAACTTTACATAAAGCTCTAGCAAACTCTCACCCCACAGGTACATGGCCGGGGCGGCCACCGCAAGGAACGGCCCAAACGGAATCTGGCCGCTGCCGTCATCCTTGCCTTTATGCAGTCGCCCCCAAGGGACCATCACGACAATCCCGAGCACAGCAGCAACAACCAGCACCTCCACAGCCCCAGTAAAACCCATAAGCGCACCGTAACCCGCCAGGAGCTTCACATCGCCAAAGCCCATCGCTTCCTTTTTCAAGACCTTCGTCGCAACCCAGCCCAGCAAATAAAGGCCTCCACCGGCCCCCACAGCGCCAATCAAGCTCTCAAGTGGAGTCACCCCGCCCGGGAACAGCGAAATGAGCAAACCCGCCACAATCCCGCCCACCGAAATCGTATCGGGAATTAACTTGTACTTAAAATCCACAGCACAGACAGGGTATATCCCCAAAAGAAGCCAGAACATCGCGAGCGCAGAAGCCCAGTCCACGACATTGCCCGTCATGCCTACAAAGTAGTTTGTCGAAAACAGGGCCAAAGCACCCAGGAGCCCACAAAGAGCTTCACCAATCGGGTATATGGGGCTAATCGGCTGCTTGCAGCAGGCACTCTTGCCCCGGAGAAGCAACCAACCCACGATGGGAAGGTTCAAATAGAGGGGAATACGCTTCTTGCAAAGCGGGCAATGCGATGGCGGATTGATGAGGGAAATACCCCGCGGCATACGATAAACGACCACGTTGTAGAAACTACCGACGCACGCCCCTATGACGAAGAACACAATCAGTCCGTACCAAAGTGGGAATATTTCCATAAAAACCTCATTTTTTGCCGGATTTCATCTTTTTAGGCCACAAACTGTTACTTTTCGGCCTCAAAAAAGATAAATTATATTTACGTAATTGTATGTCCAAAAAAAGAGCATCGCGAGGTTTATCGATATGCGTTTAAGAGTGTTCCTGGCCTTTGCCATCTGCCTACTAGCCCTGAGCGGTTGCTCCAGGGAATCCTCCATCAGCGAAAACGTAAACCTGCGAAACAACCATTCCGTTGTCTTCGTGTCCCGGACACCGTTCAAGGACCCGCAAGCTTTTGCGGACTCCATAATGAACTTGCCTAATCCGGACTCCGTCATCGCCCACGACACGCTCACGGTAACTGTGAACGACACCATCTACCTGATGGGTTTCCTCAAGTACAACGCCGACAAGATTTACCGCTACGCCTGGGCGTTCAAGAACCCCGATTCCACTATTGTCAGCAAGAACGCAACGCAGGAAATGTGGGTTTTCACCAAGACGAGCAACAAAGGGAACAACTGCCCCGTCACCAAGGGTAAGCTATTCTGCCCCCTATTTATCGCTGTCGACGGCAACAACGCCAGGGATACCGCAGGCAAGGACCAGTTCATCCGCGTTATCGACACTCCTCCGTATCTGAGCGTTCCCAAAGACACCTTATGGACTCGCGCCAAGAGCGATATCACCTTCCCCATCGTGGCATTAGACTCATTCGGGACAATCAAGGACATCAAAATTGACCGCGACGCCAGCGGGAAGTCCAAGCCGAAAACCTGGAAAGTCAAACCCGTGGAAGGCACCGACACGATGCTTGTCACAATTAAGTTTGACTCAGCCTACGTCAGTTCAAGCGGCAACCAGAAAATCTATGTCATTGTCACCGACGACGACGACAACGAAACGATTGACAGCGTGAACCTGCACTTCAACATTCCCCCGACAATCGAACTGCTCGACCCCAAGGACGACGGCCGCTACGGCACCGACGAACGTTTCGCCTTCTTCTACAAGGCAAACGATGTCGACAACCCCGCCTCGCTTCGCTATTTCATCCGCGTAGCCAAGAGCAGGGACAACTACGGAACACCGCCCGTCCTTACCGACAACGACCTTGTCGCCAAAAACATCAAGGAAAAGAGTTTTGAGCCCAAGGCCAAGGAATTCAACGACAGCAACGTCATTGTCACCTTGAAAAACCCGAAAACCATCCTCAGTGGCAAGCTCTACTGGGATGTGTGGGTCACCGACGGCTACGATACCGTCTTCTCGGCAAGAATCAAGGAAAAAGACGGAACGAAACGCCCGTGGAAATTCTTCTACGGCAACCTCAAGGACACGGCCGGAACATTCATGGGCTACGTGAACTACGAGGGATGGTCGCACCATGAGGGCATCCGCATTGTATTCCAAGATTCCCTCGGCAACCGCTACTACACGCACACCGCCGACAACGGTCAATTCTCCATCTCGGTCAAGTCGGGCACGTACGACATGCTTGCCATGGACACGACTGGCTACGGGTTCAAGGACACCATCCTCACAAAACTGTTCGTAGATGTTTCCAGCGACAAGAATCTCGGAACGCTCATCCTCAGGGACACCGCCGACCCGGTCATCGTGTTCAGCGACATTCCTTCCGACACAATCAATACCCCGGATATCACCCTGAACGGCAAGTTCTACGACCACGGTTCCCAGGTCAAGTCCGCAGTCGCCACACTTGACGGGGACACGCTCAAGTTCAATTCGTTCAGCCAGAACACCTGGGTTGTCGACATCAAGAAAATGGAAGACGGCGAGCATACGTTCTACATCGCAGCAAAGGACAGCGCCGGACGGAAAAGCGATTCAACGATTACCTTCTATGTTCATGCGACATCTATCCACATCATGGTCAATGGGCAGGCAACCAGCGTCCAAGAAAATTCGAAACCATTCACATTCGCGGCCGAGTTGAGCAAGACAAGTATTGCCGACAGCTTGATTTGGGAATCGAACGTACCTAAATTCAAGAAGGTCCGCCACAAGATCAAGAATTTCAAGGATACCCTGCGCTACAGCAAGGCATCGGACATCGGTGAATTGGAAAGTGGCAAGATGTACGAAATGTACGCCGTGACTCCGGGCGGAATCAAGTCGAACGTCGTGCGCTTCGGCATTCTCGGCAAGGATCCGGTCATCTTCTTCGAAAAGCCCTCGAACGATACAGTCATCACCATAGACGACAGAATCCTGTTCTCCATATTCTTCTACCCAGGCGAAGGGGAAAGTGGCACGCCATCCATCAAGACCATCGGCGAAGGTTGCAATCGCAGCTTCAACAGCGGTGTCAAGATTGGCGAAGACGAATCCATCCACTGGGACAAGCCCGGTGACAAGAAGGTCATTGTCTACTTCGAGAAGAACGGGAAGAAAGCCTCCGACACGTTGCGTGTCAAGGTCATCGAAGATCCTCCCACCATCAAGATTTTGAACAAGCAGAACAATACGAAGAAAAAGATCAAGACTACAGAAACGGTCGATATCAAGGCCTTCGACAAGTTCGGCACCATCAAGGAAATCAAGTGGACCTGTTCCAACAATCCGATTACGTTCGACAACGATGTCACCATCGCCGAAGACGATACGGTCACGACTCAGGTCACCTTTACCATGCCCGGTACGGCCACAAGCAACTACAAGTGCGTTGTCCGCGCCACCGACGATGACAACATGTATGGCTACGACACCATCACTTACGACATCATCGAAGACAAGCCTTACTTGTTGCTGAACACGCACAATTCTACTGTAAAGATCAATACCAAGGTTTCGCTCAACGGCATCGCCATCGACACCTTGGGCTCGATTGTAGACTACATGTTCTACTGCGACAGCATCAAGAGCCACTTCGCAAGCATCAGCGAAAGCGACTGGACTCACATGTCCAAGCTCGACACAAACATCAGCGTCCCGAGCGTACCCTGCACCTGGACCTGCCTTGTCCACATTGTCGACGATGACAGCCTTGTGGCCGCAGATACGGCGACCTACACCGTTGTACTCGACCCGCCCTGGGTAGAAGTCAGTGAAGACTACAAATCCGTAACCATCAAGGACACCGTCAGCCTCGACGCAAGATCCGGTGACGCCATGGGACGCATCGTCAAATACGAATGGGGCTGTGCGCCCAAGGGCAGCACAATCAATTACACATGGTCCTCTAAATCTACACCACGCTATAACGCAGTAATGCCCTCTTCAGCCGAAAACGATTTCCGCTGTGTCATCCGCGTCACCGATGACGATGGCCTCACCGCAACCGATACGACGCATATCGACGTCGCCCTCGCACCGCCGACAGTCACCGTCAAGCACGAGGAAATCACCACACGTCCGAATTACAAGATTAACCTGGACGCCGACGCGAAGGATGCCGACAATTACGATGGCGAAATTGTGAAGCGCGAATGGAGTTGCGGCGAGCCCTACGAAATTCCGAACAAATGGAAGAAGGTCAGTTCCTTCGACACCTCGTGGAAAGCTCCGAGCAATGCCGTGGCCAACTACATCTGCGTTGCCCGTGCCACAGACGATGACGGCAATACGGCAACAGACACGACTCGCGTAAAGTTCACCACCAACACCCCGATTATCCAGGTAAACGTCCCGATTATCTACGTGAACCTTGGTGATGTATTCGACCTTAACGCATCCATCAACGACGCTTGGCAGGGAGTCAACTGGTACAGCTGGCAATGCTTCGACACCAAGGGCCACGCCATGGAAGGTGAAAAGAGGTGGGCCTACCACGGAGACCTCTACGACATCCGTACCGATACAGTTTCCTACATCAAAAACCCGGATAAACTTAACGGCATCGACTCGATGCTCTGCATTATCAGCGCCGAAGAATCGTCCAGCGACATGGTCCTCAAAGATACGACCATCGTCAAGATTATGCGCCAGTATCCGGAAGGCGTCATCTCGGCGGCAGACACCGTTTACCTGTGGAGCGGAGACAACACTGTCGATAACGACGCGAAGTACTTCTATACAAATGAATGGGGCGGCTCCCACTCCGTTCCGGGCGAACTGGCCGACCCGAGCGGCAACTTTGAATACCGCTGGAGATTCAGCAATGTGAGCAGTGCATACTACGTCGGCGAAAGCGACGGAAGCCTGGACACGTCCAGCTACGAATTTAACACGGCATTCAAGCGCCCCACGAGTGAAGGCGACATGACAATTTCGCTGGACTTCCGCGACAGTATCCCGCCGGGAAGCGCAACGCAAGCCTTCTTCACCCGCCATAGCGGCCCCATCAAATCCAGAACCGTCTATTTCCGCAAAGCATGGAAGAACCTCGCACCGAGCGGAGACACGGTCCTCGCACAAAGCAACGTGACTGTGGCACCTGCACTCACCTCTTTGAACGACAGGCCTTATGCGGCCTACCTCAAGAGCGCCACCAGTGTCCAGGCAGTTTACCACAACGGCTCTAGCTGGAAAAACCTCGGTGCAGCAGTGAGCACATCGGCAAACATCGCCAAGATCCAGCTTGCAAGCAACGACAACAACGTGTACTTGGCCATCATGACCGCAGACAAGAAACTCTCCATATACAGTTCTAGCGGTACAAGCGGATGGAGCATGATGGGTAGCGCAATCAATGCCGACACCACCTCCTTCCACTTGTTGACCAAGAGTAGCGGGCCGTTTGTATTGTACCTGAACGCTTCGAACAAAAAGCCCACTTACGCTTCGTACTCCAGCAGTTGGAATTCCACAACCATTAGCGACAAGGGTTGCCGCAACATCACGGGTGCATTCACCAGCAATGGTGGCTGGGTTGCCGCATACGTCGACACAACGAAGAAGTATTCCGGATTCTACGCCTTGTACGACAACGGCAACAACAGAAAAGCAAGAGACCAGGCGATTGCCGACAGTATCAACAAGGTGAACCTCACCATCGACCCGTCAAACAACACGGCTTACCTCGCCTTCCTCAGCCGTAAGGTGGAAAAGTACGGGCCTTACGTGTACAGGGGAACCATCAACAACGACAATGTCAACTGGAAGAAGGACGGAGTGTTCGGGAACCCGATTGTGAACCGATTTGCTTACCGGATCCAAGTCACGGCAAAGAACGGCAAGACATTTGTCGCCTTCGACGATGCCGACCGCCATTCCGCAGCTCAGACCCACGTTTATCAGTTGGCATCAAATTCTTGGAAACTGTACGGTGAAAACGAACTTCCCTATTTCAAGATTGAATTCTTCAACCAGAACGGCTACTACCTGCGCGGTTCGCATCCGAATATAACCGTCGACGAACATGACGACGTGTACATCTCGATGCTCGCCTGGGAAAACGGCAATGGCGGTGGACACAACTTCGGCCCCATTGTCATGAAATACGTGGCCAAGAATTGGGATGTCAACGACAAATAAAAAGGATACAAATGAATATTGAAATTGCAGCTATTTGCGATGCTGCCACAGCCAACGGCGCAGGCGGTCGCTTGAATATTCTGGGAGCATTTGACAGAATCTTTTCGAAGTTTCCCTTGGTTATCCCGCAGTGTTCTGCGGTATTCCGCGTGCGCTATCAGCGTTCCGAAGCGGGCATGCACAAGGTGCGCCTTTCCATCGAAGATGTTTGCGGCAAACCCATCGTGCCGACCATGGAATCGAACCTCCCGCTAGAACCGGTCGTCACCGGATTCGATACCGCGGCAGTCAACATGATTCTCAATATGCAGAGACTCAAGATTGAAAGGCCGGACAAGTACATGGTTCGTTTTTTCATTGACGACGAAGAACTCGCCGTGCTCCCGCTTTACATTCTAGAGCCGCCTCAATCCAAGCTCCAGGCTCCCGAGGCAGACGAAGAAAAAATCAGCTAAGCCAGTTCGACAGCTAGGCACATAGCGGCATCCCCCGCACCCATCAGGTCCGGGGCTAGCTTTTTTGCATCCAAATCGACAAGGTGGACACCGTCGACAACATCCAGCAACATGGGGCGACGGAGCGTCCCTGCAAAAAAATCGCCTCCGTGGCACTTGTAATACGCCTCTTTACGGCACCACAGGCGGAAAAACTCGCTGTCGAAATGTTGGGTTGCAAGCAAGTAGGAGACTTCCTCTTCACTGAAAAACCTTTCGGCAAGCGACTGCCTGTTTTTGCGGAAGAATTCCAAATCCAGCCCGACCATAGCATCAAAGGAATACGCGAGCGCGCATACATTGCCGGAATGAGTCCAGTTGGCGTCAAAATCCCGCTCGGGGAAAAACGGGCGCGGAGAATCAGGATTCACGACCATGTCCGCTTGCGAGACCTTCTTGCCACAAGCAGCCGAGAGAATTTCAAAAATACGTTCGCGATGACCGCGACGCCCCTCCGTCGGAAACATTGTAACAAAAACATCCCCACAGGGCGTGAGTATTTTAGTTGACTTCATCTCCATTCCCTAAAGATAATTTCTACTTTATGGATATGCACCATCCCGGACGAATTTTATCCGCAATATTTTCTCTTTTCTTACTGCTCGGCTGTTCAGAGATCAACGACAGTTGGGAAGTCAAGGGAGGCGGATACCTGAAATACACCGTCAACGGAGGCAAGTCCTACACCATCGAACTCGATGCAGATGATGTCGTCCGCCCCGATTACGGCCGCAGTTTTTTCCAGGTACAGACCCAAATGGAAGAAAGTAGTCGCGGGGACCAATTTTCCATTCTCGTGAACCGCCCCAAGCTGGGTTACAACAACGCCAACGCCAACTACAGTTGGATGATTGCAGAAAATTCCGAAAAAGGCTACCTCGTGGGAGACAGCAATATCGTCCATTTTGACCAAAAGGACAACGACTCCACATGGACAGCCTACATCGATCTCTATTTTCAGGATTGCCGGACCGGAAGTTGCGAAAACGACCACCCTCCCCTGCATATCGAAGGGCGACTGCGCTACTGGATCGCGGAGGATGATAAATGAGGTCGCTGCGCTTTGAGCTATGAGGTCGGCACTTCGTGCCTTTGAGGTCGCTCCCTTCGGTCGCTTTGAGGCACGAGGTCGGTCGCTACGCTCCCTTCGAGGTGTGAGGTGAGTAGGAAGTAGACAGTAGGAAGTAGGAAGTGATTAGTGGTTGGTGGTTAGGAAAATAGACGAGAGAGGAAAAAGTTGTCATTCGCAGGCGCATGACTTGTCGGCTCAGCCATGCCGAAACGCAAGCGTTTTGGCACGGCATTCGCCTTGGTTGTCATTGCGAGGGGCGATTGCCAGAGCCTGCCGCGAGCGAAGCGTGGCGGAAGCAATCTCTAGGTATGGGTTAGGGATAAGAATCTAGGATCTAGAGACTAGGGAGAAATATCACGGCTTCGCCGTCTTATATTGACGCACGAAGTGCGTGATTCTTTTCACTAGCCTCTTTTCTCTAGTCTCTCGAAGCCTCACTGCTCATTGCTCATAGCTCACTGTTCGTGCCTCGTGCCCCCTCTAAAAAACTACAAACTCAACTCTTTGGCAAATGGAGCATATATAGCTTAGCCATCCTTCAAGTTATAAGCATGAAATTCGTTCAGTCATTGAGAATTATATTCAATGGCGAGAGAATAGAAGCGTCGGCCAGGGAAGGGGAGGGTGCAGGGAGGGGACCGGGCGGCCTTCGCTAAAGTGAGCAAGTGAGCGTCGCAGCGGCAAGCTTGCTTGCCGATATGACCGAACGTAGCCACGGACGCCTTGGCGTCCACTCCGAGCTGGGTCCCCTCCCGCATAATATAAAGAAGCAACAAATCCCGCCTTTTGACAATAACCTCTAAAAACCCCTTGACAAAACCCAAACATTTTTCTAATATTGCCCTACCCCGAGGTCGATTAGCTCAGTTGGTTAGAGCGCTACCTTGACATGGTAGAGGTCACAGATTCGAGTTCTGTATCGACCACTGAAAAAACGGTTTGCACAAGCAAGCCGTTTTTTTTATTCCCTAAAACATGGTGTTCCAAATTGGAATACGGGTTTAATCGATTGTGCTGGATTTCTTATTTATTATTTGTTATAATATTATTACACCCAGAAAGAGAAAATATGAGAGACAAACACATTAGGTCATTGGGGCCTTTTGGGTTTCCTCCTTGTTGACAAAAGAGGGACGCTCGTTTGAGCGTCCCTTTTATTTTTGGAATCAAGCTTATTACTTGGTCTGGAGTTCGGCCGGAGTGGATTCCGCAGGAGCGGCGGCCGCTTCGGCAGGCTCAGCGACCTTTGCAGAATCAACAACTACTTCGGCGGCAGGAGCTTCGACCTTGGCGGAATCGACAACCTTTTCTACGGCAGCAGGAGCGGCCGGGACGGCTTCGGCGGCCTTCGGGGTCGGAGTGCCGAAGAAGTTCACCTTGGCGAGGAAGATCATCATCACCCAGGAGAGAACAAGGCCAGAAAGACCCATCACGACACCCGTCTTTGCCATGCCGTTCGTATCGGTGTAACCGGTAGCATGGGCAAGAGCGTTAGGCGGCGTAGAAATCGGAAGGCTCATACCGAGAGAGCTGGCGAATGCGACAGACACGAGGAGGGCAGTCACGCCACCGAGGCCAACGAGGTTGTCCTGGCAGGCAATACCCACAGCGCAGAGAATCGGGACCAAAAGCGTTGCCGTAGAGGTGTGACTCATGAAGTTCGCCATGAAGAGGCAGATGATGCCGCAACCAATCATCAAAGCAATCGGAGACCAGCTTGCAAACGGAATCGTCTTGATCAAGTGAGCGGCGAGGCCAGTCGCATTGAGGCCAACACCGAGAGCGAAACCACCGGCCACGAGCCAGAGCACGTCCCAGCTCATTGCGTTCAAATCCTTCTTGGTAATCACGCCGGTGAGGGCGAAGACAGCCATCGGGATCATGGCGATTGCGTTATCGTTAATACCGTGGACACCCTTACCGGTCACCCACAGGAGCACGCACACGACGAAAGTAATGTAGACGATGATGGCCTTGGGGCTCGTGTCGAACTTGCCGGCACCTTCAATGTTGAGGACCATTTCCTTCATCTTGATCGGATAAATCTTGAGGAGGAGGAGCCAAGCGATGACCATCAAAATAATCACGTACGGGATACCGAAGGCCATCCACTGGCCAAAGGAGACGGGATTCGCAACGAGGTCGCCACGGGCGACGGCGTCGTTTAAGGCGCCGAGAGCGATAGCGTTCGGTGGCGTACCGATCGGGGTACCCATACCACCGATGTTGGCACCGAGCGGGATGGCGAGGGCGAATGCGGCTTTGCCGCGGTCGTCTTCGTCAAAGAGTTTGAGCACCGGAGCGAGGATGGCGAGCATCATGGCAGCGGTGGCAGTGTTGCTCATGAACATCGAGAACACGGCAGTGATGAGCATGAGGCCGAGGAGCACGAACTTCGGGTTCTTGCCGAAGGGCTTCAGGAGCACGCGGGCCAGGTTCAAGTCCATCTTGTACTTGGTCGCGGCAGCGGCGAGGAAGAACCCGCCCAAGAAGAGCATGATAATCGGGTTCGCGAAAGTCGCCATGACGGACTTGTGGCTGATCATCGTCACGCCGTCCACGCGGAACGGAGCGAGAGCCGAATCCGACATCGTGACAATCATGAGCACGATGACAAGCATCGAAGTGGACCAAATCGGGAACGGTTGCAGAATCCAGAAAAGGGCAGCCATGACGAAAACGCCAATGACGCGAATTTCGAGCGGATTCAGGATTCCCATGGGGCTTGCGGCATCGAATCCGAGGGATTCGTAGGGCAAGAAGAGGGCGGCGATGGCAAGCAACGACGCAATGATGAATTTGATGAATTTAGCCTTTGTCATAACGGGCGCAAATTTAGTAATAATAGAGGGTTTCGGCTATACTATTATTTACGCACATTAACAATATGATGTTAGACTGGGAAAAATACGCAACACTTGCGTTTTTTGGTGAAAAAGCCAAAAATTACCGGATTGCCACCCTAGAAACGAGGCTTTGCCCCCCGACTTTCACTCGGGCAATAAAGATTCCCGAACGGGCAACACGGAGATTGGCAGCATTGACCCCACCTTGGGCACTGAAGGAAGCCGAAGAAACCACCCTACCCTGCATATCTAGGAGTTCCACCTTCGCAGGGTTCCCGGCAAGGCCAGCACTTGCGACAAAACCGACATACAACTGGCCCGGGGACTGACGGATCTTGAGACTGTTTAAAGAGTAGGTTACAGGGACCTTCGGAGTACAGGCAACACGAATTGTCGCCTCTCTAGCGCGAGCAAGAAGCTTTACACCAACACTATCGCCATCCGACAGTTCGGCAGTTTCACCATCGACGGTGACAAACACACGTAAGCCGTTCGAGCGCAGGGCCGCAAATCCTTCGACCGAGATAAAGGCTTCTCGCTCACTCCCAGCTTGGAGTTCCAAAGTCCATTCGTAGGCGCCATCCTTCGTGAATGGCTTTACCGACCTTGCCAAATGCAAGCCACGTTCCCCGAGCACCGACAGGTTCACATAGTCCCCCATAGCGGCGGGCGGTTCTTCTTGGCTAAGTTCACGTGCCGAAGCTCCCAAAACATTCCACGAATCCATGTGCCCTTGCCTATCCTTGAGCACAAGCCGGAGTTCCCAGCCATCGTTCTCGTCTTTTTTCGCAAGAGCCATGCGGGTCATCGCGAGGCCATTCCACAACGAACTGTCAAAAACAGGCTCGCCATCCAGAGCCCAAGTTATAGCCCTATCCACCTTCGCCCACACAGCTTCGTATGGGCCAAGAACCGTCGGGATTTCGTATTCGCGGGTCTTTACGTTCCAACGCCAGAACTGCACGGAATCACCGGCAACATCGGCATGCAGATTCACATAATAGCCGTGCGGGTTCGCCACCAAGTTCCAGCCACTGTTCAGGCTGTCGAGTTCCCAGGCAAACGCGGCCTCGCCCGCAGTCTCCCCGGCAAGCGAAAGCGTGCGGCCTTCTAGACTGTTATACCAATAACCGTCAATTGCCGAGGGTTTGCTCCCCCGTTTCAGCCGGCGATACTGCAGGAACTCGGCTCCACCGTAAGATTCGTCCCAATGGTAGAACAACTGGTCGTCATCCCATTTGAGTTTTTCCATGTCGACGCCCGAGAGCGAAACCATCGCCCAGGTGCCCGTATCGATAGCCATTTCGCCCGCAACACGCAGGGTATCGACATAACTTGCAGAATCAAGGTCATGGAACACCTTCGCCTCGACGACGTATTCACCCACAGGCGCCGGAGCCAACTGCCATTCACCCGAAAGTGAAACGGCCTCCGCAGAATCCACAAGCAACGAATCCACAATGTAGCCTTCCGGCCCCTTGACCGTCACGCGGAAACCGACCTTGCGGAAGATGTTCATCTCCCCGGTGCTATAGCGGAGCCGCGCCGCATTCCCAGAAACTTCAAGGCCGGATTCAACATCCACACGGAGCGGTTCCGGATCGGGGCCGGGCACAAAATGGAATTTCAGTTGCGTCGGGCCATCAATCCGCATCCAATTGCCGTACGGATTTTCTCCGTCCAGGACAAACGCAGAATCCGGTACAGCACGCACCATGAACGGAAGGCCTTTTGCACTGCGCGGGACCCGAAGCGTATCGCGGAAGCTACGAACCACCGTATCGCCCGAAACCACCTGCAAAAATTCCACACTGCCGTGTTCGGCCCCTAGCACCACATCGACACCGGCACATTCCGAGTCATACCTCCAGTTCGGTTTCAAGGCCAGAACTTCGTCTTCGGAGCTGAGCCGGAACAAGTCGACATCGGAACTTCTAAACATCTTGCCGCCCTTATCGCTGCCTTCGACGGACCAACCATCAAAGCAAGCATCCACGCGGTAGACCGTGGGGAAAGCGCCACCATCGGTCACGGAAATTTCATCCTTCCAGGACTCGTCATAGAAAACGCTGTCTTCCCGAGTAAAAACAAACGATTGAAGATTTTTGTATTGCGAAGCAAAGAACTCCACCCTGAACAGGACCGAACTAAACTCTATACCGTCGTCACCATCCAAGATCTCGAGCGCCTTCGTGAGAGTTCCCTCCAAGTCGACCGTGTCCGACCAAACGCGCCTCGTAAAGCGCAGCGAAGCCAAGGCATCCAATGTAGACTGAGAAGCTCTAGCGGTAGCATCCTCGTCCAGTTCGACAGAAAAGAACATATAAGGGTGATTCCGGAACCATCCAAATTCACCTTTCAGCAAAAGAAGCATGCTCGTCACGAAGGGAATTGACTCGGAGCGACCCTGCAAAAGTTCATCCTCGCCCGTTGGCACCCTGACGACAATCGGCAAAGGTCCCTCGTTGGAAATGACTAGGTTCTTTAGAACAGACTTTCCCTGAGTAGCGCTGTAATACAGTTGGACGGTAGCATTCTCTTTTACATCCTGAACAAAATCCTGGAAAAAATACCCGGCCTTCTGTTTGCTGAAATCATAAAACAAGGTGCGACTCGGAGTCTGCACAAAAACGCTATCCAAGTCCATCGCATTTATCCCCATTTCGTCCACGACACCGAACAAAGGAACTTGATCGAGGTTATTGGCCTCGAACTCGCGAATTACCGGCATAAAGGAATAAATATACAGCCCACTTTTATCGAAAGGCCTGACGACCTCACCATCCGATATGTAATACTCAATATTATAGTGAGGCTTGGGAGCCAGAACTTTGGGACCTGCAGAAGCAATAGAAAAGGACGCCATCAGAAAAATGGCGACCATACGCAATGTCAATCCTGCAGATATCCTCATAGCAAAGAAAATATATAATATCGGACAATTTTGCTACAACAATCTTACAAAATAGCCGTTTGAGAGGGGGAAATTAGCGCAAAACGACTTTTTGAGCGAAATTCTGGCTCCCGGAACGGATTCTGAGGATATAGAGGCCTCCTTCGGGCGCCGGGAAATTCACGCTGTTCTTGCCATCCACAGAGACCGCTGACAGCGATGCAATCACCTTCCCGGAAATATCCAAGAGTTCCACCTTCGCATTCCGGCCTGCAAGTCCATTTGTTGCCACGAACTGGACATTGACGGCACTACCGCTACGATAGAAGCGGACATCCTTGAGAGCATATTCCACCTCGGGCTTGGCATGCGGAGCTACACGGACAACTGCAGTCTTCTTGAGGGAACCGACCTTTACGGCAATCGTCTTGCCTTCCTTCGCCTCGACCGTCTTGCCGTCAACCGTCACGAACACCTTGTTGCCTGTCGCCTTAGCTTCGGCAAGACCCTCCAATTTAAGATACGCAGTTCTCTCACTCGACGCACTCAACTGGAGAGTCCATTCCATTTCTTCTGCCGCAGGCCTGAACGACCTTGCAAGAGCGCGGCCACCATCGACAATCGAGAGCGACACATAATCTCCCATGCCGGAAGGCGGTTCGTCACTCTTGGACACTTCGCTGCTCGTGCCGAACAGGTTCCAGGAATCCTTCTTGCCGTTGCCGTCGGACAGGATTGCACGGATAGTCCAGCCGTCAGAAGCCTTCTTGAGTGCAGAAACTTTCGCGAGGGATTTTGCCTTGCTATTAACAAATTTCAATTTAGCCGGGAACTGGATAGTCTGCGGACCGTGCGTGTGCAACCATACAGCCTCGTAAGGTTGAAGCACTGTCGGGATTTCGTATTCACCGGACTCGTCGTTCCAGCTCCATACATCGATATCGGAGCCCGCTATCGCAGACAGGTCAACGGTCCAGCTATAAGGGTTAGCAACCATGTTCCAGCCACTATTGATGCTGTCTACATTCCAGACAATTTCAGCATTGTCGACATACTTGGCAGCCTTGCGCTTCAGGGGAGCTCCGTCATAGGAACCATACCAATACCCATCCAGCTCGGACACTTTGTCGGAGCGGGAATAAGCACGGTATTGCATGTAGTCGCCCAACGTCAGAGATTCGTCCCAACTATAGAGCACATGATAATCGTCCAAGTGCAACTTGCGCACATCGACATCGGCAAGCGATACCATCTGCCAGCGGCTCGTCCGGACACGCGTTTCATTCCAGGAGCTACCATTAACCAATGCGGAGTCCGAAGCTCCCTGCAACGCAATTTCATAGACTAGCGAATCGCCGGGGTTTACACCAAAGGTCACAGAGGCACCACGCACAGAGCCGGGTACGGAATCAACCAACACCGTATCGACCAAGGTGGTGTATCCGGACCGCACCCGGACCGACAACGCAACCTTACCGGCCAAGGAATCTACGCTGGCGTTAAACTTGAGACGAGCTATGGAGCCAGCCCATTCTATCTTGTGCGACTCAATTTTGAGAGCCGGGACACGAATAATTACCAAAGCACTGCTAGATACGGGCAGTTCGAACGAGGAGGACGATACGGGCAGCGGCAGCTCAGAAGAACTGGAGATAACCGGCACGAACTCCGAAGAACTGAACGGGAAGAAGAAGGAACTGGAACTTGCAGACAGAGGCAATTCGATCGAACTAGAACTGAACAGCCACGGCCATGCGATAGAACTGGAACTGAATGTCGGGAACCAGAACGAACTGGAGCTTTCCGGGACCGAAGAAGAACTGGATACGGCAATAGAAGACGATGACGGAGGATTGGTGACAATCGGCTTCGCAAGCAGGTACGGGAAGTCATCGTTCATGCCATCCTTGCGGGCCCAATATTCAACACCATTCTCGGCAAACGGTTCGTTCAGGAAGTCTGCAAAATCATCCATCTTCATAGAAGCAACAACCTTCGTGCCGTTGAAATTCTCGCTAATCTCTTCGGACGCACCGTTACGGACATTGTAGCGTACATCCCAGCACGTGGCATTGCCGTTCAACTTGGTCTTGCCACTGCACTCGTTCTCGATCAGTCTCCAGTCATCACCCTGCGCAGACGACAAGTACTTGGCATTACCCCCTTCGAACTTGCCAAAAGCATCAAGGGCATCCTCACCATTATGGTACGTGGAAACAATTTTTCTGAACACCTTCGTTCCGTTCAACGTAAGAAGGCCAACCAAATAACCCTCTCGTATATTGTCCGATGATGCCCTGCCAGGAATCGGATGGAACGTGCCGATATGGTACACATTCTCCATGGCAAAGTCCTTGCTGCTCAGCAAGCGTCCGAATACACCGCCCACATACAGGGAATCGGCCTGGGAGAAATCCCCCTGCACCTCGAAGTCGCCGATAATCGCGACATGGTCCACTTTATTCGGCATGACGCAGTAACCGCAAAGCCCGCCCACAGCAGCAGAGCCCTCTACTGGAAATGTTGGATCCACCCCGGCATTGAGGTTCAGCAAGGAAGGTTTGTCCAACTGAACATTTTCAAAAGCCACATAGAGGACACCCGCATTGTCGGCAAACGAACCAAAAATACCACCCATACGGACGATGTTCAGACTATCGGTCACCGAAATACGACCCTTGAATAATGCGTTGCGCACGGTCAAGACGGAATCTCCGTCCGCGTATGTTCCACTTGTATTAGGCCGAGTCACGGCCTTACCGACAAAGCCTCCCACCATTAAAGAATCAATTGCAGAGACTTCGCTGCCTCCGGCGTTATGCCCTTGAAGGCCGCTTATAGCGACTTTTATTTCCATCGACGAGGAATTTTCCACCAAAGCATTTGCATTACGGGCAAGGCAAGCACTACCGGCCAAGCCACCCATGAATACGTTGGCACTTATGTTCTCAACATCCGGCTTTTTAACAAGCACGAGCGGCCCGCTAGTTTCAGAATTGGAAATAGAAACAAACGATTCGCTCGTCACCTCATTCTTGGTCGATACGCAAGTTTGTTCACCAATCAAGCCGCCAGAATAATACTCGTAAAGATCCGCATTCCTCAGAGTATCCTTAATGTTAGGAGTCATTTCTACGTTGTTGATTTTAAGTTTGGCACCCCCATCAAGCGCACTGCGGCCAATCAAGCCACCCAAATGTACAACCGAGCCCTGCGACTTGTTAATAGAACCATAAAAGGCAACATTATTCACAAATAAATCCATAATTTCATTGGCCTGATTCTTGTAGGGCGCAACCTCCCCCAGGAGACCGCCCATCGTCTTTCCACCGAATAGCTTGGTATAAACACCTGATTTACCAGCCTTTTTCAGCATTGTCACGTTTTCAATTTTCATATAGCCGACTTCGGGAACATTGTTTCTCTGCCGCGAAAGCACATACATGCCAACTAGCCCCCCAGCAACAATAGACGTGTCGGCAGACAGGTTCTGGACCTTGGCCATAACATTGATTTCTTGCAAGTTAAGATTTACGGCATACGCAACAAGGCCACCTATGTAGGCGCGATAACTGCTCCCCCAACCCGCAAGATTACCTCCCGCATAGTCATCCGCATCGCCCAGGTCCACCTCGTTATAGATATTGAGGTCGTCATCACTGAAAATCCGTAAAAAGGTGCTGTTTTCCAAATAGCCGACAAGCCCCCCAGCCATGGGGGCAGAAATTCGAACATTGTCCAAAGTGTCATCGTATAACAAAGACCGCGTCATTACGCCCGCCAAACCACCAACAGGCCCAAAATAGGAGGCCTTGGGTGTCACGGAAGAAGCCGCATCGGGGCCCTTTATGGTAAAACGAAAATCTTTGAGAACCAGGTTATGGACATTGACTGAATCAAGTTCCTTGAAAAAACCAATTGTATCGAGAACGTGTTCAACCGAATAATCAATGATTTCAGTATAGCACACATTCTTGACATCAAATCCATTTCCGCTAATTTCTCCGTAATCCGGCTTGAACTTAAGGGGAGTATGGTTGACAGCGCAAACCGTATCTTTGCCAATGACTTCAATCTGCCCAAAATCAAAATCACTCAAGAACACAATCGTTCCGCTCGTAAACGGATCCCAAAAACTGTTACCCCCCGCAGGGCGCCAATCTGCATTCATCAGAGAATCAAGAACAAACGCTGTACGGGAGAGTGTCTTCAACCTCGCTCCAGTACACCTTGCCCCTTCCATATTACTGCCGCCAAACTGCGTGCCACCGAACAGCGCACCACCGAACTGAGGAAAAACGTAAGCCGTTGCAGGAATCGCACTATTACCACAGGAGTCTGTTCCCTGCGAAATATAAGCTGTACCATTATTGTCATCATAGAGATTTACAAAGCCCGCATTGTTTTCCAATCCCTGAGCAAAGACGGATCCCGCCGTAAGGAATCCCCAAATGAATAAAAAAATGGATTTTATTTTCATGCCTTATACCCTGCCTCGATTATTTTCTCTATATAAGATACTATCAAAAAGGGGAAATATTCCAATCGAGAGTTTCTTTTTCTTTACACTGTGATAGGGCGCAAGTGCAAAAACTGCCCAAAATACTACAAAATGACAGGCGTCACATGTTTAATTTTGTACAACACTTTTTTGGGGTAAGAGGCTAGGATCTAGAGGCTAGAATCTAGGGGGATGAGGCGCGAGCGGTGAGGTATGAGCAGTGAGCTGTGAGGCTTCGAGAGACTAGAGAATACCTTTGACCACTTAGTGCTTTAGCACTTATGTGGGCATGGCCACCTTTAGGTGGGAGGCTAGTGAAAAGAATCACGCACTTCGTGCGTTAGTAACAGACGGCGAAGCCGTGATATTTTTCCCTAGATCCTAGATCCTAACCCCTAACCTCTATTTACCGCACACCTCAAAGGCACGAAGTGCCGACCTCGTGCCTCAAAGCGAGCTTGCGAGCGACCTCGTGCCTCGAAGGGAGCGTAGCGACCGGCCTCGCACCTATTTCACATCGTATTCGGGTATCGGCAGGCTTTCGCCGGTCTTCATCGCGGCGTCAAGCTTCTTGGACTTTTCCGGGTCGAGCCACCAGTAAACGGGAATGGCGTCTTCGCGGTTGAAATGGTCCAGCACCTTTTCGGGCATGCCGTAGCGGTTCCAGTAGAGAATGCGGTGGTGGTCGCACTGCCACATAAGCACGTACGGCACAATTTCGGCGAGGCGGTTGTCGAGTGCTTTCAGGATTTCGTTACGCTTCGCGAGGTCGAATTCCGTCTTCTGCAAGTCGATAAGGCTATCGACAACTTTATCCTGAACACCGGCTAGGTTATTCGTACCCTTCTGGAGTGCCGTTGCAGAATGCCAGCTCGCTTCCGGGTCACGGAGGCGGCCTGCACCCCAATTCACCCAGTAGAGGTCGAAGTCGGCATCATCGAGACGCTTGCGCAAGGTGCTCTGGCTCATCTGTTCGATGGTCGCCACCACGCCGACCTTCTTCAGGTCTTCCTGGAACAGCGTGAGGTGGCGCAGGTCTTCCTGGCTCGTGATGAAGTTGATGGCGAAGGCCTTGCCGTCTTTTTCGAGCACGCCCTGGCCGTTCACCTTGTAGCCCGCTTCGGCAAAGAGGGCGCGGGCGCTGTCCGGGTTGAACTTGTAAAGCGGCGCCGTCGGGTTCTGGTTGCCTTCCCACAGGTCGGGGTAGTAGCTGTTCAGCAAGAAGTACTGGCCGAACATGTACTTTTCGTTCATGGCCTCGCGGTTCAAAAGCATGCTCAAGGCACGGCGCACGCGAACGTCCTGGAACTGCGGCTTGCGCAGGTTGATGGCCATGCCCTGGAAGCCGATGGGCTCCTTGTTAAAGATACGCTGCTTTACGGCCCAGCCCTTCTTGACGGCATCGAAGTCGGTCTGCTTCATCCAGATGCTGCTGGTGTAGATGGCATACGCGTTGAAGTCCTGCTTCTTGAAGGCTTCGAGGGCCTTCGTCTGGTCGTTCATGAAGCGGTAGCGGATTTTCTCGAAGTTGTACTTGCCGCGGTTCCAGTTCTTGTGGAAGCCCCACCAGTCGGAGCGGCGTTCCAGTTCCACGTAGCGGTCTTCGCGGAAGGTCTTGATCTTGTACGGGCCCGAGACGACCGGGAACTCGTAGCGGATCTGGTTGAAGTCCTTCCCGGCCCAAACGTGCTTGGGGAACGCGAGCATGCCTGCGGCTTCCCAGAAGTTGCCCCAGTGGGATTCCTTCGCGGTCATCTTCACCGTGAGGCTGTCGACCACCTCGGGGCGGTCGAAACGGCTAAGTCCGACCTTGAAAATCGGCGTGAGGTTCTTCTCGTCCATGATGACGTCGTAGTAGTACTGCACATCTTCGGCGGTGACGGGCTTGCCGTCGCTCCACTGGGCCCGCGCATCCACGTGGAAGGTGAACGTCTTGCCGTCTTCGCTAACGCTCCAGCTGTCGGCGAGGATACCGACTTCGCGGTCCTCGGTGGAGTGCAGACTCACGAGCGGCTCGAACATCATGCCCATGAGTTCGGCGGAGAAGCTGTTGTAGTCTTCCCACATGTTGAAGGACTTCGGCATCGCGGAGCCCCAAAGAGTAATCGTGCCGCAGGGGCGGGCATCCTTCGAGGCAATCGGGTCGAACTCGCCCGTGGCGGTGGAATCGACCGGCAGTTCCGGGCAGTTCAGCTCGGCGGTCTTGGAAGTCCCGGACTTCCCCTGCTCGTTGCAGGCAGTGAGGGCCAGGGCAGACAGCATCAGGGATGCAAAAGCTATACCATAAATTCTCGTCTTCATATTCTTCATACTATCGTCTCTCGTTTAATTAAGTTTCGAGGCTCGGGCCTCATACCCTTCAGATGACTAGCGGAGATTGCTTCGGGGCTCTTCGCCCCTCGCAATGACAATTCCTGCGACCAGTCACGCCTTCTCTCTCGTCTTTCGTCTCTCGTCTCTCGTCTACTAACTACGGCAACCCCACGTGCCGCTGTTTCTGTTTCTTGACCTTGGGGCCCTTATCGGACTCCTCGGGTTCAGCCGCAGCCATCTCGGCCCTGAGAATTTCCAGCGAGACACGGGCAGCTTCCTGCTCGGCCTTCTTCTTGTTCGGGCCCGTCCCCCGACCGTAGACCTTCCCGTTCACGGAGACCTCGGCGGTGAATGACTTCTGGTGTTCCGGACCGTCTTCGGCCACTATCGCGTACTCCGGGGACATGTGCAGCTTGGAGCCCTGCGTGAGTTCCAGCAGTTCGCTCTTGTAGTTCACGAAGTCCTCGGCCACAATGATTTCTTGCACTCGCGGGAAATGGAAACGGTTGAGGATGGCGCGGACCTCTTCGAGCCCGCCGTCCAGGTACACCGCCCCGAGCACCGCCTCGTAGGCATCAGCGAGGATCGTTTCCTTGCCCCGACCGCCCATCTTGGCCTCGGACTTGCCGATCTTGATGTAGTCGCCCAAGTTCCATTCCTTGGAAGACTGGGCGCAGGCATGGCCGGAAACCACAGCGCTCTTGCGCTTGGAAAGGTTGCCTTCGGAATCATCGGGGTATGTCTTGTACAGGTACTCCGTGGTCAGCATGTTGAGCACGGAATCGCCCAGGAACTCCAGACGTTCGTTGTTGTTTGTGTACGGGAGGTCCTTGCCGGACAGGAACGACCGATGCACCAGGGCATGGGCCAGCAGTTCCGGATCGCGGAACCTATACCCGAGCTTCGCCTCAAGCCCGTCACCGGACTTCTGGCGAAACCAGAGCTTTAGCATTTTGTGGAGGAGAGTATTCTTTTCCATATTTAATAGGGGTTAGGGGCTAGAGGCTAGGATCTAGGGGAAAAATAGGGATTAGGGGTTAGAGATTTGGATTTAAGAGTCAGCCTCTAGATCCTAGTCTCTAATCAACAAGAAAGGGCAGCCTCGTTCGGGCCGCCCTGTCCAGTTGCTTTTCCGATGAGAACCGAATTAAGCCTTCTTGGATTCGATGAAGGCGACCACGTCGGCAACCTTCTGGAACTTTTCGGCATCGGAATCGAGGATTTCGACTTCGAATTCGTCTTCGAGAGCCATAACCAGTTCAACGCGATCGAGAGAGTCCGCACCCAGGTCATTGCCGAATTCGGATTCCATCTTCACGTCTTCGGCCTTGACTTCGAGCTTGGCGACGATGACGTCGGTAATCTTCTTGAAAATTTCTTCTTGTGTCATTGTTAACTCCGTTTGGATTGTTTGATGTTAAATTTAATAAAAAATGGCTAGGCGTTCAACCCACCATCTACACCCAGAATCTGGCCAGTGATGTAGCAGGCGTCATCGGAGGCCAAAAAAGCGACCGCATTGGCCACATCTTCGGGTTTTCCGATACGTCCGAGGGGGATTTGGGCTGCATATTTTTCCTTGGTGGCGTCGTCCATGGCGGCGGTCATGTCGGTCCCGATGAAACCGGGGGCGATGGCGTTGACCGTAATGCCACGAGAAGCGAATTCCCTCGCATTGGAGCGGGTCATGCCGATGATGCCGGCCTTGGCGGCGGCGTAGTTGGCCTGTCCGGCCTGGCCACGCAGGGCGTTAATGCTCGAAATGTTGATAATGTGGCCGGTGCGCTTGCCCATCATGGTGCGGGCGACTGCACGGGTGCACAGGAACACGGAACGCAGGTTGGTCGCAATGACCGCGTCAAATTCTTCGTCCTTCATGCGCATCAGGAGGCCATCGCGGGTGATACCGGCATTGTTGACCAGGATGTCGACCGTGCCCATGTCGGCGATAATCTGCTTGAACACATTCTGGACCGTCTCGGAGTCGGCCACGTTGCATGCGTAGCTCTTGACCTGCACCCCAAGTTCGGCGGAAAGTTTGGCCGCCAGTTCTTCCTTGACCGAGGTGGAAAGGATGGCGACGTCCGCACCTTCGCTAGCAAGCTTTGTAGCGATGGCGAGACCGATACCACGGGAAGCCCCCGTGACAATGGCTTTTTTACCTGTAAGTTTTCCCATAGTAGAACCTTCTTAGTAGGAAGTTAGAAGTTGGAAGTAGGAAGTTAGATGTAGGAAGTTTCTGTCTACTGTCTACTTCCTACTGTCTACTTTTTTATCCCTTCAACGCCTGGAATGCCTCGATGGATTCCACCGGCGTGACCTTCACGTCGCGGCTGATCTTACGCATCAGGCCCATGAGCACCTTGCCGGAGCCGACTTCCACGCCCTGCGTGACACCCAGGGACATGGCCTTGTTCATACAATCGTTCCAGCGGACCGGAGACACCAGTTGGCGCACCAGCAGGTCGGCAATTTCGCTACCCTTCGTGACCGGTTCGGCAATCACGTTCGCGATGACCGGCTTTTCGACGTCCTTGAAGGTCGTCTTGGCAATGGCTTCGGCGAGGCCGGCCTGGGCAAACTGCATCAGCGGGCTGTGGAAGGCGCCCGAAACGGCGAGCGGGATGGCCTTGATACCGGCAGCACCGCAGTTTTCCACGAGCTTGTTCACGCCGGCGACCGCACCGGACACCACGATCTGGCCCGGGCAGTTGATGTTCGCAGGCACCACAACGCCTTCGGCCTTGACCGCTTCGCAAAGTTCAAGGATCTTGGCTTCGTCCTGACCCATGATGGCGGCCATCGCACCCGGATTCTTGGAACCGGCCGATGCCATGAGTTCGCCACGGGTACGCACCAGGCGCAGGCCATCTTCAAAGCTGAAACCGCCGGCAGCATAGATGGCGGAGTATTCACCGAGGGAATGCCCGGCCACGTAGTCGAACGCGAAACCTTCGGACTTGAGGAGCTCCATCACCATGGCAGACACGGTGAAAAGGGCCGGCTGGGTGTTGTCGGTGCTCTTGAGCACGTCTTCGGGGCCTTCGGCCATGAGCTTCGAAAGCGAGAAGCCCAGGATTTCATCGGCCTGCATCATAATCTTCTTGGCCGGTTCAAACGTGGAAGCGAGCGTCTGGCCCATGCCCACGTACTGGGCACCCTGGCCCGGGAAAAGCAAAATCGTCTTAGACATCATAAACCTCTGCGGCTAGGCCGCAATTTTATTTTTGCTCCCTAAATTAAAAAATTACAGCAAAGCATTCGAGGGTTTTCCAGGGAAAAACGCTCCAGAGGCCCGAAAGAAAGCATTATAAAGTATTTTTGTAAACAAACAAAGCCCCGCCGTTCCTAAAAACGGCAGGGCTTCCCTTTCCTAGAGTTAAAATTTAGAGCCCAATTCTAACAACTTTGTATTCCCTGATACTCCCTGCAGAGAACTTCACGATGTAGGCGCCGGCAGGGACCTGTTCCATGTTCCACTGCAACGCATGGCGACCGGCACCCTGTTGCCCAGGGTTATACAGCTTCATAGTCTTGCCCTTAATAGAAACAAGCGAGACCCTGACATTGCGTGCCGTCGGGAGCACATAGTTCACGTCAAGGACATTCCCGTGGTTTGCGATTTCGAGGTGGGAAGCTCCGGCCGGCGAAACACTCGGGATGTAGTCCTTCTTCGAGGAATCGGCCTTTGCCGAATCCGTCTTCGTCGTGTCCGTCTTGGTGGAATCGATCTTGGTGGAATCCTTGGGCAAGACAGCCGGACGATCGGCAGCAAGAAGCACCGTAGCAGCAAGGAAAGATACATTATACCACAAATCCGTTTCTGTTCCCGTATAATATCTCCAATCAGAACTCAAAGTTTCGTTAAGCACCCCTCCTAAAAGGGCGCCAACCGGAGTGCTGTAACGATATGGTGCCAGACCAGAGTTTCCATTCCATCCTTCCGGATTGGCCATTCTACTGTGCGGATGAGCTTCGTTCTTGTCACCCACGCCCATCACAAACGAAATATCCCACCGGTTCAGGCCCAAAAAGGCATTCATCTTATTGATCGCAAGTTGGCGCACCTGAGCATTTCCGGTAACCTCGGCATAAATCAGCAGCGCCATGAGCGCACCGGCTTCGTAACCGTTAACATCCGCTTCCAAAGCAGGAATGGATTGATACCAGGGCGTCGAATAGCTTAATGCAAGTTCTGCATCTTCATCATAAGGAAGAGTAATTTTCGATTCGCCATGAGCGCATTCAACCACATGTTCTACCAATCTTTTAGTAATCCTTTCCAAATAATCCACACGCAGAGAATCAGAGAGGCCATATTTCATACTTGCACTGGAATCAGCCAGGAACAACTTGTAGAATGCATACAAAGCGATAGAATAATTGTTCTGGTAATCAGCCATCCAACCATTAGATTTAAACCCATCCGGAATTCCGAGCCAGCCACCTGCAAATCCAGCCGAATACTTGAAATTTGCCGAGTTATCATAGACATCCTTGTTGATTGTCAAGTCGTCCATGTAATCCATCTTTTTCGTTTTTTCATAAGTCGCATAATGGAGAGCAATTGCCGCCATGGCGAGTTCATCTTCAGGTTTTTGCACACAACTATAAGCTTCATTCTCACAATTTTCTCCTGCATCTTTGTTTGCCTTGCCGTAGGCGTACAACTTTTCAGCCACCTTCAAGCAACTATCCGCGAAAGTTTTGTCATAGGCAGCGTAACTCTGGCTCAAGAAGGCAAGCCCTGCCGCAATAGAACCTGAAAACGCCGGGCCAATCCCATAGATAAGCGGTCTAGGCTTAGCATCTTCACGTGAATCCATATTTTCCGGACGGTCCCATAAAAGATGGTCGTTATTTATGTTTCCAACAGTCACCGCCATTTTCTCAAAATCCCCCTTGGCGTATTCGTAAGAACGCAAGAAGAACTCGGCGCCATGCCTTGCTTCGCGGAGAATGTCGGGAATACCATCGGTATTATTGGTTTCGTTATGATTGAAGGCGTAATGGTCTTCGTCGCGTTCCGGATGTAGCGTAGCAAAAGCCGAGAGCATCATGAACGCATAAGTCATGGTTGGTCCTTCTTTCACGTAGTCACCGGCATCGTACCAGCCGCCAGTGATAGTATCCTTCAAATGGCTCGGGCCATGGAACCAGGACTCGGAATCGCCACTGCGCTGCGCACCGAAGAACTTGAGCGATACATCGCGAAGCATGGAATAAACCTTATCGCTAATAATAAAGGTCGAAGAATATTCCTTGCCCACCTTGATACGGAGCCTCTGGTCATTAGGCAACCCCGCCATATCGGCCAGCTTACCGGCGCATATAAACTTAGTCGAATCGCCTATATCTACCGTATAGCGATCTATTACTGCATTTGAAGACGCTTTCACGATTCGCTTATACTTGGCAGAAGTTTCCGTACTCGAGAGAGCTCCATCCTTGGCGAGTTCTTTACCATCCAAGTCAACGACCGAGTAAGAAACATCAGCGCACTCGCCCGAGGTCGCATAATAGAACAGCTTTTCGGGATCACTCAAAAGGTAACCGGCCTGGTTCACGCGAATGTTACTGACTTTCAGATTCAGGGCATCTATGTAGGCCTGGTCCAGCGAATCCGAAATATAACCGTTCGCCTTGAAGTCGGCAGGCTTAGAACCCAGTTCAGGAACACCGAGCAGCGAATCATTCTTGGAGGCGACAAACTGGCTAAAGCTAAGAACCGTTCCGCCGTCCGCGACACTCGAGGTATCCCAGACCATCGGGAAAACCGGACGAATCAGGTCGTACGGGGTTTCAGCAGCAGAGACCGACAAAGCGGCCCCCAAAGCAACCATTCCAAATAGTGTAGATTTCATTCTTTTCCCTCCACACGTAATCCCATCCACATTTTAAACATAGGTTGATCTTAAGCAATCTCCCCATGAGGCTTTCACGAAAATAATAAAAAAAATCTTCACTTACACAGGAAAACAATTTGCCGTGATATTTTATACAAAAAAAAGAACAGAACCCTAATCTCTTAGGGTTCTGCCATTAAAGCTTGTTGTAAGCAGGGGGCGTTACTTCGCTTCGGCGGGTTCGTCCTTGATGGCGGCCAAGCGTTCGTTCACGTTCTTGGACACACCCTTCTCGGCGTACTTCGCAGCGACTTCCACAGCCTTCTCGATAGCGAGAGCATCGGAGCGGCCGTGAGCGATAATGCCCGTGCCGTTGAGGCCGAGGAGCAAAGCGCCACCCGTCATGCGGTAGTCCCACATTTCGTCGAAGCGGCGACCATTCGGAGTGTCAATAAAGCCGAACATCTTCTTGTGCAGTTCGTAGAAACCTTCAAGCATTTTCAGAACAACATTGCCTGTAAAGCCCGAAGTCACCACGACGTCGGCGGCACCTTCGATGAGCGTTTCGCCTTCAATATTGCCGATGAAGTTCACCGGGGCAGATTTCAGCAACTGGTGTGCTTCCTGGAGCACAGCCGGGCCCTTGTGTTCTTCTTCGCCCATGTTCAAAAGGCCGACCTTCGGATTCTGGTAACCGAAGTAGGTCTCGGCAAAAGCGGAACCTGCGATGGCAAAGTCCACCAGCGTAGAAGCGCGTTCATCGACGTTCGCACCGGCATCGACCAAGATAATCGGACGGTCGGCGGTAGGAATCACGCAACCGATAGGCGGACGGCTGAACTTTTCGCTCGACTTCCCGAGAAGCATGAGGCAAGACGCCA
>JAEEGI010000795.1_pt1 | contig 84528 bp, 72 predicted proteins | sample 8958751 | NCBI WGS metagenome assembly JAEEGI01 (sample SAMN16246545, study PRJNA631951) | gut metagenome | biome: gut microbiome; feature: rumen; material: KS-attached | host: Bos | place: Iran: Karaj | collected 2018-10 | reverse complement strand
GGGAAATGTCGCGGGTTACGATTTGGAGACCGTTCTCAATTCCACGTTCTGCTTTGGATTGCTTTCAAAGAACTCCGACTCAGAGCCACCAGCCGTTTCTATGACCCTTCATCGGGTGCAAAGGTACGAAGATTTTTTGAAATCACCAAACTTTGTAGCCGCAATATAGACTTCATACCGCTTAATAAACGTGAAATCGTTGCCTAAATCGAATTGTTTTTGTACCTTTGCACCCCAAAATAACACCGAGGCTTATATTTGCCTCGCGCAATAATGGATTTACGGAATATGAATAGACTAGCTTACATATATATAAGTATGATTGTCGTGACCTTGTTTGGTTGCAACGGCAGGAAGATCACCTCTCAGTTAGAGGCTGTCAGCAAGATTGCGGATGCCAACCCGGACTCTGCACTTATCGTATTGGATGAATACAGCAAACAAAAGGATGATTGGGGCAAGGCCGACAGAATGCATTATGAACTCATACGGCTGAAAGCGTTGAATAAGTCTGGAGTGAAAATCAAGTCAGACTCTATCATAAAAGATGTTGTCACATACTTTGATGGCAATGGGGAACATAACGAACAGATGTTAGCCTACTACCTGTTAGGGAGGTTTTATGCTAACATCGGAGAAGCACCACAGGCTTTACAGACTTATTATGATGCCATAGATAAAGCCGACACTTTAGATTCCAACTGCGACTATGGGACTTTGGCTGCTATATACGGACAAATGGCGAGTATTTTTCATCAGCAATATTTGCCACACGACGAAATCTGGGCCGTTCGACATTATGTGAAATGCATTGGTCAACTTGGTAATGAAATTGAATATACTATTGCTCAGAGCCAACTAATGAAGCCATACTATTTGCTTGGCGAGAATGATTCCGTATTACAGATAATACAAAATTCGTATAAAAGACTAACAGAACTTGGAGAAACTAAAAGAGCGGCTGGTTTACTGCCTACTGCAATTTATATCAATATCGAGCGGAATTTGCTATCCGAAGCAGAAAAAGAGATAACGGTCTTTGAGCATGAGTCTGGTTTATTTGATGATAAAGGTAATATTGCTGGTGGACGCGAGCACTATTATGCAACTAAAGGTTTCTACGAGTTAGCAAACAACGACTTTGATTCTGCGGAAATATATTTTAGAAAGTCTATACAGTTCGGACATTTTTCTGATGCCTATAAAGGGTTGTTGTCTGTCTATCGCCATAAGAATGTGCTAGACTCCATTATTCATTTCTCACTTTTGTATGAGGATGCGCAAGACTCCTTGCACAATCAGATGCAAATAGACGCCACTCACAGAATGTCATCTCTATATAACTACAGCCGCAGTCAAAAAGTAGCAGAGCAAGAAGCACAGAAAGCCAGAAATGCTCGTCTGTGGATTATTGGGATTCTTATATCTGTTGTTTTTGGTGGGATTTTGATTTTCTATATCTACAGAGACTACAAGAGGAAAAGACAAGACGAAATAGAAAAACTGGCTATATCCCTCAATTCTGCCAAAAAAGAATACCAAGACATACAAGAAGAACTCCAAAGGCTAAAAGATAGGGATTATAAGAAACTTATTGCTGAAAAAGAACTGAAGGGGAAAGAACTGAAAATGACAATTGAAGAACTTGCTGATGCGACAGGCCTTCCATCTGTAATTGACAATCTAAGTGATTTTGAAAACAGCAAAATTGTAGGGGTATTCCGCAAGAAGAAAGATTTTAGGTCTGACAATCCTATACCAAACAAAGCGGAATGGCGAGCTTTAGAAGTACAATTTAGCAAAGATATGCCATCTGCATACAAGATTCTTGCTAAAGACAAGAAACTTTCTCCTTTGGAACTCCATGTCTGTATGCTATTGATTCTTGACTTTGAAGACAGTTCTATAGTCAACATGACAGACTCTATATCACAAACTATAACCACAGCCAAGTCTCGGGCTAACAGGAAAATCTTCAATGAAAAGAGTGCTCAAACCTTAAAAGCTGGGCTTTTACAACTCATAAAGGCCAATTGATTTAATCTGACTTAAAAATCACGCAACCCCTTGATATACAAAAGGTTTTAGGGGGGGGTGATTCCTTTTTTGTCTTCATTTGACTTACTGAAAATGAAGGCAAAGATTTCTTTTATGTTATAATCGCCGTACCTTTGCAGCATCAAAACGAAAACGTTATTAAAAAATGAAAAGATTAACATTAGTATTGAGTATGCTGTTATTCGTCGGTGTAAGTTTTGCCGATACACAGCAATTGTCATCGTATGAAGCGATTATTCTTCATGCAAGTATTACAGATCCGACAAAAGATCAAGAACCCTACAAATTGGGGCCTGTAAAAATCCCGTCGGTTCAACAGGACGGGCACTCCATCAAATTTGTGACATCTTGTGATGGTTGTACATTGAAAATAACAAGCGATGATGGTGATATAGAGTATTTGGTTACTATACCAGAAGGGGCAACTACCATTTCACTCCCTTCGTACCTCTCAGGCGAATACTGCTTACAGATTATACGTGGAAGATTTTGTTTCTGGAGTTACATCTGGTTATAGAAAAAAATGGTCATGACTGCGGATAGACCTAAAAAACCACAAAAGAAATAGTATTAACAATTTAAAATTTAAGCAAAATGAAAAAAGCTTTATTTGTTGCAGCAATGCTGCTTGGAACACTTTCTGTTTCCGCAAAAAACGTGGTACCAGTTCACACTTCATGCGGCAAGACCGCTTACATTGACACTGACCGCACCACAGTTGAGAACACCATGAAGCAGGTAATGGCTATCGATGAGGCCCTCTGCGGTGGTGAGTAATAATTAACCTGATTTGTGTAGTGGGATAGGGCTTAATTGCCCTATTCCATTACGCCTATTGATTAAGTTGAAGAATAGAATGAAAAAGAGAAATGTTATATTAGCATTTGCGCTAATCGGTATTGTTAATGCATCTGCCCAAACCGTGGACTTCTCCAAGTTCCAAAAATCCGCTGAGTCTGACTCCATTGCAAAAGTGGTGTTGGAAAATTCTCAGTATCTCATCATCTACGATTACGAATATGTCAGAGATGCCGAATTTCCTGAAGACAAGAGATCCGGTATGACAATGTTACAGGTGGGAAAACGCTACAACCGCTTTATGGATTACAATGAGTTTCGCTTCGATTCACTGATGGATGCAACCGCCAAAAGCCTGAAGCCTTATGCTGAGACAGGCCCCATGATGATGCAGGCTCTCAAAAAAAGAAAGTTCAGGGAAAACATTGTCATTGACAAACAAAAAAGCACGGAGACAATCCAGAGAACGGCAGGACTGGTACAGAGATACCAGTATGACGAGCCTTGTCCAACGCTAAATTGGGAACTGGTCGAAGGTGACACAGTCATTGCCAGCTATAATTGTAAGAAAGCATTAACCAGCCTTTGGGGACGAGACTATATAGCATGGTATGCTCCAGAGGTTGACATGCCGTATGGTCCCTACAAGTTTAATGGCCTGCCTGGCTTGATTTTTATGGTTGCCGATACTCGCGGTCATCATCAATTTACGCTAAATGGTCTTGAAAAGGTTAGTCAGTATTATCCCATCTATCTTTGGGCAAGCAAGGACATTATCAAGACCAGCCGTAACAAAGTGCGCAAAATTTACAAAAATTATTGTGCCGACCCTGTAGGTGCATTAACAAGTAATGGTGATATTCAAGTACCAGATGATGTAAAAGCATCTGTTAGTGTTAAACCATATAATCCTATTGAACTTGAATAAAATCCAAATGATACTGACGCAGCTCCTATGTGTCTGTGGATTGCAAGTGGCCTATCCGCAGACACAAGGTGATGCAGTCTCAATGTCTTTTGAGGTTAAGGACACAACAACACTTGAACCTCTAGTAGGTGTGACTTGCCGGGTATATACCTCCTCAGACAAGTTTTACACTTATGCCATATCAGATAAAAATGGTATCGTTAAACTAAGTCCTCATCAAAGTGACTGGTTGGAGTTTACGTTTATGGGATATGAGAAGCAAAAAGTCAGAGTTAATCATTATCATCTAAAACAGGCAAATATCGTCTATATGAAGCCAAGTTCAGTTACTTTGAAAGAAGTGCAAATCAAAGCTCCTCCAATCAGTGCCAGGAACGACACCCTTGTTTACCGTGTTGGAGCTTTTGCCAAAATTGGAGACAAGCATCTGGAGGACGTTCTCAAACGCCTGCCCGGGGTGAAGGTATCTGAAAATGGTACCGTTTCTGTGCAAGGTAAGGCTATCAACAAATTCTATATTGAAGGTATGGACTTGATGGGAAACAATTACAATCAAGTCACTCAGAATATGCCCATCGATGCAGTAACAAGCGTCGAAGTTCTTGAAAATCACCAGCCCGTGAAAATGCTTCAGGGGAAACAACTTTCCGACAAAGCAGCACTAAACATCAAGATTGACAAGTCGCACAAATCACGCCCTTTTGGAGAATTGGAGGGAGGATTAGGGTTGAGTCCGACAAGATGGGACAATCGCGCATTTGTTACCCACATCGCAAACAAGAGCCAACTACTACTTTCGGGAAAGATGAACAATACAGGCAATGACTTGTCAGAGGAAACCACAGAACATATTGACGTAACCGACTTGGAGGCATTCGAGCCTATCACTTCTCCATTACTGACAACAGATTTGGTACAGGAGCAACTCCCGCAGAATCGTTATCTATACAATAAGTCCTATGCTGGCGGTGTCAATTTCCTCAGAAAGTTGTCTGACAATTCTACTCTTCGCTTTAACACCCAGCTTTACGAGGATCATTCTTCACGAAATAACAGTATTGAATACATTTTTGGTGGCTTTCATCCTTTGAGTCTCAGGGAAGATGCCAGTATGAAGAAGAAAGACTTTACGATAGTACCGATTCTCAAATACGAACTTAACTCAGCAAATACTTTCGTGTCCGATGAGTTACGCGTTAGCGTTAGCAAGAAATCTGCTATCACTGCCATATTAAGCAACGAATCTTCAATTAATGAGACTGTAAAGACACACCCGTCATACATCCAGAATTATTTCTCATCTTCATTCCCGGTCGGAAATACAATCTTGCAGGCGAAATCTTTGATACGCTATTTTGACAGGACGGAAAGTCTTAATGACATATCTGACTCAACAATTATTTATAATTGCTCGAACCGTTATGCATTTAAGTCCTTTGTCGCAAAGGGTACCTTGTCCACTAAATTTTTGCTTTTCCGCAATTACCTTGATCTCGGAGTAAAAGCATATTATCACGACAATAGCTATGATTACAATGGAAATACTCATCATCAAGACCTGAATGTTATTTTCTCACCGAGTTACTATGTGAAATACGGGAAACGCAGTGGCCTCACCATAGCACTGCCAATAGGATGGATGTATGCCCGTCTGCTTCCTGTCAATGAATCAATAAAAAATCGAGGTTTCTTCTCGCTCTCTCCAGAGATTTCTTTCAATCATGCGTTCTCGGATGAATTCTCTTTAGGTTTCTCTGCTTCAATAGGCAATAGTAATGACACTAAGCCATTCTATTCGCCAGACTTTCTTCGCATAGGTTACAGAACTGTCTATTTGTATGACAGCAACCTGTATAAGAACACAGATTATTTGCTGTCATTAAGGCTGAAATACAGGAATCTCGCCTCAATGTTCTTTTCCAACCTCTCTGTTTCCTATTCAAATGGAAAGCGCGAAAGTTACTTCCATTATGACTATACGGATTCTCTGAATATCATCAGGCAAATACAGGGAGAGAATAATTACAAGACATTCATCATAAACGGAATGGCAGATAAAACGTTTGTAGATGTAGGGATTTCACTGAAAACAGAGATTTCGTATAACCAAAGCGGTTACTTGTTATCCCAATCCACAGAACATATCTACAACAGGTCTCATGTCTTGTCAGGGATGGTCAGCACCACCTTTCAGAAATTTAAGTGGATGAGACTTGTTCTTGATGCTACAGGAACGTTATTTTGGGAAAGGAATAGTTATCACGATTCAGAGACAATGTCAAGTCTCAATGCTAATGCTTCTTTTTATTTCTTCCCATTTAAGGGATTTGAAATAAAGATGAAATGCCAAGATATAACTAACAAAATAGCAGAGTCGCAATATGAGAGTCAAATGTTTTTTGATGCCAGTATGAACTACAAAATCAGCAAAATAGGAGAGATAGGATTAAGTGGTACAAACTTGCTGAACACCAATTCATATTTGGTCATCCAAAACTCAGGTCTTAACAGTTGCGGCTCATTCCTGCCACTTAGGGGCAGAGAAGTCCTATTAAGATTGTTATTAAGAATTTGAAATAGAAAGTTTTCCCTCAACTATGATATCATATGAAGAGTAAAATTGCATCAATTATGATAATTATTGCTGTTTTCTTGGTTGCAATCATTAGATTGGTTAATAATACCGAGAGCATTGTTCTTAATTGGGATATATATGGAAATATTGCTAATTATGGACCTGCATATCTAATTTTATTCTATCCATGTATTTCAACTTTGACATATTGGATTTTCCGCTATTATGAGCAGAATCCATATAAGATAAAGTGGTTGCCTAAAATTAAGAATTATGAAAGCAAGTCAAAAGCATTGGCTACATATATACAATCAACAAACCTGCTACTACTTCTTATTATATTATATGTTACATTATGCTCAACCCAGTTGGTACATATGCGCCCATTGATAATTGTGCTAATACTCCTGCTTATGGTAGTACCTTATATTTATATATACAACAAAATAAGAAAGAGTAATAGTGGTACAGATTAATCACCCTTTAATGAAATATACAAAAGCAGACCTGACTGCCTAACAGGAGCGGAAGCCGAAAAGCTATATGAGTAGGCAATTCAAATATCAAATAATAATGAAATACAAATTTATCTTATTTAGTGTTCTTGTGGCAGGCTTCACGTCTGCATGTTCTTCTGATGATGAGTTCCAAGAACTTGTTGAAAAAACTTCAGGAGCTATCACTTCCACTATGCTTGATACAATTAGTGTCGCACAAAGCGACAGTATCATTCCTATTGAGGGTTGCCGCGATTCATTACCTAAGAAACCAACGGCATTAACACGTTCAACAGACAATGATTACACATTATTAAAAGAAGAGCTGAACCAACTCAATGAAATTCCTATATATCTAAAGGTAAAAGGAAATACAACAGACAAGCACTACCTAAGTGCTTCTGCCAAGGGAAAGGAACTGACGGTAGAGGGTTTCAATGCGAACTCAACTAATCAGCAGTTTTATATAAAAATTTTGCCTGCATATACAGGAATTCCATACCTAATATATTCTAAGAAAACCGATACGCCAATAAGACTAGGCGCATACACAAGTGCACCGGATACCAAGATCCTTTATGCCAGCCAGGATGCGACTGGCAGTCTATTTGGAGCATCGTGGGATATTAAGCGGGGGCAATACTCTGACAAATCATATATTATAGAGAATCAAGACTACCCACAACAAGGAAGCAGTGGCTACTGGCTTGATATATATTATAGTGTTATCACTGTAAACGGCTCTAAAATATCTTTTGCGAAATACAACAACTTACCACGTCAAGAATTTGAAATAATACCCGCAGAAGAATTTGTGGTGAAAGATATATATTTCGATGTAGAAGCATCTTCAATTCTGTCAAAGACACCAAATCAAATATTCTCTGATTCTTATGTAAATAATGGCCAGATAGCTCAAAGCCACAAATTTGTCATAAACGAATCATACAAAGAAACATCTACGTTTAATAGGGAAACTTCCTATAATGTCTCCATAGCAACAGAATTTAAAGCAAGTGTTCCTTTTATAGCAAGTGGAAAAATCACGACGTCGGTTTCTGGAGGTCAAAAATTTGCCTATGGAAGTTCGGAAGAGGTTACTAAAACCATTACTAGGGAATATCCTGTAGAAGTCCCTGCATATAATATAGCAACAATGAAATTGACACTATATAAATACGATATGGATGTCGACTATATTGCCACTTGTATAGGAAAAATATCAGGAAAAGAAATAAAGATTAAGGGGCGTTGGCAAGGTGTAAGTTACGAAGAGTCTAATGCCGTACTCAATCTGACACCTATTAATGGCTCTCAGGCTCAGAGTAGAAGTGTTGTGATAACAAAAGAAATGCTGGAAACAAATAAAGTTATTAAAATACAATGAAGAAAGTTGTTACCGTATTAATGACTATTTGGATTGTTTCCTCTTGTGCAACAATTCCAACTACATCACGGTTTGATGTCATTTCCATTAGCATTGGTATTCACAAGGAGGACATTTTGAAAGAATTTGGCCGTCCTTTCATGTATGACATCTATATTAAAGAGGGAAAATCTATTGAAGTCTTATATTACAAAGAGCCAGTCCGTGTTGCAAATTGTCCCTATATCGTTACGACTACACTCTACTTTGAAAATTCAATTCTTCAAAAGTTTACACAAAAAGATAGACTTATAAAAGATTTTGAGATTCATAAAGATAGTATAAAGTAATTAAGTTGGAGGAAGTTGCCATTTTTTTTTGTGGCACTTCCTCCTATTATTTGTTCATTAAACACTTACATTTTTCGGGCATGTTTTTTCTTACGTTGCATCCGGCGGCGGAAATCTTCATCTTCGGGGTCATAGACGGGGTTGTTGGTGTCGAACAAACCCAATGAAGGGAAGCTGATAGATGAGCCAGATGTGTGCTGATGTGATTCCTCTTGACGCTCTTCCTGTCTTAGATTAAACTCCAGTTTGGGTCCGTCGTTCTTCCTTGTATGTTGCTGATATGTGGTCTTGGTCTCCAGTTTCTTCTTCGCATTTTCGTCCAAATACAAGACGATATTAGCAAATGTGAGGTCGCGCTTTATCTGAGAAGCCTTGAATGTCAGCCCGTCTTTCGTGAAGCGCAGACCCTGTATGTCCTTGTAGTCTCGGCTATCCTTCCGTTTCATCACAATCTCCACATCAACGCCCTGTTTCCTGATGTCCGCCTCAAACTCTGGCCACGATTTGGACTGGAGTAAGGCGGTCATCACGATGCGGTAAATCTCATATCTGGTCTTCTCCTGTCCTCTTAATCTCTCAGTTTTAGTATGTCCCTTGCCATTGGAAAAAGTGAGCCCGTACTTTCGTTTAAGCAGTTTCGTCACCTGTTCGTTTCGCCTAAAATCGTTCTGGTCTGAGATGGTCTTGCCCTCGTTGTTGATACGGTTATAGACCAAATGGCAATGGGGATTGCCATTATCGAAATGGCGCACAAGGAGAAACTGGGTATCCTTGATGCCCATCAGTTCCATGTATTCCTTTGCAATCTTCGTCATCATCTCGTCTGTCAACTTGTCCTTGTCTTCTGGAAGAAAACTCAGGGCAATATGGCCTACAGGTTTTGAGATTCTGGGATTCATCTGCCGTTGGAACTCAAAGCTGTCTATGATGTCCTGTGTCGAGGTCTGTTTATAAGTATCCCCTTAAGAATGGAGGATATTCAGTATGTAAGATTACTGAAGGACAGGCATTTATGTTTGAGTTTTATAGGTCAAAGCATTAAAGTTATTGTATCGCGATATCACTAGTGTCTCGTCTTAACGGGACACTAGTGATTCAATTATATGTGAATGTAAGGTAGTATCATCTATATGATCTCCCTTTCCTTTCTTCTTCATTCATGTCGTCAATGTCATCATAGTTTCCACGTTTGCGTGGGTTATTATCACCATTAGATGATGGAACAAAAGTGGAACTGGAGTAGAGCTTCATGTAGCTGAATATTGTTTTCTCTATGAGGGATATAGCAGCGGAGCGTTTGTCGGGTCTCGAAAATTCTTTACGGATATAGGCTTCGATGCGTGGCTTGTGGTATTTGGCTATAACCTCTTCTTTCGTCAAACTACCGTTTTTGAAAGCCACAAAGTCCTCGTTGCTCATTTTCTCCTTGTATTCCTTGGAGCCACCTGTAAACTTCATCATGATATGGCACTGCCCCTGTTTGTCCTTATAGGCATGGGTGGCTTCTACATCGATGAAGGAGGGTAGGACATAACGTTCTGGATATGCCTTGCGCTTCAGATCCATGTTTTCTTTACGTAGGCTGTCAATCTCCTTATGAGCCTTCTCGTTTAGGGCTGCACTCTGTTTATTGTTGTTACGCAATAGCTTGTTTTCATCCCTTAAAGCCGAAATGACTTTTTGATCCTGTTCATGTAGTTGCTTCCGTCGCTCTATATCCGCCTGAAGTTGCAAGACTTTTTCAGTCAGTTGTTCCACTTGTTGCTGAAGTTCGATGTTCAATGGGTCTGCCTTTAGATCCTCTACGAGTTGGTCGATTTTCTTGTAGAGTGCATTCTTAGCATCCTTGGAGAGGAAAGACTTGCGGACAAGCGACCTAAGGGAAGAGATATTTTCAAGAGCTTTTTTCTCCTTGTACTGTATGGCATTGAGGTGTTTTACGTTAGAACTGCTGCCACGTTCCATCTTGAGACATTCAGCCGCGACGGTCTGCATTCTTGAGGTATCCGGACGTCCCAGACGTAGTGAAGTGCCGTCATCGTGTGTCCAATCTGCCACAAAATGAGCATGCAGGTTCAACTTCGAAGGGTCAGGATTGGTTTTGTTGAAACCTTCATCCCTATGGATATGAATCTGAATACACTTGATGCCAAACTCTTTTTCAAGTTGCTTTGCCAACAGTTGCAGGTCAGCCATCGTAGTATCAGGCTTGATGACGACAGCTGCCTCACGGATAGGAGCTGCTTTTGCCTGCATTTTCTGTCCAACGGTGGCCTGATAGCGTTCTGCGATTTCTTTGCGAATATCTGATAAGGTCTTTCCTGCGTATCGAGGATCAACCCAGTGTTCGTTGTTTGGTGTAAGTTCGTTGATGACATAGTCAAGTTCCTTCATACGCCAATTGTGAATCTCACACCCTGGTTTAACAGGGTCGAAATGTATGCATGTCTTTTTTGCCATATTGTTTTTCTTGCTTTAGTGATTGATGTTTCAAAAGATGGGGTCAAGGGGCGAAGCCCTTGTGGAAAGGTTCTTAGGGAATGCTTCCCTGAGCCCATGTGCACTCTTTAGGGTGCTAGTGGGCTACCACCCTTCTAAGGAAGAGTGGCAGAGAACTCCTGCGGAGGGCTTTTGTCTGCCATATTCGATGCAAAGGTTGCGAGGTTGCGGCTTTTTGATGTGTATATTGTTGATAACCAGTGCATAACTTTAAATTTTAGCGCAACCTGTCAACTTAGGTCTTTCTTGTTGACCGCCTTGCTCACATACTGGCGAGAACAGCCCAGAGCATCAGCCAGTTTCTGTAGATTAACCTCACCGCCATAGGTGTTATAGATAATCTTCAGGCTCTGTTCCTTGGTGTAGCCCTGATACATTCCACCGCAAATCTCCTGATAGACCTTCTCGGCAGCACTCTCGAAATAGAGCATACACTGAACTGAGTGAATCATTTCATCACCAGAGATAATATCTTTCTGATAGTAATCAAAAGTTTTCTCCCATAACAGATGGGTGACGATAGTCCAACGGAGGATGATAATCTGCAACTTACTATAGACATACTGCATGTAGTCATCGGCTGAGGACTTTTTGTCTTGCAACATGTTGTAGTAAGTGCAATAGAAATCTTTAGCCTCAGGGGAAAGGGTTAGTTCCGTTGGCTCTACCTTCAACAGTTCCCTTATGAAATCAGTCCAGTAAGGCATAATGCTTTCAGAGAGTTGTTTGTCTGAATAGTACGTGACTGGAACCTTATCGGGATAAACAAATAGAATACGCTGGTTAAAGCCACTGACCATCAACTGAGGATTGCCGAATGTCGACTTTAACAGCCCTGGTTGGATGCCGCCAAGAATATCCAGGAATGGCTCTCTGATGAAAACTGGGTCTTCCGTTTTACGGTCGATGCAGAAACTGGTACTATCCCAGATGGAGAGCATGTTACTGATGATGCCACTACGGTTATAGCGGTCAAAGTCGTCTATCATTCCTTTGATCTCATCACGGTATATCATCTGTGGCATAAAGGATAGTGCTTTGTAGATAGCTTCAGGGGTGGTGTCAGTGAGTGACAGCTTCTTACAGATGGGTTTCGGTTTGTTGGTTCCATCGTCCCTATCAGTATTTCGTAGTTCTTCATAATATGCCATCACTGCTTCTTCGTTCAGTTCATTGATAGGCTTGTATAGCATCTTCACAGGGGCACTCTTATTGCTGCCGCTGGGTGCTACATGACATATCCACATAGAGGGATAGTTTGTGTATTTGCCGTCAAACAGTTTGATAGACTTGTTGACGGCAATACTCACAATGGCATAGATGGTTGTGATAACGATGTCTGCATCACACTGATAGACATCAACAAAGTTCTTGATGATGTCTTGAATCTCCACCTGCAAACACTCAAAGGGTAAACATTGCTGGTTAATCATAGTACAGGCCATTAGCGGTTATTACTTGGCAGATGATGAACTCGCTGCCGAATCTCTTTCAGCATCTCCTCGGAATTGATGCCATAGCAGTCTTGTTTCCCTCCCTCAATCCATTTATAGAGTTCATCCTCGTAGAAGTAGAGTTTGTTACCTCTTTTGTAGTTGGGGATGATACCTTTACGGGCATTGGCGTAGATGGTGGGCTTTGCCTTACCGGTAATTCGCATGGCTCCTTGAATGTCGGTGAGGACATGGCGGTTAGATACTGATGACTGCTCAATAGGAGTAGTCATTCTAGACAACTCATAAACGAGTTGGGTAAGCTGATCGACTTTCTCTGTCAGATTCTGAATTTGTTGTTCTATCATTATTTTGCCTGTCCCTTTAGTGGAACATCGCTGCAAAGGAACAGGGTTTATCAACGGTATATCCAAATACCGCTATAAACTAAAATAAACTGGGAATAAACTATACTGTTGAGCTTATTCCCAGTGATTGTTGATTATATTTGTTTGATAAGTTCTTCTGTAATATGACCGCCGAATTTCTTCGATATACTGCGGTTGTCACCCCAACATACTTTAGGGATTGGAATAGATGGATTTTTCGACTCGCTTGAAGTCAACTTTGTTGTAACGGTGCTGAATTCTACCTCTCTCAACTGGTTGGGGAATACTTCTTTTATGAAAGTCGCTCCAAAGACATTAGACTTTTTGAGGAAGAACTTCACGACAAAGCCAATGTGGTATATGTCTTCTGTATTAAGAGAACTGAATTTTGATGTAGCCTTAACCTCAAAGGGAAGACGAGTCTTACGTCCATCCACAATCAGATCTAATGCCCGATTATCAATAGTCAGGTAAATATCCTCCAATACTATCTGGGCATCCTCAACGGGCAGATTCTTCCTTACGTATTTCTCCACGTAAGTATAGTAGAGTTTCTTATACATCGCAGTCTCTTCTTGCTGGGCTTTACTAATCGTTTCAGGAACAGAAGGGGAAAGAATTGGTGGTACTTCTTCCACCTTATTATATATATTAGGCTCCGCTGTATGATATTCTTCTGAAGGCTTGCTTTCTTCAACGAAAGTAGCTGGTGGTGGGAGAAGAAGTAACTGTTTGGCTGGCTTTTTCTTTCCCTTTAGCCTTTTCAAGCTATCTGGCATAACGTATAAGCCGAAGTACAACATTGCAGAAATACAGCCTGTTCCCGTCACATAGTAAAGGAAACTAGGGAAAAACAGCATGTCTCTGTACTGAACCCAGTACACAAATGGTAGCGTCATTGCTAAAGCAGGCCCAATTATAATAGTGCTTGCAAACAGTGTCTTGTGAAAATACTCGTCGATATTCATAACTCGTTATCCTAAAAAGTTGACTGCAAAGGTACTGCTTTTTAGTGATAACGAGTAATGATTTGTGCTAAAAATATACTTTTCATTCACAAAATCAAGTCTTATCCTTTATCTCATAATTGCCTGAGACAAAGGATGATAGGAGTTGATAGTTAATGATTTCGTATGCTCTACTATTTCAGAGAAATGAGTTCAGAAGCCTTACGCTTGTTGGCATCGTTCACGTCTGCATATATCTGTGTTGTTGCCACATTTTTATGCCCAAGCATCTTTGAAACGGTATAGATGCTGGTACCCATACTTACTTCAAGGGAGGCAAAAGTGCGACGCAAGCAGTGGAAGGTGATGTGCTTGTCTATGCCAGCTGCCTTTACCCATTCCTTCAAAGTATAGCTTACAATACTGTAGCTGAGTTTTTTGAACACCGTACCCGTACTGCGTTCACCGCAAAGCTCATAGGCTTCATTGCTAATAGGAAGAGTTTCTTCGGCACCAGTTTTCTTGATGCGATACTGGATTACATAACCACCATCGTTACCAATACGAAGATTTTCCCACTTCAGTCTTAGAACGTCACTAATACGTAAGCCTGTCAAACCCGCAAACAGTGTAGCCTGTTTTACTGTGGGAATTTTGCATGGTGTCTGATTCAACTTCTTCAACTCATCAAGAGTAAGCGATTCCTTGCGTGTATCAAGCGTGTCAATCTTGTCAAGATACTCGCTGATATTCTCATTGAGCCACTTCTCCCTGTAGGCTAGATATAACAGTTCTCTGAAGGTGGAATAGTAACTGGCGGCGGAATTCTGACTTAGCATCTGTTTGGTGTGCTTCAGCTGATGTACATTGAGAAGATACTCACGGAACCCACGGCATAGCTCGACAGTAACTTGTCCAAAAGTGCATTTCCCGTTGACGTACTTGGAGAAATGCTTGTACACAATACCCCATCTGTCGTGCTTCACTCTGCATTTCTCCTTGAAGTATGCAAGGAAATCAGCCTTTTGTTTTGTCTTGTCGAGAAATCCAAACTGTTCGTTAATGAGAGACTGCACACGCATGCAGCGAATACCTTCTGCTTTCATGCACATGTCCTTGTTAAAATCAGCCTCCATCTGGTTCTGAGGGTTGGCATAGATGTAGATTCCAAGATATTCGCGTCGAGACATTTTCATCGTCTTGGGATTGCGGATTGCAGGGTAGTAATCCAAATAGAGTGAAATCATGCCGTTTTTGAGCTTTGCCTGGCGAACGGTTACCTTGGTGCAAGTGTTACTTGTGTTCATAATGCTTTATTTTTTAATGCGTTATACTTCTATTTTGAAAATCTGGCTGCAAAATTAGGGAGTGTATCGTCAGTATATCCTTATACCGCCATAAACTTACAATAAACTGGATTTTAGGATGGATCTGTTGGCAACTCATCACATTTAGCCGGTACAATACCTTGCCTTCGCTCCTCAATGATACGGTTGAAATCATGTAAACTGAGTTTGATGAACTTGCCACACCTCTTCTTTGGCACATGATAGAAGCGGATAACCTCTCTTACCTGATGGACAGTCATCTGATACATAGACATTAGTTCCTCAACGGTCTTGAAATCGTCTTCTGGTTGAAGAATGTTCTTCTCCTTATCAACATGCAGTTTGGAGTAGTAGGGCTTTGTGCCGACATACTTTCGAGGGATATGATGCTTGCAGACGAAAGTCGTGACTTGCTTGTAAGTCATGTTGTATTTCAATTGGATTTCTTCGCTGGAGTACCATTCTGTCAGTTCTGGGGTGGGATTGTCCTTGATGAAATAGTTGTCGATGCCAGTCTTGGGGAAGCATTTCTTATCCCCGATAGTAAAGACATCTATGTTCTGCGCTTTGGCAATGCGATAGATGGTCGTTTCCTTTACCTTGTACTTCTCAATAATTTCATCAATGGTGTAGAAAGGATTGGGTTCTTGTTGCTTGGGTGCTTCAGAGAGATGGCTTGCCTGGTATCTTTTCACGAAAGCATCCCAGTCAGCCTTCAATATAAGCAGTAGTCCGTTGACTCTTTTCACACTTAGCTTTTCGTTCTTGACATAGTAGCGTACTTGGGATGTTGAGAAACTGCTGCTTTTGACAATATCCTGAACGGTGTAATAGTTGCCATCAGAAATCTTGGCAAGTCGTTTGAGATTATCAATATGGCTTTTCGAGTAATAGGTGATGTTCTGAAACTGGATTCGTGGCACATTATGACGAAGGGCATACTTCTTGAGTGCAGCACATTTCATGCCGTATATGTCCTCTATTTGCTGTGCATTATACCAGTCTTTCAAGTCATATTGCACAAGCAACTCTGCGAAATGCACGTCAACGTCAGTCTTCTTCCAGAAAGTTCTTCTTCCTTCAATGATTTGAGGAATACCGAACTGTTCACATCTACGGAATACCGTCCGTTTGCTGATTTTGAATTTCTCCATCATTTCCTTAAGAGAATAATAGTCATTTTGATTTTTCTTTCCCTTTTGGATGTTGCCTCGCTTCTTATAAGATGGGGCTTCATCGAAGAGTTTTTCAATGTCACTCCTTCTGATAATAGTCTTTCCTCGAAACTGCTTTGCCCTTAATTCTTGTAGCGCAAGATAGTTGTAGATTGTACTTCGGCAAACACCCAGAAGCTTTGCTGCCTCTGAGGGAGAAAGAAACTGTTTATCCTTCAGCGTGTCATTGAAGTGCTTCCGCTCATCAACTCTTCGTGATAAGGTACTCAAATCGATATTGCTATCGGCAGGAGTGTACTTGCCTGACTGCACCTTCCTCTTGTACCTGTATGCTTGATCACAGCATTTACTGCTGCAAAACCTTGCAGTGACCATCTGACCAATGAATGTTTTGTGACACCATTCGCATTTCTTAACTATTTCCATATATCCTATTTTTGTATGTTATTACACCTGTTTTCTGTCCAAGTCTGTCTAAATGTGTCCAAATGTGTCCAACGTGTGCCAAGGTGAGACATCGGTTAGCAATCCAATGGTGTCCAATGCGTGCCAGTCGGAGACATTGAGTGAGCATGTGCCAACGTTGGGATTTTCCCAAACGTACAAATAACGTACAAAAATGAGCGAAAAAAATATCATCAACGATTAACGCTGATGATATTGCGAGTGTGGAATTGCTTGGAAATAAACGATTTATGTCATATCTTGTAATATCGAGTGATGACCGTTAATCGTATTCTACTTTCCCACGCAGAAATGTCTAAAAATGTTTTGAAGGGTTTCATCGGGGGTGATGGTGCCGCCTGTGATGTCGCCAAGATGGGAGAGGGCGATGCGAAGGTCCTCGGCAAGGAGGTCGCCACTAAGCTGGAGGTGAAGACCTTCTTGAACACGGGTAAGGGATTCCTGAGCACGGAGAAGGGCTTCGTAATGACGGGCATGGGTGACAATGGTACTGCTTTCTTGCCAATCGTCGAGATGTGCTGCATCATAGATAACTTCTTCAAGTTGGGAGATGCCTGTGCCGTGTTTAGCTGAGATCAAGATTGATTGATAATTAGTTTGGGAGGATGGAATCTGAGGCGAAGGAGTTGATTCTGTGGCATCGCAGCATTCTGAATGACTCAAAGTCGCAGGTGTTGAAGAAGGGGTGAGTTGGTCGATTTTATTACGGATAATGATAAGTGACTTATCAGTAGTGAGTCGCTGAATTTCTTCAAATTCTTCTGGTGTGGGTTGCTGGTCGATGACCCAAAGAATAATGGTGGCTTCGGAGATTTTCTTGTATGTGCGCTCTATGCCAAGAGTTTCTATTGCGTCTGTGGTTTTGCGGATGCCTGCTGTATCGATAAAACGGAAAGTGACACCGTTGATGTCGATGGTATCTTCTATGACATCGCGAGTAGTTCCGTGAATATTGGAAACGATGGCTCGCTCGTCGTGAAGGAGTTGATTGAGCAGAGTGCTTTTACCAACGTTGGTTTTGCCAATAATTGCAACAGGAATGCCTTGCTTGATGGCTTGTCCAGTGCGGAAAGAGCGGATGAGACGAGTGATGTGAGTGTTGATATTTTCCGTGAGTTGAAGGAGTTCTGAGCGATCTGCAAATTCGAGATCCTCGTGGTCGGAGAAATCAAGTTCAAGTTCGAGGAGGGAGGTGAGTTTTAAAAGTTGCTCACGGAGTTGGGTGAGTTCGGAAGAGAAATGTCCACGAAGTTGGGAGAGTGCCATGTGGTGGGTGGCTCGGCTATTGGAAGCAATGAGATCGGCTACGGCTTCGGCCTGACTGAGGTCGAGCTTTCCGTTGAGGAAGGCACGTTGAGTAAATTCACCTGGTTGTGCTTGTTGGCATCCGAGTTGAATGAGACGCTCGATGATAGCGTTCATTATGAAACGGGAGCCATGGCAGGAGATTTCGATGGAATCTTCACCTGTGTAGCTGTGTGGGGCTCGGAAAAGGCTGAGGAGGACTTCGTCAATAATCGCGCCTGAAGAGTCTGTGATAGTACCGAAATGAAGAGTTTGTCCTTTAGCAGATGCAAGGAACTGTTGAGAGGGAGATGTGAAGAGGACATCAGCGATAGCGATAGATTGGGGTCCGCTGACGCGAATGATACCGAGGGCTCCACCAGATGGAGTGGAAGGGGCACAAATTGTGGAAGTCACGAGAGTTAAAATGAAGAATGAAGAATATAGAATGAAGAATGAAAAAATGCCACCGCTTGATAATTTGCTACAGAGGCAACTATATTTTATCAAGGACGATGCGAATAAGATCGTCAATTTGATTTTTATAGCCTGTGTTGGCTTGGAGGGTGCGGCGATTGGCTATCACCATGCAAACAGTCATGGCGCGATGTCCAAGTAGAGCGGAAAGACCTGCAATAGCAGAGGATTCCATCTCGAAGTTGGTGATGCGATAGCCGTTGTATTCGAAGGACTCAACCTTTTCGTTCTGCTGCGGATCGGCTAATGGAATGCGAAGTTGGCGTCCTTGTGGTCCGAAGAAACCACCACATGCGATGGTAACGCCTTTGACCATGCCTTTCGATGGGTCGTAGATGCGGTTGATGAGTTCCTTGGAATTGTCGATAACGTATGGGGCATGGAGGAGGCGATGATTCCAGTGCATGTGTTCTGTGAATGCCTTCTCAAATTCAAGGTCGCAGACACTGTCTCGCCCTGCATAGAAATTGAGGAGCCCATCGAAACCGATGGATTTCTCTGTAATAATAAAAGTGCCGACAGGGGTGTATGGTTGGAGACCTCCGCAAGTTCCGATTCTCACGATTTCAAGTGAAGTGAGTTGTTCCTTTTCTGTGCGGGTTTCAAAATCGATATTCTTGAGTGCGTCGATTTCGTTGATGACAATGTCACAGTTGTCGCAACCGATTCCTGTGGAAATAACAGAAATACGCTTACCTTTGTAGGTTCCTGTGATAGTGTGGAACTCACGACTTTCGATGTTGCATTCTTGGGAGTCGAAATGGGAGGCAATGGTATTGACGCGGCCTGGATCTCCACAAAGGATTACTTTGTCGGCGAGCTGTTCTGGGCGCACATGGAGATGGAATACAGAACCATCTGCATTGATGATAAGCTCGGAGGCAGGAAATGTTTTTTTCATAAGGTATATTATTTAAAGGGTTATTGTAATTCTGCTGCTCGAATCTTCTTTTCGGCTTTGGAGATTTCGAGATTGATTTGTTCGACACGCTTCTCTAAATCAATAATTTGCTGACGCATGTTGTTTTGCTTGGTTCGATTAGAATTGGCAAAAGTGGTGCGGAGAGTTTCAAGTTGGTCGGAGAGGGTGTCGAAATTCTTCTTTTTCTGAATCCATTCCTTACAAAGTTCTTTTGCTTGTGGATTTCGGAAATCAGAGAGATTCGTATAGGTGTAGATGTCGTTAATAACGAGTTCAAATTCACGTTTCTTAGCTTGGCTATTGTTCACGGATTGCAGTGAGAGATGCTGGCGTGCTGAAATCCGTTGAGCTTCGTTTTCTGCTGTCCAAGTGGAGCGGATAGGTTGGAGGGTTGCCCATTGATGGATGGTAGCAGGGGCGGTATTTTCAAAATCGACGGGATGACGACTTGCGTTGGGAATAAAGGTATAGATGCAGACGTAGCCAGAGGGTTGGTAGCGATCGGAGGCAAACCAACCGATATTGTTGATTTCGTCAATGACGAGCAAGTAGTCATTTGAATAGGAATTGTAAGGGAATCCAAGGTTTTCAGCAGGATAGAAGGTGTTAGTTTCTGAGTTGAAACGTGTGACATAAAGGTCATAGTTGCCGAGTCCTTCGTTATTGATTCCAGCAAAGTATAGTGTGATGCCATCCATCATGAGGAAAGGATAATTGACATCACCTGAGATGTTTAATCCTTTAAGGTTTTGAGGACGTGCAGCATTAGAGTTTTCTACATCGTTGTAAAGCATTTGCAAAGTGAGGATAGAGTCGGGAGATAGACCTACTTTTATGGTTCTATTCTTGCGTTCAGTGGTGTAAGAGGTAGTTTTTCCTCCATTCTCCATTTCGATGCTACCTACTTCTGGACTAAAGAGATAGGCGGAAAGCAATTCTGATTTTGGCACAACAAGGGAATCGACAATCACCAATTTATCGGTGTTTCGCAGTGCGGTTTTTGCAAATGTGCAGTTCTTTTGTTGTTGCTCCAAATTGGCCGTGGATTTCTTCTGACGCTTTGCGAGTGTGATTGCCTTTTTGAGGAGCGTTTCAGCTTGAGCAAAGTTGAGATGGCTGATGCATTTGCCCACCTCGGTGGAATCGATAGGCAAAGCGGGGAACACGTCCTGTGCTTGGGAGGTCAGAGAACAGAAAAAGATATATGTGAGAACCAGATAATTCTTCATAAATGCTTTGAAAATGAGTAGAAGATGGTTGTTTTTATGCTTTTAATTTGCAAAGATAAATATTTTTTCGGAGTTGATGATTTTCAAATTGATATTTTTGAGTTTAACGCCATTGTTGAGAGGTAGCGCCTCGAAAACATTCTATGTTCTTTCCGACTTTTTATTCCTTTGGGACATTGCATTTATTCTATTGGGTCATTGCATTTATTCTATTGGGACATTGCAACCACGCTATAGGGGTTTTGTAAAACCTTTATTGGGGACTAACATTTAGAACGCAGGCTCGTTTTACCTAAAACGCAGGCTCGTTCTACCCAAAACGCAGGCTCGTTCTACCCAAAACGCAGGCTCGTTTTGGTCATCAAAGCGTTATTTCGCTCTTTTTAATCCAATATTTTGATTCTGTATTTCTCTTATTGCAGCGTATTGCATTCCAACATCGCAAATAGTTTTTCAACCTTCTACGATGTTGGATGGAGGATATTTGGGTTTGGAATATTGACTTTTCAGTAGTTTTTTGTAAATTTGCCACCTTAAAAAACTCAGTAAAAGTGAAGTGTTATGCTTTTCGGTCACGGCGACGACATACAAAAATCCACAAGGGTTAGGATGAATTTCAGTTCCAATGTCTATCAGGCTTTGCAACCCGTTGGGCTTAAGTCCTATTTGCAAATGCGATTGGATTGTATTGACCATTATCCCCCTGCAGAACCGGTGGAGGAACAATCCATTTTGGCAAAGTATTTGCAAATACCAAACGACACAATCCTCCTCACGAATGGAGCCACAGAAGCCATCTATCTCGTTGCTGCTTGGCTCCAGAAGAAGTTGTCGTTCCGTTGCCGTTCAATCATTCTTATCCCTACTTTTAGTGAATATGAAGATGCTTGTCGTTTGGCAGGGCACGAGGTACAGTGTGTCTCCTCACTAAATGACGTACCCGATGATGTGTCTGCGCTTTGGCTTTGCAATCCCAATAATCCTACGGGTAGTTGTATTCCCGTGGCAACACTCTTTGCTTGGGCTCAGCGGCATCCGAACGCATATCTCATTATCGACCAGTCATACGAAGATTTCTGCCTGTCACCCATGCTTACTCCATCCGATGCAGCACGCTCATCGAATATCATCCAATTGCATTCCATGACGAAACGCTTTGCCATTCCAGGACTGCGTTTGGGTTATATTGTGGCTTCTTCTAATATTATCCGAGGATTGCGCTCCATCAAAATGCCATGGTCTGTCAATGCTCTCGCTCTCGAAGCATGTAGATGGTTGCTTTTCAATGCATCATCTTTCGACATGCAGGCTTTTCTTAATGAGACTCAGAGATTTCGCTCCAAAATCAATGCCATCGAGGGATTCGAAGCACTCCCCACCCAAACGCATTTCTTTTTGGTAAAATGTCAGCATTGGGACAGTCTCGAGCTGAAATCCCTTCTCCTTCAGAAATATGGAATTCTCATTCGTTCCTGCCACAATTTCCAAGGACTTGATAACTCATACATCCGTCTTGCCACCCAGTCTCAGGAGGAAAACAATTTTCTTGTGGATTGTTTGCAACAATTTTAACGTTTAACGAAGTTACCCCATGTATCCTCTTTCCGTTTTCATCGCTTGGCTTTTAGATAAGTTGTTTGGTGATCCCGTTTGGTTACCTCATCCTGTCGTGCTTTTTGGCAAAACCATTGCATTAGGAGAAAAGCATCTCAATCGGGGCACACATCGACGCTTGAAAGGGGGAATCCTTGCTGTTGTGCTCATCCTTCTCACCTTTCTTCTCACTCATTGGTTGATGCGTTTCCTTTTCTCTCTCCATCCCCTTGCTTTCTATCTGATGGTTGTATTGGGAGTCTTTTTCGGATTGGCAGGAACCACCCTCATCCGTGAAGTGCGAGCCACATTTATTGCCTTGGACCATTCCCTTGCTGAAGGACGCCGACAAGTGGCACGTATCGTGGGACGCGACACCTCCCAGCTTTCAGCACAGGAGATACGGAAGGCAGCACTCGAAACGCTTGCTGAGAATTTGAGCGATGGGGTAGTGGCACCGCTTTTCTGGTTCATCCTTTTGGGAGTTCCTGGTATGATGACCTACAAAATGATTAACACTCTCGATTCTATGATAGCCTATCGTACGGAACGCTATCGGGAATTCGGAACCGTTGCCGCACGTATCGACGATGTGGCGAATTATCTTCCCGCACGTCTCACTGCCTTCCTCATGGTGATGGTAGCGGGTCGTCCGCATTTGCTTCGTTTCGTCTGTAAATATGGCAATCATCATGCATCACCCAATAGTGGCTATCCCGAAAGTGCTTTAGCAGGGATCCTCAATTGCCAATTTGGAGGCACCCACAGCTATTTTGGAGAAGTCATCGAAAAGCCCACCATTGGCTATAACGACCGTCCTCTTAACAGCTCCGATATGGAACGTGCTTGTCGCATCAATCTCTTTACTGAAATTGTGATGATGCTCCTCGTTTTGTGTATCCTTGTTGTGTTTTCATAAAGCGTTGTTTCGTTCTTAATTGCATGCCAAAGACATAGAAGAAACCAATCCATTGCTGTTCTTTTGCAAACTATTCATTACAATTCACGGGTGAATGAAGATAAAATGAAACTGAATTGTATTATTTTTGGCGAGTGGAGATGGCACATAATTATTATTTACCTATATTTAAAGCGAAATAATAATGTTTAACGATTTAACCATGATGCACTATGAAAATCGGAATTCCAAAAGAAATTAAGAACAATGAGAACCGTGTGGGTATGACTCCAGCGGGTGTGAGTGAATTGGTAAAGCACGGGCACGAAGTATTTGTGCAGCACACAGCAGGCGAGGGTAGTGGCTTCGACGATGAGCAATATCTGGCTGTAGGTGCTACCATTGTTCCAACCATAGAGGCAACCTACGAACTTGCCGACATGATTATTAAGGTGAAGGAGCCAATCGCTCTCGAATATCCTTTGGTGAAGCCAGGGCAGTTGGTTTTCACCTATTTCCATTTTGCTTGTGACCGCGAACTCACCGAGGCTATGATAAAGAGCAAGGGCATTTGTTTGGCATACGAAACTGTACAGCTCAACAACGGTGCATTGCCTTTGCTCACTCCTATGAGCGAAGTGGCAGGACGCATGGCAATTGTCAATGGTTCATACTACTTACAGAAGACGAAAGGCGGAAAGGGCAAGCTCATCTGTGGAGTGCCAGGTGTTTCTCCTGCCAAGGTACTTGTGTTAGGTGGTGGAATCGTAGGTGAAGCAGCAGCGCGAGTGGCTGCTGGCATGGGAGCCAACGTGGTGATTGCCGATGTGTCGCTTCCTCGTCTTCGCCAGTTGGACATGGAATTACCTTCGAATGTCTGCACCCTCTATTCTTCCCACCACAACATCGTGCAGCAACTCCATGATGTCGATATTGTGGTAGGTAGCGTTTTGATTCCAGGCGACAAGGCTCCGCGTCTCATCACCCGCGATATGCTCAAACTCATGGAACCTGGCACCGTGCTCGTAGATGTGGCTATCGACCAAGGCGGATGCTTCGAAACGAGCCACCCTACCACTCACAGTGATCCTGTTTATGAATTGGATGGCATCCTCCACTATGCCGTGGCGAACATACCTGGTGCTGTGCCTAACACCTCAACGATAGCCTTGACGAATGCCACGTTACGCTATGCTCTAGCACTTGCCGATAAGGGTTGGCAACAAGCATGCAAGGACGATTTGGCACTTTATCGTGGTTTGAACATCGTAGAGGGACGAGTCACTTATCGTGCCGTTGCAGATGTCTATGGACTCCTCTTTGACCCGATAGTGCTTTGAATATAAAAGTGAAAAGGAAAGCCTCACCCCCAACCCCTCTCCAAAGGGCGAGGGGAGTAGAATGAAGAGTGATGAATGAAAAATGCCTTCCGGATGGCTCCTCTCCCCCTCGGGGGAGCAGGAAGGGGGCTTCACTTCTCACTACTCATTACAACATACTTCTTTCCATCGTGTATATAGATGCCCTTTCTTGTGGGTTTGGAATTGAGCTTTGAACCGCTGAGATTAAACCATCCTGTTTTCGAAACTTCTTGACAATTTTCAAAGCTCTTTGCCATCGTAATATCTGTTGGTACATCTTCGCTTGTATCTTCTGTTACCCAGTTGCTGCCAAAAGTGAAGGTAATATTTTCTTTAGGCATGGGCTGCGTATCGAAGTCGAACATATCAGCATCATAAGGGGGATCGGCAGTTGTTGTGAAGGTAAAGTAACCCCCTTGATTTGCTGTGAAAGGTTTAGTAATGGTTTTCCCGTTAGTTGAAGTTGCCACGAAATAATAATCTACAGTCTCACCTACATGAAAGGTACTTGCAGGAACACTACCATACCAGCGGTTGCCGTTGGGTGTGAGATCTATGAGTTGCCACTCGCCACCATTTATTCGAAACATCAACTCTGCATGAGCGATGCCACTCTTATTGGTGATGATGGCACTAAAAGGTACGGAGGTCTGCTCTCCCAGATTGACGTTTCCATGGATATTCTTGTGCAGGATGCGAATTGGATTGTCGGCAGGAATCTGTTTTGTGACACAATGGATGGCACCACCACTGCCATCAAACTCATGTACATCGACACAATAGATAGTATAACCAGGGTAGGCTTGTTTGATAGCCTCAATATTAGCACGGTCCCAATCCGCTGTTGGCATTCCGTCGTTTCCCACCTCAGAGAAACATGGCTGAAGGATAACGTTGTTTACAAAAGTGTGGTTGGCATAAGTGCGTGAGTATTCTGTGCTATACTTCTCTTGCCCAAGAAAAGGCTCACCATCATTGTTTGATGGAAATGGTAGCCGAGACATCGTGTAATAGTTGCGTCCAAATATGCTTTTCTGTTCGTTGAGATACGCGATATTCTTCTTTCCTGTTATATAGTCATCCCAATCATTATACAGTTCCGGCATCATAGAGAAAGCAAAGCCATTCTCATTCCATGCGTCTGCATAGAGATCCACATGACCAGTACCTCCATCGTACAAAAAGCGTGGAACTATGTGAGTGGCACGCTGCCCCAACATCTCATTTAGAGCCTGATACACTTTATCCTTAGACAATGCCGATTTGTATCTATGGTGTATGGAATTGTAGTCTTTTCCGTCCCATTCAATTGGACCGCTTTCATCGTTATTGATAGCATAAACAGCATCGGATGTAACGAGAGAACCGGCACCGTCAACCAAACAGTTTCCACCTTCCCATACGAAATCTGTGATGTAATTAGGAATACCCATCTGCTTATGAATCAACGACGGAATCTGATCGTCGAGTGCACGACTATAGCGCCTATAAAAAAAGTCGAGCATGGCAAGATTGTCTTCGTCGCCATAATAAAAACAAATGGGTCCGCAATCACGATACCATATAGAACTGCCCTCTCCGTGCAGAAAACGCAGATGGTCGTGGCGGAGTCCCATGCGCTCGAGTGTTTGATAGATAATCGCTGTATCGTTTGGTTGTTTGATACGCACCCTGGCTTCTGCACCTCCCTTTTGGATACCATCCATTAAGTAGAAGAACACCTTGGCAAGGTTCGACACTGTGTCTATAGATGATGTGTATGGTCCGCTACCTTCAATTTTAAATTTACCATCTTCACCCTTATGGTAGTAGTCAGCCCAACCTTTTACCACAGGTTCTGCACTCCAAGTGAGATCACCCTCATGTCCTGGAACAGCATGTTCATAATAAGTGGTAAGGACAATGGCCTTTACCTCCTCCCATTCACCAGGGAACCACACACGTTCGTTGAATGAAGCCTGTCTTGTTGCTCTCCTCTCCACTTGGTTGGTTGTAGGCGACGCAGTGGGTATCTGACGCAAAGGATACTTGCCAGAATAGAAACGCTTATGGAATGTTTTGAAGATTTCACGTTTCAAATCCATATTCTGGTCATCAGAATGTTGTGCATGAGCCACTGTGTTCAACAAGACAGAGCATAGAAAAAACAAAATAGTCTTAATATATTTCATTTTGTTTTAAGTTTACTAAATATAAGTAGCGATACGCCAAAGCAACTCTGCGGGTCCGCGTTGATGATGGCGTGCCCACAGAAGTGTGGCAAGAAACTGTAAAATCACCATCACGATACCTACAAAGAAGGCGTAGGTGTGTCCTAATTCGCTGAATAGCCCCAATCCCCAGGCATAAAACAGGAAGCAACCCAAGACTGATTGCAAGAGATAGTTGGTGAGACTCATACGACCAAATGTGCAGACAGCGGAAAGCGATTGACGCACCCGTGCAGAACCATACCACAGCAGGACAATGGCAGCTGTTTCTGATAGTAGGATTGCGAGGTTAATGATAGGTGAGAGCCAATGCGCGAGGATACCAAGGTTGACACAGTTGCCAACGACAGCTATCAACAGACTCATGATGAGAATACATTTCCACACGAGCAGGTGACGACCTTCGTCCACGAATATGCGATAACGTCCAAAAAGCAATCCCAAGAGGAAAAGACCGTAAATCTGTGTCAGTCGCCCTGTCAATGCAAAGTAGCCCAAATTGGCAGGAAAGGCATAGCGCAAATTCTGCACCACGTTAAGACAGAAACCGCTCTCTTGATGATGGTGAGTCAAGAAGGCATAGTCGTGCCAAATCCAGTCGGAAGGCATCGTCCATCCACTGAAAAGTTGCCACAGTTCGAATGGCTGCAACAGTACTACTACGGTCAATACCCATAGCCATCGGTTCGGCAAACGATGACAGGCAATGAGGAGCAAACCACAAAGTGCATAGGTGGTGAGGATGTCACCATCGTAGAAAACGATATTGATACATCCTATGAAAAACAACAGGATCATTCGCCATGCAAAGCGAATGCGCGTCATGCTGCGACTCAACATGATGTGGAAAGTAAGTCCGAACAGAAGTGCGAAGATACCGTACATCTTACCCGAAAAGAGGAAGGTAACGACACGATAGACGGAAGCATCGCAAGGCAGAGTGAGATATGCTTGCGGACTGAACGCATCGAATGACTCTATTGCGTGGAACAGGATTATGCCCACGACTGCGATGCCACGCAGGGCATCGGCCACTTCTATTCGTCCTTCTGGTATTGTCATAGTTTAAATCCGAAAAGTATGCGTATATAGAAATTCTATTTACGATATACTTTGTAAGTAATAACTGTAAAAAAAAATAGAATCTTTGCCATTACTCACATGGAAAACAGATCATCCATGGTCACCTCGTTCTGTATCATGTTGAAGTAGTTGTTGTGTGCAATGCCATTCATCGTTACCATGACGAGGTGCAGGGTCCTTTTGTCTTTTGACAGCTCCTTGTATGCATCCAGCTTATTCTGCATGTTCGCTGCATAATCCTTATCAATCGTGAAGACATTTGTGGAATGCTTCATCTCACAAAGGTCGGTAACCCCGTCTGCACGCTGCATCACCAAGTCAATCTGTGCCCCACGTCTCTCGTCTGTTCCATGAGTAAACCATGAACATACGTTTGTCTGAACACCAGAGATGCCAAGTGCTGCTTTGATCTGTGGTATGTGCTGAAAACATACCCGTTCAAAAGCATACCCTTTCCATGCATTATGGGATGAGGAAGTAAAGGTGTTTGACCAATAATGTTCATCACTGAAGGCATTCTTCTTGATACAGAGGTAATAAAAAAGGGTGTAGTTATCTATAAGCTGATAAATAGCGTTGGTCTCTGCTGTATCGGCTGAAGCAAAGCGGCGGATGAAGCCACACTCTTCCAGTTCTTCGAGTATAGTGGAGAATGTGCCTCCGTCAGAGAGTTTGCTTTCTCGCAAGATATCTTCCCTTGTCATGCCAGATTTCCTGCCATCACTCATACATTCTATCACTTTGAGGTAATTGCCTGGGCGTTTGAACAGGATCGAATAAAGTGCCTCAAACTCATCACGCAACTGTGCTGTCTCTGTGAAGAACAGCTGGTCAACATTCTGTGCTACACTTAACCCTCTCTTCAGGAAGCTCCAATAATAAGGTATTCCACCGAGAATCATATAGAGCTCCAAAACGTCCTTCCTTCCCAATGCAAGATTGGCGCTATTGGCAAAGAGTTCGCATTCTCTGAGTGTGAAGGGAACGAGTTTGATTCGGTTGGTCAGCCGTCCACGAAGCCCACCCTTGTCCTTCAGGAGCTTCTTGCTGATCCATGAAGTGGCGCTTCCACATACAATCAGTACGATATCTTTCTCCCTGCGAGCTGTAGCCCATCCGTTCCAGAAGTTTTCCAGTGCACCGATAAGATTTCCCTTGGGAGTATCCATCCATGGAAGTTCGTCGATGAAGAGAATCTTCTTGCCAGCCGGAGCGTTTTTGATGAGTAGCTTCAGCAGCTCAAAGGCGTCAATCCATGTTTTGGGTATGGCACACTTTGTCATGCCTGCAGCTACCAGGGAGTTGCGGAATGCCGTCAATTGTTGGCGAAGCGTTCCTTTTGCCACTCCTGTGTGTTGGAAGCAGAACTGGTAGTTGAAAGTCTCCCGGATAAGATAAGTCTTTCCGACACGCCGTCTTCCGTAAACGGCACAAAACTGCGACTCCTCTTTGTCAAGAAGGCTCAGTAGTTCGCGTTGTTCTTTTTCACGTCCAATAATCATGATGACACCTCATTAATTAAATTTCGCTGCGAATATAGCAAAAAAGTGTCTATAATCAGCGGAAAAGTATAATTATCTTTATATTTTCGCTGAAAATAAGGTGTTTTAAACTGATTTTGTTTAGTTTAGGTGTTTTCAAAGGCGTATGTTGTGTGAATTATTTGAACAACTTTGACCTTAACAAGAGGACATTAGCAATGGTGAGCTCTTTGGCAATTCAAGACCCTGTGAACCCAACCATCGTAGTCATCATTATCAGGATGTGGTGGAGAATACTATTGTGAGGAGTCTGATGGTGCATGGCACTGTTGTATGTTTGCAATTCCGCAATCAGTATTATTGGGAAACTGCAACCTACAGTCTATTGTCAGTGATTGTTCTGGATAATTGTCAGCACACCAGCGGACAAGGCGGGAACAGAAAGCAAAACATCGTTTCCATCTATCTTTGCAGCCGTTTTCTTGAGTGCTACGGCATTCTTGTTCTCCATGCTGTTGGCCACCGTAAGTGAGCCTGGAGCGTAATACTCGAATGCTGCACCCGACAAACTCTTCCAGTCTCCCTTGATACGCAGGGTGGCAGGCTCTTCTGTAGGATTCACCACCTTCACAATCACATCGGCACCATTCTCCGACAATGTGGTGCTTACACTGACATTGCCTGTTTCACCGCTGAATGCCAGACGATACTTTGAGAAATGGTCATACCACAGTTCAGTCACCTGGCAGTTGGGCGCCTTGAACAAGTCCTTGTAGTCAAAGTTGATGAAAGCATTATTCCAGTCTGGTGCATCAGTACGGCGAATGAACAAAGCTGCTGCACCCATGGCAACCACATCACGGGATTCACACATGTTGAGGAATCCGCCTGCAAATAGACCTGTGCGCCAGTCAATGCTGTTCAGGTTCCACTCCGAGATGAACAGTTTGATGTTCGGATTGGGGCTATCTGCAATCATCTTGGCATAGCGGTCGTACTGCTGCCCCAAACGAACCAGTCCGGAGGCATAGCCATTCTGTTGCTCATAGTGGTGCAGGCTCAGGTAGTCAAAATAATTACCGCTACGATTGATGAACTGCTCATCCTCACGGAATCCACCACAGGCAATGATTTTGATGGACGGGTCTATCTTGCGCATGGCGGTACTGAAGTCGCGAACACACTTCTCATAGCGGTCGATACCCATCTCCCACATCTCATTGTCAATCTCCCAGTATTTCACATTGTATGGTTCTGGATGCCCGTTTGCAGCACGCTTTGCTCCCCATTCGTCAGTGGCAGGTGCATTGCAGTAGCGAAGCCAGTTCACGGCATCCTGAAGGATTTTGTCATACTCTTCGGCTGGACGTTCAAACTTCACACTGACAACGATGATTGGCTCAGAATTAACCTCTCGGCAGAAGCGTATGAACTCATCCGTGCCGAAGCAGTTCTGGTCGTAGTCCATCCACATCCAATGTGCCCAGCGCTCACGTTTCTCCTGTGGGCCGATGCCCCATTTCCAATCATATTGCGCCACGTATCCACCTCCTGGCCAGCGCAGACATGTTGGGTGCAGTTCCTTAACGGCTTTCAGAATATCGGGACGAAATCCTCCAAGGTCAAGACCTGTCTGAGTTGTCATTGTTACCATGTCAACCTGCACAGTACCACCTTTCACGGCTATGGCAAAATCACCATCGCAACTTATCTGTGGTTCAAGAGTGAATTCGTATTTCCTCCACTCCTTGCCGACTTTTCCAAGTGACTTTCGCGCCACGAATCGACCTTCGGTATCTCGTAGTCCTACAATCAGTTCTCCCTTGCCTTTGGCGTATATCGAACCTACATACTTTTCTCCGAATATGATGTTTTGGGGTCCTTGGAAAACACCTGCCTCGACGTTCTTCTCTGCTATGATTTCTTGAGAATAGCGCATGTTGACTGCATCGTCCTTGATGAGACGGTACTTGCCACCATTGCCGAAAGCGGTCCACTGTTGCGCCACAGATGGAATCTGCACATCACCTGGAGTACCCTCAAACAGTACTTTGCCATCGGTCGCAGTCAGCTTTATGTTGCGGTAAGTTGCCTCGGTATAATTGACCCAGAAAGTCAGATAATTGTGCTTTGCCTTCTCCAGACCGTCATAGCTGACCACCTCCTTGCCATCCCAGAACACTGTAACCTTAGTGCCACGGCTTTCCATACGAAGTTTGTGCCATTGCTGATTCTCATTCACCTGCTCCTTCGTTGCTGGAGCCGATGCCAAAGGAACAAGCATGTTCATGCGTCGTCCTGGTCGTCCCCCGAAGCCAGTCGATTCACGTTCTTCCATGGTGCAGATGGAGAAATCAGCCGTGGTGGACTGCTGTTGAAGTGAAGCACGTGCTGCCGCCTCATTTGCTGCGTCAATCTGTGACTGGGTCTGTGCCGGGGTGAACGTGCGGCTTTCATAATATGGGTCGTGTATGCGGAGATAATAAGGCTTTCCATCAGACTTGTTACGGAAGGCAAAACGAATGTCCATCAGTCCACCACTCCAAGCGCGTCGTGCCAACTTGTATGAACGCCAGTTGACTTCCATCGTCAAATCAAAATCACAGGTTTCCACACTGTCAATCTTGAGAGGCTGCTCATAGCGGGTAGGGGAGTGCAGTACCCTGTCATCGTCCATGAACCATCCGTCAAAATAGCCGTCACGTGGATGAATACCAGGAAACTGCTCTGGTTCGAAAGAACGTTCCTGTATCAGTTCCTGCCAGACGCCGTTGTTGGCACTGAAATAAATGTGTTCGAAAAGCTGTCCGTAGAGCATTTCGTCAATGATTCCTACAGGTTGTTTGCTCTCAACCTTAATCTCATAATCATTTTGGGCCCTGGCTATCAATCCAATCGCCAGCAATGCCAACAATAGTAACTTTTTCATTTTGTTTGTGACGATAATAACATGTAAATAATATAAAAACGACAAGGTTTCTAATCCTTTGAAGTTCCCATAAATAACGAGAGTTCGGGACAAGAATAATCTCCTAAATTTGGTAATCCGAGATGATGCTTATATCCTCACAATTGATTATCAGTTACTTATGATGAATCAAACAAGAATAAAACCCAAAATTACCGCTGACAAAGATAGCTAAATATACTGTATTATCGTCGATTCTTCAAAGAATCTTGGCGAAAAATAGTTAAAAACCATAGTTTGCCCTCTCCTGTTCCATCAGGCAAAACAATGTATACTCCAAACATAAGTTCGTAGAAATTACACATAAACCCTTGCACTGGCATACCGCTTATTGCTTTTTTGAAAACAAGCCAAAGCTTGTCTATACAATTGATAATCCAAAGCAGTTGGAATTGATCAGATTTCTTATTCTGAACTTGCGTATAGACTCGGCAACTGCTTTCCAATCATCCTCTGCGACCAATCGAAGCGTATTAGTATTCTTGATTGTATCCTGCATTAGGTGTATGCTGTTTTATTCGCTACACTCATACTGGCGGGTATGGAAAACTTTCGTTATTTCATTGTTCATTTTTTGTAAGTTATTTCCACTCAGCTATAATATGTAGTAGTTAATTATTTTTTTTATGATATTATAATAATGTATAATATATCCTTAGTATAATAATGAATATAATATTTACTAATAATCAATTCTACTAAACTACTACTAAATCAATTCCACTAAAAAAGTTGAAAAGCTGAAAGTATCCCGAACTATTTCAAGTGGACCCATTGTTCTTTTGTACAAATACAGTGATTCCGTATAATTGGATATCAGTTCCTAAAGTTGAAAATCTTTGATGCAATTGTTTACATCAATGTTTGTCTTCAGGTAATAGATAATCCAGAACATGGGCCCAGTCGGGAAATCGCTTTGAGCCGAACAGAATCCACTCACCCTTGAAATCGCTAGTTCCGTTCTTGCCTCGGTCATCTATCAGATAGTCTCCCTCGACCAAGTCTTTTCGGTGAGTGATGATCATTCGCTTATGAAACACGTCATCCAGATAGTTCGTCACCCACTTTACCTTGTCAGACCATGCGGAGGGATTCTTCCAAGGAGCTGTCGAGAGAATGAACACATCATACACCTTTGCTAACTTGTGAACGGCTTCAATTGCACCAGGCATTGGTTTCATCTTCCCGAACAGATCAGGAATCTCATCCAACCGTACGGCATATTTTGCCTTCATTTCCTCACTCATCTGGTCAAGTCCCGACTGGAAATCAACCAGCACATTGTCCATGTCAAAAAATAATCGTTTCATATTCTCTTTCTAAATTTACATGTTTTACATTGTTATACGATTTCCGAAGTTCAGTTGGAAGCAATCAGATTCCTAATTCCCTAAACAAGACAAATGTTTTGACCTCCAACTTCTCCTTGAAAGCTTCTTGTTTGCAAGCTTTGTCAATGAGAGTCTCTAAGAGTTCGTTGTTTTGTCGCTCAATGGAAGATGCTAAAGCCTGTAGTTCTGTGTCTAAGCCATACAGCTTTGTGTATTTCTGTACGATGAGGGCAGCAGCTTCGCGACATTTCACTGGCTCGGAATTAAGACTTTGGCCATCAAAGATAATTTGGTAGAACATGATGACACTGATGCGTCCTATGTTCCGAACCGGCAAAACTACCGAACAGTATTCTCTTCTTGAATGTAGTTCTGGTGGCAGCAACACCCTTTTGTTGACTACTCGGCGCCTGTTCACTTTGGAATCGAAGCTTCCATCCATGACGACAAAGTATTTCCCCTGCTTGACCCATTCCTTGTATGCCTCGGAATACTGGCCTCTGAGGTCTTTGGTTGCATAAGGAGCTACGACGAATTCTTCAAACTCTTCATCCGTCTCAAAGAAGAGAATTTGGTCTTTGTTGATGAGTGACATCATAGTGGTAATTGTTTTTAATAGTTAGACAAATTAAACACACATATAATATAGTCATCAACCAAGAAAAATTCAAAGATTGTGTGATTTTTCTTTACACCCCTTCAAATAAAATCCAGACTTTTATTTGTCAGTGAATTCATTCAGCGTTTGTTGCACAGATTTTCTTTCCTTCCTTGCTCCAGGTGTAAATCCAGTTGCCTTTACGACTCGTGATGGTGCTACCCGATACACCGACGATTTCGCCAACATTGGAAACACTCATCGTCTTCAACGTCTTGCCATTTGCATCGCAGATATAGTAGAAGGAATAGCGCTTTGCCACGAAGAAGTCGCTGCACCAACCCTTCAATTCTCCTACACTGCTGCGAGAGAGACCGCAAATCTTCTTGCCTTTTTCGTCATAGATGTAGTACCAGTTTTTCGTTTCCTTGATGTACGAAATCTGCGGGTAATCATGCTTTTTCTGAGCTTGCTCTGAGACTGCAGAGGGTAAGCAGGCAATAATAATCTGTTTGCTCTGTGCCTTAACAGCCATTGTCAGCATGAGGATCAGGATTGTAAATTGTTTCTTCATTCTTTTTGTTGTATTTTTTATTCTGTTATTTCTGAATATCCTTGATACATTCTCAGCAACCGTTCACATGTATCAATCTCTCTCTGAAGCGTTAGAATGGCCATACGATTGCCTGTGATGGAGGTTCTCAAATCATTCACGATATATGCAAGCACCATTTCTCTCGAATCAAACACCTCATTATAATCCACCACGGCACCATCAGCCAAAGTCAACTTACACCTTCCGAAAAGACGGATAAGGTTTCTGCCAGGAATATCCTTTTTTTCTGTAATGACGGATTTTCTGATTGAATAGGTTGAGGATGGCGCGAGATAATAGACCGCATCACCAACTTGGAGTTCTGTATCATCAAGACAATCCTTGTTGAAATTTCTTGTATAATCATAAATGACCTTCATATCAAATATCAATAATGTTCTACTCTCGATATTTTTGAAACAACTCTTAGTTCCCTCAGGGACATTATCCGACCAAAACAGCTGTTGTTCTTTAATAGAGCCAACCTAATTAAGAATCAATCATCTTCCAAATTTGCATGAATACTGATGAACTCCCGCTCAATACACTCTTCCATATCATGTCGATGCTTGGCTTCGTTCTTCAGCCGACAGGCTTCATTGAACAAATCGTTCATCTGCCGCGCTAGCTGTTTTCTTTCCTCAGGATCTGTCGTCTCCTGCAACTTTCGCTGCAATGCCTTAGCTGCATTACGAGCTTCGCTGGCTTTCTGATGTAATTCTTCTATCATCCTATTCGTTGATAATTGCTTCATATAAGTATTTACAAATATAGTTGTTTGTTTTTAATCGATATACATTTCCACATGAAAATTTAGATAAAAAATGGAGAGCACCAAAACATCAAGAATATTCTGAGCTCCATAGATTGGAATATGACGTGGCATATTGTTTAGAATCCTATCCTCCGCTGGTCTTTACCAGATTGCATTTCGCTGTCGCAATGAAGGGTCAGCGACTCCATGACGTTATCAGCTGCACCATGCAGAATGCTATCTATAGCGTGCCGACGGGCTATGTTCTCTATCTGGCCACCACTGAAGTCATATTTGGCGGAGAGTGTTTGTACAATTTTGTCATCCAAATCTGGAATCATCTCATGCCAGATGTGCGCACGAACCTCAGCCGTAGGTTTCTCAAAGTAGATTTTGTAGAGGAAACGGCGCTCAAAGGCCTTGTCCATGTTCTGCTGCAGGTTGGTGGTGGCAATCATGATACCGTCCAACTGCTCCATCTCCTGAAGGATGATGTTCTGTAACGAGTTTTCCATCTTGTCAACAGCATTCTCCGCTCCGTTCTTGCGAACACCGATGATGGCGTCTGCCTCGTTGAAGAGAAGTATGGGGGTCAACTTGGCTCGCTTCACCTGTTCACGGTATCGGTCGAAAAGCGCCTTTACATTCTTCTCGCTTTGGCCTACCCACATACTCTTCAACTGGGGAACATCTACCATCATGATGCTACGGCCAGTCTTTCGAGCCAGCTGATAGACCGTCTCCGTCTTGCCTGTGCCAGGATTGCCATAAAAGAGGCAGGCAAAGCCGTTTCGGAATCCCTTGAACTTCATTCGTTCCTGTATGCGACGGAAGTTATCTGTCTGAAGGAAACTGCCCAGTTCATCCACCTGTCGCTGGACATCGCTGGTAAAGAACAGTTGCTTTTGAGCCAGTTGTGATGGATCCATCATGTCGGAGAGTTTCTCTTCTGTGGCAGTGAGCTTCATCTCTGCCAGCAGCGTCTGCTTGGCATTATCCGTCAGTTTGTACCTTGTTACATCAGCAAGACCATCTACACACAAATGCTCTATGAGCTTCAGCTTCATCAGCCGGTGCTCGCCAGTACGAAGTTTGGCCTTGGTAACGTTGAACCGGGCTGGGCTTTCAAAGATGTCTTCCATCTGTCGGAAACGGATGTCATCGTCATCTTCGTTGATCAGCAAGTGGCAGAACAGAACCAATAGGAGCAAGTCATCATCAAACAAATGGAGAGACTGTATCTGCCTGACAAATCCAACCTGGGGATTGTCCTCAATAAGTGTCTTCACTTCCTCTGTCAACCCTCGCGAACTGATGGCACCGTTATTCAGGTCATCGAACCAGGTATCCAGCAACTCGAACAGCTCCGCACAATTCAGGTCCTTGCAGTTGGGCAACTGATAGACTTCGTTGTGTTTCAGGCAACGGATGACAGCGGTAGGAATATCGAAGTCATCCTCGTCCTTTATGTTGCGATACTTCAGCAGATGGCGTCGCACCAATGCGTCTATGTCGGTGGCATAGCTGAGCATCTTGATTTTATTGATGTCAAGATAGTCGGCTAGGTCATTGTAATCAACATTTCTTGGTCCTTTCTCCATGCAGACGCTGAATAATACGGCTTGAGACTCTGTTATGCCATAGCTATCGGCCAAAAGCTTGATTTCCTTCTTTGCCAGTCGGAAGAACTCCTTGCTCAGTTTTGAGTTATAAGACAACTCAACGATATGCTCCATAGCCTGAAGCAGTGTCATGTCTTTTTTTGCTTTCATGGCAGTCATTCGTTAGGCAGCAAGAGCCTGAAGCTCCTGCTGTGATTTTGATGTAAGATGGAAGTGCCTAGTCATTCTTAGAATGAGTTCTTCGGTTTGGGAAGAAGTGAGGTCAAAGAGAGTGAGGGTGTATTCATCATTGTCGAGTGAATGGGTGAAGAGGACCTTTTTGTGAGAGAGGTAGTTTTTGATTTTTGAATAGTAGTTCTTTGAACTGGTGCGAATTGTAGTGCTCATAATTGGTAATTATAAATGAATTAGTTTCACTTTTTTTCTGATTGCATCCTAATATAGACACCAAGCAGAAAAAATTTAAAATTATGAGCTTTTTTTTCAAAATTATTCATTCATATCGATTCGAGACAGGAGAATGCCTGACACAAGGAATAGGAGAACGGCTCCTTCAAGTCGGTCTTGGCATTTTATCATACGATACGTTTAGGATTGTTTGTGCTCATAGTCAACAAATGTCTTAGGCTGTTTTTTGGTCCAACAAGTGTTTTTGTAAGTAACAATGCAATAACACACGAATTAACAACCCTAAGTGTACATATTAAACTTATGGCTCTAAATAAGAATCATTAGCTCTGATTATAAAGAACTACTGATTCGTGACCATATAAAGCGCTTACGATAAAAGAAACAAACTATAATCTTATTCGCCTATTTACATAATAATGATGTAATTTACTATTTATGGTAAAGAGGGGTTGGTTCTGAAATATTGTAGTAATTGATAGTGAATTTGAATAGCCTCATTGTAAACGTTTTGTATAGTATTGAAGTTTTGATTGTGGTACCATTTTTTACCTAAAGATTTATCTATAGCAATTCTTGGCTTTGCATTCTGTTTTCCCAGATTCTTTGAGCAGTGTATTTTCCAGTCTAAGTTTTGGGGCTTTTCATTGGTTGCATTTTGCGTTATAATAAAAGATGTATTTAGTATATCAATAAAAAAATTATAAACCGTACCGTTCCATGTTATTCCAACCTTATTTCCATAAATACGAGTAGTATGAATGTAACTGTTAGCATTATTGTAATCCTTGTGAATCAATACCACTTTAAATGTTCCTCCCTGAAATTCTATCTGCAAATAAAAATCCGTATTATTAATATCTACTTTATTCACAATAAACATAGCTATTCCGTTTCTTTCATCATACTCCACAGATGCTTGAATCTGTAATTTTTGGGTTAATTTTGCGAGAAATTGTTTTTGGAAAATGGTTTCAAGATTATTTTCAACTATATATCTCTCAGCCTGACTAAGTGACGCTCTAGACTTGTTTGCGTTTTTCAATTTCATGAATACGTGAGAATAAACAGAATAATTTTGGGAATTCAAAAATTTATGTAATTCATACGTCATCTCCTGAATTGAGCAGTAATACTCTTCAACTAAATCATACGAATTCAAATTATTAATATTTTGTAATGTTTTTTTCAAATCATCATAAGTTGCAGACACCCACTTGCCACTTGTACTTTTAGCCTTGTCTCTACCCAAAGACAGAAGCAAGTAATGATGTTTAAAGTTAGGAAAGTTCATTGAGATGATGTTTTCATACTTCACCGTTTGCCAAATTTGGGTAACTTGTCCATTTGTCTTAACATTAGACAGGTGTTCTTGCGATTTTAGCTTGTTCTCTATCACCCATATTTCAGGATTTCCACTTGTGTCTTTTGTCTCTATCATTATATCAATATCATTCCATTCAACATGTGTTTTTATAGAGCTGAATGATTTTAGAGGGGTTACATTAAACAAATTACACAACAATTCTGAACGATCTTTTTGTGGAAAAGTAAAGAAACGACTTGTAGGAGATGCAGAAGCAAGCGGTGTTTTATCATTCGAATCGTCCAGAATCCATGCAATCATAGCTGAATGCACTTTTTCCATATCAGCGACACCAATAGCGTTAAAAAATTCATGTTTAAACTGTTTTATTGTTAGTGATTAAAGTTTTCCACCCTTTAGGACAGTAAATAATATACTGATTGACAAATAATTAATCTTCTAAAATACAAGGATTTTGAGAAAAAGTTGCAAATTAGCAATCGCTAACCCAAGCCAACTAAAATCTTAATCTCAATCCTGTTATGACGGCAAATTTATACAATATCCACGAGAAATACAACATATTCCTCCAAAAGAATCGCATGCACTCAGATATTATCACTCTCTTCAGATGTTTTCATCTGTCCAGGAAGCTCAGCCGTCTGAAACTGGAGAAGCAGCAGGGTATCTCCGCCTCTCTGATAATAGTGCTGCTGTACCTGTTCCCCATGTCCGTTCGCTTCATGGGCATTGTCCGTGAGGAGAAGGAATAAGCGCACTGTATCATTATGGATGACACCACTCTTGAGAAGACTGGCTCCTGCATGGAACGCATAAGCCATTGTTCATTTTTTGTAAGTTATTTCCATTCAGCTATAATATGTAGTAGTTAATTATTTTTTTATACTATTATAATAAATACTTATAGTATAATAATTACTTGTAATCAATACTACTAAACTAATACTAAATCTATTCCACTAAAAAAGCTGATTTTAAAAGTGAAAATTAAAGAGAGAGAACACTGTTTCGGTGTTCTCTCTTCTCCTTAGCATTAAAATGGGAATTGATAATTTATATTTTGAGGAGGAGTAATCCAAGAAGAATGCTGTATAGGCTCAACATCCTTTGTGAAACCCGTGCTAGGAATATCATAGTTCTGGTTAAGCCCTGGTATTTCAATTGTGTTCGTAGTGAAATTCAGGAAAGGATTATCTGATTGATGAGGGATATACTTTTGCTTCCAATTGTTCATTGTACCTAAAGACAAGTACAATCCATGTTGTGCCATCAATTCCTGGTTTTCTCTCACTGACATGGAAGGCTGATATAGCTGCTTGAATAATTCTATTCCATAATATTTTTCTTGTCGTGCCTGCTCACGTTTCTCTGCTTCTGTCATAGGTCTGTTGGGATAGGTAGGAATGCCACGTTCTTTGCAATATCTATATAGGGTTGTCTGTGGCACATTGATTCCTGATGCAATATTTTCCTGGATAGACTTTGTTCGGTCATATACAGAATCCAGCTCAGTGTATCTAATGCGTTTCCTAATCTCATTCACCAACCTCATTGTTTCAGGAATACCTGGCCTTATAATAAACTTAGGTCTGTGTTCGCGCCAATAGTTGATTTCGAAATCACAGTAAGCAGCCAGCTGTTCAGGAGTCTTTTCGAAGGCATATTTCACCTTCCGCATCAACATTTCAAGAGTAATCCAGTCTTCTTCGCAGTTCTCAAAGAAACGCTCAAAGTCCACGTAGATGTTAAACATCATCGTATTGGGATCCATATCGGGGAACATCAACCTCCTCAGGCAGGCGTTCTTGAACAACTTGCGCCGCCTATGTTGTCCATCAACCTGCTTCTCTGGGTAGAACCACAGCTGTAGATAATTCTCGTCTGTCAACTGGTATAAGTCGTCTATCCAGTCAGGCTTCTCAACGCGGTACTTATATGGGAACAGCCTGGAATAGTAGTGCATGAATACATCATAGCTCAAGGTGTTCATATCATAGATCATCCGCTCGTCGAACTTGATTTCCTGGGCTTCTGTCACTGGTGCCGACATCGAAACAGGCAACATAGTATTCAGCTCTGGTTCTTCCTTAGGGAAATCCGAATAGGAGTAGATGAGATAGGACTGATACGTCTCTTCATTGCCATATACACCATTCATGTACTGTGAGATTCTTGTGCCACAGTCATCCTCCATCGGTTCAGACGTGTCAAACACAATCCTGTCATTGATAGTCTGGGATACGTGTATGAACTCATCCCTGTTTAGTACACGGTCGAACACATAGACCATTCTGAACCTTCTTGATGTCACTCCATTCTTAGGCTTTCTGTCAGAGAAGGACATATACACACATGTTGGTGGATATGTAAGCTTTGATAGATAGTCGGCAACATTATCGTACCTGGTGTTGTCAACATCAACAAACACTGTCTGTGCACCTTCAAAGAATGCGTCAGACTTCATGCAAACCTTCATTGCACCCTTATGGTTTCCTCGATGATGTTCCGGGTAAGTCTCATACCATTTTCCATTTGCATCTTCAAACCAGTACTTCTTGGTTGGATCGTACTTGAACAGGTGGCAAAATGCGTGTCCGTTTGTGGCGAGCCATAAGAACTCGCTTACAGTCACCCGTTTCTTTACAAATGCCATAGTTTCCCTTCCGATGGCCTTGGCTCCCAAATAACTAAGACACGCCGATGCGTCTGTCTTGCTCTGATACTCTTCCAAACTAACATTGGTAAGGAACCTGAAATTTATATTTTTATTCATCTGAAATATTTTTTTACATAGGTAAGGATTTCATGCCAAGTGAAATGAAAGCATCTGTTTTCGGGTGTTTATTGGCAGAAAACGGCATATTTTTTTTCAAAAGTCAAACATCCAAAATCAACGTAATTATCTGTTTATCAGTACTAATAGCGCGGATATTTGAGGCGGATATTTGATAGGGTGGGGCAGATGTTTAAATATCCTGTAAATATCCGTTTCCGACAAGTGCATTCTTGCTTTCCAGCGACTGTCAAAATCATTAATCTGAATAGAGATTGAAAACTGCCAGGACCAAGAAATGGGGCAATAGTATGGATGTTGTCCCTTTCTTATTTTAGTTCACCTTAACTTCTCTATGTAATGTAAAAAACTCAGTTTACAGCCCTTAAATCCCCTATCTATGAAATTAAACCAAACTGATTTCAAAAACACATGGACTATGAAAAATCGATTACAATATACAGGATACATCTATAGTAAAACCCTGATTGACCCATCAGCAAAGGGGACAGAGGATGAAGGAAAGATGTACATAGGAAAAACGACAAACCTTGAAAGGAGATTTCAAAAATGGAACAACGCAAAGAGCCCTTATGGAGGGAGAAAAATCAATGAGGCTCGTTCCAAATATGGAGTTAGTGATGCATCATGGAAAACAGATACCTTGGAAACTATTACAGCCCGTTCAGAAGAGGAACTGAAAAATAGGATGAAGAAAGCTGAGGAAAAATATATTCGCCAATACCTATTACTGGAAGAAGAATAAGACTGAATACTTCAGGAAAGGAAATAGGCATAATGGTATGCTTACTATGAGTGGTACTATGTGTAAAGCTGGAATACCAATGGATATGGCTTCAAGATATCTCCATGATTCCTACAAAGACATGGAACATGATGAGATTGAAAATGTCTTATCATTTGCTTATGAGAGAAATCCATTTGGGTGTGACAGAAGATTCTATGGGAAAAAGAAGTATGGAGACCTTCCTTCTTGACAGTCAGGTCTCCCAAAACTCTCGCCTTATTATCGAGACATGAGAGTTTATGGAATCAGGGGCATCTTCGATGTGCTAGTGAAATATAACTATTTTTTATTCTAACGAAATGGCTTTCTTTAGGGAACTAGTAGTTTTTAGAGAGAAAAAAGGTTATGTCTTGTTCTCCTCACTAGATGAACACCACAGGGGGTGTACTTTGGTTTCACGAACTCATGAAAAAAAATACTAGAATTCCCCTTTAACATCCCCAGCTTTAGCTGGAGTGGATCTTGACTGAAAGGAAAGATCCCTCTGATTGTAATTCTCTCCTAAGATATTCAAGTTCTTCTCATAAGGGACTTGATTAATGCCACCCTGATTATTTACATAAAAATATATACAACATTTTTTAATTGTTCTTTTATATCTTTTCTTAACATGTTTCAGGGAGAACATCAATATGGGTGTTCTCCCCACCTTAAAATAACACAAATAACAATGAAACAAATCAAGCATTCTTCACATTGACAATGACTACACGAACAATGAAGCTTCAAATCTGAAATGGGTAAAGGAAAGAAGTCAGGAATATAAGGCATTCTTTATTCAGAGAAGGAAGGACATGTCGGTGCTGAATCTCCAGTATAGCACCTTACCTTAGAATGTAGGGTGTCAAGGTTTGAAATGACATTGGATTCATGATAAGGAAGTGACAATTAAAGTATTGAAAAATCATGAAATCAAAAAGACCACCACCGGAGTAAACGGTATTATCAATTCATGGGTTCTCACCGAAGAATCCTTATTATCAAATAACAACAACAAATAAAGAAAAAATGCAACAGGAAAACGTCATTTTGGAGGCCGAATCCCTTCAAAACATAATGTATTTGTATTAATAGAAACAATAAATAAATTTTAAATAAACATGAATAATAGTAAAATAATTTTTGACAACGTTGTTCTTGATAAAGAACTAACAGAGAATGGTATAAAAGAACTTATGGCTCTTGTTAAGGTACTCTTATACCACTGCGACGATCAAGAAAGCGCTAACAAGAAGGCAATCCCCGTGATGCAGTATCTACACAATAAGGGAGTGATATATTATGATTATGATTTGGCGACGTTCTATCTTGAAGGTAAAGTAATAGCCCCAAATGGTCCTTTGGCGATTGAGTTACTGAAGGAAATTGCTTCTTCACCAATTAACGATGCTTTATCTATGCGAAAATTGGGTGATTGCTATCATTACGGGGTTGGAACGTCGGAAGACGCCACCGAAGCATTCAAATGGTATGAGAGAGGGGCGGTTTATGGTGATGAGTATTCAGCCCTCAATGCTGGTGTACTTCATGCAAGAGGTTTTAGAGAAATGAAACCGAACTACAATAAAGCCATACCCTATCTCAAAATGGTGAAAAAGGACAAAAAATTAAAAAAGATAGCAAAGGAATGGTTAAAGCATATTAAAGATGGTGATACGCCAGACTATAGTTTCTAAATTACAATTGTTTGTACTTTTTATGCAATTAGAAAAAAATGAAAATCCTGGTGAGCAGAAAAGCAGCCAGGTCGGAAGCAAGACTTCCAGAAAGAAATCAAACGTGAATTATATTGAGGTTGTCCCTTCGTTACCTACGTATTGCCCGGATGTGGCAGGAGTAGTACGAGTACTAAAAATATTGTTCGTTCCAGAAGAGCGCACTCCCGTAAAAATGGTAGTACAACACACATTTGGATTACCTTTGCTTATCGATTACGAACATCGTGACATATTTTCTACACTACCAGACCATCCTGATACAGTCCGTTCTTTTTGTATTGAGGAATTTCTGCTCATGTGTGACTTAGATACGGATTTTGCAGTCGAAGGGCTTGCTGGGTGGGGCATTACTAAAGTTGAACTAAGGTTAGGAGATGGATCGACCAAGATAGTTGATACGAAGACCTTCTTGGAAGCATTTAAGCAGCAGCTGGAAAACAACTGTGACGTATTGGTTATTCAGTATGAAAACGAAGAAATCCGTATCCCTAATGAATTATTTTTCAGATTGAAGGATGATTCAGAAGAATAACGTCCTATAAAACTCAGCAATAGGATTCTCCTTTATTGATGGGGAGGAGGTATGCCAAAGTGTATATCTCTTCCCTTTGTTATGAATTAGGCTCAAATAAATGAGAATAACGTAATGAAGTGTAAAAGTGAAAAGTATACCAATAAAATAATCATCAAATATACCAATCTATAGCCATTTGTTGTGATACATATTCTCACATCAGTGGATCAGCAATAGAACTTGGTACATTCAGCCTTATTATTTGGTATCTTATCGCATTATCATTTACACCCCCCTTCACTCAAAACAAATCATCGGTCAAGCTTTTAAAATTTAGTATTTTAACATTCTTTAGCAGACGAGGGTAGGAAATCCCGAACTTTTCCATTATCTTTGTGTATTATTAAAAACATATTGTATAACCTATTGAAAATTAAAGGAATGAAAAAAAACTTTTTGTATAGTCTGCCGGCTTTAGTTCTTGCGGCTGTTGCGTGTGCCGGTTTGTATTCATGTGGCAGCGACGATGATGACAATCATGTGGAAGAGGCCAAGTTTGTCTTGCTGGGCGAATACCGTACCCCCTACATTAATGATTTAACAATGTTCGAGGTTTGGGGTAGTGGAGGAGTTTCATCAACATTGCACTATGCAACCTGCAAGAATTTCCACTCATACGTTTTCGGGCAGGATGGCAAGGCTACTTTTCTGATTTACCATCATAAATCCTGTGTCAGGGAGCACAAAATGAATGATCGCAACACACTTGTCCTGAATCCGGTATTATACAAAGGCGACACTCTCGACTGGTATGTGGAGGGCAAGGGGACTGACTTGTCATATACTGTTGATTATAGCAACAGGAAAGTCACGATATCAGACGGCAAGCAGTTCAACCTCAAGGTTGGCAACGGGCAACGGGTTGAGAGTTTGTTGGATGAACACGGCATTATCCAGTATGTGGCGGGGACATGCATGGATGAGAAATACAACAATGTGGGATATACGGAGTGGCTCGGATCCCTATATGGTTCTGGAGGCAAGTGATGGAGAAAAAAATGGTGGAAGAAACACCCGCTCTTTTTCACAATGACCAAATTGCCTAGGCACTGCTGGGGCAATTTGGTCATACAGTGCTGCAAAATGTGTGGCGTACGTCAGTTCCGGCTATATCGACGTATTTGGCCGCATGACATTATTGCACGAATACATTTTGAAACAGCAATAGACATCAAAATCATCTGCTCTATATCGTTTACTTAATTTCTTGGCACAAACAAGAGCCTCTTCTTTCGACGCATAGATTCTCTTCGGTTGTTGATCACTACGCCTAATATGCGAATATTTGGAGAACGCATCCCACGCTCTCCTGTTTATAAAAAAATTCCTTGCCCACTGCGGTTGTTGTAGTTGGTCTTTGAACCAAATCCATAAATAGCCCTTATTTATTTTCATCATCGTTTTCGTATAAGAGCCATGAGAATCCTTACAATTCTCATGCCATTATCTCTGTTTTACAAATTTCCGCGTACCGTTCTTGTCATAAACAACATAAATTCCCTTTGGCAAATTTGATAAGATAGAGGCATAAATGCCTTCAATGTCTTGACGAGCAATGTTCTTTATTAATTTGCCATCTACAGAGTAAATATCTACACCACTAAAGTCTTTACTCTCTATAGAGCATACTCCAGCAAACTGATCTATAAGTCTAATCCATTCCGCTGTATTTACTTCCTTGTAATAAGCCTCAACCTCGTAATTATCTTTGGAACTAATATCACCAGCAAGAAAGCGATAGGTTATTTCTTGGCCACTATAAATGGAAGTTGGCATTTCATAATTATAAGTTTTTCCTTTAGATGATACTACAACTCGCAGGCTGTCTTCAAAGTTATTGTCCGACAGATTGCGAACAGTCATTTCAAGCACCTTACCGTCAGCAGCGGCATTTGAAACTTCGTGGATTCCATCATTTCCAAGATACAAATTGGTTTCTAATGTGTGGTAGTTCGGCATTGTAAATGTGTACGAATTGCTTTTCACACTGACAGACACACGATTCGGCGCATTGTCCAAACCACGTACCCAAGGACTTTCTGCATCATCACGTGAGACAATGCACATTTCATAGTCACCATCACTTAAATTGTCGGGCAGTGTGAAAGCACGGTCTATGTTTATTGTATAACCTCCATCTGTGAAAGACAAATTTCGAACTGTCTTTGAAACAGCCTTTAATTCTCCATTCTGATAGAAGCCCAGGCTAAGTTGGCAACTTCCTCCAAAGAAGTTAACATAACGAACTTGGAATTTAGCTTGTACACTACTATCTTCCTAATAGTTTGTGTATGTGGATGGCCGTCAAGTACATGAGCTGAATTTCAGAACATTTTAAGGATGTGGTTAGAATGTAGAATAGCTATTGAGTAGGGTGTTCAGTTTGGTGTTCACATTTTTTTGTTAATTCAACATGGTATAACGTTAAATGACAGATAGTTATGATGTAAAAAATGCTCAAAAACTAGCGTCAGATACACATGACAAGACAAAATGTCTGCAAACCCTTTATACAAGGGACTTTGTTGTAGAAAAATCATCATTTTTGAGTACATCAAACTGAACACCCTAGCTATTGAGTGGTATATTTAATGATTATTTTTTGTATACTTTTCTGTTATTATTTACAATCAAAGATTATTCAAGCGGGTTAATAGATAATTTTTCTGCCATTGACAATATAGATTTGCCTGTTACGTCGTTGAGATGTCGGAACAAATATTCCATTGATATCATATACATTCTCAGAGTTGGAATTAAGCTGGTCATGTACTTCCTCCATACCGAGGGATGTAGGGTCAAGATCCTCAACGATAGTTAGCACCCCGCTCCAATCCTCATTGTGCGTCTGTCTGTATGCTTCCTCGTATTTTTCTTTAAACCCAATAGGAATATGTAATACTATCTTGCTATTGTTTTTAATTCTATACATTAATTCTTCTTGAATCCAAGGCGCAATTACATATGAGTAGATATCTGTAATTCCAGGACAATAATCGAAATAATCAAATGAAAAGCTATTTAATGAAGAAGGAAGAGTGACAGACAACAAGTTTGCTTTCATGGAAAAAGCATAATAATCTATTTTCTCAACCCCTTCAGGAATTACATAGTCACATCTATTTTTCCCTGTATATGCAATTATTCTTTTACCATCTGCAGGAAATATGGTATTGTTATCAACATAATAATATGGGTTATTAGTATCTATCTCCAAATTATCTATTTTCGACCTACCAAATACATCATTACCTATCTGTTTAACTGTTTTTGGTAGAATTAAATTCTCTAAATATCTGCATTGAAAAAAAGCCATATTTCCAATTGTAGTTATAGTAGAGGGCATCGTAATCTCATATAACCCCATGCAAAACCGGAAGGCATTATGACCTATTCTTTTTAGATTAGAAGGAAGTATTATCGTCTGTAATGTTAAAGAAGGCAACTGGTTATCATTTGGCCTAGACCAGAAAGCACTGTCTGGCAATTCGTCATTCTCTATGGATGCCTCAGAGAGATCCAAGTATGACAATTGTCCTATATCTGACAAATCACTCTGTCCTATATCGGCACAGCTAAGTCTTCTCAGCACATAGATGTCGTCTTTATTTAGCTTACCAGTAACCTTCAATCGGCATATTTTCTTTGCTTTTATCTCACCACCCATGGCATCTAAAATTGATCCAGGCGTCGTAACATGAACAAGATTTGTTTCAGCAACCACCTCTTTAGGATAAATTCCAATAATCATGCGCATATTATAAAGCCAATCATTCCCATCCTTTCCAGGAGAAATCAAGTCATAATACTTATTTTCACTGTCTTTCGCATGACCCAGATTAAAATGCACATTGCCATTTTTGTCATATCCATCAGCGACAAAAATATGTCTATCTCCCTCATAGTTATTTGCCCCAACAAGTATAGGACGTCCTTCAGACAATTCACGGTAAATAAGAGTAAGCCATTCGTCCATCGTATATCCACCAGGGACATATCGTACAATACGCAGATAAGGATTATAACCAAAGAACTTTTTCAAGGCTGTTGAGATGTATTCTATTTGTGTTGCGGTGCTCCAATCTAAATAATTCATCTCAAGGGCAATTCCAATGTCATACATCAATTTTGCCACAGCATCAATTTCCTCTTGTGTGCAGTTCTCATTTTCGAAGTATTTTTCAATCATGTTGTCCCAATCATAATAAGATTCAGAGAAGTCAACATATCTACTAAACATTTCACCTGTATTTGGATGTTCCCAATGATAAGAATTTACACCTCGCCCTTTTTGGGGATAGTTCCAATATTTCATTATCTGAGCCAATGCAGTAGCTCCACATCCTGTCTTAGCTTGTAAGTTTTCATATACATAAGGAAGAAAAGCATTCTCTCCACCACCATACTGTGCCCATTTAGTTTTCAACAATGGTTCAACATAAGATTTGAAACCATTTTCCTTAATAATATCTTTACCAGTTTTTCCTGACAACGCAAATGGTATTAACATGAAATAGAGGAATACCATTTGTTTTTTACGTAATAGTACTAACATAATGTTAATTTTTTGTTTTTATTATTGGACTAAAGATTTCCACCCTTTGAGAATAGTAGATAATATACTATTGATAGATGATTAATCGTCAAAATAACAGGATTTTGAGAAAAAGTTGTATATTAGTAGTATCTAAACGAAACCAATTCAACTCCAACCTCGATCTTGTTACGACAGCAAATATAAACAATCGTCACGAGATATACAACATATTCAACCAAAAGAATCGTATATATGTATTTATTTCCACCCAAAATCACCCCCCACCCCCCATATTCCAACAGCGAATCAATCTCGCTGAGGTTAGCTACCTGGACTTGGATTCGCTACAAAGAGTAAATTTTATTTCAGGTTGCATCTTTTCTGGTAATGATAATTTGGTGTATCAATAATTTTTACTTTATTTTGCAAAATCAATGTTTAACTTAAAATCGCCACCAATATGAAAAAGTACGTTTTATTTGCATTTATAGCATTGTTCTTTGTGTCTTCTTCTGTATGGGCAGATACAGCATACGTGAGATTTACTGATGGAGAAACGGTTTCATGGATTCCAATCGAAGTAACCATCGATGACACGAATTTTGAGATTTCCAGTAATGCCATTGATGAGAACACAAAAGGTTCTATCGACCTCAATGAAGTGTGGTCGGAGAGTGGTCGCTCCTTCCCCGTGAGTTTCACGGGATATTTTCGCTTCGACATAGTTGAATCCAATTGCTTGATTTTCAACTATAAATGTACGATATTTATTTGGAATGTGCAGGCTATTTACCTGATAGTCAATGAGTTGTAATAACTGTTTTGAAAACTAATTTGTTGGGTTACATTTGAGAATACAATTGACATGTTAGTCAACTTTTAGACTTTATAGACTACTAGTGATTCTATATTATCATTCACTGCTGTCCGAAGAAATATGGAAAGCCAAAAAATACAGTTCAACAACACTCGTAAGTTCTTGATAATCAAAAGGGCGTTTCTTTATAGATTATATAACCAAATGAAATCTCAATTCAAATCGAGTAAAAAAGTAATTCATTGTAAATTATTTATAATCAATGAATTAAATCTGTTGTTGCTGATTTTCCTTGGACAGTAGTGATTATCATTATATCTTCATTTTAATTTGGTGCCGATGTTTAAAGCAACAAATTATTCACAAATCTCTTCTTTCTTATTTCATATTTTGATATTAATCCTTATATTTGCTTACTTCTTAGAATTAATCAATCTATGACAAACGTAAATATTTTCCTTGCGTCATCTTATGAATTGAATGACGATCGTATTGCTTTCGGCAATTTTATTCGTCGCCTTGATAATCATTATGAAGGTAAAGGATATCGAATCAAACTCTTCATTTGGGAAGATTTTGATGCTGCTGACAACCAGAGAAGAAAGCAAGATGAATATAACGAATATCTCAAGAAAAGTGATATTGTGTTTGTTCTTTACAAAACAAAAGCTGGTGAGTATACTGTTGAAGAAATGGAAGAAAGTTTAAATATTACTTCTCTAGAAACAACACTACACCATGATACATATATTCTTTTCAAGGAGCCGACAATAGAAGAACTTATGCAACAATCAGTGGAAAATAAGGAGAAATTCGAAAAATTTAAAAGTGAGTTGCCAAAAAAATATAAACGCACTGTAACGACTTTTCAGACTAAAGAGGAACTTCATCTCTTTAATTTGATAGTATTACAGTTGTCATTTCCTACCTTGAGAGAAGATGTGATTATCGAACAAGGATGGTTGAAAAGCAAAGGCATGAAAATCGCTAAAGTAAAGAATCTTCCTTTCTTAGCAAAAGATGTCAAGTTTAATTCCTTAGAAAAGTCTTTCACAATCAAATTTCCCATTTCAGTTGAGAAAGTAATGGATATTCATGAAACCATGGAAAAATGTCCTACACTTAAGGAAGTGTTCAAATCTTTTTTATCTATTCAAACCAAATAACCTGTTTATATGGAAATCACACACCCTATTGAGAAAACCTACAATATTTTTCTCGCATATCCTGAAGAAATTCATGATGAAATCGCCGTTCCTTTTGGAGAATTTATTCGTCAACTTGACTACACCTACGAAGTCAGAGGTATACGCATCAAGCTTTTTGATTATGACGATGAAGATGAGCTTGATAATCAGATAAATGAAGATAACATCAAAAACAGCCAGATGTTCCTTGCTGCTTATCGAACGCAATATGGAAAGCATGTATTTACTAACTACCAAAAAGCACTAGATATTTCGGCTCAAAATAAACTTGATGCTAAGAAATCAACCAATCAATCAAATAATGATAATATCATTTTTCCTAAATCATATATTTACACGTATTATAAATGGGAAAAGCGTTCCAAGGAACTAAATGATTACCTTGACAATATTGTAAATAAATCAGGTTACTTCACATGCACATATTCAACCATTGATGATTTCAAGAATCATTTTGTCATGCAGTTCCTGCTGGTTGAGAATGCAAGTTATTTGCAACACCCGTTAAAAGTAGAAAATGGTGTTGTAAAGCTTTACGACTTAGAGATTGCGAAAATGAGTAACCTTTCATTTGTTGCTAACAATGAGCTATATCAAAATATGGAAAAGCGTCTTAAAACTTTACCTCAAAAAATAGATATAGCCAGAGATCGGATAAAAGAATCCCCAAATGAAGTGTCTTTTCAGGAAGATTTGCAAGAGCTTTTGGATGAATACAATAATCTAAAAGAAAATTTACAAAAGGAACAGAACCTTCTTTTAAAGACGGCCATTCGTATTTCCAAATTTTATGGAAAGGTAATTACTGATAGAATTAATAGGGCAAGAACTGAGTTTGAAAAAGGTAATACGCATAAGGCAAATATTATCCTAGACGAAGCAGAAAAAGATGGTGACTATAATTTTATGAATTATAATCAGAGTAAGGATACTACAGAACAAATAAGGCAGAATGTAATGTATTCTATAGAAGAAAATCGTTTTAAAATAGAAACTACTATGTCAGACGCAACTCATCATATAGAGGAACGTATTTCTGAAGCTAAAAGATTGTATGAGAAGATTGATTTGTGGGCAAATAATATAGAATTTGATAAAGAACAATATGCAGATTTTTTGTCTGATTATGCGGAATTTCTTTTATTATATGGGTGGGAAGATAAAGCTCTTGATATATTACTAAAGCAATTATCCTTTGTTATAGAATTATATGGCACAGAACATCGTCAAACAGCCAATTCATATTATAACCTAGGATTTATTTATAAAAGTTTATATAACTTTGATCGTTCATTAGAATATCTTAAAAAGTCATTAACAATATTCAAAAACTTGTATGGAGAAAAAAATCCAGACATAGCCACAACATATGATTTGATCGGACAGCTTTTTATTGAATTTGGATATAGTCAAAAAGCCTATGATTGTTATGAAAAGTCATTTATCATAAGAAATGATATTTATGAAAAAAACTCTCATATTGAATATGATTATCGTAACTTCGCTAATTTTTATGAAAACATTGGGCAATACAAAAAGGCTATTGATTTATATAAGAAAACATTGGACATTCAATTAAATGATCCACATAAGGATCTTGTTGAAATTGCAACAATATATAATAATATGGGAAATGCCTACATATGTTTGGCTTCCAAAAATGATGCTTTGACATATCTAAGAAAAGCACTTGAAATAAGGGAAAAGGAACTCGGTCTTAAACATCCTTTAACAGCTAAAACATATCTTCTTTTTGTTGAATTATATGATATGTTTGGTGATTATAAACTATGTGAAATTTATGCTAACAAAGCTTTTGCTGCTGCTGAAGATCGAATAAAAACAGGACATCCAGATGTATCGTATTTCTATCAAATTATAGGAGGAGTTTACGATAGTTTAGGAGATTACAAGAAATCTTTGGACTTTTATGTAAAATCATTGTCCTTTTTGGAAACTAACAATAAAAAGAACATAAAAAGAGTCGAAGAAGTTTATAGTTATATAGCAAATGTGTATGCTGAAACTGGAGATTATCAAAAAGCAATTGAATTATATAAATTAGCTGTAAATACTATTTTTGATTTCTATGGTAGTGAGAATCCATTTTTGATTGTTTCTTTAGCGAATTTGGGAAATGTTATGAATAAATTAGGTAACTACAAGTTGGCAGAAGATTTATTTAATCAAGCATTGGAAATTGGAAATAAAGTTTGGGAGACAGAACATCCAGACATGGCGCTTATTATTTCATTAGAAGGAAATTTTTTCTATAATTTAGGTAATTATGAAAAAGCTATCGAATACCATGAGAAGGGGTTAAGTATTCTTTTAAATATTTTTGGGGAACTCCATCCTAAATCAGCAGATATGTATATTAATATAGGGGTTGATTATTTAGCTTATGGTGAATATGAAAAAGCAAAAACTCACATTGAAAAAGCCTTGTCTATACAGACATCTATTTTCGGGCAAGGACATATTTGTATTGCTAATTCATTAAATAATCTTGGGCAGGTATACTCTTATAAGCGTGATTTTGATAGTGCTTTAGATTATTTCAAAAAGTCTTTTTCAATTCTTAGAGATATTCTAGGAGAAGACAATCATATTACAGCAAACTCATGGAATAATATTGGCACTGTATATAATGAAATGGGAGACTATAATAAAGCTCTTGAAAATATGAATAAAGCATTGACAGTTGTAACAAAACAGTTAGGTGAACAGCATCCATTGGTAGCCAATGTATATAACAATATGGGAGCTATTTACGATAATATGAATCTTATAGACTTGTCTTTAAAATTTTACAAAAAATCATTGTCGATTAGAATAAAAAGAATTGGAATTAATCATCCTGATACTGCAAACTGCTATAATAATATTGGATGTCTGTATGTTAAAGTGGGAAAAAATTATAAAGCACTTTATAATTTCAAAAGAGCAATTAGTATTTATGAAAAGAAATTAGGGGATAATCATCCAAAGACAATCAACACTTATTTGAATTTAGGGTTAATTTACGATAAATTGTACAATTATAATAAAGCAATATATTATTATTCAAAAGCAAAAGATTTTCTTGAAAATCAACAAGAACAAGATAAAACTGCACTTATAAATTTTTATGATAATTTTTTGTCAGTATATATTCATAAACGAGACTTTAAAAAATCATTGGAAATATCAACTAAAATTTATAATTTGGCAATAGAACACCCTGGTTCAAAGGACAAACCTGAAATTCAAGACCTTAAAGAATCAATAGAGTTACTAAGAAATAAAATAGAAAGTGACGAAAAGAAAAATCAAGAAAAAAGAATTAATAAAAAGAATTATTTCATCCTTGTCGTCAATTACTTAAAAAAACTTTTCCATTAATATGTTCACTAACACTAGTGGTCTGTAAAGACTAAAAGTTGACAATGGTTCTTTGCCCTGATGTCAATCACCCTCACATGATAGACCTAGGTCTACCTTCTGGAACAAAGTGGTCGTGCTGTAACGTGGGTGCTTCCTCACCTGAAGAATATGGAGGGTATTTTGCATGAGGAGAGACAGAAGAAAAGAGTGTGTACGATTTGGATACATATTTATATGGAACTCATGTGATAGACGAAGAGGGGGAACGTTTTTATTATCAAGACATTGGTTCTAACATCTGTGACACACAATATGATGTGGCCCATGTGCAGTGGGGTGGCTCTTGGCAGATGCCTTCACTTGAGCATATTAAAGAGTTAATTAACAATTGTTCATTTATCTGGTCATGGTCTGGTGAAGGAGTATGGTTCAAAGGTCCAAATGGCAATAGTATCTTTTTACCTAGTGCATATAATATAAGAGGATCTGAGCCTTACTACGATTATGCACCTGGCTTTTACAGGACAGGTACGTTGATGTCTTATAATATGGCATATGTTCTTGTTTTTTCACCAGTAAATTTTGTGTCATGGGAGCGTACTTACTTTAGAGAATGGGGATTCCCAGTTCGCCCTGTTGCAAAATAGATGTAGTCCTTGTACCTCCATATAACAAATTCATTCAATTATCCAATGGCGTAATGTTTTAATGCAAAATTATTTTGTCCCAAATACATTATGCATAGTTTGAAAATGTAATGTACCAAAAAACTAAAATTTGGATCTAGGAGCACATCCAGAGAATAATAAACCGGCTGGCTTTAGGCATGACGCTTAAAATCAGTCGGCTTTTATTAGTCTATAATCAATATAGACAACAAAGCACCAAAAAGGGAACCCCATTCCTGAGATTCCCCGTGTCCTGTTGCCAGGCATATATTAAAGCAAATGAATTATCTGCGTCCAAAGTACCCAACGCCGTTACCTTGACTCTTGTTCTGAGCAATGTGGCCATTTGGCTCATTAGCCGTGTTCTTATTATTCTTATTCGTATTCCTACCTGCCGTGCCATTGCCATGACCGTTGTTACCCTTTGAAGCATAGTGATTGGCTGGTTTTCTGTTGTTTCCACCCTTATAGCTCGCATATCCCTTTGGATGAGCCATATAGAAGTGGCTCTTGTTGCCATAGTGGGTATAGACATTGAAAGTCCAATAACCCTTATGCCATGTGAGCGGACGATAGAAGTAGGAAAGACCTATGTACTTGTTGTACTGATAGGCGGTCAGGACATACTGTAGGTCTGTATTGCGGCGCTTCCACCAAACACCGTACACGTCGTTGCGTCCGTTGACACTCATCATGTAGTCCAGATTGATCTCATAGACTGCATCATACTGGGCATCTGTCAGGGAAAGCTCCCATGCCATCTTGTCGGAAAGATACAGGGCTTCTTTCTTAGCCTCCATATAGCTCATAGCGTTGGCAGTGATAGTCATTACCATCAACATTGCCAGAATCATAATCTTCTTCATAATAAGTTCTCCTATCTTTTAGAGTTAGACAATTTGTTTCTTGTTTTCACTACTATGACTAAATAAAGGAGGCGAAAGGTCGTGGATTATTCCTATAAATGATGGTGGATTTCCCTATATCTCAGGCGGGATTTTCCCTCAGAGATGTAAACTACAACGCTGAAGGAGACAAAAAATTTTCATTAAGGACCGGTTTGACCAAGTTACCTGAAGGACTTGGATTCGCTACAAAGATAACAAGTCTTTTTGGCATCGATATTTTTTAGTGCTATTTACACCCTAAAAGAACTCGAAATTTTTTTGCTAAAAAAAGTAAATAGTATCAAATTGACGAAAACTACCAAGGGTTTAATTCATGAGTATGTCGATGAATAATGATGGCATTTCGTTTTGAAGAAAATTGATAATTATATTTGTGCTTGAATTCGTCGAAATAACTATTAATAATGAAAAAGAGAGTAACCTGATAGAAAAAAACTCATTATTTTTGTCATGTAATGGATTCTTACTACCTTTACAACAGATAATTTCCATTTGAAGGTTATCTAATGAGAATTCAATGAATACAACATGCAAAAAAAATGTTTATGAGAAAAGTATCTTTAGGTTTAGTTGCAGGACTAACCTTGTTTTTGACAGTAAACTGCAACAATGGTGCAAATGCGAATGCAAACAATACATCCGACAACCTCTTCAACGACAACATTGTCAGTAATGACGCCACTGCCAATAATGAACAAATTCAAGATACGATGGTGCTCGGCAAACTCTATTTCGTCAATCTCAAAGAGGGAGAACAACCCGTCATGACAGGTTTGAGTTTATTTGGCAACCGTTGCGGCAGTGAGGATTTCAACCATAAGCCTTACGCAACGGAAGGCATCCGTTCTGTTTTTGAACTAGATGAATGGATTGAGTTTCATCCACAAACAAACGCAACGACTGGCATCAAAGTGATGGTTTTCAAGCACAAGGTCGATCAGGGCTTTTACATGAAAAACACCTTAAACGACGAAACACCTGACTATGTTCAGGGATGTGATCTGAATAAAGATCCAGATGCGGAAGAAACCGAACATTGGGGGACTTTCTACCTCCATCCTGAAGAAGTCGCTCCTGGCTACTATGACTTTGTTTTCATCTACAAAAATAAGGTTTTTGCCACCATGCTCACCCAATTCTATAAGGTTTCAGAAATATACGAAAAATCTGATTCGGAGTTGGAGAAGTTAATGGCAAAAAGTATCAATCAATAAAGGAAAAAACTTTTAGAACGCCCTTTTTATGTTCAAACATTGCAATTTGTAGAAAGGACTTCAAGAGAATCCACCAACATCATATTGTTTGTATCATCAATAGGGTAAAAGGGCTTGATTTAAGATTTTCAGTAAAGAATAACCAACTGACGACGAAGGTGCATGAAGGCTTGAAGATGATAGTCATTTTTGATAAGACGAGTGGAAACGCGAATGGTGACATGAATGGTGACGGCAACATTGACATTTCCGATGTGGTGAAACTCGTGAATTTCATCTTAGGACAGTAACAACAACTGATAATCCCAAGTGGCTTTTTGTTTCACTTGGGATTTTTTCGGCTCTTACCTTATATATAGCAGCCCACCGAGAAAAAATCACGGCTGGAATTGTGACGGAGAGTGGGAATAGCTAGAGAACATTGGGCTTTCTTTTCAAGTTGCTTCAATCTTGATAATAATTCTGTTACTATTTCTATATTTTTAAGGATAGGGATTTTCCTATTTGAAGGTAGGGATATTCTTTTTCATAACAGAAACAAAGTTGGTTTCTTTGTACATCTAATTTGCAGCAAATACAAACCACCAACGTAAATTAAACCAATTACAATGAAAAAGAATCACTATTTATCAATTCTGTTGGCCTCAATTATGTCGACAGCAATGTGTGTGGGATTTTCATCGTGTAAGGATGATGAGACAGAAACCCCTGCTACCAAATCCTATTTAAATTGTCCCGACAATAACCATCCTCACCTTATCGACCTTGGGTTGCCATCAGGTACAAAGTGGGCTTGCTGCAATGTAGGAGCGGACAAGCCAGAGGCCTTTGGTGGCTATTATGCCTGGGGCGAGACAGAGGAGAAATCAACATACGACTGGGCCAACTACATCCACTGTGACGGTTCTGAAGAAACCTGCCATGATATCGGTTCCTCTATCGCTGGCACTCAATACGACGTTGCCCATGTAAAATGGGGTGGTTCATGGCAGATGCCTACAACAGAGCAATGTCTTGAGTTGCAAAGCAAATGCACCAATAACTGGATCACGATAAACGGTGTTAATGGTCACAAATTCACAGGCAAGAATGGTGGTAGTATCTTCCTTCCAGCTGCTGGGCTCCACAAAGGGTCAAACTTCAACCAGGCTGGAGATATCGGCCACTACTGGTTGGGGTCGCAATGTTTCGGCTCACCCGGTTACTCGTACCATCTCTACATCGATTGGGGTATTGTGACTCACCCAATCTCTGAAAGACACTGCTTGGGATTTTCAGTTCGCCCAGTAGCAAAATAGAAGGAACTTTTGTGACTCCTTATAAAAAGATTCCATTAACCATAAGCCATCAGTAACTCCTGTCGTATTAGATTCTACAAGATACTCTGAAAATGTTGGAAATAATCTGAGACTCTTCATGATTTTGAAAGTATCTCCAACAATTCAGGAGAAATTAAGAGAAAACAGGCAATACGGGGGCTTATAGCTGCAAAATTACATTCTTTTTACCCCCTTGCGACAGAAACCGAGGGTCTTTTTCATGGTTTGTCGCAAACAAGGGGTGTTGTCGCAACAAACGAAATGAAAAACACGATTATTTATTGACCACCTCCAATTCTCGCCATATCTTTGCAGCGTCAAACAAAACAGAATATAAACAAAAAAAGAATATGAATACAATTAAGAATTTCATCGCAAAGTGGTTGAAGAATATGGAAATGTCAAATTTGATGATTCCATCAGGATGTGTCCCACAGCTCCAAATGGTACGAGTGGGAGCATAAGCCTGGAACTTCACAATATTCAAATAAAAACAGATTATTAACAATTTAAAACTTCTCATATTATGGCAACAATAGTAATCGCAATATCAGTTTTTTTAGCAATCCACTTCGCTTGTATGATTGAATCAAAGCACGAATTCCTACAAGCTCGCAAAGTACAATGTTGATCTTATTCACACATCATTAAAGGGGCGGCTCACAATGGTTGTGGGTCGCTTTTTTTTGTTGGTGAAGTTGCAATTTTTAATCTTAAAACTATTCCTAAGATTTCTGTTTCTAAGATAGATATATATCGATGATGAAGTGTTCCTTTGGAGTTGAAAACTAAAATATAGTGAGCTTGAATTATTGAAAAAGTCGAACATATTTGACCCCCTATGACGATATAAAAATGACCCCTGAAAAATGACCCACTGTCCTTTGTTAGAGAACAGTGGGTTTGCTTTTTCATGTTGTCAAAGATGAGCACCTTGATTAATATGGTTAGGGATGAAAATACACTTCTTCCCATTATAATTCGTGGATTCTTTTCCACTTTTGAGCAAAAAAGATGAAAGACACTTAAAATAAACAAAAAAAAACATTATATTTGCAGTGTCCATTTGAGAGAGGATGTTATTTGTGGTGTTTGGAATGATTTATTCTCACAAAAACACATTCTCACATCTAATACCTTTCTTTTCGCCTAACTCAAGCAATTATAACAGTCTCAGCTTATTCACAATTACTCGATTAAATCAAACATAATAATACCCATATCATCATGAAAAGACTAAATACACTAATCCTGGCATTGCTGATGTATTTGAAGAACTGTTCAACAATTGTACTCGTACAAATATAGAGTTGAGATTGGTCTCTGGTGTAAAGTTTACCAGCAAAATAAATGGTAAGAGTATTTTCTTACCCATAGAAGACGATTTTTCTGAGGAGATTAAAGATCATTATTCTTTAGAGTACTGGTCACGTACGGCATACGATGAAAATGATGATGGTGATGATGATGAGGCATGTTATTTATCTTTACATTCTGATGATTATTATTTGATTTATGATGATGTAAAAGAAGAGAAAAGGGTTCGTCCCGTTTCCAGATAAGTGTTCCCACGCTCTGAACAAAGAGTAATAATAGCATTTGGGGAATGTCCTTGGATAACCTCCTACACCGAAATAATAAGCCAAACTGACTAGGTGACGTGGGTAACTAAATACTTTGACCACGTGTTCCATAAACGAATGATAATCACTCATCGGAAAATCATGTCAAAGGAGACTATCTGATTGATGATTGAGGAAATAGTGGCACCGGCGAGTTCTAGGGCGAATGGATTCAGTTTGGCTCCGAGAAGTTTCCTGATTGGAATAGAATTGTTGTTTGTTAGGATGTTCTGATAGATGTTCCCCCAAAAAACTATAATCAGAATCCTGGAACACATCATAGAGAACAATTAACCCACTGTCCTTTGCTATTGAACAGTGGGTTTGTTTTCAATCTTGATGAGATGAAAACTTACAAATCATACCTAACAACCGCCACTTGTAATCCCTTTCTCCTGGCAATCTCAATCATGGATCTAGTGCCACGGCTCTTACCATCCCAAAAGGCAATTAAGGCATCTGAAACCTCTGCCATTTCTTCATTTCTGATGGGGTCAGCATATTTTGTAGTCAATGGAAAAGCCGCGTGAAATAGTGGACTTCTATAACCTAAGGGGCGGAAAGGAAAGGATCTTCGACGACATGAACAACGGCTTCGGATGGACAAGGCTGCTAAAACCATTCATGGCAGAGAACACCATGTTCCTCCTGCTCACGGCTATCACCTACAACTTCTACATGTTCTCATGGAACAGCCTGACACAAAAGCCTTCGGCCTGAAAAAAGCAGTAGGATCAAGTCCTTCGTCTTCAAGTTCATCAGCGTCCCCGCAAAATGGATAATGACTGCCAGACACTACGAGTTGAACACCTATACAAGCAACAATGCATACAAAAACGTTTTTGCAATTGCGGACAGATGAACATATCACATCGAGGGTCCATAAACAGCATAAAGTCCCTTTAATGCCTGACGGGGAAAGGGGAACTTATGCACAGAGAAGGGATTTGCAGTCGCCACTCACAAGAGAGACCAAAAGACCTTTTTGAGAGCAAATCGGCAGCCAGAATGCAAAGTTGCGGATTTCAGGTATTATATTTTCATTTTCCCATTCTAAAACAGAACAATCATATTATTATAGGTTCTTGACAACCACCTTTCTGTTTATAACACCTTACCAAACATTTATATCATCATTATTATATATCGCCTGTTTAATAGAGTCATTCAACATAGGAAAGAATTTATAACCTGTAATTCTCTCAACCTGTCGAATTGAATTCACATAAAAATCTTTCTTTCGATTCCCATCAGTATTTCTACAAATAAACCCAATACCTTTAGGATAATAGCAATCTGGAGCAAGTACAACTTTGAAAAATGCCTCAGGTACAGGAATAAGATTCTCGCCAATAGTAATATGTTCTTGGCGCAAGAAAATGGGTCCACAAACAATATAGACAGTACCATACTTTTGAGCCCATTTCCTGCATGCAATCTCTATTTCTTTCCAGTCACCTCTATTCAGATTGGGATTCTGTGGACACATATTGGATAAAAGAAAAGTTTCATCTCTACCTATATCGTCCCAATTACAATCTCCACCTGGGCACATGTGACCTCTATCAAATCCCGACAAAGCATAGTCTTCGTTAATTGACCTCTCTTCAAGCGCTATATCAAGATCCTCATGATATTCATTCCACACTCCTTCCTTTCTGGGCACAACCCTATCAGTTGTCAATTTCCACATTACCCAATTAGGCTGTTTTGTCATTTGATTATAAGAAACTGTATAACATTTCCTCACAAGCAGCTGTGAGGGGATTGAATCTGAGATAATGGGATAACCCATAATAGATAAGGAATCTCTGTACAATTCAACTGTACCACTAAATGATTTCTCACCTATATTAGATTGTTTAAAACATGAAGTACACGATTGGAGAGAAAAAAATAGAATAATAAGGAAAAAGAATCTTTTTGACATTGATCTTTGTTTATCTCTTTCGTGTTAAAAATTTAAAATACCATGAGCAAAATTAACAAAGCCACTAATCATAAATAGAATTCCGACAATCTTTATAATTGTTGCCCAATTTCCTTTGACTTTTATTATATTACAAACTTTATAAGTAATAAACCAGCCTATTGCTATTTTAATTATTCCATCTATCATATTTTTCTATTTTTTAATGCTGTCTATATACCTCCATTATTTATAATCCAACATATGCCAAAACCATAAAATAGAAATACAATAAAATATCTATATGTAAAAAGACCAACGTAAAAAAGGCAATCAAAAGTATATAAATAATTAAATACTAAGAAAAAATATCTATCATAATTTCGAGAGCCTACTTCTTATCTTAAAAATAGCAGATAAATTTGCCACCAATATAGTTGTTCGATTTCCAAATTTTATCCGTTATATATGTTTTATATACATGATTGTACATATTCTGATACATTTTATAATAGATTGAGAAATCTATATGCCGTGAATTTAAACCAATCTGAGGATAATAACTGAATATACCATTTTTCATCAAATCGGTATTGTCTATAAGTTCAATCTTAGCCTTATTCAATCCTATTGAATATTCAGCACCTCCTCCTATATAAAGACGACAACCATCTCCCAACTTTATGAGATTTAATTTCAAGTTCACAGGGATATACAAACGCCCTGAATACAAAGTAAAGTCTTCAAAACTAAATTCCTTACTTTCTTTCTCACTATTATTTCTTTTGTCTGCGTAATCAGTGAAAACTTTATAACCAACACCTATTGTCAAATTAGCAAAATGATTAAATCGTCCTATTCTCAGATTTAAGCCACCACCAAGTTCAAATAGTCCATCAGCAAACCCCGCATCTATTCCTAATCCCACAGTTAAAGTTGGGCCATAAGTTCTTCGATTAAATTGCCTTTTTTCTTTTCTGCAACGATTTAATTCCCCTTGAACATATTGTTTAGAATACTCTGTCTTTGCATACGACATAGCTTGTTCCTTTTCAACTGAAGAAGATGAATAATTGAGTTTACCGGCTTTAATTACTGCTATTCGTGAACTTACTTCATTACAATACTTACTATTTGGGTAGTCTCTTAGATATGCCATAAGTTGTGATTCTGAAGCATTATTATCCAATTGTGAATATTTATAATAATGAAGACACTCTTGATACATTTCTTCATCTCTATATGTAAAAGTTACCAATGAAGATTGTTTAGCTGTAGAAAACAAGAAATAGGCTTCTCCTAAGTTTCCATCACTATATTTATTCACTGCTGTTAAAAGGTTTATGCTAGCTTCTGCTTCTTCTATATGGCGACTATATTGTTTATAATTGCTTAGATAATTAGAGTATGACAAAAGATTACGACTTCCTTTTATTTTGGCCCATTGGGTTTCACTATCAATTTGTCCAATTAACGACTTTGCTTCATCTGCAAAGAATTGAGTTTTAGTTTGTGAAAGATATGAAGAATAAGCATCACGCGTATTTAGAGATTTAGCTTTATTCCACATAGAAATATCTTCAATTAGAGCATCGGCGCGAGCCACTTGTTCTGCCTGCTTCGAATATTTTTTCTTAAATTCCTGCAATTTTTCCAAGGAACATTGAGAACGGGCTTCTTCAAATTCTTTTTCTCGAATTTCCTGTTTCTTTTTAATTTCTTCTGCAACATTCTTTTTTAACTGAATGGCATTGGGGTCAGACGGATTCCTATCAAGAATTACATCACAATACTTTTCAGCTGTTTTAATGAGACCTTTATTGAATGCCTCCAATGCCAAATCATACATTGCCTTTAATTCTTGACAATTTTTATACTTTATTGTAACTTCAGCATTATTTTTGTACTTGACATAAATTTTACGTGCTGCTGTATAGTTGCCATCAGCATATAATGCATCAGCATCTTCTAAACTAGTTTGTCCCAAAGCAGATAAAGGGAATAATAATAACAAAAAAATATAAAACAGTTTATTCATTTTGTTTAGAGTTTTAATAATGACAATTTCAAAAATTACCAGTCATCCTCATTAACTGATTCAATTTCTTTTTGCACAGATTGGTCCTGTTTTACAATTTCGACAACCTTTTGCTCTAACTTTCTTCTTTCATCAGCCAACAAAGACTCCACTTCGGATGAAGACTTTCCATACAGAGACGCATTATCAACAAGATTATCACAAGCTTCGTTACCATCCATCGTATTTCTGCCACAATTGGCCACGACATATTTGACGTGAGACAAATGAGAATCAAATAACTCGCTTTTTATGCTTCTAAGTTTCGTCATCAATTCCGAACAAGGTTTTAATGTTGATTTCGATAAAAATGAATTAGCTTTATCAATAATCGATTTAGCAGAATCAATTCCACGATAAGAGCGACTTTGTGTACATATTGACAAAGCATCAAAATAATCATCAACAACATGAATGTTAGAGATTGCTACATTCTTATTTCCTGATGAGCAATAAGCAAAAGAAGAAATCAGAAGATTATTCTCTTTCACTTCATTCATAATACTAGTACTCCACTTTCCACTACTAAGAATATTTTGAGTAGCATTAATAACGTAATTAGAATAAGCACTTTGTATTATTTCTTGACACTTAGAATTTTCCGTTAAGTCAATTTTGTTTAGCAACAATTCTGTTTTTGTTTCATCCATTAACTGCTGATAGACTTTCTTTGCTGAAAAATTAGAAAAAGTATTTTCAGTTGGTATTTTATTTTCAACATCTATTTTCACTTCATCAACGAACGAGCTTGTTGTTAAAGTGACATCGCTAATTGTACTAACCTGAGAGTACATGACGCCCATGAAAACAATTATTGCAACAATCAGTCCAATTAATATTAATACTTTACCAGTAGTACTTTTTTTCATATTTATATTTAATTTTGTCCCGAATTCTATTTAGCTATTGAATCCAGACTATTTTTATCACTATCATCTGTCGTTTTCTGATTCAAACTATCTTTTTGCTGAATCGAATCTTTAGCAGCTGCTGAAGAATCAGTCATAGCTGAATCGTTAACAACTTCTGCAGAATCGAGAGGGGTTGTCGATTTTGTCTGCAATGTTTTATTCACTTCAGATATATTAATATAAGCAAGATACAATGTGCTCGCAAGTAGAATCATTGACAGCACCATGAAAAATATGGCAAGTTTCTTCCAAATAGGGGGGACAACGATAATCTTTTTCATGCCACCCCTATGCCTGTTATGTCCTAGATAGTCTGAATCTTCAATTGGAAATTTTCCATATTTTTTATCATTCTGATTAATTTTCTCTGTCTCATCTTCAATTCGAAGATTATCATCAAGTTTTATATAGACAGGAGTTTTAATATTTTTAACGGATATTTCATATTTTCGTTTTTGAGTGGTAATGTATTTTTCTGATGACAATTCATAAGTAGTTTTTTCCAATTTCAGCTCATAATTCACATCTGTTTTAAGCTCAACACTCCAACAATTATTTTCAGCACTATATGTTGCATTAGTTTTGCTATTTGATTCACTTCTAGCAACACAAGAGACAATAGCATCTTCTCCAAGATTCGTTATTTTCTCATCTGCGAGAAAATGAATTTTTACAATTCTGCGTATTTGTTTTAAGCTCAAATTGTAAGAGTCCTTTTTTTGTGGATCTATTTGCTGCCTTGAATTCTCAAGTGCAAAATATTTTGAATCTATGCTTACATTATACAACTTTTTATGGGCACAGAATTTATATTGTTTTTGTCCATCAATAGTTTCGACCGTCAATTCATCAGACTTTAATCCATCTATTTTAAGTTTAATATCCTCTTTCTCATCGTTGTCTATATTTTCTGGATAGTTGAATTGGATTTGAACGTCTCGATAAAAATCCACTTTTTTCTCATCTATAATTATATCACTACCATTAACAGAATATTCATTCTGGGATTTTCCGTCAGCTATCACTTTCAGAACTTTTGGTAGCATTTGGGGCTGTGAAGTCAAAGGGACTTCAAACTCATCACCTTCAAGTATATAGTACCTGTCCTTACCATTTATAATAGTATAAAGTTTCTGTAAAGAATCACCTAAGTTTATTGTGGAATCATCTGGACAAGCAGTTTTATCAATAAGGTATACAGACTTGTACTCTGAATTTACATCTTGATGAGGATTCTTAAAAAACTTTGCTATTGAACTTGCATCCGAAAACTGACGATATGCAATTTTTGAATTTTGTGTGTCAAATAGTTTTCTACCTTTCAATTCATAATCAGTTTCAACTTGAATTTTATTGAGAAACGCATCTGCGGTCTTCTTAAAATGTTCCACTGCGTCAATATCCTTTTCAAAAAATTTCTTTAATTCCTCATCTTGAGTCTCATCAAAAATTTTAGTGATATCATTCAATGAATGAAGCAGTATCTTTTCATCACTTACTCTAAAACCACTCTGAATAAAAATAGTAATTTGTATCTTACCTTCACGAGTACAAACCCTATTAGGAATAATTTGAGAATAGTAGGTACCGATAGCAGATTCCATAATTCTATATGCAGAACTGATATTAAGAGAATTCATATCTCCTCTAACATCACCAAACTTTTTCTGCCAACCATCATTAATTTGATTGTCAGCAATCGATACAATAGAAGTATTCCAGCCTGCATCCTCATAGCTTGCTGATATATTTAATCTTACTTTTGACATATTATTGAATTTAATTTTTTTAACAATTAATTTAAATGGTACATCTAAAATTAAAAGCCAAATAATTTATTAAGAAAGCTCCACCATCTTGAAGAAACCTTTAAAGATTTCTCACAGATAATATCTAGAAGACGCTCAGCTCCTTTAGCATTAAATTTGCATACTTCCGGAGAAAGCATCTCACCAATAGAAAAAGGAAGAATCTCAAACCGTTTAGAGCCACTGCCAATTCCATTTCTTTTACAAATTTCCAATAAACCATTATAGAATGCCAAATATTGTGTTTTTATATAACTTTCTACCTTAGCAGGATACTGATCTGGTGAGCAACCTATCATATCAGCCTTTGTAACTACAATGTATATTCCATCTGTAGAATTTTTTATAATATCATGAGATAATAAATATTTCACACCAGCTTGCAAAAATTGTGAAGTTGAAATTCCATCAAAAAATTTTTCTTTTCCTGGTTCTACATAAGGAACTATGAAAAAATGCAATTTTCTATTAGTTTCGTCCGTTAAATACTTCGTCGTTACATTTAGACAAAGTTGACGAGTTTCATCAAGTTCCTCTTTATTGTTTTTTGTATGCATACTTTTGAATGTTTCACCAGCCAAATCAATAAGACAAACTCTACGTTGTCCATATTTAGGATGATTCAATGTATATGCTGCATTTGCAATAGAATTTTCATTAGTACCTTCAATCAGTACACTAGCTTTCCCTTGTACTGAAAATATGTTCGTTAATTTTTCGAAATAACTTGTACTTGAGATTCCAGGGTCATATCCATCGCACATTCCTTCTGTAGTTGCTGTACTTAAAATTGCAGACAAACAACAAGACTTTCCTGAAGCAGGCATGCCCCAAAAATAAAGTTCAGTAGTTTTCTTAGGCAATTTGTATTTATCTTTAATATACATTTCCTCATCTAACGGCTCTATTTTCAATGTCGTTCGCCTATCACAATTTCTTAGAACATTCAGATCTTCTTTTGTAATGCCTATATCTTTAAAATCATCTTCTGTGAGATATTTTTCATCAAATAAGTTTGCGTAGTCTTTAGCCTTAAGTACTCCTTTCTTTTTCTTTAATTCCTCAACATATAATGAATGTGCATTTATAGCAAAATTATTTACAATTTTTAGAAGTTGAGACCAATAATCAGTATTTTCACTATCAGCTTTACGAAAAGAATCCAATTTCGTTTTATACTTTTCGCATTCTGAAATACGAGATAATGGTTTTAAATCATTAAGATATTTTTTTAATACATCTTTATACCATCCTCTGACATGTACCAAATGATCTCCGTCTGGAAAGCCATAGAAATAGCGTTCCATATCATTGATATTCTGATCTTTTCTACAAAGTTCAAAAAGTTTTTTTTCTTCCTGATTTGTCATATATATTTAATTTATTAAGTCTAAAGGTCTTTACGTGAACGTAAGCCATCTCTTAACGTTGGCATAATTAATGTGAAAATCGTAACTAAAAATACTGCAAGAAGCCTCCAAGATAAATAAAAGCTTGGTTCAGATAACATGATCTGAAGATCCGCATTACTAACATATTGAGGATATTCAAAAGCACTTGCCTTTTCTCCAGGATGAATAAATCTTCCACTGAGTTTATTTAAATTATCAATGCAAGTAGAGATTTTCTTATCAAGTAATGTGATATTGCTTACAAAGGAAATATTCCAAATGTTAGCCTCACCTGCATTATCTAACCATGCTACGAAATTTTCTTGTAGTTGGTCATTTGTAGGTTGGAGGGTTCTATGCAAACTTTTCTTTAAATTATTAATTCTCACTTGGTCATTTATGCCAGGAAACATTCCAACAAACTTTTGATATGATTGGAAATCAACATTTTTATTTGATATCGTTTGTCTAAGTATATTCTCATAATTTTTTAATCTATTATCCACATATTTCTGATAAGTCGGATAAAGTTCTCGAGCTTCAGCAATACCAGATGTATATTTGTCTTCTATTTGCTCTTTTATTTTGTTAATTTTTGCGAAATGACTTTCTCCAATAAAACTTATTCCTGCAAAGATAAGGAACAAAATGGAAAAAACAATCATTAAAAGGGTTCTTCTTTTACTGACAAATGCTGAATTAGAACTCCATATGCGAGGTAATATAAAAGAAGTAACCGCCAACAAAATTGCGAGGATACCTGTAACAAGAATGCTAAACTTAACATTACCCATCGTTAAATACATCCACCCAAGCAATTCTATATAAGAATATACCAAAAGACATAAAAGACCTGCCACACTAAAACCAACAACACTGGTAGTGCTTGCTTCTCTTCTTTTTTTTCTTTTACGATTATTTCTTATAGGACTTTCAACCTGCTTATTTTCATTTATCTGTAATTGTTCTTCCATAACTTCAAAATATTAATTATTTTATTTACATTTCCAAGATTCATTTGCATCTTTTTCATAAATTGTACATTCTTCAAATTGAAAATATTTACCGCCAGGATAAGCAGCCTGCCAATCAAGATTTAGCCAAACTCTCCCATTGCTTTGACGAGAGCACAAATTTTTAATAGAATAATGTGAAAACAACTTAGATATGCTCTTACGCATCTCAGTCTCGGAAAGTCCTGTTACATCCACCTCGGTAAACGCATGTCCTCCGCGCCGTCCCCAACTTGTATTGATTCTCGCATTTCCTCCAATTGCAATAATACAAGCACACATCGTCACCGCAAAATCATCGCAATCACCACTCAAATTAGCGACTGAAATACTTTCTGAGGCTTTTGCCACATACTCAGCCCCTGAAGGATCATTAACGTATTTCCAATTATTATATAAATGGTCAAAAATAGCACAAATCTGCCCAAAGTTATATTCTCCAGGAGATTTAGATGCTAGATTTATTGCAAAGTTTCTAGTCGTTGGATTCTTGAAGTCGACAACTACTTTTAGCATATTACAATTGTCAGAGCAATTACTACTCCAGCCAGTTGTCTCTGAACCTTTATGAGGTGCGATTGGCGTTCTTTCGTTTTTTCTATCGTTTTCATCATCAGGCCTTACGATTTGGTTATCTTTCTCAGGCATAGGTTCTGGAATATAATAATCACCTTCCCTACCAACATATGACAAATACGCATCAAGACTATCTGTTAAGTTTGGCATAATACAGATATCAGACTTTTGGGATGAAAGAATCATGGAATTCAGACATTTCCTATCATTCTTCACATATGCATAAATAGTTTTTTGCTCCTTATTCATAGAAACCAATCTCGGAGAAGAACTATCCATGACGACACGAATATTTTTGCCTTGAAATTGATTCAAGAATTCTTGAGATTCATCTGAACCATTTACACCAAGTAAAACGATTCTATAACCATTATCCAATATCAATGCGTTGCCATCCACAGCTGTTTTAACAGTAAAATTACTACTTTCAAAACTGCGTGGAGCAGCAATCACAATGATGATTAATAAAAGAATGCCTATTATTATTGCAACTTGCTTCATGCAGATTCAATTACGCATTAATTACAAAGTTATTCGACATTTCTTAACGACTTTAAACGAGTTATCTGAAGATGAAAAATCTACTATACCAGGTTCAACTATAGAAGGTTCTCCCGTTAAGTCAATTTCACAAACAGGCAAAAGATTATGTTCAGTATTAAAAGCTAAAACTTGAATATTTGCCAGATTGGGGTAGAATTTTGCATTTGAGCCTCCTCTCACATATTCAATAATAAAGTTTGCACGCGGTTGTTTCAAATCCACGTCACCAACACCTATTTTCATTTTGAACAAAAAAGAATTGCCTTCAAAACCAGAATATAACAGTTTGACGGGTTGACCTGCTATTAAATCATTTTCTTTTTTAGTGATTGTTCTTTTAGATGATTCTGTGATATTAGATCTTGAAGAGATTAAATTTGATGGTGCATCTTGGTTAGAAAGCAAAATTTGAATTTTTTTTATAGATTCTTCTAAAGTTTCCACTTTCCAAATCAAGCTGTCAATTTTCTTAGATATTTCCATAAAATCAATCTTATTGATTGATTCAAAGGTCTGACCAAATTGCAGTTCAATCGCATTGCGAATCTCATCTGCCACAGATTTACCTATATATATACTCATTGTTAATAATCAATAATAGAGTTAAAAACAAATGAAAATACTACTTATCTTTGTTTGTATCAGGCTGTTCGCCAAAAAACTTGATAACTTCAGCTATAAACTGAGCCATAACAGAAAGAAAAACTGATTCGTTTATTGTCATATTACCAACATGGCCATTTGACATTACAAGAATGTTATTCTCAATAGTTTTCTTTGCACGTTCTATCAATTCCAGCATCTGTTCAGTTTCATAAGAATTTCTACTACCAAGAATATATTCACGTATAGTCAAAACTCCATTAGGACTAATATTTCCTCCAAGTGGTGCACCAGCTAACTTAAAATAGAAATCGAGAAAATCACCAACTTGTTTAGCTATTCTTTTCCACTTTGTTGAAATAGCTTCCGTCAATAAACTACTATCTTCCTCTTCAAAAGTTTTTTCTTTATTATCAACGGGTTGTTGTTTATCTTTGGGTTCGTCAAAATTAAAAATACCACCAAAAGCATTGGATACTTCGTCGTTTTGAGTCGGTTTATCAAAGGTAACACCACCACATGAATTATTATCCATGTCTAACATGTTATTATTTTTATGGTGTATCTTTCCGTCAAATGGTATATAATAGTTATCTGCAACAACTGAATCTCTAACATTTTTCGATGCTAATTTTAAAGCACCATTAGCAGTTGCTCTTTTAGGCTCTTTCAACAACTCTACTTCGATTCTATTTAGACTATTCTTTCCATAAACTGTTGAAAATATCCCGTTCATAAGTTGCTTAATAAGATCCTTACGATTCTTATCACCTTTTTGCGACATCAATATGAGTTTTGAACCATTGCCACTAAGGACTATATTTGTAGGAAACTTACCATTTAATTTAAGTTTACAAACCTGAGCTATTTCCCATAATAATGCTGAGATATGCATAAGGCTAATAAACAAAAGAGGGGATTGATTCATTCCTTGACGAACTGCTATTGCCTGAGCTGGATTATTCATACCATGAGTAAATATGTAATCCATAAACTCTGTCACATTATTATTGCTTTCATCTATATCCACTATACGAGATTTTACGCCTTGACCTGTGATGCCAGCATCTTCTTCTGCAACAAAAGGCCTCATAAGTCTAAACCAAACATTGCTTCTATTTGCCATTACAGCACCACGTCCACTTATTTTGCCAAACATAACATTACCAGCAAAAGAAAACGAAGTAGCCAATGTTGGTCGATTCACAGTGTTTCCTTGATGGTCTTGAATAGGCTCATAAATAATAACGTCAGATGTGCCTCCACCTATATCTATACCAACTTTAATGCCATTTTGATTATCTGCAAATGGTGCCATTTCCATTGGAGTTTCAGACTCTGTGAAATGGAAAATCTTATTATTATAATCATCACAAAAATACTTTCGATAAGCACATTCCCATTCTGTTCTAAAAACATCGACATCTGATAACGCTAAAGGATATGTCCAAACCAACTTTACACTACTTAAATCAAAGTTTTTATAGATGAACTTATTACGCATCATAAAACATAGTTGGTCAACATAAAGTCTAAACGCATTTCGTTCTCTTAACTCGCCAGGGGTTGTTGAGAACCATTTAAAATTAGTAATACGAGAGTCGACATCTGTATTTCCAATAGAACGACATCCCTTCTTTGCATATAAAAAAGGAATATTCATTGTATACATAGATACAAAAGGCGCCCCATTTTGTGCATATTCACTTTTGTTAAGTTCATCATCATTAACCACTAACTTTTGGTATAATTGAATCGTTTGAACAGGGAATTTAGCCTGATATTCTTGTTCACCAAATTCAGTTGGTATAAACTCAGTGTATTGATGTAACCCACCTTGAGTAATATCATATGATTTTGGAGATTCTTGATAGCATAGTTTCCCGACAAGTCTATTATAGTTATCATCCTCAAAGGTCCTACAATTAGCACCATCGCCGTATGCAACATAAGTGTTAGATGTGCCTAAATCTATAGCAATGGAATTACTATGGGTTACATTAAGATTTTTTATGTCGAATCTAGGAACAATTAGCATTTTAATGCCATTAACTGTGATTTCAACAAAATTAAATCTCACATCACGATAATTACTTAAATCATGATTTGTTAAATATCGGCTTTCAAGTGAAAGATAATACAAATTATCTCGAATTATGCCCTGATAATTCTCTTCAGTTATTGTTGAATGTCTTTGAACATGGAACTTTCCTGTTTCATTCACAGCAATATTATTGTCTATGAGTAGATTTGTCTTGCTATCTTTTGCATAAAGAACCCAATCCGACTCAATATCAATCAACCGGTTTCCTGTAAGATACAACATTAAACGGTAAAAATTATCTGGGCCATCTTCAGACGAAGAAATCTTGGTTACCTGATGAAATGGATATATTCCAAAATCGATATCAAGAGGATGTATATGTGAAGAATCATAAATTTTAGTCAACGAAACTATTACGCCATTTCCACCTTCTATAGGAAGTGATAAAGTAATATAAAGTTTTCGCTTTAAATCACTAAATAGTGCATCTTCACCCAATGGTATTTCTGTCTCGTATCTTACAGAGATCCATTTTTGGAGTTCATCTGTTGATAATAATTTACCGAAATCATCGTATAAATTGAACAACTGAAAAAACAACTTTTTGAACGGAAGAATTGCATCTACATCCTTATCATTGTCTGGCACAGAAAGATATTTTTCATCATCAACATGGTTTGTTGTAATAAAAACATCATCCTCCAAAAGATCATGAATTGTGATCCATGCTAAAGACTCTGGATTTTCTGAATTAAGAAAGATATTTTTACGCTCTAAAATCGGAGTTTTATAATAATCACTAGTAGAATCTTCCACTTTAGAATAATCTAAAGCTCTTTGTGTTTTAAGAAAATTCTCAAATACAAAAGTATCATATCCAAGAGGTAAAATTTCCACGGGTCGGCATAAATCCGCATCAACATGAATTGGGACCCCTGTATGTTCATTAATTGTAAACGATGAAAACTTAAGGCCAAAATAATCCCGTCCACCATTGTTGGTGACCTCATTTCTAATATTCTCATCAACACGAGTCTCTAAATAATCGAAAAGTACTTTAAAATTTCCACTATATTTTAGAATCAAAGCATACATGAAACGTTGAAAACTTTTACTTCTGTCTTCAATTCCAAACCACTGTTGTGTTTCAGTCTTATCTTTTTCTGAATGAGCAAACAAAACACGATTAGGATTAGATACTTTGATTTGACACGACAAATCCATATCCTCAGGAGTAAAGAATACAGTGAATGGACTTGTCATAGCTATGAGATATTCTACATCTGCAATATTTTTAGTTATGCAATAAAAATTAACAAATTTATTACTGCCATAATTTTTACGAAACAACTCCAATGCACTTAGATAAGTGGCAATATTTCCACTTAACATACTGGTGGTGTCTGGGTGTTGGTATTTATATTTTCTGACACGAATATTTTCGTCTGCCAATTGGACACCATCACGAATAAATAACATTTCAAATACGTCCAAACAATGTGAAATGGCACGTTTATAGGCAGGAGCCAAATCTTTAAATTTTCTTGCTTTACCTTCAATAAAAGCTGTTTCAGTCACATGCATTCTTGCATAGGGAGATGGAATGGACAAAATATTGTCAATCAAAGGCTCATTAGCATCAACGGAAGCATTGAGAAGTTCTTCCTTACCATATGGATTTTCATGGTTAGCACGTTCAATCCAACCTTCACCGCTAGCATCTCCTTGTTTAAGTAATTCAAAACCTAGTTTCATATTATTAATTTCCAAATTCAAGGTTAATACATCTGTTCTTATCACTATCATTTATAATATGCTCTATGGCATATAAAGAAGTATAGAAGGCAAACTTTTGTCGTACTTCATCCGATTTGAAACCGTCACCTATATTTTTATTGACAATGGATTGCATTTTACCTAATATGTTAGGATCTTGAGGCTGAGTTTCTCTATTAAAGAAACCTCCCGAAACTTGGTGATCAATCCGAGGATAAAATCTCTGAGTGATATAATTTTGCTCACTACTTGAAGCTTGAGTATCATCAAAAAAACGGAACTTAAAACCACCACTATGATAATCGTGATTCAATTCTTTTTTCCACTGCTCAAATAAGTCAAAAAATGAATCTAAATATTTACCCATCATGTTATTATATCCGCCTTTAGTCATTCCAATTGAAATTGACCACTGATTACCTTTTGTCGCAATATACCCTGGTACACAGTCTTTCCATATAAATTTTAAAAGTTGTAATCTTACAAATACTTCACGAAATTTTACATCTGGATCAATGCTCTTCAAATCATAAAAAGCCCCATTGCTTGGTTCCTTTTTAATAAAGTACTCATAATAAGTAGTAAAAACCTTAAAGTTTTCATTTGCTATAGAGTTAGTCATACCTTTAGCTGTATAGGTAAAATGAGCGACGGATTTTGCGCCAAGCAATTCAAGCATACAAGCAGGGTTGTCCTGCTTCTCACCTCCTTTAAACTTCGGGAATTTACTTCTAAATTCTGAGCGGCCAGAACCCAAATAATACATTGATGAGAGAGCTTTTACATGATTATCATAGTATGCTAATGCTGCTTTTGTTTTAGTTGAAAACTCGCGATCATTCACATCATAGTTTTGAAGGCCCTTTGCCACCATACTTTCATCTTGCACAGACCGTAAATCAAAATAAGGAAATAATGATAGCGCTCCAACCTTTAAGCCCTCATAATTACCGTCAAACATGTCACGGATTTTATTGACCAACAGAGGAAAACCTGCAGCCCCAGTTCCACCAAATACTGAACTGATGATAAAAACACCATCCTTACTATTAATATTTAAATTCTTGAAGGTATCGCTTTCCAACATTTGATTAAGAACAACAGCTCCAATACTTGGATTACCTACAAACCCCCAAGACAGTTTCATGTTTTGGCTTTTTTCCGAATAAAGAGCATCAAACTCCTTCTTCATGTCGACACTAAGATTTTCAGCTTGAACAAGTTTCTTTAAAGATTCCACATCTGTACCACTAATGTTCATCAAAACTGGTTGCTCAATTTTGACATGAAACATACTGTTCTTTTGTACAAACTCATCTTTAACATAAGAAGCATCAACATCAAATATTTTTCGGACTTGTTCATAAGCCTTTATTAAATCCTGAGCTTTCATCAAAGCTCTTGATTTTTCGTCCGAATCAATAAAAACAGGTTGAATCGTATCGCAGTCTATTGGCATGCCACCAGCAAGAGCCATTACCAAGGAACGCATTACTCGCTCCCCTGAGCCACCTATTCCAAAAACAAATAGTCTATTCATGATTATTAGATGATATTTTTGTTTCTATTCTTATTTAAAATAGAAGTGCCAAGGAATATTCCTTGCATTTTTTGAGAACATCTGAAGAGCTGTACTAAACAATAAATACATAATGGCAAAGCCAATAATGCTACTATATAAACTGAACACTAAAATATCCAAGCCATCTTGTCCTATATAAGCATTAAGACCAACCAACTGACTTCGATTTCCAACAATAATCTCAGAAACTATAAATGTGATTAGCATTCCCCATACACCAACTTTAATCCAATGAGACAAACTTGCATGCTCTTGAATCTTAATATTGCTCCAATAAAAATAGAAGAATAGTGTAAAAAGGAAAGAACAGACTATCAATGTGCCAAATCCCCACTTTAAACAACATTCCACACCTGTATTATGCCAATAGTAATTAGCTGTTTCAGGATCATAAACTAAAAAATAAAAAAGTTCAATAAATTTTTCCATAATGTTATTTGATGTTTAATATTGTTATTAATGTCATTTCTTTTCAATGCTAACTTCAATGGATGCCACATAAGGATCTATCCCAACATACGCTCTCTCAATTGCCTCTATTAAGTGAGAAAACATAAAAGTCTTTCCTTCAAGTTCTACTAAATCCTCAACTTCATCGTTTTCTATTTCAGAGTCTTTTGCATTGAATGATTGGGAAATGAAATAAATCTTATCCTTCACGCTCGAAATATCTCGAAGTTCCTCATTAGACTTAAGAGTTATCTTATACAAATATGTAAATTCCACATTTACGTTCTTTTTCAAATTCTTGTCTGTATTTACATCATTATAATCAACCTTTTCCACTTTATCAATAATAATATGATCACAAAGAGGTTGTTCCATTAATTTATCTAATGGCTCAAGATAAGATGCAATGCTGAAATCCTTAATGCCAATATAAAAATAGGGTGCTTGTGGCCCTTTCTGCCCAACAGCAACTACGGGTATATTATCAGAAATATTCACAATAGCACCTGACTTTTGGGCTCTAATAACTGTGTATTCTGGATGAGCACATTCAGTATTATACATATACACACCCGTATAGCCCTTTGGCAATACCTCATAATTAAACATAGCATCCAAATTTTCCTTGTTTCCTACCATAATAAAATAATAAGGACGATTATTCAAAATATGATTTACAGCACTGTTCAACTGCTTATCATGATAGGTATAATAGTACCTTCCATTAAATTCACTTTTATACTGAACAATAGCCACAGAGAGTTTCTGATTCACCAATTTTGTCATCGAAGAAGTTACATTCGATTTTAAGATGCCAATATCGTATCTGTTTTTTTCAGGGTTATTTACGATACTTGAATGAGGAAACGACAGAATACCATCTGTAACAATCACACCAACACGGCCAGGATTCTCCTGAATTCTAGAAGCCACCACATCAAACATATTATGTACCTCAGTCGAAGCACCACCAAAAAGAGAACAGTTACTGATATTATCACAAAATACTTTAGTCTTATGAGGTATCAAAACTGTATTGTTAATGGTGAAACATCTTACACTATCTTCAGACAGACCAAAAGTATTCGTATTCAAAGGTTTAGTTGTGAGTTCAGGAACATTTTCCTTGAATGTTCCCTGAACGCCATCTACATATCCCTTCATACTGCCTGATGCGTCAATAAAGATTTCAATAGCCTTTGGTTTACTTCTTGACTTGGTAAGCGCATCATGTGCAGTCTGAACTAATTCCCCATGGTCAGAGGGGGTACATATTTTTATAGCTAATAGTACAGCTAATACAATTACTATTAATGTAACAATTTTTTTATTCATAATATTTTAGTTTTAGATTATCATTACTTTTTTACAACAACTTCAGTATTACCAATAGCAGAACCATAAAGAACTGCCAGTTTAGTGATTTCCACCACTGATCCATTCTCAATTTCATCATCGGAAGAAAACTCGACTTGGCCAATACAATCTATATTGTTTGACAAAGGCAAAGGCTTAAACAATTCCACATCTATAATCTTGTATCCAAGTTTAATGATACTTTGAACAAGATCCGACTCCAACTCAAAAAGTCTCTTTTTGTTTACAGCTTCTACTCCAACGTATTCCTTAATATACTTCATTTCACGGATCAAAATCAAGGCTGGACCCACTATCGTTTTTAATGCAACATTGTAGATATAATAACTTAATGAGTCCATTTCTTTATCTTGATCCATACTAATTGCATTACTCAATTCCGACTCTTTAATGACACAACGATGATTTGCTAAAATAGAGAGGTCTATTTCAGTTCTACGCAACGATTCCATGTGATTCGTTGCTTCTGCAAACTTCAATCTTCGTTTTACATAAAAATAATTAGCATCATCATCTTCTGTATAATAAGATTTTATTTCTTTATCAATTTCAGCAAGAATATCCTTAACCAAATTAATGGTATGCACAGCGATGGAGGCATATCGAGCAGCCTCCTCAGAACATTCTCTAAAAGAAATCTTATTATCATTATTTTGAATCAGCACAAGTTTCATTTGGGTTTCTGCCAAAGTCTTTTGTGAATCCAAAAGTTCCTTTTTCAACTGAGAAATTTCATCTGTTTTCTGTTTCTCAAAAAATTTAAAATTCTTTTTTGAATCATCTAATTCTTTTTCCTTATCAAAATTAGAAGCAATTACTTTTTCCAAGTCATGATTTAACTTCTTAATTTCCTCATCTTTTAAATCAATTTCCATCAATCTTTTAGACTTTAATTGATCCATTTCATTTTTACATATCTTTAGGTCATTTTCTGCTTTTTCTAACTCGGATTCAAGCGAATGAATTTTAGACACCTGATCTGAATTAGTATCCTCATTTAGTACTTCTGATTCAATTAGTTCTATGCTATCACATTTTTCTATATGATCTATATTAGAAAACTTATCAAAATATAAATTTGAACTTTGATTAGGTTCACCTATTTGACTCCATTGCACAATGCTCTCGACAGTCTTAATAGAACTTATCACAGACTTTAGGTTTAGTTCCAAATTACGCAGCTGTTTGGAAACACCTTCTATCATACACATCAAATTTGGTGACACACAAGGTGAATATTGTTCATTTGTGTGGATTTCATCATTTTGAGGACAATCTCTATTTAAAGAATCATTCATTGTACTTCTTCAATAATAAATATTATATTCGAGTACGATAGCCACCTTTTCTATTCTGAACTTGACTACGTACATTTTCTATTTCCATATTAGGTTCCACAATTTGTTGCTCTGCTTGTAATGTAGCAAAAACATATGCAGGGTCATTGTCATCTCCTATATCACGCGATTCTGTTTCAATTATATCGGATTCCTTTACATCTCCATTTACAAACTCCACTTTATATGTTACTCTATCATGACGATCCACAGACATTTGCACTTTTTTTGTATCTGTATCGATATCAACAGAACCCAAATATAATCGTTTATATTTCTTATCACTACCAAATGCATCGCTATTAGAAGTTCCCATCAATTGATAAAATTCCATTAGGTTTCCTTCCTCATCAAATCCGCTATGAACATCTCGTGATGCAACAAAATTTCCCTTATATTCATCAAAACGTTCTTTACTCATAATAACAGGGACAAAAGTTTCATCACCTCTGTAAATCTTTTTAAAACCATAAGATGAAGTAATAAGTTCATTATCCAAAGATAACGATGTACTATAAATACCATACCAACAAGCACCTCTTGCAACAGCAGATTTAATTTCTGTGTCATCTAGTCCATTCCATTCATTTATCTTCATTCCCAATTGATTTCTTACAGTATTCTTGATTTCAGGGAAAAGGACACTTCTTCCAGAGAAAATCAAGCGCTGTATCGTTTTACCTTCACAAGCGGAAGTTAAATCATCAACAGATTCTTTTATACGACTATAGACATATTCATTCATAAAAGAAGAATGAATCAAACCTTCTACAATTAGGCAACGATAGTCTTCCCAAATTGTATTACTATGTTCGATATTGAATGCAATTTTCAGCAAGTCTTCATCCAAAGCATGAAATCCATATTTGATAAGCCCCGCAAACATTTTATTTAAAAAATCGAGGAAGACAACCGGACTCATAAACATACCGTTGTAATTTCCCGAATAAGCATTAATTAAAGATAGCTTAAGTTGAAACACATTATCAAGAAGATCATTTTTCTCCTTCTTCTCAAAATCTTGCTTCAATTCATCGCTAATAGCACCACTCTTTGAGACAGATGCATAAATATCTATTAGAGTTTCAATTAAAGCAAAATCAATATTATCACCTCCAACAGCATAACCAACTCGACCAATTGTAGAAACTTTTATTCTTGTCTTACCAGAGGTTTCATTAACAGCTATTTCATAAACAGAAGCATTGATTGTTGCACCACCCATATCAAAAACCATTACAATTTCATTGTTCATGGAACTGATACTCGAATATTCTTTTTGTATATAGTTAAATAAGATAGCTTCTGGTTCATAAATACAACGCACCTCTGCATATTTTCCCAATTCTTGAACACTTCTTGCCATATCTAACATTTTAGGTAATGTGTAATTATTAGGAATTGCAACCACAATACGTTGAGCACTATTTCCATCTTTTCCTATTAATTGCTCTTGAGTCTGAGGTGTTAATTCATTAAAATAGTTTGCTGATTCCTTATCTATTCCTTTTATGAGCAGATGGGCTATTTCCATACCAGAAAATTCCTTCTTTTCTTCCTTCATTATAATTTCAATTTTCTTTTTCTTATTGTAACCAAGAAGTTTCTTTATGGAAACAAAGCATTTACTGCCTTTATTCACTTCTGATTTCCAATATTGCCTTGCTACATTACCATACAAATAATCTTCACCTGGTTCATAGTCATTAAATCTTGATTTAGGCTCTATATCTTGAGGAATAATAATACATGAAGGGATAATTCCCTCTGTTAACGGCATAATTGTTGGAGAATAAATAGAACCGCCACGTGCTGTTCCCATACAAATACAAGATCCTGTTGTTCCTGGATCTAATCCAACCCAAGTCTTATTATTATTAAGGCGAGAATGAACAAAAAGATCTATTACTCTTTCTCCATCTATCTCATAACATGAATGTTTTTCGGATTTAATAATAAATCCTTTCTTATATGAAACACGTGTGTTAGTTTTCAATGTTACACGAGATGGGGTGTCAAAAAAACCATCGTCAAAATCTGCTCGGCTTAGATGTAAAGAAATAAAATATTCAAACGAACCATCTTCGTTCACTTGAATTTCTTTTTCAGCAATATCACCTGGCTGTCCATCATTAATTGATACAGCTATGTATTTTTCTAAATTATTAACAGAAAGATCAGAAGCATCAAGATTAACAAAGACTTTAACATTAGACTCCAGTATACTACAACCTTGATCCTCCACAACACCTTTTACAACAAATCGCTTTGATAATTCTGTTTGACTTGCAAACCAGCAAGGCAAAGTCAAATCACCATAAACATCATTAATTAAGGTGAATTTTTCATTTATCTGTGGTGTTTCAGTTATTCTACTTATTTTAGGCATATTATTTACATTCAATTTGTTATTTTATTAGAACCATATATAATGGTCAAAGTCTCAGTTTTTTTCAACCATATTGTTAATCATAAATAAAATATAATTCATTGGCGCACCCTATTTAAGAACTAAATTGAAATAATAAAAATCTCATTTTTCGTTCTAACCATAAATAATACTACATAAGTAATCAACTTCTGTAGCATGGTTTATCAAAACAAACCATTTAAAAGCAAAAATAGTAATGCGAATTAAATTACAATTTTACTAGAAGATTAAAAAATATTATATTTAAATCGCTGCAAATTTATATAAAAAAGGAAAGAAAAACAAAAAATAATACTATTTTTATTAAACAAATCTAAAACTATTTATTCAAACCAATAATCGCGGTCAAAATTGAGGTAGCTGATGGCTTCAGCAATATGAGAAGGTTTGATGGTTTCGGAGTCCGATGGTACGACAGACTTTCAGGATGCGGTTATAAGCCCTGGCGGATAGTTTCAAAGCGTGTTCTGGGCTGCTATCTGTTGACTACAGCCGAGTATTTCTGTAAGCATTTCTGTAGAATACTGAGCCATATCCTTTGCAAAAGCCTGTGCCTCATTCTGGAAACGAGGTGTTGACAGGCTAATATCGGGAAATGACTTTAACCTGTCATTCATTATCTTTGTGGAAGCGAGTATTACCTGCATATTTGACTTCTACCCATTTAATTGTTCTTCCAAAACTCTGCTGCATCAGCCACACAGTCAGGACACTCTCTGAGTACCACCTTTGTGTCGACACCTTTAGGTTTTCTTGATTTCATGTTCTTCCATTCTACATGTTCTTCTGAAAGCGGAACATTTCGTCATCCTCGCTCCAGTTCTCTTCAAGATCCTCTGGAACCGCAGGACCATGTTGATACTTGTTCTAGAACTCAACTATATGGAACCCTAAACGGATGACATAGAAGTGAATGTTACGTTTTTCGAAATAGGGAGTCATGGTTTCCCACACTCTAATCTCTGGGTGCATTTCTTCTACAGCCTTCCATGCCGCCTGACCGATGCCCTTGCTATGAGCCTCCGGATTGACGAACAATATTTCCAGTTCACCCTTCGCATTCTGCTGGTCAATCTGAAGAATAAGACCACCGACAACATTACCATCACAGACAATACGATAGGTCTCAGCCTGATTCCCATCTATGCTACGCTCAATGGTCTTTCGTGAAATGACCTCTTCTCCTTCTTCTACGCGGTCATCACGCATACCAAATTCTTCTTGCGCCCCATACTTGAATGCCCTTTGGTTGTCGATAATAAACTGTTCGCGGTCATCTGACTCTAACGGAACAAGTATAATCTTAATATCTGCATTCCTCATGTCTTTTCATTTTATCGGATCTGAACAATACTCACGTCTGCCACAATCCTTGCAAAACTTGCCTATCCACACGTTATCAAACTGCTCAATGGCTGCTTCAACCAATTCTGGGTCATCGGTCAAGATGCCAGCCTCGAAGTTTCTTTTTCGTGGTGACTTCATTCCCATCCCTGCGCCAGTCAAGTTAGCCGAACCGACATAGGCAATGGTAGAGTCTATGATGATGAGCTTGAAATGGACTCTGGGACACAGCACACGTTCCATGCCGTCATAGAGGATAGGATGTTTCTCGTGATCCTCTCTCCATGCAGTTCCCGGCTCTTTGGCATGAATCAACCTGACCTCCACGCCCTTTTTGAGCAAAGAGGCAATCAGAGCAAGGAATGGCTTATCATCAACGTACAGGTCTTTGATGTCTGCCGTTCCAATCCACACAGTCTGTTTGGCTTTACCTACCAGGGACAGAACTTCCTTGTAGTGGTTCTCGTCTGCTATGTATTTGATGAAAATCATTTTATCTGCTTACCGTCAGAGAAAGCATTATCAACAGTCTTTCCCAACTGAATAGACCAATTGTGGATTCAAATGTACCTCCTCCATACATGAATACGATCTTGTCAAAGAAGGTATAAACATAAGGTCACTCATATAATCTCATTCTCTATTTCATTACATGGAAGCTTCCCTTCATCAACTTCTACAAATTGGGATTTATATGATTTCTTTTTTGAATTTTGCGGGATTACCAGCCACTAAGGTCCGTGGAGCAACATTACTGGTTACCACAGAACCTGCAGCAATGACTGCACCATCACCTATTACGACACCAGGCAGTATCACGGAATGGCCACCAACCCAAACATCATTGCCAATAGTAATTGGAATTCCATAGCCAT
>JAEEGI010000793.1_pt1 | contig 84714 bp, 86 predicted proteins | sample 8958751 | NCBI WGS metagenome assembly JAEEGI01 (sample SAMN16246545, study PRJNA631951) | gut metagenome | biome: gut microbiome; feature: rumen; material: KS-attached | host: Bos | place: Iran: Karaj | collected 2018-10 | reverse complement strand
TTTATTTGTTTTACAAAAAGCTGTTATCCCTGGCGCATCTTGAACTTGGGGTTCTTCTTGCAGATGACATAGAGACGGCCTTTGCGTCTGACGATCTTGCAATCATCGCTGCGCTTCTTGATGGATGTTTTGACTTTCATATCGTGAGTTGTTTTTATTTGTACCTGAAAGATATTCTTCCTTTAGTCAAATCATAAGGTGAAATTTCAACCCGAACCTTGTCTCCAAGGAGGATATGGATGAAATTCATTCTCATCTTCCCAGAGATGTTGCAAAGAAGGACGTGGCCATTTTCGAGCTCTACCTTGAACATCGCGTTGGGAAGAGTCTCGATAACTTTTCCGTCTTGTTCTATAGCTACTTGTTTGGACATTGAAAAAACACTTTAAAATTTTACTTATCAGTACTTTCTATATAATCGAAGGTCGACAGTTGCTCGGCATGTCCGCGACGGACAACAACCGTAAGCTCGAAATGAGCCGACTTCTTATGGTCAGTGGTGTGAACCGCCCAGCCATTCCTGGCCAGGTAGACACCCCTACCGCCCGCATTGATCATCGGCTCGATGCAAATCACCAGTCCCTCGGGAAGCCTTGCCCCGTGGCCCTGACGTCCGTAATTCGGAACGCCTGGAGCCTCGTGCATCTCCTTCCCAAGCCCGTGGCCCTCAAGCTCACGGACAACTGAGAAACCGAATGACTCAGCGTACGACTGCACCGCGTGTCCTATATCGCCGGTCCTCGCCCCCGCCACAGCGGCCTCAATGCCCTTGTAGAGCGAAGCCTTTGTGACATCAAGAAGCTTACGGGTGGCAGCGTCCACCTCCCCGACAGGGAAGGTGTACGCCGAGTCACCGTTGTAGCCCTTGTACAGCGTACCGATATCAGCGCTGACGATGTCACCCTCTTTGAGGACATAATCCGACGGAAAACCGTGGACGACAACGTCATTTACCGACATGCAGGTAGCCGCGGGGAAGCCCTCGAAACCAAGGAAGCTGGGAACGGCGCCGTGATCGCGAATGAAAGTCTCGGCCACCTCATTCAACCTCGCGGTTGTCACACCAGGGGCGACCCACTTGCCGACTTCCGCCAACGTCTTCGAGACGATTATGGCATTCTCGCGCAACAGCTCGATCTCTTCTTCTGTCTTGGGCTTGACCATCTTAACCTTCAAATTATCGAATATTACATTCCGGAACGGCCGGAAAGACGCCCGGTCTTCATCAGACCGTCATAGTGACGCATCAGGAGGTAGCTCTCAACCTGCTGGAGAGTGTCGAGGACGACACCCACAAGGATGAGCAGAGAAGTTCCTCCATAGAAGCTCGCGAAAGAGTCGTTCACACCCGCGATCCTGGCGAAAGCCGGAAGGATAGCGATAATGGCGAGGAATATTGATCCAGGGAGGGTCACCTTTGACATGATGTCATCAAGGTAATTGACCGTGGCCTTTCCAGGCTTGACTCCGGGGATGAATCCGCCATTTTTCTTCATGTCCTCAGCCATCATGGTCGGGTTGACAGTGACGGCGGTGTAGAAGTAGGTGAATATCACGACGAGAAGACCGAATATGAGGTTGTACCAGAATCCGGTGTAGTTGCTCAGGCTAGCGGCGATACCTCTGGTCGCGTCAAAACGGGAGAACAACAGAGGGAACAACATCAAAGCCTGGGCGAAGATGATAGGCATAACACCTGCCGCGTTGATCTTCAGGGGGATGTACTGGCGGACACCGCCGTACTGCCTGTTGCCGATGACTCTCTTGGCATACTGCACAGGAACTTTCCTGACAGCCTGGACAAGAGCGATAGTGGCGACGATCACGAGGAACCAGATGATCAGCTCGACGATGAGGGCGATAGGGCCGCCACCAGCGGTGGTGGCGAACTTAGTACCGACCTCAGCCACGAGAGCGTAAGGCAGACGGGCCACGATACCGATCATGATAAGGAGGGAAATACCGTTACCGATACCCCTGTCAGTAATCCTCTCACCAAGCCACATGACGAACATGGATCCCGCCATGAGGATGATGGTAGCGACAAGGTTGTAGGCGAACCTGCTCCATCCGAGCTGCGTCTCCGCTATGAAAGCGGCGCCGGGGATCTGGCTGTGGATCGAGGCGATGTAAGCCGGGCCCTGGATGCAGAGGATAAGGATGGTCAGGTATCTTGTGATCTGATTCATCTTCCTACGGCCGCTCTCACCCTCCATCTGGAGTTTCCTGAAGTAGGGGACGAACATGCCTAGAAGCTGGATCACGATGGAAGCGGAGATGTACGGCATCACACCCAGCGCGAAGACTGAGGCGTTACCGAAGGCTCCTCCGGAGAACATGTTCAACAGACCGACGAGGCCCTGCTGGCTGGTGCTCTGAAGCTTGGCCAACATGGTCGTGTCGATGCCAGGCAACACGATAAAGCAACCCAACCTGTAGATGAGGATGAGAAGGAACGTGTAGCCAAGCCTCGTGCGAAGCTCCTCGATCTTGAAGATGTTCTTTATTGTTTCAATAAACTTCTTCATCTTTCCTTAATTACTAGCGATTACTAGCCGATCACGATAGCCTTACCACCAGCAGCCTCAATCTTTGACTTGGCAGACTCTGAGAAAGCGTCAGCGGTCACAGTGAGAGCAGCGGTGATTTCACCATTACCGAGAACCTTCACAAGCTCATTGGCGTCCGCCAGTCCGGCGAACTTGATGTCATCGAGACCGATCTCGGTCTGGCCGAGAGTCTCGGAGAGAGCCTGGAGAGCGGAGACGTTGACCGCCTTGTACTCGACCCTGGTGGGGTTCCTGAATCCGAACTTGGGAAGGCGCCTCTGAAGGGGCATCTGACCACCCTCGAAGCCGATCTTGTGCTCGTATCCGGCACGGGCCTGGGCACCCTTGGTTCCACGGGTAGCTGTACCGCCCTTTCCGGAACCTTCGCCACGGCCGATGCGCTTTGTGCTATGAGTAGCGCCCTTTGCGGGTTTCAATTCTGATAGTTTCATCGCCTTTCCTCCTTATTTCACTTCTTCAACAACAACAAGGTGACGGATCTTGGCGAGCTGGCCTTCTGTCACCGGATTCTTCTCGACCTCGACAGTGTGGCCGATCCTGCGGATACCGAGGGAGCGAAGGTTATCCTTCTGCCTCTGGGTGGTTCCGTTCTTGCTCTTAACCTGAGTTATCTTAAGTTTTGCCATAACCGTGTCTCCTATCCGTTAAAAACTTTGCTCATAGGGATACCGCGGAGGCCAGCCACTGTGTAAGCGTCCCTCATCTCGGTGAGAGCGGTGACGGTAGCCTTAACCAGGTTGTGAGGGTTGGAAGAACCCTTGCTCTTCGCGAGAACATTCTGGATACCAGCAGACTCAAACACGGCGCGCATAGCACCACCGGCCTTGACACCAGTACCGGGAGCCGCAGGCTTCATGAATACCTCGGCGCCACCGAACTTGGCGACCTGCTCGTGAGGAATGGTAGTGTTGATAACCGGAATCCTGACGAGGTTCTTCTTCGCGTCCTCAACGCCCTTGGCGATGGCGGCGGTAACCTCATTGGCTTTCCCAAGACCATAACCAACAACGCCGTTCTCGTCACCCACAACCACGATAGCGGCAAAGCGGAAGTGACGACCACCCTTAGTGACCTTAGTCACTCTCTGGATGGCGACCAATCTGTCCTTAAGTTCAAGATCAGAGGTCTTTACTCTTTTAACATTTGTATTTGCCATAGTCTTCTTCAATTAGAAAATAAGTCCACCTTCACGGGCTCCGTCGGCCAAACTCTTGACCCTACCGTGATAGAGATATCCCCCGCGGTCGAAAGAGACCTTCTCGATCCCCTTCTCCTTGGCGCGCTCGGCGATAGCCTTACCGACGATAGCGGCGGCCTCGATGCCGGTCTTGCCCTTGCACTCAGCGGCGAGAACCTTGTCATTTGAAGCGGCGGCCGCAAGGGTCACGCCCTTCTCGTCATCAATAACCTGGGCATAGATCTGCTTGTTGCTTCTGAAGACAACCAGCCTAGGCCTCTCGGCGGTTCCATTAACGTGCTTGCGAATGCGGTAATGGATCCTTCTTCTTCTTTCAATTTTATTCAATGCCATATCTGTGTCCTCCTAAGATTATTTAGCGGCGGCTGTCTTACCGGCCTTGCGGCGGAGCTGCTCACCAACGAACTTGATACCCTTACCCTTATAAGGCTCAGGCTTACGGAGAGAGCGGATCTTGGCCGCGACCTGACCGAGAAGCTGCTTGTCGTTGCTTCTGAGGATCAAGACAGGATTCTCACCCTTCTTCACAGCGGGGACCTCGGCGGTCACCTCAGGGGCGAGCAAAAACTGGATCTCATGGGAATAACCGAGTGAGAAGGTCAGGAGCTGACCATCAGCAGCCACGCGGTAACCGACGCCAACCAGTTCCTGCCTCTTCTCGAAGCCATTGGACACGCCTTCCACCATGTTATGAACGAGTGCGCGGTAAAGACCGTGCATGGAGCGGTGCCTAGGCTGATCCGTAGGGCGCTCGAACTTGATTTGATTGTCCTCAACGGTGACCTTGATGTCGGGATCGACCTTCTGGCAAAGCTCGCCGTGGGGGCCTTTAACCTTCAAAACGTTGCCAGGGAGAAGCTCAACGCTCACCTTGTCCGGAAGGCTTACAGGCAATTTACCAATTCTTGACATTATTCTTTCCTTTTAATATTAATAAACATAGCAGACAACCTCACCGCCGACATTCAGGTCCTTGGCCTCTTTGTCGGTGATGACTCCCTTCGATGTCGAAAGGACGGCGATGCCCAAACCATTGAGAACCCTGGGCATGTTCTCCACGTCAGCGTAGACACGCATACCGGGAGTGGACACGCGCTGGATCTTCTTGATGGCGGCCATCTTGGTCTGAGGGTGATACTTCAAAGCGATCTTGATAGTGTTGTAGGGAGTTCCGTCAACCACCTTGTAGCTGAGGATGTAGCCCTTCTCACAAAGGATCTTGGTGATGGCGACCTTCATCTTCGACGAAGGGATCTCCACGACCTTCTTTCCCGCCAAATAGGCGTTGCGGATCCTTGTTAGATAATCTGCAATTGGATCAGTCATTTTTCTTTTGTTTTTAGATCGACGTCCCCGAAGGGAGCGCCCGATATCCGATTGTTAATATAATAAGTAGTTGTAAAGTCTACCAGCTAGCTTTCTTGACACCCGGGATGAGACCGTTGCTGGCCATCTCGCGGAACTGGATCCTGCTGAGACCGAACTTCCTCATATAGCCTTTGGGACGGCCGGTGAGAGAGCAACGGTTGTGCAGACGCACGGGAGAGGAGTTCTTGGGGAGCTTATCGAGAGCGGCCCAATCTCCGGCTTCCTTGAGAGCCTGCCTTTTCTCGGCATATTTGGCTACCATCTTCGCGCGCTTAACCTCGCGGGCTTTCATTGATTCCTTTGCCATATTCCTTAATTGTTATGTTTCTTGAAAGGAAGACCGAACTCGGCGAGAAGGGCGTGAGCCTCCTCATCGGACTTGGCCGTGGTGACGAATGTGATCTCCATACCATGGATACGGGGGTTCTTGTCGATGTCAACCTCAGGGAAGATGATCTGCTCCTTGAGACCGAGGGTGTAGTTACCCCTTCCGTCCATCTTCTCGGCGATACCGTTGAAGTCCCTGATACGAGGGAGGGAGATGCGGACGAGCCTCTCGAGGAACTCGTACATCTTGACATCACGGAGAGTGACTTTCACACCGATAGGCATGCCCTTACGAAGACGGAAATTGGAGACGTCCTTCCTGGAATAGGTGAGGATGGCCTTCTGACCGACGATCTTGGAGAGCTCCTCAGCGGCCTCCTCGACAAGCTTCTTGTCGGATGTGGCGTCGCCGACTCCCTCATTGATCGTGATCTTCACGAGCTTGGGAACCTGCATGACAGTGGTGTAGGAGAAGCGCTTCATGAGCTTGTCGACAATCTCCTCTTTGTAGACCTTCTTGAGGGAAGGGACATAATCCTTGGGAAGTTCCTGAACTTCCACGGGTTTTGCTGCTTTCTTCGCCATAATTACTTGATCTCCTCTCCTGATTTCTTTGCGTAACGTACCTTCTTGCCGTCAACGAACTTGTAACCTACTCTAGTGGGCTTGTTGGTGGACGGGTCGATGAGCTGAAGATTGGAGATGTGAACTCCCGCCTCCTGCTTGATGATACCACCCTGCGGATGAGCCGCATTGGGCTTGGTGTGCTTGCTGACGACATTGACGCCCTCCACGATCACGCGATCCTTGGCGGGGATGACGGTCAGGACCTTTCCGGTCTTGCCTTTGTCGTTGCCGGCGTTGACATACACTGTGTCACCTTTCTTTATATGTAACTTTTTCATGATGCTTACTGTATTAAAGGACCTCAGGTGCCAGTGAGACAATCTTCATGTAATTCTCGCGGAGTTCCCTGGCCACGGGGCCGAAAATACGGGTGCCGCGAAGCTCGCCGGCGTTGTTCAAAAGAACGCAAGCGTTATCGTCGAAACGGATATAAGAACCGTCCGGCCTGCGGATTTCCTTCTTGGTGCGGACGACAACGGCCTTGGAGACCGTACCCTTCTTGGCGTCGCCGCTAGGGATGGCGCTCTTGATCGCAACCACGATCTGGTCGCCCACTGTCGCATACCTATGATGCGTACCGCCAAGCACGCGGATGCAAAGGACTTCCTTGGCTCCACTGTTGTCGGCAACCTGTAAACGTGTTTCCTGCTGTATCATAACTATTTGACTTTTTCAACGATTTCAACTAATCTCCACCTCTTGGTCGCGCTCAAAGGACGGGTCTCCATGATACGCACGGTATCGCCCTCGTCGCACTCGTTCTTGTCATCCTGGGCGACAAACTTGGTCGACTGCTTGATGAACTTTCCGTAGAGAGGATGCTTCTTCCTGGTCTCGACCCTGACAACGATGGTCTTGTCCATCTTGTTGCTGACCACTACGCCGATTCTTTCCTTACGAAGATTTCTTTCCATGACTTAATTATTTCTGGTCTTTTTCTTTTTCAGCGAGGATAGTGATCATGCGAGCTATATCCTTTCTGACTTTCTTGAATTCCGATGTGTTCTCCAATGGAGAGACAGCGTGGTTGAGCCTCATTGTGTCAAGCCTGTTCTTCTCGACCTGGATGCGGTCCTTGAGATCCGCTATGGACATCTCACGTACTTCAGATGTTTTCATATCCTAATCTCCTCCATTTAATTATTCAACATAATCCCTGCGGACAACAAACTTGGTCGCTATAGGGAGCTTGTGGGACGCCAGGCGCATGGCCTCCTTCGCGGTGGCGAGAGAGACGCCGTCAGCCTCGAAGAGGATGCGGCCGGGAGTCACAGGAGCGACGAATCCCTGAGGATCGCCCTTACCCTTACCCATACGGGTATCGAGAGGCTTCTTGGTGAAAGGCTTGACAGGGAAGATCCTGATCCATATCTGGCCTTCACGGTTCATGCGACGGGAGATAGCCTGACGGGCAGACTCAATCTGCTGCGCGGTGATCCAGCAATTCTCGAGGGTCTTGAGACCGAAGGAACCGAACGCGAGCTGATTGCCCCTCTGGGCCATACCCTTCATCACGTTCTTCTGTTCCCTTCTGAACTTGGTTTTCTTTGGTTGTAACATTGCCGTATTACTTTAAATAAATATTCAAACTTTCCAAATCATTGATTATCAGCGGATTAACCTAATAATCCCTGGTTTTTGGGACTGCAAATTTAGCAAAAAATAATGGATTTCAAACACTATTTGAAAAATTATTTAACTTTTTCGACCATGGAATTATACAAAGAAGTGTGTCATTATCAATCATTTATGTTTCTAAAAGAAAATTAATATCCCCCATTTTCGACAATGCCCGCGAGAGGCTAATTTTATGGCACGAAATTTTCGGGAAATTTCCGGATTTGAAAGATTGTGCTGATGGACAAGACCAAGGTTTTTCTTTCCCTGATTTCGCTGGCGGTGGGACTGCTGGCGACAACATCCGTTGTAGCGCAGCAGGAGACTGAGCCTTCCCTTCCCGTCAGGAAGGCAGGTGCCACCTACATGGGCTACAGGGTGGAGAAAGGCGACACGGTCTACTACGACAGCATTAACCCGATCTGGATATTCCCCCGCGGGCGCCGCGGCAAGAGCGACCTTAAGAGTTATTACAGGCTAGTGTACAACTTTAATAAGGTGTACCCATACGCCCTGCTGGCCAAGGACCTGACAGTCCAGGTGGACAATCACATCGCCCAGAACAGCCTGAGGCGGAGGAAGAAGGAGAAATACATCAGCCAGATGCAAAAAGAGCTGTTCGAGGCATATGAGCAGCCGCTCAAGAGCATGAGCATCTCCCAGGGACGTCTGCTGATCAAGCTGATAGACAGAGAGATAGGACGCTCTTCCTACAAGATCATCAAAGACTACAAGAGCGGCATCACCGCAGGTTTCTGGCAAGGGGTGGCGAAGATATTCGGAAATGACCTGAAGAGCGCTTACGACCCTAAAGGCGACGACAAGATGACTGAGTATCTGGTCGAGAAGTGGAGAATGGGCGAGTTCGACGCCCTGTACTACTCAATATTCTGGGAGATGCCCAAGCACCCGGAAATCAAGTCGAAGACTATAAAATTCGAGGACTGATTATTCACCCAGTCCCTGAGCACCAACAGCCTTGCCCCGGAAGGGAGTCTCATGTCCACCTGGGTGTGGAAGTGCCCGAAGATGAAATAGTCCACTCTCGTGTTTCCGGAATATTTCAATGCGAACTTATACAAAGGCTCATATTCCCCCTTGAAATGATATTCCTCATTTCTCGCGAGCCGGCTTCCTTTTGACCATCCTTTCCCTATCTTGAAAGCGAGCGTCGGATGAATCAAGGAACTGAACAACTTCTGACAGGTCCTGTTATGGAAAAGCCACCGCATCAGCTTGTATCCCGGATCCCCGGGACCAAGCCCATCGCCATGACCAAGGCAGAACACCTTACCTCCATATTCCACCACGTATGGCTGCTGAAGGATCTCTATACCCAGTTCCTGGAAATAACTGTAACACCAGATATCATGGTTGCCCGGGAAGAAAAACACCTTCACACCGGCATCCATCAAGCCCTGAAGAGCCGAGAACACTCTCACATACCCTTTCGGGACGAGATCCCTATATTCATACCAGAAATCCCAAATATCCCCGAGCATATACAGGGCTATCGCCCGGTCCTTTGGGATTGATTCCAGGAATCTCACGAACCTGGCTTCCCTGCCGGCTGGATCAGCCACATCGAGACCGAGGTGGACATCCGACACGAAGTATACCAAGCTCCTCCCTTCCATCTTAGGCGAAGATGAATATGAGGACGGCTACCACCAGGCAATAGAGAGCGAACCAGCCCAGTTTGGCGCGCTTGACAAGAGCCACCATGGCCTTGCAGGCGAATAGCCCCGCGAGGAACGCGGAGATGAATCCGACTATCAGGCAGACAGGGCTGAGGCCACCACCAAGTTCCGCATGACCAGTGGCCGCCTTCAGCACATCCAAGGCCTGCTCCCCGATGATGGGAATAAGAACCATAAGGAAAGAGAACTGGGCCATCACCTCTCGTTTGACTCCGCAAAGAAGACCGGTGGCGATGGTCGTTCCGGAACGGGAAAGGCCGGGAGCCACGGCGAATGCCTGGCCGATACCGACGACAAATGATTGCCAAAAACTGATCCCATTCCGATATTTACTGGGCCCCGAATAGGTTCCAGACGTTTCCGCGATGGAACGGGAGCCGAAAACATCAGACAAAAACAGCAGGGCGGCGGTGACGAGAAGGCAAACGGCCACAGTCGTCAAGCTATCCCCGAAAAGCGCCTCGACCTGGTCCTTGAGCAGAAACCCGACAAGCGCGACAGGAATCATCGAGACCAATATCTTGAAGATATAATCAGTCTCATCATTGTACTTGAATTTGAAGAAACCCGCGAAAAGCTTGCAGATAGGTTTCCAGAACACCACCAAAGTGCTGAGCACCGTGGCCAGATGGACAGTGACCGTGAAATCGAGGAATCCCTCCCCATCCACGCCCAGGAGCTCCTTGACGATCATAAGGTGACCGCTGGAGCTTACAGGCAGGAACTCAGTGAGTCCCTGGACTATTCCTAATAAAAGAGCTTGCAGCCAACTCATCTCACTTCTTGTTATCCTCTTCCTTAGCCGGACGCTTCATGATCGCTATTATCACAATCACGACTCCGCAAAGAATGACCACGGGAGCCGCCACGAGCCTACGGAAATCAAACATCGCCCAGTTGAACACCTGCGGGTCCTTGACTCCGCCACCCATCATGAGGATAAAACCGGCCACCATGACAAGGAACCCCATGAGAATCCATTTCAGCCCCTTTTTGGTGATAGCCATCTTTGTGTTATCTGCCATATTCTTATAATTATCAATAATAAAGGTCATCCTTCGGCAGTGAGACCAGCTTCCCGACAACAAAATACGTGCTGACAAGGCATATCACCACGCCGGAGACCACCACAATTCCCAACACGACCAGCAACAAATCAAGGCTGAACACCTCGAAAAGCTGCGAGAACTCCCTCCGGACAATGAACAAGCCCGCGAGAAGCATCAGGATGGCAAGCAGGGCTGAGAAAAGCCCCTGGAACACGGACTGTCCGAGGAAAGGCCCCCTGATGAAAGACTTCGTGGCTCCTACGAGTTTCATGGTGTGGATGGTGAAACGCTTGGAGAACACGTTGAGTCTCACGGTGTTGTTTATGAGGACGAAGGAGATGAAAAGCAACAGCGCCACGAACACACCGAGGACAAGGGATATTTTCGCCAGATTGGTGTTGAGCTTATCCACGAGGGACTGCTGGTACACCACCTCCTCCACCAGCGGGGAACCTGCTATCTCTTTTTTCACCACCTCGAGGCTGTCAGGACTGACATATTCGGCCTTCAGGTTGACATCGATGGAAATCGGGATAGGAGCGGTCTCGAACACATTGAGGAAATCCTCCCCCAGCATGTCGGCCATCTCCCTGGTGCCCTCCGCTTTAGAGACGAACCTGGTTCCCTTAATGAAAGGACGGGAGTCCAGCGAAGAGGCGAAATCCATGGCATCGTCTTCAGAGACATCCTGCTTCATGAGAACTGAGACCTGGACATTCTCCTTGAAATAGTCAGAGACACTCTTGGCGTTGACCAGCAGAAGGCTGGCCACACCGACAAGGAAAAGCACCAGAGTGATGCTGATCACACTTGAGATCCAGGCTCCAGCGAGCCTTCTCTTGATCAATTTGTTCTCACCTGCAGACATCCGAGTGTTCCTCTAAATAATCCAGAATTCAAATATAGCGATTTATAAAAAGATGAAAAAATAAAAATAATATGTATTTTTACATTTTGAATTATGAGAGACAAGAGCAAATACACCGGATCCAAGTGGATACTCATTCAAGACTGTATCCTGTCTCTCATAGCGTCCCTCTTCGCCATCCTACTAGTCCGCTGGCTGTCAGAGCCCATGCCCGGATTCACATGGACTGTGATGAAGTGGCTGTCCGGTTCGCTGGCTGGCTCTCTTATAGGTTTTCTCGCCACGGGATCCTGGAAGATCGTTAGAAGATACTCCACACTCCGCTCGACAGGATATGCCATCCTGGCCATCCTAATCAAGGAAATCGTTCTTATAGTTTTCCTTGTGACCGGGTTTGTGAAGCTGCCTTCATCCGCTTTCGGGGTGCTTGCCGTGGCCACAGATCTCATCTTAACCGCCCTTATCCTGCTCTTCATCAGGATAGCGGCCCAGATGCTCTCGCCATCCACCGATGAGGAAGTCCGGAAAAAATCCGTCCGAAAGAATGTTCTCATTGCCGGAACCACACCCGGAGCCGTTAAACTCTGCGATGAGGTGGAAGAAGAAGGCTATTACATAGTCTCAGGATTCGTCACTGACGATCCCGCAGTCGCCGGAAGGGTGATCGCTGACAAGCCTGTGTACTACTGCAAAGAAACCAGCAGCATCGAGACCCTCCACTGGAAGGTTGGCGGAGTAGACGCGATTCTTTTCCCGAGGGACTACAAACCGAGTCAAAAAAAAAATGACCTGACCCAAGAGGAAGGCGAGGTTCACCACAACGACGGCATGTCCATAGCCGGTCTAGCCATGAAGAGGGCTTTCGACATCGGCCTCTCCGGCGTGCTGTTATTGGTCTTCTCTCCCCTGTTGGCAATATGCGCCATGGCGATCAAAATGGAGGATGGAGGATCGGTCATTTTCAAGCAAGAGAGGATTGGGAGAGACGGGAAGCCGTTCACTATCTATAAGTTACGCTCAATGAGGACTGATGCGGAAGCCCAGAGCGGCCCATCTCTATATCAGGGTGACGAAGATGACCGTCTCACAAAGGTCGGGCGCTTCTTAAGGAACCACCATCTTGATGAGCTCCCCCAGCTTTACAACGTGTTCAAGGGGGATATGTCCTTCATCGGCCATCGCCCTGAGAGGAAATTCTATATTGACCAGATAATGTCTCTTGACCCCAGGTACAGGTTCCTTTACCAGATCCGTCCAGGGGTCACCAGTTACGCCACCCTCTACAACGGCTACACTGACACAATCGAGAAGATGCTGACCCGGCTCGACCTCGATCTCTACTACCTACGCAACCGCAGCGTATGGTTTGACATCAAAGTCCTCGGACTTACTTTTTTATCCATCGTTTCGGGAAAAAGATTTTAAATTATGAAAAAGTATCTGTTTGCTGTGGCTTCGGCCAGCTTATTCCTTTTCGCCGCCTGCCAAAAGGAGGAGGTTTCCCATACCGGTGATATGACCGGAAATCTTTATGCTGTCTGGGCGCTTGACACTAAGACTGAGATTACGAAGGGTTCCGACGGAGACAAGGTCAGCAAAGAAGATTATTCTGACTTCCATTTCTTCCTGGCGTTCGCGGAGCTTCCTTTTCCTCACGCCATTGCCAAAAAAGGCAGTTTCACGAGTTTTGACCTCAATGATGTCGATGTAGACCCTACTCGCTTCACCTACAATGCGGAAACGAGGCAGATCAGCTTCAGCAACGTCATTTGGCTTTCGGAAGGATTATTCAACCACATGAGGTTATCTGGCACTTATGACGTTCTGGAGCTGTCAGAGAAGACTTTGACGCTTCAACAGGAAGCCCTGGGAGTCAAGACGATATTCTCGTATCACAAATTCCAGTAAGAGTCAATTGCCCCGTCCCGTAGCGGACGATGACCCCTCTCCCACTCGCCGCAATACTGGCGCACGTGCAGCTTTCTTTGTAGACTTTATTTTTACTTTGGTTGCGCCATGTGTCCATTTCTGACGGACATGTGGTGCACTTAGGGGCCTTAATTGCGCCATGTGTCCCCTCCGTAGGGACACATGGAACGGTGGCGAGGCCGTATAGTTGGTAATACGATCCTAAGGGTCAGCAATTATCAACCCTATGATGGTGCGACTGATAAAAACAACAACGGCCGTGACTTGAATGCCACGGCCGCTAATAATCGTAGAGATTTGATAAAGACTAAGTCGCTTATTCAACCGCAGTCTGGTAATTAACCTTTATGGCTGTGATTCGAGGAGAATCACCTTCGCTGTCACGTGCCATTGTCAGGGTCACTGACTCGGTTGCGTCACCAGCCCAGGTTCCGGTCAAACCACTCTTGGAATATGTTCCAGAAGAAGCTGTCACATTGCCGCCGACAAAGTCTTTGGCTTCCCAAAGAGTACCTTGGGTTAAAGAACCTTGCTCTGTCCTATGGAAATAAGTAACTTCAATACCACTGATAATCATTCCATCGGTGGCAGTAACTGTAATGGTTCCACCATTATTGCTATCTCTTCCTATCCATAGAGAATAATCTGAATAATATGGGACTGATATTATGCCAAACGTAACTGTCCTACTATCTCTATACCATTCCGAGTTACCAAGTGTAATAGAAACAGGAGACAATGTGGCGGTACCAGTATAATTCCGGAAAGTGAAATTTGCACCCTGGAAGGTCTGAGAACCATACTGAATAACCTGTGCTGTCAACGGTATAGGGTTACCGAAGCCATCAATGTGGAAATAGAGACCGACATTATTGATGGTCCGGGAGTAGTTCGCCCTGATGTCATACATATAAATCGTGTAGGAGTTGTCAGACGAAGGCTGCTCAATCACATATTCATAGTATTGCCCCCAACTCTGGGCCTGATAGTTCCAGGCAGATGAAGATGTACTCTGAGTCAAACTGGCCGTAGAAGCGACAACAACATCGAAAACTCCCGAAGGAGCACCTGCAGAATTGTCACTATAAGGAACCAAAGTGGAAGTGTACATCTTAACTCTGACGGGGTACTGCGATGGCGGGAAGTCCTCCGGCAAAGCAAAGGTGAGTTTGTAAACCTCACGGCTTTTACCTCCTACAGTACGTGTGGTGTTATTATCTTTCAGCTGCGGTCTAGTGGCAAAACTAAACTGGGTAATGGAATAAACATCCACGAACCTGGACATCCCTGAGTTCTTGGCGATAAGCTGCAAAGAATTGTGCTTCAGCTCGGTATTCAGTGTGGCCAGCGGGAAAGTGATGGTGCCTTCGCCAGTGGTCGGGTCAAATGTGATACTGGGGGAGATAAGCGTTCCATCAGTGTCAGAAGCGACAACATCATCTGTCTCATCAGTATCGGGCTTCGCTTCCCATATCGCAGAGAAATTAGAAGCATCAAATTCGGATGAAGGAGTATAAGTGAAGCCGATAGTACCAGTGCCATTAGTATTAAACAACTTGACATTCTTCTCGACTTTCAGCGTATATGTGCCATTACTGATCTCCTCGACCTCCCTATCAACCTGGGCATAAGGGTTGTTGGAGTAATCCGTGGTGGTCAATGCATCGTCAAAATCATCAGAACCAACAGCTTCCGGAAGATTCTTTAAAGTCAAGACAAAAGTCTGGTTACGCATAACCTGATAAGGCACCCCTTCATTACTTTGCAAAAGAACCGTATGGTACTTAACCTTATTGTCGGTATAAGTAGTCTTGATGATAATCTTTACAGGATTATTTTGGGGGTTGGCGTTCTCAAATAGATACTGAGGCTCATCTTCCTCAGCCCAAATCGCACCATCTTCATCCATAGTAGAATACCTGCCAGAAGATGTATACTCAGTCAGACGAGTAGCCGTGGTATAATCATTAGTATAGGGATTGTTTCCAGAGGCTGTAGTAGGGGCTAAATATCCTTTATTCAAGCCATTGGCGATAGTCCACTGTATCTCACTGATTCCGTTGGCTGTTGATGCTTTCTTGAGAATCACTTTAGCCCTGTCGCGCAAGAGCATAACAGTATTACCTCCAGATAGCCAAGACTTCATTAACGAAGATGACGTTTCAGAATGATATCCCCAAAACTTGACATCGTCATCATAGTCGGAAGAAAAAAGATCTGTCTTCATCACAGCACGCTCCAACGAACCCATAGCAATAGAAGATAGATTTGGAGAATAATTAGCGATAAAATGGATACGACATGTGTTGGACGGGACATTGCCAGTCAAAGTGCCTTTCGTGGCCGGATCAGTTGAAGATGGGTGAACCTCAGCATTCTTGTAAGTTATGTACTTACCTTCTCCGTCGAAGCAGAGCATCACTATTGTGCTGATCGCCTGTTCTTCACCACTTATATAACTCCTGACTGATAAACCAGCCGGGCTACTGATACCTAATCTCACAGCCATCTCACCTTCGGGGGTGTCAAACTGATGGTCTGTGACTTCAATCTTACTGCATCCGGCAAGAATGACAGCAATCGATACAAAGACTTTAAAAAGATTTCTTTGATTCATTTCCGTGTGCAGTTAAAGATTATTCAAATTGATTGATTTGCGCAAGATCGTCTTGATCAAGGTCCCGGACACAGCGGACATATTTTGCCCCATTTTCTTCGCCGCCAGAGCCTCCAGAGTAAGTTCCATAAGATCCATCTAACGTCCAATAGTACTTCCCGGAAAGGACCTCAATCATGGCGGCACCATTCTGATGCTCCATCATATATCTAAGCTCTTGTTGAGTAGGCAGACGCCACCCAATATAGTCTTTACCATTGGAATGCTCGAGATACTTAGCACAGTGCATCGCCGCAAATTCTGAGGAACGAACCGTATTAACAGCGCCCAGCTGTGATCCCAACATAAACGCAGGTGAAATGACATCATCATTCGAAGTATAATACGTGATACTGCGAGGATCATCATTATTAGTAACCGTATGAGCAACCAAACTTGGACGACCAAGCGTGTAAGAGTCATTAGACGATGTCAGCTGCAAGACATACATCCTGTTATTCCTCAAAGGAGTGTCATTAACTTGACCTCCAACCGATCCGTCTTGATTCAAATAACGAACGATACCGTCTGAAAAGACCTTTGCACGGAAGACTTCTGTGCCACTATTATTAGAATAGTTGAAAGTATACCTAGGATTGTTATAAGAACCAACATTAATAGTAGAGGATCTGTAATATGTCCCTCTTGTTCCATAACGAACCCAACTGGTTTCATTATATGTGGAATAAGCTCCTTCCTCTGCTGTTATGAAATCCAAGGGATAGTGACGGAACTTAATAGTTCGCTCAATAGCGTCATCGCCCTCCCCGCAAGTCACGACAAAATCCACCTGCTGGTAAGTACCATTGGTGGGAATCTTGGACTTCAAGGCTATCGTGCCATCCGCATTAACATTGATTTCATACTGTGAAGAAGAAACACTCTGCTTAGTTCCATTCTTATCAATATAGTAGGCATCAATGCTTCCCTCCTTGATAGATACCGAAGAACTAGCATAGTACTTTAGAGTTGTGCTGAGGAATTCCGTTGAAGTTCCTCCCTTAAAGACATAAGTGGTGGGAGTGACAACAAGATAATCGACAAGCTGGGCGTCAATGTCAGCAGAGTATGATGTGCCCCACTCCATCACCTCATAATTCAGCTCGACTTCATCAGTGGTAATAACCTCGGAGCTTCCAAAAGAACTGATTACAGCATTGACTTTATAGAGGTTGTTGCTGACTGTTTCCCTTATACCACTTTCACATAGGGGAATATAATAATAGTGGTATGCGGCGTTACTTGATTCTCCGTGATAACTAGGGAAACTGAGGAAGACCGCAGGAGCTTTATCAGAAGCAGTCTCCGAAGTCCACTTCTGAGGATATGCGTAAGTCACAATAGTATAATGACCCTGCTGGTCGCCTGTACCTTGCTCAACAGTCAAATAAGCCCCACTACTTCCGGTCGCCAAGACAGCCTCCGGGGCAGTCCCACCGGGAACTTCAGCGGTTATCGTGTTGAAATTAACTTGTTTCCAGCTAGGAGCGCCATAATGATCTCCCTTGCCACTCAACCGCTCGAGGAAAGCCGGACTTAAAGTCACATCGACAACAAACTTGACAGCGGACCGATTAAGCGAGACGACAGCGTCATTGACCAACTGTGTACCACTGGACGTGATAGACCAGGAGTTTACCTTGGCATTCATCAAGAATGACTTAGAGGTCGTATAAGTGTCATCGCTAACGCTGGCGTGATAACGCTTATAAATATTGGGGTCAGTAAGGGTAAGGGACTGTAAGGCACTGACTGTTATATTATCTGTTCCCTGGATAGTCTCGTTTGCGCTATTTGCGACAACATATACAGTATATGCAGTGTTCTCGACAAAACCATCACCTTTCCAATTAGTGGAAAGTAAGTAACCTTCCTTTCCGCCATGGGACACGGTACCGCCCTCTGTCGTGATATGATAAGCCTTCAAAAAAGTATTATCTGATTTGAAGAAAAACACATCCAGGCGATCCACTTTGTTCTCATTGTATTTGTCGTCCTTAAGATCATCCCCAGTGAGCGCATCATCACCATCAGCGCGAGTAGCCAAATCCAATAATGCTGGCGAAATCAATAATGGTTCTCCAGCTTCATCATCCTGGGCAAACTCCCTTTGGCAAGAAACAGCCAAAGGAATGATTATCAAAATGGAAATAATCCAACTTGTCAATCTATATAATCTCATATTCATATCGTCAAATTATTTGGAAGGGATCTCCACGTGTGTGTAGCTGCTGTTGTTGTAATCATCAACGCTCAGAACTATGTAAGGGACCTTAGTATGATCTGTAGTACCTGGCATATCTGAGTGACTGAATGCGATAGGAGTATTTGAGTCTGTCCTGACTAGGCTTATATTAGCGACTTGGCCTATTGCGGAATCATTCAATGGAACAACGAAATAGGATGTCGCAACTTCATCCGTTATACTGCTGCTAGCCCTGATCGGAAGTGTCTGAGATGGAGTTTCAGAATAAACACCGTCGATTGCCGTGACAAATCCGACATTCGGATTGTCACTACGAAGCTCCAGTGGAACACCCACACTGACTGTGTTCAACTCAATCATGGGAGAATACAGAGGCAAATGCGTTAATGCGGATTCCGGGTCTTCAGGATCAACACGATCCGTAGTAGAACGTCCAGGAGCAACGGCGATATAATTAACGTAAGGGGAATTCCAAGAGGCACTTCCCTCGTAATAATGCTGAGTATTAAACCTCTTATACGATAAGAAGAATGTCGTTACATCTTCAATCGTAGTAAAAGTATAAATGCCACCAGCGAGCCAGGGGGCAGTGTTGACGGAGATCAGCAACTCGCCATTCGAGAGAATTAGACCATAGATGCGGTGCTTTGACCGAGCATCAAAAGTGATCGGGGTCCCATTGGCATAATTCAGTGCAAGTGTGCGGGTGATTCCTGCTGCTGTAGTGAAACTCACAGATAAATCAGTGAGATCTTGGGGAAGAGCCAAGATCGTGAAGGAGAGATCAGTGTCGGTACTTGCGGCTGGAGCGGACTTGTCGGTCAAACTGACGGTTATCGACTTGCCTGTGCCGGTGCAAGTGTAAGTGGGAAGCTGAGTGGTGGTGTTATAGTTAGTATAATCCACCGTATAGTTACCTGTCAGTGCGGTGCTGGAAGATTCCAGTTTGAAGCTGGATAACGCAATCGCCTCATCCGCGCTTCTCACCATGATCTCGAAAGCCGTGAAAGCAGGGTAGAAATCAAGCTCCACATTATCGCTCATGCTAGCAGGGTTAGGCTTCGCAACGGCGGTCATGTATTTCGCGGCATGTAACGCATTTGGCGAGAAAAGTTGAGAGGGACCCTCAACGCTCAAGTTGAACTTTCCTTTGCAACCGTTAAGATTTGCACCAGAACCCTCCTCCGTGCCCGGATTGGGATAGATAGCGTAGAACGTGTGCCTGGTGTCTTCCTGACCAGACACCCACGCCAGGCCGTTGCCAACCTCATAGTCATTATCTCCACTGTACCCAGGAGTTGTGCCATCGTTCGACAAATTCTTTATCGTAGCAGTTGTAGGATCGTCATTGGGAGTCAATATATAATCGGCCCAGTAATACAAATCAGCACTTTGAGCCTCGGGGTTCTCCAATCCCACACGACGGGAAGCCGTAGGGGAATAAACACGAATCTTATCACCGTTGACCCAGTTGATGTCCTGGTGTGTGGCCTCGTTGGGATCTGTGGTGTTATATGCCCCGTACTCAGTCCTCGTGCCGAGAAACGAGTGAGTCTTGGCGCCAAACTTCACATTATGGATTTCGCCCTTGCGGGAAAACAACTCCTTCTGGCAGCCAGAGAGCACGATAAGGCCCGCTATCGCGGATACCGCTATCATTATCTTTTTGATTCCCTTCATCGCCTACTCCCAATTATGGTTGAAACCTTCGTCCTGCATGTTGTAGGACTTCACATCCTGCCCCATGGACCTCACCTGCACGGTGTCCACAAAAGAACCGGCAAGCACGGGCGTCTCCGCATAGAGGGCGCTCTCGTTGAGAATTGCCGGAGGGGCATAATTAACTGTCTTTTTCATAATATACTATTATCTTTCTTTCCTTATATTCTATATCTTCTCCAGCCAGGCTCTTGGCACTTGGGCCCTAGCCCAAAGGCAACCTATCAGGCTAACAACAACATAAGTACGACCCAGAAGCTCAACCACATAGCCTTCAACACCTCTCAATGCACCTTTAGTCACCCTCACCTTCTCACCTAACTCAAGCGGCTCATCAACCAGACCTCCTTCACCTAGCGACAAATCAAACACGCGACGGAAATCTTCCATCTGCTTGTCCGGAACCACCATCATCTGCCTGGTGGCGCAGTCGGGTATAAACTGCAACGGTAATAGGTCTCTTGACACAAGCAGGCAAGCGTCATTCTTACTAGCTCTCACAAATAAAATATTCGGTGCGAGAACCTTCTCGAATGAACCTTTTCCACGGCTCTTGCGTACACTTACGGTCGGTACAAAAGCATCGACACCGCGGCGGCCAAGCTCGTCACGCATCCTTATCTCTTGCCGGAAATAGCGCGTCTTGGCTACAAACCAAGCCATTTCGCCTGCTCCAGCGAGGTTTTCCGAAGAAGAATGTGACAAATAAGAGCTCATATTTTCTTTTGCCTTCTACCCGAATTAAGTTACAAAGTTAGTTTTTTTAATCTATTTTTTTTGTTTTTTTTTAATTATTTGCATCTGCCACCATACTTCAATCCGCCGCATGCAGAGGAAAACCTCGCTGCGGCGGATGAGTCTAAATAGCTTGTATTTAACTAATTAGTTTAGTTGTTTGAGGCGGAGCCTACTTTAAGATCAACCGTGCAGTAATCCACTCCACCTTCAATCTCTTTGAACCAACTTTGGTCATCACCCTCAAGCTTCTGAGTCACACGTATCCTTGTCACAGGGGTTTTATTCGTCGCCTTAGTGGTCTTGAAATGGCAAGCGAACTGATAAGGGACAGTCGCGGAAGCGAGTTCCTGATAATCAGAGTAGCTAATGGTCTTCAAGAAATAGAATGAGTTCTTCGGAGAGTTGAATGCTGGTTTGCCCGACTCGACTGGCAGATTATCCGTTGGAGTCAGATTGTTATCCTCCGCCTCTATCTTAAGAGTCATCGGGAAAGCGGATGGTCCGAATGTGTCAGGCAGTTTGATCTTAAGAACAACATCATTTCCGGATGCATCAGCGCTCAAAGCATCTGTCGCCAAACCAAGCTTTTGCGTACCCATAACAGTATAGGTCACTTTACGGGAAAGGTCCTTAGCATATCCGGTAGCATCAGAGACAAGTGTGGACCCCTTAACCTCTATCTGCGATTTCAGAATCGGGGTAGTACTTGTGGTGGGGGCTTTCAAAGAGACCTCTGCAAGATACCAAGTGTAAGACTCTGCCCCATGAGGGATCTTTGAGACAAAAGTACTGTTGGAAGAAGAACTGACAACACCCTTCTTTGTCACTGTCTCCCCTGCCGCAGGAGATAGAGTCGATGAGGAATCCTCCACTCTGGTGAAAGCTACCCTGTCATTATCTCCGTCGCAGAAATATGTCTTTGTGGAGCCGTTATCATAGAAGAAGGTATACAACAAGTTAACCGTGTGTCCACCTGTCTGGTCAATCTTGTCAATATATTCCACCCAAAGAGTAAGGCCCTTTCCATCAGAGATTTGTGTCAACGTGGAGGTCTCTTCCGAATTGGAAATGTCTCCTACAGGGGCGGCATCGAAAGCTTCCTTGGCACTTGCGTGCTTGACAGCGGTCTCATCTATGCCCGTTATGGTCATATTGTAGGTAAAGTCCCTATAAATTGAGAAATAGGCCCCATTCTCCTTGGCCAACTCTACCTTGAACCAGGTGTTCCCATCTGTGTCTTTTTGGGAAGCTGTAGCCCCTTGAAGTATTCCCCCTATCAGGACGCATGTGACATCCGTTGTAGGGACTGGGCGCTCGTACATAAACAGAGTCGCAGCATTAGTGGTTCCAGTCACAGTTGTGAATACGGTGGGACAATTCTTGTCAATTCCAGAAGGTACAACTGGAGTGTAACCGGTGACATTGTCAATATCAAGCGGAGTTGAAGCCACATTCAAATAAGCGTTGACAAAACCGGTTCCGGAATATGGCGCCACAAGGCCGGCGAGAGGTGTTTTGCCAAGAGCTATCTTCCTAAGCGTGAACTTGCTCCAAGAGTTAGTGAAATTGATCCTGGCGAAATTACGCACCAAATGAATCAAAGAAAGCTTGTCAGAAGTGGCTTTGGAGGCATAATAGCCAGTACCATTGACAATTTTCGCACTCGTCGCATCGATATAGTCATCCTTGTTGACGGTATACCCTTTGACATCAGTGTACGACCCGTCAGCGCCAAGGCTAGTGCCGGTCTTCATCTCAACATTGGCATCGATCACAGTGACACCGTTGCTATTCACATAAGAATACTTTCCACTCCCATCATATTGATAAGGAAGAATATTGGGGACTGTGACACGCTGCCAATACGAGGCTGCTGGAGCGGTAGTGGCAAGAGTCTGGAATATTGACTTCTCCGATCCCGCCTGAGGCACTTGGCTATCATCGAGATTCGCCACAAAATGAAGAGTCCTAGACTCGGCAGACATCATGACACCAGTCACTTTCCAATGGGAAACGGTCGCCGCTGAGACTGTCCCGGTGTAGTTCTGGGTAACTTGCCCTATCTGAGCTTTGCAAACCTGAAGCAGTGTCCCGTTCTGGTCGAACACGAAAACGTGAATTGACTCGATTGTGGGATCGCTTGCCATGTCAGCCCTGGTGGCCGCATCCTGAGCGACGCCGAAATCCAATGTCAAAGTAGCTCCTTCCGGGAAAACCTTTGAGATGTCTTCCTGAGGGAGTGTTAACTCTTTCTCGCAAGAGACCGCAAAGAGAGCGGCGGCGAGTGAAAACGCTATAAATGATATTCTTCTCATAGTATTATCCTCCTCTTACGTTAGTCGACTTTCACAGTGTATTGACCAACAGGAACCTCAGGATCCTCACCCCAGTACCAGGCGTCATAGACGCAACGGGCAGTATTACCAGTACGGATCAAGGAAACACTATTAGTCCCAATCTGAACAGCAGTTCCGTTAGATACCCATCCATCTCCAGAGAACAGGTTACCTATAAAGCCCAAACGCTGAAGGTTCGCGACAAAATTGACTTCGGCTTCAGTAGGAAGGCGCCAGCGCCCAGCGGGATATCCAGCCTCCTGGTAAGTGGCACAACGCCTCTCCATCGCATCATAACCATTTTCGGCGGTACCATCTGATGCAACCATCCTGCTCCATCTAGACGCTATAATGATTTTAGGAGCTATGAAGTTCGGGGTTGTACGACTGCCAATCATTATTTTAGCGGCAGCTTCATTCCATTCCACATTCCGGGTACCGTCATAATAGGGGACTAATGGACGACGTCTGTCATTAAGAGGGTAAGTAGTGTTGTAATTGGCAGTGCTATAACCAGAAGCCTGTCTCGGGTCGGCTATCATATATTCTCTTTCGTTACCGGAGATAGTATACTTCTTAGATGACGCATCAAAAGATGTTATTGTCAAAACGGTCAAACTCAGCTGCGAATTGACATAACGAGCTATACGACCATATGGAACACGAACGTTACCATTCAAATCATTTCCGGAATTATTCTCACGTAAAGTGCCATTATGATAATAATCGTAAGATGGATAATTATCTCTTCGACGATACCTGTTCCCCACATTGCCATAATAACCATCAACCATTGCGCTACCACCCGGCTTTGAACTGATGTGAATTGAAGGATATTGAACAATGACTATGTCCTTTGTAGGCCCATTGCCGTCACTATGGCTTAGATGCAGGGTGAACCTCATAGGGAAGCAATCCAACTGATCATTGATAGTGGCATTGAGCTTATCTTTAAACGTGATGGCAGAGTGTCCGTCTTCTGAAGCATACACGTCTAATCCACGAGTGCGGAGGTTTCTAAGTTGATTGATGCTGGAACCAGTAGCGGTTGAGTTAGTCGCATTCACCCAAGTTCCATTATAGTAGACTTCTCTTTTAGTAACAACAGAAGCACCGGTCGCAAGCGCATGACTGGATATCACGGGAACCTCCAATGAATCCGCACCATAAATATATAAGGTGTCGGAAGCCGTGCTGAGATAACGGCCTTGCTTCAACTCGCCACCAGCTTGAATGTTGGGGTCGCTCCAATCCACGACGCAGTAACGCCCGGCAAGATCTATTGGCAACTCATCGGAAGTGCTTCCCAGAATCTCCACATCAAAACTCAAATCAAACCAGTCATTGGCTTTCAACTCAGTTCCTGGAAGAGGTATCTTATAGTAGAATTCCTGCGAGAGAAAACTCCCGGATTTGTTTCTGGTGGCGCTTTTGAATGTGCGTCCACCTTCCTCGGTGGTCTCATATGTTGCAGTTTCCTCATATGCGACCCACGGTAGTATAACCTTTATGAAAGGAGCCTGAGGGGAATCCGTGGTCCAATTCATCGGATAGGAATAGAACGGAGTACCTGTCACATTCCACTTCCAGGAGTTATCGTTCCAATCAGGAGTGACTGAGGACGGGATGGTCTCAACAGGGTCTCCCTCAAGTCCCGGGTAGCTGTACGCAGGCTTGAAAGCGGCTCGGTTGTAAGTGAAGAAGCCATCTTGATTATAAGGAACGGGATCAGCACTTATCTTTGTCTCCTGGTTTGCGAATGACAGGTAGACCTCCACATTTTCAAGAACCGGATACCAAGTCCTGACATAATCCCTGTTTCCATTCGAAAGAGTTTTAAGCTGGTCTATCGCGGGGATGACATTCATATTAATAGTCACCTTCGATGAAAGTCTTGAAAGCTTGTTGGTTATTACTTTCAATTTCCCTTTGTCAGTATCCGTGAATGTGAAACCCTGTCCTGCGGTCATAACGAAAGACTCCTGTGCAGAGAACGGGTTGACATTGAACTCGGATTTAAGGACGAGATCTTTCAACTCCGCCAGCGTGGTCCCCATTTCATCATGGGTAACATCGGGCATATTCGCGATAGTGTAGACATAGAAACTCCTCTGGGAGTCAGAGACCACATCGCCCATATCCAGCTCAACAACCTTCAGGTCAGTTGTGGCGAGACCTGTTGTCTCATCCTCTTCCTGGGTGATGTTCTCTCTACCAGAAAGAAGCGCGTCTTCCGTATCTTCACTCGACTTAAATATGTACCAGTCGACATAAGCGACTGTGTTCTCGTTATATTTATCAAGACCGGGCCATTGCTCAGCATCAACCCTTGTAGAAACGCCCTTAGCGCATTGGACGGATAGGTCGATAACAAAATCTCCATCGCTCGGCTGACCTCCGACATTATCCAACCCCTCGCTACAAGAGGCGAAAAGAGCGGCGGCAAGAATCGGGAATATATATAGTGATGTCTTTTTCATAATAACCACTTTTTATTCTTGAGGGATCATTTCTTGCGACTGTGTGAGCCTGAATGTCCAATAGCTGAAACGTCCATCGGAGTGAACATCTTGGAACTCAGAATCGGCACTGATTGAAGGATTGAAACTGATTGAAGGACTGAAGAAACAAGTGAACCATACCTCATAGACATTTATGTCGGACATCTCATAGTCCTTGGGATAGATACGGATGGTGACCTGGGAATCGAGAATAGGGCCCTTAAGCTGAGTGGAGGTCGCACCTCCAGGCATAACTGCCTCAAACCTGAAATGCTTGGGGCTTTCAGTGTCGCCATCTTTATACTGAGGAATCAACTGCCAATATCCACCTGTCGGGGCTGAAGGGGTAAAAGTCATCGTGAAATACCTACTGCCTTCAGGAAGACTACGGTTCAGGGTGCGGATCTGGTAATACTTGTTGTATCCGTTAGCAGCCTTGTAATGATTATAACCGTTTGGTTCAATGGCTCCGGATATTTTCACCTTTTCCTCAACAGAGACATGATCATTAATAGTATGAGCATATCCGTTCCAAGGAAGAACCTCACCGTCTATCTCAAGCATCCATTCCGAGCCTTCTTTGAAACCAAGACCATAAATGCGATGTTTAGCGCGGGCTGTGAAATTGATCGGCTGGCCACGTTTGGCCGGATCCGAATTGGTGTCGGAGTAATTGAGTTTAAGTGTGCGAGATTTCCCGGCCGCTGTAGTGATAACTATAGACAGGTCGGTCAAATCCTGAGGAAGTGCAAGAATGCAGAAGGTCAAATCACTTGACTCAGTGTCATCTTTAGCAGGAATTGTCTTGCCCGTCAAACTGACAGTTATCGATTTACCTGTGCCGGTGCAAGTGTAAGTGGGAAGCTGAGTGGTGGTGCTATAGTTGGTGTAATCCACCACATAAGATCCTGTCAATGCGGTGCTACCCGTTGACTTCAACTCAAAACTTTTAACAGGAATCGCAGCGTCACCACTGCGGAGAGATATCTCGAAAGCCGTGAACGCAGGGTAGAAATCAAGTTCCACGTTATCGTTCATGCCAGCAGGGTTAGGCTTCGCGACGGCAGTCATATATTTAGCGGCATGTTTCGCATCTGGCGAGAACAACTGTCTAGGGCCATCTATGCTCAAGTTGAACTTCCCCTTACAACCGTTGAGTCCATCGCCCTGACCCTCTTTCGTGCGGGGGCTGGGATAAATGGCGAAAAACGTATACTTGACATCCTCCTGACCAGTCACCCAGGCAAGACCGTTGCCACCCTGAGTACCACCGTCTGGATTATATGCCGCACCATCAGATGCATTTCCAACATTACGTATCGTCCCCGTAGTCTTATTTGAGTTAGGAGTCACGGAATAATCTGCCCAGTAGTATTTGGGAGCCTCGGGATTCTCCAAACCGATACGGCAAGCCGCCGTCGGGGAATATACACGGATCGTGTCAGTGGAGACCCAGTTAATGTCCTGGTGCGTAGCCAAGTTGGGGTTAGAATTGTTGTACGCCCCGTACTCGGTCCTCGTGCCGAGAAACGAGTGAGTCTTGGCGCCGAACTTCACGTCACGGATCTCACCCTTTCTGGTAAACAGATCCTTCTGGCAGCCAGAGAACGCAATAAGGCCCGCTATCGCGGATACCACTATCATTATCTTTTTGATTCCCTTCATCGCCTACTCCCAATTATGGTTGAACCCTTCGTCCTGCATGTTGTAGGACTTCACATCTTGCCCCATGGATCTCACCTGAACGGTGTCCACAAAAGAACCGGCAAGCACGGGCGTCTCCACATAGTGAGCGCTCTCCTTAAGAATTGCCGGAGGGGCGTACTTCTCAGTTTTTCTCATAGTACAACTTTATTCCTTGAAAAACCATTAATCCACTTTTCGCAAAGTACAAAGATACTGTTTTTATTAAAAAATCAATGCGTTTCCCGCCTTATAAAACGTTATTTGGCTACATTTTAAATAATTATCATCCAAATGATAGAATTATACATTTCGAATCTCCATAAACTTGTTGGGCGAATCCATAAAAATCATTACTTTCGCGGTTAGATGGAGACAATCTCCATATCATTTCGAAGCGGTTCCGCCCATGCAGGACTGTGGGCGTAGCCATTATTTTGTAACAAATTTTAATCAATATGAAAAAAATAGTCATTTCCCTCTTGGCTGTCGCGTTGGGAGCCTCGGCTCTTTTCGCGCAGTCTACCGAAGAGAGGCCAACTAACCCATTCTGGATCGGAGTCCAGGGTGGTGGATTGTTATCTTACAACGAGAACTGCTTTTCTTATAGGGAAGCCGGTAAAGCATTAGATCTTTTGTCCTTACAAGGCTCCGTGTCAGTAGGTTACGATGTCTCCCGCAAGTTAGGATTCCGTCTTAATGTCAACTATGACGGTAAGAATGACGCCGCCAACAATACCCGTCAAACTTCAGCCGGAGGCTTTTGGCCGTACAACTTCAAGAGCATTTCCGCCTTTATTGATGCCACTTGGAATCTTACAGACGAGTTCTACGAGGGACCTTTTGCCCCCAAGGCATATATCGGAGTCGGACTGGGACACTCTTATGACATGACCGATTCAGGTCACCCCTGGCAGACAGGAATGATGACCGATCCCAACAACAGCTTCGGCTTCCGCGTGGGATTCCTTTGCGAACTCAGGCTCTCAGATGTCTTTGGGGTCTTCGCAGATTTCGCAGCTGAGGCCTACACCGATAACTTCAACGGTCTGCAACCGACCAAGGAAGAAAAGAAAAATTCCGCCAAGGGTTATCCCGGCTATCCATTCGACCTCCGCGGCGTAGGTTCATTCGGACTCGCTTTGCATTTTTAATATTAATTGACAATGAGAATGAAAAGAATATTCCTGGTTTTCGTGGCCGCTACCATGGCTGTTATGGCTGCCGCCCAGAATGAGCGCCCTACCAATTGGTTCCTTGGTGCCGCGGGAGGATTCAACACTGGTTTCGACGGAAAAGATTATATTTCCCGAGTAGAGTCTCACAGCGGCAATGGCACCGCCTTTGACGTGTATTTTGGAAAATTCTTCAACAACACTCTTGGATTCAGGGCGGGTTATCAAGGCCTCTCAGTCTCTGACCAGTATATTGATTATGGTAAGCTGAGCTACTCTTATGCCCATGCCGACCTGCTCCTTCGCTGCTGGGAATTCCTTGTCCCCTACATCCACGCTGGCGCTGCCAAAGTTGAAAGCTTCAAGCCAGCCGGAGGTATCGGTCTCATGACCCCTATCAAGCTTTCCAACAGGGTCAGCGTTATTCCCGATCTCAAAGCGACCGCATTCCCCGGATCAGCCTTCCCCGAGGGAGATGGTTTCGGAAGAAATCTCAGTGCCACTCTCGGCCTGAGGGTCAACCTGGGCAAGGTTGGTGCGAAACCCGAGCCTGAAGTGCTCCCGGAGCCGATACCTGTTGTCGTCCCGAAACCGGAGCCCAAACCCGAACCGGAACCTGTAGTCGTGGAAGAGCCTAAACCCACCGTACAGGAGGCTGTGGAAGAGATCAACAAGTCATTCAAGGCTGACGCCCTATTCGACTTCGACTCCGCGAAGATCCGTCCCGACGCCATTCCGATTCTCGACAAGGCTGTCGCTTGGCTGAATGAGTTCCCGACAGTGAAGGGTGTCATTGAGGGACACACTGACAGCCGCGGCTCAGAGGAGTACAACCAGGGCCTCTCCGAAAGGCGCGCCAAGGCCGTCTACGACTATCTCGTGGAAAAGGGAATCAACAAGTTCCGCCTCACCTATAAGGGATTTGGCGAATCTCGCCCCGTGGCCACAAACGAGACTGACGAAGGTCGACAGCTTAACCGTCGTATCGTCCTGGTGCTTGACGAGGAGTAGACTTTTACTCGAAAACCCTCTCAAAGTCTTGTCTGGCCCACCGGTCGGGCAAGGCTTTGTGGTTTGAAATAGATTTAACATTGTGCAAGCGATAATCTTAGCGGCCGGATGTTATAATGGCTGAATCCCTAAAACAGAAGACCGTAAAAGGTGTCACTTGGACCTTCACGGAACAAGTGCTGACGAGAGGGGTCAACTTCTTGATAGGCATTATTTTAGCTAGATTGCTTAGCCCAACTGATTACGGCCTTGTGGGAATGTTGGGTATTTTTCTGACTATTTCCCAAACACTGATTAATGGAGGGTTGACCAGCGCTTTGATCCAAGCCAAGAACCCAAGCGACAAAGATTATTCTACTGTATACATTGTTAATCTAGTCCTGAGTTTTGTCTTCTATGGGATTTTATTCGTATGGGCTCCTGCTATCGCCAGCTTTTACGACCAACCTCTTTTAAAAAATTTGCTCAGGGTCATATCCCTAATTCTCATCATCGGAGCTTTATCGTCCGTTCATGGCACCAAGTTGTCAATTAAGCTTGATTTCAAGACCAAAACATATATTTCCTTTATCGCCTCAGTTTTCTCTGGCATCGTTGGGATTATTTGTGCTTACAAGAGTATGGGGGTTTGGGCGTTGGCTGCTCAGAATATAGCCTCATCGATCGCAATCACAGTTCTCTCTCTGTTGTTCTTACGCTGGATCCCACGGTTGGAATTCTCCAAGGAGTCTTTCAAGAGGCTGTTCGGATTCAGCTCGAAGATTTTGGCATCATGCCTAATACATGACATATATTCTGGCTCATACGCATTGGTTATAGGCAAGAGATTCTCACCCGCTGACTTGGGCCAGTACTCCAGAGCTGGTCAATTTCCTGGGATAGCGAACGGGACAATAATGGGGGCACTCGACAAGGTCGCATATCCCGTTCTGAGCAAGGTTCAAGATGATGACACACTGCTCATCCGTGTATACGACAAGTATATCCAGATATCCTGTTTCATTCTTTTTCCGGTCCTTTTGGGCATCTGCGGTTGCGCCAAACCTATGGTATCTCTCCTGCTCACAGACAAATGGCTGCCATGCGTGCCGTTTATGCAGATCTTGTGTTTCTCATTCCTTACTGAGTGTATCACCAAAATCAACCTCAACCTGCTCTTTGTCAAAGGACGGTCGGATTTTGTCTTGCGTCTTGAGATCATCAAGAAAATAATAGCCTTTTCAATCTTGTTCATATCCATGTTCTTCGGCCTAAAAGTTATGTGCTACGGACAGGTGTTGAACGCTTTCATCGCTCTCTACCTCAACACCCACTACACTAAAAAGATTCTCGGCTATTCATTTAGCAAACAGATCAAATCCGTATATCCATATTTTCTGATATCCTTGATTATTCTCGCCGAGGCGCTATGCTTCTCCACTCTAATACAGAACAATTGGATATCCCTTGGAGTATCCGTGACCGTGGGAGGGATCACATATTTCCTACTGTCTAAGTTATTCGGCTTGTACGCCGAACAGGAAGTTGAAGGTTACATCAAACAGTTCTTATGTCGCGCTTGATAGCATTCTACCTGCCTCAATTCTACCCCACTCCCGAGAACGATGAATGGTGGGGAAAGGGATTCACCGAGTGGACAAATGTCGGGAGGGCTAAACCCTTATTCAAAGGGCACTATCAGCCAAGAGTCCCAACTGACCTTGGTTACTATGACTTAAGGGTACCGGATGTGCGAGTCCAACAGGCAAAAATGGCAGAAGCCGCTGGCATCCAAGGTTTTTGCTATTGGCATTATTGGTTTGCTGGAAGACGATTACTCAACAAGGTATTCGACGAAGTGGTTGAATCCGGTTCTCCGGACTTTCCATTCTGCCTTTGCTGGGCCAACCATTCTTGGTGGGCTAAGACCTGGGATCCTGACATTCCAGACAGGTTGCTAATTGAACAGACCTATCCCGGAGTGGATGATTATAAGAATCAGTTCTACGCTCTGCTTCCGGCGTTCCAGGACAAACGATACATAAAGTATTATGGGAAGCTTCTTTACGGTGTTTTTGAGCCAGCCGGAATTCCCAACATCAAGGAGTTTACGGAAACATGGAACACTTTAGCCGCGGAACACGGGTTGCCAGGGTTCTATTTCTTCGCATTCGCCCAAGGATCAGAACACCTTGAGGCTTATCATAAGGGGTTCGATACCGTAGTGTACGACGCCATGCACGATGCTGCGTATATGAACAGGATAAGGCCTTTCAACAAAGTCCTGGTCAAATTGAATCCGATTCTTCACCGCCCGGTTCCGATGTCTTATGACTTCTACACAAAACTGGCACTTGAAAAATTCAGACAGTTCCCAGACACGGTACCTTGTCTTGTCCCTAACTTCGACCACTCCCCGAGAAGCGGTTCAAAAGGAGTGATCATCCATAACAGCACTCCGGAAAAATGGGGTATATTTTTAAAGGAAGTATCTGAACTTCAAGTTAATAAAGATGGAGAACAATTGCTGTTCATAAAGGCATGGAACGAATGGGCTGAAGGCAATTATCTTGAGCCTGATCTACGTTGGGGGAAGGGTTACCTTAAAGAGACAGAAGCGAATATCATTTGACAATGACCAGATCCGCACATCGTGAGTCAAATTTCGAGTTGTTGCGCCTCATCTGTATGTTGATGGTGCTAGCCACACACGCCGTCGGGTATGTGCAGTATTCGCACCTTACCGGAACGGAAGGATATATCCGGCTTATAGCTAGCCAGTTCTGCCTTGTTTGCGTGAATGTTTTCATAATGATTTCCGGATGGTTCGGAATCAAAGCCAGTTGGAAAGGTGCGGCTAATTTGCTATTCCAAGTCATCTTCTGTGCAACTCTTTGCTATATTGTATTTCTTGCGGTTGGACTACCCGTATCTTTCAGGCAGAATCTTGCACCCTATCTTTTGTTTGGATCAGGCTACTGGTTCGTGGTATCATATCTCGTGTTGTACGCCCTGTCCCCAGTACTAAACTCTTTCATAAAGAGCGCCTCGAAAAAAGAATTCATAAGCGTAATCGCCGCATTCTTCTTAGCCGAGTTTGTTTTCGGATACCTGCTTGATGTTGGTCATTTCGACTACGGTTTCTCACCGTTATTCTTCATAGGATTATATCTACTGGCCCGATATGTCAGGCTTTATCCCGAAAAATACTTCACACTGCCATGGCACCGTGATCTCTTGATTTATGTGATGGTCACTACTCTGTCAATTGTCGGATTCATCTTCTGCTACAAGTGGTACGATATGGGGTTCCATTTAAACCATTACGACTCTCCGCTTTGTTTGGTTGCCTCCTTGTATTTCTTGCTGCTTTTCTCGAAAATCAAGTTCAATAGCAAAACGGTAAATTGGCTCGCCTCCTCAGCTTTCGCAATCTACCTGATCCACACAAACAGCCTTGTACTTCCATATTTCAGGGAATGCTTCAACCATATCTCAGAATGGTTTGACCTGCCAGTAAGGTGCTGTGTATCATTTCTTTCCGTGTTATTAATAGCATTCCTCTGTATAATGGCGGATAAACCAAGAATCTTGATTTGGAAATGGGTAACAAAACTATGTCAGCTATAAACAATCGAAATAGGAATTCGGCAGTGGATGCTGTTAAGGGATTGATGATCCTCATGATTGTACTTCATCATCTGCTTTTGATTCCCTCCCTGCATCACAGCTACTTGGCGGTGGATATGTTCTTTATGATTGCCGGATACTACTTGGCCAGTCATTTCAAGGCTAAAGGAGGAACCACATTTCAATACACTGCGGGAAGGTTCAAGCAAGTTTATTTGCCGTATTTTATAGCCCTGATCCTGGCCACCATCCTAGACTATAAAAGGCTGATCTCTTTTCAGGATTTCGAAGGTTTTTTTGAGACATACACACCTTACGTCGCCTTCCTGACACTTACCGAAGAGATGGGATTCCTTTCACACTGGCCCATAGTCCTATTTGGTGGGTGGTTCCTTAGTGCACTGATAATCAGTGGGTTCCTTCTATATGGACTCTTAGAGTATGATGAGCGAATGACAGTTAAGGCCATTCTTCCATTCTCTGTGATTCTTGGATTCACTTACCTGTTCTCCTTGGGCTCTTCAGCCGAGAATTTTTCTGTTACTGGAGCTATTAGTGTCCCCCTTTTGAGAGGTTTTATTGAAATGGGAGCCGGTGTACTTTTGTTCTATATCCTCACCGAGAATCAAGAAGAACTAAATAAAAGCAAAACCCTGATCACCGTCCTGGCCTGTCTGGCGTTGGCGATTTTCCTCGCGATGGTATTCGTCCAACAATCATTTGACAGTTACATAGTCATATTATTCCCATTGATACTCACAGGGATTCTGCTACCCGAGTCGCCGATCAAACGGCTGTATGATCGATGCCCTACAAAAATCCTTGCGTGGCTTGGTGCTTTGTCCCTTGAAATCTACGTGATACACCAACCCGCCATCCATATAGTACACAGTAGTTTCAAGTTCCTGGGATTATCTGTTAGTCCCGCAGTGAAGATCCTTTCCTGCCTGGTTGTTGTCATTCTTGCCGCATACCTTCTACGGGTCATTTGCGGATATATTCGCGGACGTTTAGCAAGATGAAATTGAACGATACCCTCAAAAAATGGTTATTGCTGGCCGGGTATCTGATCTGCGCCATTCTGCTCGCACTGATTCACGAGCCTTGGATGGATGAGCTACACGCTTGGGTTATGGCTAGAGATCTGTCCGTTGTGGAACTCTGGTCCTCGATGCGGGAGGAGGGCCATTTCTGCCTCTGGTATCTTATTCTTATGCCTTTCGCAAAGGCAGGATTAAGTGTTCCTTGGTTGCAAACGATTGGTATAACCCTTATGATAGTGGCTGGATGGCTGCTGGTTTTCAAGACGGAATTCAGTTACTTGGCCAAAGTGACAGTACTGCTCTCTTTCCCAATGATTTACACATTCCCGGTTATAGTCCGGTGCTATGCGCTCATTCCTCCTATCCTGTTTCTAATCGCTCTGGTTTACAGAAAATTGAACGAGAAGAAATACTTATATGCGGTTCTTGTGGGTCTGCTTGCACACACGCATATTTATATGGAGGGAATGGTGCTTGCGCTATTTCTGGTCTATATCCACGATATGATTCTTCCGAAATACCGGAGAAAGAGCCTCAGGATGAAGGATTTCTACCCTCCATTCGTTATTGTCATTTTCGTGTTACTAGCCTTTTTGCAGGTGGCTAGAAATCCTTTTGAGCCTGTCTACTATTATTTAGGAGACACTAAAATGATACCCGAGGTCATCAAAGGCCTCAAGCCAACAGTAAGCGATCTCTTTAAGGGTTATTCGATTCTGCCATTCGGATTGGCTGACACCGGCCTCAAAGAGATTCTTGTTTATACCATAGCATTTATACCTATGGCATTGTTATCATGCGTCTTATTATTTAATTTCTCCAATTCGGGCCGCCTAATCGCGATAATGTCAATTGGATGGCAGGTTCTGATCTCAATATTCGTGTTCTCATTCCGAGTCCAGCGTGTTTATCTTCCTTTCATAATAATTCTCACTATCATCATTATGGAGGAGAACTGCGCTGAAAAAAGCATTAATGGAATGGTTGTATGCTTGTGTGTGTTGGCTTCGATTTCAGGATACTCCTATCACCTAGGAAAAGATATCTCAATGTCATATGCAAGTTTCAAACCATTGGCCGAAGCAATAGAAAAATATGTCCCCAAAAGTGAACCTGTGTTTTCGATAGAATTCGGCGGTGACTCAGTAACTGCCTACTTCTCGGATCGAGACAAGTTATTTATTCCTATGCCTCTAGATAGTATAAAGCTTGATTCTTTCTATGTCATTTCCGATCGCCCGGAATTCAATGGTTTTGAGGCGGATTATATTTATGATGGCTCCGATAGCTTTAAGAATCATTTTTCTTTAGTGAAACTCCGCCGCTTGGATAACGAGTAAGATAGATGCTTGAATTCAAACAACTAAAGAAACTCGCTAAAGCGGCAGTAGAGAATCCAGGGGGGCTCAGGATTGCCCTTCTTGGTGACACCGCCACCCAGTTCCTGGCGACTGCCATCAAGGGAGAAGCGGTCTCAAGAGGAATTACGGTCAATTTGTTCGAAGCCGAGTACAACCAGGTGGAGAGGCAGATTCTTGACCCGACCTCTGATTATTACCAGTTTGGCGCTGACCTAACGATTGTGTTCCAGTCCACTCACAAGCTGCTGGAGAAGTATAGCCTTGAGAACGACGCTCAACAATGGGAAAGCCTGGCCGACGAGCGTTTGGCCTTTATCAGGACGCTCTGCGAGTCTGTCCAGGGTAAAATCATATACTACAACTACCCAGAGATCGAGGACACTGTCTTCGGTTCTTTCGCCAATAGGTTGACGGGATCATTCACCTTCCAGGTCCGAAAGCTCAACTACGAGCTGATGAACCTCTCAAGGGAGTATCCAAACTTGTTCATCTGCGACATCGCCGGCCTCCAGAACAAGTTCGGTCGTGACTGGATGTTCGACAGCAGCGTGTACGTGAGCACCGAGATGGTCCTAAGCCTTGACGCTCTGCCTTATGTCGCCAGCAGGACTCTTGACATAATCTCCGCTATTCAAGGAAAATTCAAGAAGTGCCTGATTCTTGATCTCGACAACACCCTATGGGGTGGAGTCGTGGGAGATGATGGATGGGAGAATATTCAAATAGGCCATGGACTCGGGATTGGGAAAGCTTTCACTGAGTTCCAGGAATGGATCAAAAAGCTGAAGAACAGGGGCATAATCATCTGTGTCTGCAGCAAGAATGATGAGGACAAGGCGAAAGAGCCTTTCGAGAAGAACCCAGAGATGGTTCTCAGGCTCGATGATTTCGCCGTGTTCATCGCCAACTGGGACAACAAGGCCGACAACATCCGCCTGATCCAGAGTATCCTGAACATCGGATTTGACTCGATGGTATTCCTTGACGACAATCCTTTCGAAAGGAATATCGTCCGTGAAAATATTCCGGAAATCGCTGTCCCTGAGCTGCCTGAGGATCCCGGGGATTATCTTGAGTTTCTCTATTCCCTCAACCTCTTCGAGACCGCCTCATATTCCGGCAACGACAAAGACAGGACGAGGCAGTATCAAGAGGAGGCAAAGCGCCAAGGTTCGGCTAAAGCTTTCACTAATGAGGACGAATTCCTCGAGTCCCTTGGAATGACAAGCGAGGTGAAGGGATTCGACTCATTCAATACTCCAAGGGTGGCCCAACTCAGCCAGCGAAGTAACCAATTCAATCTCAGGACGGTACGCTACACAGATGATGAGATAAAGGCTCTTGGTGAGGATAACGGATATGCCTGTTTCTCTTTCACGCTTGAAGATAAATTTGGCGACAACGGTCTGATCTGCGTGGTGATACTGAAGAAACTCGACAATGAAACCTTGTTCGTGGACACCTGGTTTATGAGTTGCAGGGTGTTGAAACGAGGAATGGAGAGCTTCACACTCAACACGATCGTTGACTATGCTAAGAATAATGGATTCAAGACCATCGTCGGAGAATATATACCCACAGCAAAGAACGGAATGGTTGCAGATCACTACCCCGGCTTGGGCTTCTCCCCGATACCTGACAAGAGCCGGAAACTATTCTCTCTGAATGTATTAGAATATGCAGAAAGGAAATGTTATATAACAAGAAAATAAAATGGATAGATCAGAAATATTAAAGACTGTTCAGGGTATTTTCAGGGATATCCTCGACGATGAGGAAATTATTTTGGAAGACACGACCTCTGCGGATGACGTCGAGGGTTGGGACTCCCTGACTCACATCCAGCTCATTGTAGCCACCGAGAAACAGTTCAAGATCAAGTTCACTTCCAAGGAAATACTCAGCTGGAGAAATGTCGGTGAGATGCTGGACAGCATATCTCGATCTATTTCAAATTAAGAGAGTGTCCCTGAAAACTAATAAAAGGAATTGGTTGTTGCTGGCCGGGTATCTGGTCTGCGTCATTCTGCTCGCACTAATTCACGAGCCGTGGTTGGATGAACTTCACGCATGGGTCATGGCACGGGACATGTCTTTTTCCGAACTGTGGTCTGCCATGAAGGTTGAAGGGCACTTTTGCCTCTGGTTCTGGATCCTGATGCCCTTCGCCAAGGCAGGTCTAGGGGTTTATTGGCTGCAGATAATAAGCATAGCGTTCATGTTGGTCGCAGCCTGGATTCTGGTTTTCAAAACTGACTTCAGTCTCATAGCCAAGGTAGCGATATTGTTGTCCTTCCCGATGGTTTACCAGTTCCCGGTGATATCTCGATGCTATGCCTTGATTCCTCCCATCCTATTTGGAATTGCTTTATGCTACAAGAATCTGGGCAAGAACAAGTGGCTATTCGCCGTTCTTGTCGGTATGCTCGCCCATACCCACGTCTACATGGAAGGGATGGTCTTGGCGCTATTCTTGGTTTATATCAACGAGACAATCCTTCCAAAGTATAAAGAAAAACTACTGAGGATTGCGGACTTCGGCCCCTTGGTTGTGATTATAGCTTTCGTTATACTTGCTTTCATTCAAGTGGTCAGGAATCCCTTCAGTCAGGTATACTATATTTTGGGAGACACTCATATCGCGAACGATGTCAAAGGTCTTGTACCCACAGTGAGTTATCTCCTCAAAGGATACTCCATTCTTCCGTCCGGATTATTTGATTCCGGGTTCAAAGAGATTTTGGCATATTCCTTAGCCTTTATCCCGATGATTGTGTTGACTATCGCCATCTTCTCCAGTTTTGAATGGAAGGGGCGATTCATAGCGACAGTTTCAATCGGATGGCAGGTTTTGTTTTCATTCCTGATTTATTCATTTGGGCTACATCGGACATACCTTCCTTTCTTCATCTTCTTGACAATCTTTATCATGTTGGAAATGAAAGGCAAGAAGATAAACGAGATGATTGTCTGCCTATGCATCCTGGCATCCATCTCGGGTTACTCATATCAGGTCCGAAAAGACATTTCCATGACATATTCGAGTTTTAAACCGCTGGCTAATGAATTGGAAACCAAAATACCCACGCATGAACCGATATACTTGATAGATATCGGCGGCGAATGCGTATCTGTTTATATTGATAATCCAGAGAGAGTCTTTATTCCAACTCCACTTGATAGTATAAAAACAGATTCTTTTTATGCTATCTCCAACCAACAGGAATTCAACGGGTATGAGGTGACCTACCTTTACGACGGAAGTGATTGTTTTAAAGATAAGTTTTCTTTGTTGAAATTCCAGAAATTAGATCTTAGCACTACCGCGGCAGAGTAATGTCCTTCCTGTCATTAACATTTCTCTTATTCTTTACGGCGTTATTCGCACTGTACTATTTCCTTTGCAACGGGAAAGTGAAGTGGCAGAATGTCCTGCTGCTGGTCGGAAGCTATTTCTTCTACGGATATGCGAACTGGAAGATGCTTCCGCTGCTGGTGGCTGTGACCCTGGTCTATTACTTCCTGGGGATCGGCATGAGCGGAGAGGGTGGCGAGAGGAAGAAATCGATCCTTTGCACCATCGGGATAGTCCTTGGTGTAGGGCTACTGTTGTATTTCAAATACCTGAACTTTTTCATCGACTCTTTCGCCAAGCTTTTCGAGAGCTTCGGCCTGAAGGCGAACATCCACACCTTCAGGATCATTATGCCTTTGGGTATCAGTTTCTTCGTGTTCAAGCTTATAAGCTATGTGATCGAGATAAACAGGGGTCATATCGAACCATCAAAGGACATTGTGTCCTTCGCCACATACGTGTCGTTCTTCCCCTGCCTGATGGCCGGCCCGATCGATCGTCCGGCTTTCCTCAAGCAACTGGATAAGGCTAGGGATTTTGATTACAATATGGCCGTGGATGGTTGCAGGCAGTTCATCTGGGGTATGTTCAAGAAAGTGGCCATTGCCGACAACATCGCTGGTTGCGTAAACGCATTCTGGGCTGTTGGAGATTTCTCGGGTGCCACAGGAGGAAATCTGCTGATGACAGCTGTTTTGTATTCATTCCAGATGTACTTCGACTTCTCCGGCTACTCAGATATGGCGATAGGAGTGGGCAAAGTACTTGGATTAAAGGTCGCAAAGAACTTCAATTATCCGTTTTTTGCCCTCAACGTCGCTGATTACTGGCGCAGGTGGCACATGTCTCTGACCTCATGGCTAACTGACTATGTATTTATGCCCCTAAATGTCAAGTTCCGTGACTGGGGGAAGGCCGGAATGATTCTCGCCATAGTCATTAACTTCGTTCTGGTCGGAATGTGGCATGGGGATAATTGGACCTATGCGCTATTCGGATTGTACCATGGACTTCTTTTTATTCCCCTGATTCTTTCAGGGGCGTTTTTCAAGAAGGCGAAGTTAAAAACCGGATGGCTTGGGCTGCCCTGCTTTAAAGACTGTGGAAGGATACTTCTCACCTTCATGCTGGTGACATTCGGGCTTATTATATTCCGGGCAGATTCGGTCAGTCGCGCATTCTCTTACATAGGAAATATATTCAGTAGGGACATCATCTCCTTCTCATTGGAAAACAGGCATTTACAATGCTTTGCGTTTATCCTGGTGACTATGGTATTGGAGTGGATACAACGCAAGAAGGAATTTGCCCTCGACCTGGACGGCGTGAGATCTATCGTCCTAAGGTACGCCATTTATCTGGCCGTAATCCTGGTCACCTTGATATTCTCAACCGACTCGTCGGAATTCATTTACGCTCAGTTCTAGGCCGCCCGAATGAATCGATTTTTAAAGAAACTTCTTGCCTTCCTTCTGCTCCTGACCTCCGTCCTGGGACTTTTGGAACTAGGCTTTCGGCTCAAGCCGACAACCTTTAAGGACAAGTACACGGGCCTGGACAAATATGCCTCCAAGATAGAGATTCTTGCTCTGGGGCATTCCCATGCCAATGAGGGCTTTAATCCCCGTGTCATGAAGCATCGGGGATACAATATGGCTGTGGGATTCCAAAATGTCTATTTCGATGACTACATCCTGGGGCATTTCATTGACAGGATGGATTCCCTGAAATGGGTGGTGATCGCAACATCTTACTATCATTTTTATAATACACTTCCAGATCTGGACAAAATGCGGGGAGAGGATCTGTTCAACACTGTCAAGTACCATTTGTACTGGCAAGCCGATAGTGTCAAAAATGATAGAATCCCCCGCTTTGACCCTCGCTATAATCTTGAGATACTGAATAATCCGGCCTCCGCCTATATGGCGATGTTCAAATACTACCTGACCGGGGAAGCATTCAATCCCGCCACCAAGGCTGAGAGGGAGGACTTCATAAAATACGGATTCGGACAAGGACAGGATGTAACTCATAATGAGACGTTCCTGGACGAAAATGGTGTATTTTACGCACAGTCGCACACCCCGAACGTAGAAGGGAAGATTGAATTGAACGGCTCCTACAACTACAGCAAATACGAGAGTATTGTGAAAAGATGCGAGAGCAAAGGAGTGAAGGTAGCAATCGTTCTTTATCCCTGTTGGCATACATACGTAGAGAACTTAAACAAGAACCAGCTGGATGACACCAAAAGAATGATGCGGGAACTGGCTGAAGCTCACGACAATTGCATCGCCTTGGATTTCATGTCGGATCCCCGGTTCGACAGTGGTGATTTCCACGACGCCATACACCTGAACAAAAATGGGGCGGAAAAAGTTGCGCATATACTTGAGGATTTTATGAAAGAATGAACCACGCCTGGCTGATAATAGCGCATAACGAGTTTGGCATTCTGCAAAGGCTGATATCATCCCTTGATGCCCCGGAGAGTGACTTTTACGTCCATATCGACAAGCAAGTCAAACGACTGCCAGAACTTACGACCAATATTGGCAAGCTAACTATCTTGAAAGACAGGGTTGATGTCCGCTGGGGATCGGTGTCACAGATAAAGTGCGAGATAGGTTTACTCAAAGAGGCTGCTAAAAATGGAAATCACGATTATTATCATATCATCTCTGGCACAACCCTCCCTTTAAGACCAATCACTGAAGTAGATGCTTTCTTTGGTATCAATAAAGGAAATAGCATTATGTCAGGTCTTTGCAAGGATCAACCTTATCAGGAGACTCTAAAAGCACATCGCTACAATCTTTTCTTGCACAATTATGCTTCCGATGGGTTTAAAGGGAGATTATCTCAAGTACTTTGGAAATTATCGATAGTGGTTCAGAGGATTCTAGGGGTTGAAACAAACAAGAATATGTCGTTTTATAAGGCTAGCAATTGGCTTAGCCTCACTCAAGAGGCCGTGAATTATATTCTATCCAGAGAAAAGGCAATATTTAAAACCTACCGCTATTCTTTTTGTGGGGACGAGTACTTCATTCCATCAGAATTGATGGCATCTCCCCTTAAGGATAAGGTCTTAAATAGCGAGAAGTATTTGCTACACAACATTTACCGATCAAATGCCAGCACATATCACCTCGATGAATACGATGCTTTGTGCGAGTCAGGATATCTCTTCGCAAGGAAGTTCACAGAACGATGAACCTTTCACGGACATATATCTGGAGGAAACTACGGGAGATGAAGATTCTCGCAGCACATAAACGTGTGGCGAAGATTTGCGAAGCGTTGATAAAAGAATACGAGTCTGCTCCTATAGACTTCGGTTTAACTCCCAAAAAACAGTTCGAAACTGACAGGATTATCTGGCAATACTGGGCCCAAGGTTACGATAATGTCCCTCAAGTCGTCCAGGATTGCCTGAAGTCGGTGGACATATATGCGAAAGATTTCACCATCATAAGGCTTACTGATGAGAATCTCTCTGATTATCTGGATGTTCCAGAGTTTATCCTTCAGAAACGGCCTTCTTTTTCTAGAGCCTTCTATTCGGATTTGCTTCGGTTGATGCTCCTCAAGGTTTATGGCGGGTTATGGTTGGACGCCACAGTGTTTCTTTCCGGGGACATTCCTGAAGATTATTTGAATAATCCTTTCTTCGTCTTCAGGAGGGATCCGCTTGAACCAAATAAAAAGTATTGGAGGAACACCTATGCATATTATTATGGCTGGACAAAAGGATTCCACGTCAATATGCTGAGCAGTTTCATGTATGCCAAGAAAGGAAGTTTGACTGCATCTGATTTGTGCAACTATATGCTTTTATGGTGGAAAGAAAAGACCTGTCTGCCGGACTACTTCTTCCTCCAGATTCTGTTCGACGTTTATAAAGGCAAGGAAAACTTCCCCTTACAAAGCGACACGCTTCCCCACTACCTCCAGCAATCCATGAATGATCCGTCATTCAATATAATGTCAAGGGAAGATATACTTGTAAAAATCCCCATTCATAAACTTTCTTATAAATGACCTTAAAAGAACGACTACTCGAATGGCTGATAAGGCCTGAAAGATACTATATCAGCAGATACATGAGGTTTCTGCGAAAAGAAGAGAAATACTCTTTCAAGAAACCCTGCAAACTTCTCGCATTCTGGTATAGAGGCCGTAAGAACCGGCTTGGCTCAAGACTTGGCTTTATTATCAGCGCAGGGTGCTTCGAAGAAGGACTCCAACTTGAGCATTTCGGTTCTGTGATTGTGAATCCAAAAGCCAGAATCGGCCATAACTGTAAGATTCATGGGAATTGCTGCATAGGTAGTGACGGAGGTTATCCTGATTGCTCCCCTGTCATCGGAGACAACGTGGATATAGGTCAGGGAGCCCAGATTCTTGGAGGAGTCCGGATTGCTGACAATGTCCGCATCGGAGCTGGTGCCGTGGTAGTGAAAGATGTCCTTACTCCCGGAGTAACAGTCGTAGGTGTGCCCGGAAGAATCATCGATAAGCGTTCCGAATAATGGTCAGAAAACTCTTCTACCTTACTCCGACTCTCTCCAGCCCAGCAGGAATGGAGCGTGTACTTCATAACAAGGTTCTGTGGTTGGTAAAGCAAGCCAGATACGATATCACGATCATAACCACCAATCAAGGATCATCACCCACTTTCTATCAGTTCCCTCCTGAAGTGAAGATCATCGATCTCGGTATCAACTATTCTACGGATTATTCACTACCACCTCTTAAAAGAATCTTCGCCCTCCGCAAAAAAAGGAGAATCCACAAAAAAGGTTATCAGAACTATTGTTCAAAGAGCGTCCAGACATCACCATAGCGCTGTATCCTTCGGAAGTATCTTTCGTTCCAAGCATTAAAGACGGAAGCAAGAAGATTCTGGAGTTCCACTCAAACCGCGGTTTTAGACTGAATCAAGGATTCAAAGGAATACATTTACTTGTCGCGAGATATCGTTGCTGGAAAGACACCATCCTTGCCCGGAGATTCGACAAATGCATTGTATTGACCCATGAGGCCGCTGATCAGTGGAGCGACCTTGATAACATTGAGGTCATCCCTAATTCTGTGACCACCATACCCGACATTTCTGCCGATGTGGACATTCCCCGCATCATCGCTGTTGGAAGATTAATATATGAAAAAGGGTTCGACCGGCTTCTTAAGGCCTGGGCGCTTGTCCCGGACGATATCAAGGGGGATTGGAAATTGAACATATTTGGCGATGGGGTACTCCGCGAACAGTTAAACGGTATGATCGCCGGACTCGGGCTGGAAGCATCGACTGAGATATGCCGACCGACAAAAGAGATCTTCAAGGAATATGCTCACAGTGCATTCCTCGTCATGTCATCCCGTTCAGAGGGATTCGGTATGGTGATGCTCGAGGCGATGTCTTGTGGCCTCCCCGTTGTCTCTTTCGATTTTATGAGCGGTCCCAGGGAAATCATCAAGGATGGCATAAACGGCATCATAGTCAAAAACGGAGACATCGAGGCTCTCGCCCAAACGATGCGTCGACTTATAGAAGACCGAGCTCTCCGACATGAATTGGCCTCCCATTCCAAGGATGTTCTCAAATTATTTTCCGAAGACCGTATTATGCATATGTGGGAGACCTGTTTTAATGAAATCTGCGCCCAATGAGAGTCCTTCTGATGCATAGAAGTCTCGGAGCCGGAGGAATAGAGGCCTTTGTGTGTGGTTTGGCAAATGAATTGGCTAAACATGTGGATGTTACCGTATGCACAATCACCAAACCAAACCCATCTGATCTCTTCTATTCAAGGCTATCAGACCGTGTGGCCAAAGAATCCATCAATAAAGCGGGTGGGAGCATTAACCCGTTTAAGACGATTATCAATATTTTCCGATTTATACGAAAGGGAAATTATGACGTTGTCCATCTTCACGGTTTCTTCTATTTCTATTCCCTCGCAATAATCCTTCTACACAAGAGGACGAGATTCTTCTATTCCATCCATAGTGACGCCCTGAAAGAGAACAACCCTTGGGATCTGCGTCTTTTAGCACTTAAACGATTTTGTTTCAGAAAGAAATGGGCACGTCCCGTCACTATCTCAAAGACATCTAAAGACTCATTCACGCAATTGTACCGTTGTGAAAGCGAGCTGATCAACAATGGGATCCCGAAGCCTTCCGTAACAGGAGAACCGGTTATGGACAAATACCGTATCACTCCTGACACTAAAGTGTTTATTCACGCGGGAAGGATCTGCCCAGAAAAGAATCAAGTAATGCTTTGCAAGGTGTTTGATCGGCTGATTAAGGAAGGTTTTGATGTATCGCTTGTCATAGCCGGTCCTATGCATGTCAGAAGCGTCATGGATGCCATCGAACACTATCTCTCTGAACGGATAATGTTCATCGGAGAACAACCTGATATTCCATCAATGATGCATGATTCTTTCGGAATGTGCCTGACTTCGTTTTACGAAGGGCTACCGATTGTTTTACTGGAGGCCATTGCGACTGGATGCATTCCAGTATGTACCCCTGTTGGTGGTATAATTGACGTGGTGAAAGACGGGTATAATGGATTTCTGTCCGCAACTGTGTCCGAAGAAGACTACTACCAAGCGGTAAGAAGGTTACTTAATACACCTTGCTCTCAAGTCAGAGAAATTCGTCAGAATTGTAAAGGTTCTTTCGATAATTATGATATCGCTATTACAGCAAAGAAGTATCTTACCCATTATAGAGTAGGCTAATATAAGTATGACTATCCGCAAATCCATTTCTCCTCTACAGCTCATTTACACAATATCGATAATAGTATCATTATCATTCATTCTGCTTTTTCATCCGATTGAATTTAATGATACGCCTTCGTACTTAAGAGCGTGGGATAATTTATCCAATGGACAGTTGGACACTTTCAGAACACCCTTATACCCCGTTTTCATAGGATGCATGATGTCTTTGTTCGGAAAAGCATGGGGGTGGATGGTCATAATAGTCCAGTATGCGATTTTCTTATTGAGTATTAAGTATTTCCACCGATTATCCTCTGGATTGCTCAAAGATAAATTGGCTTTAGTAACAACCGCTATTTATGCCATATACCCAACTTTCAACTCCTGGGGAAATCTTATTCTGACAGATTCTTTAGGATTGTCGTTAAGTGTCTTTTTCTTTTACGCATGCTATAGAATCATAAAAGAAGGAAGCCTCCGACATATTATTCTGATGGCTTTGTTATTACTGTTGCTTTTAGCCCTCAGACCTTCAAATATAAGTTTGCTGATACCTGCCGCTTTCTCATTTCTCTTGCTATTGTTTGTAAAAGAGAAGCGCAAAGCCGGTATCCTGAGCCTTGCCGGAGTGGCTGTCTGCTCATTTTTGCTGATAGGATACAGTTTCAAAATCAAGGAGAAGACTGGCGTTTTCACACCCTCAACAGTCAGTGTCTCAAACAATCTCACTATCGCAAGGATGTACGGCTATTTGTCTCCCGATGCCGTGGATGATTCACAGCGTTCCGATGTCATCCGGCGAAACTACGAGAAATATGGAGAAGAACTCTCAGAAGGCCCCGTCATGTTCGGAGCCATCGGTGATCTCGTCAACGAGTTCTCCGTGGCAGAGATGAAACAACTTGTTGATAAGTCAATCAAATTGAATCCATTAGCTTGGTTAAAGGCTATTGTCAAAAGGACTTATTTCGCATCCTTGATGCCTGCCACGACGAGCTATACTTCCGACATATTCCGACTCCACCCCTTGTTCCCGATAAACATCGGAATTATCATTCTTATCCTACTGGCATATTCAGTATTAATCGTAATACGATTATTTAAGGGTTGCTTCCATCACGAGTCATTATTTCTGGCAATCACAAGTCTTTGTGTAATAGGCGTTTCCATTGTCGGAGCGCAATATGAGTACAACCGACTCATCTTGCCGGCTATGCCTTGCGTGTTGTTAATCATCTCGCAGATGATTCAGCTATTTTATGAATCGAAAGGTCAGCGTTGACATAGCCAAAGGCATCGGCATAAGCCTGGTGGTTCTGGGACACTTGAATGACTATTTCGGTGCTAACATTCCCGGAGCATACAAGTTTCTATACCTGTTCCATGTCCCCTTGTTCTTTTTCTTGTCTGGATTGTTCTTCAAAGAAAAAGATGGATTCGGTGACTGTCTTAAGAAGAAATTCTTTCGTTTGTATATCCCTTACCTCCTCGCCAACATATTCTTCTTTGCGGTCGAAATGATAAGGGCAAGATTGATGGGGAGCACATATGACGGGACTATTTCTTGGGGAGATTTGTTTTATGCCGCCTTCGGCCTTTGGCCTGTTTTGAGCATGCTCTCGAGACCTACCTGGTTCATCTTGATCCTTTTCAGGATATTCATCATCTATAAACTGCTGCAACTGGTTTTCAAGGGTAATAAGATATTGATGCTTTCCGTATGTGTTCTGGCGGGAATCTTAGGTGCCTTTTTCCCGATTGAAGAGTTCATGATCGGACAAACGTTGGCAGCCCTGCCATTCTTCAGCTTAGGTCACGTCTGTACAGCGGAATTCATTGATAACCAAAAAGTATTCTCAACAAAAAACTGTGTGATTATAGGGATAGTCTCAGCTGCTGCGGCATATTTCATATCCATCTTCCAAATGACCAATATCGCCGTGAATGTTTACGGGAATGTTCCTTTGTATTTCACAGGTGCGATTCTCGGCATCATGATGGTTATATCTGTCAGCAAGTTGTTAGAGAATTGGGCAGCAGCAGCAAAATCACTGTCCTTCATCGGGAAATACACCCTCCCGATTCTTATTTGGCACATTTTCGTCATCAAAGTTCTGTTTACTATTGTTGAGAAAGGCCTCGGAATCTCCGGAGGTGCTATCTTATGCATCGTGGCTTTCTTTATCGGAATATTGGTGCCAATCGGATTGAGCCTAGGGTATGATAAACTGAAAGCATGGAGATGAAAAGGGATATAGCGTTGGATATCGCTAAAGGCATCGCAATGCTGCTTGTAATTATAGGGCATTGCGATAACCTGTACTTTTCTACGACTCATCATTTCATCTACTCTTTCCATATGCCACTGTTCTTTTTGGCCAGTGGCTATTTATATAAGGCCAAAGGTGTAAGAGAGACTCTTAAAAAAGATTTCAGGCACTTGGTTATACCTTATGTGGTGACATGTATAGCAATCATTGCAATCTCATTAGTCTATTACTTAGCCACGAAAGATGGAGAACCTTTGAGCAGATTGAGTTTGGCCGCATTGTGGGGAAGCGGAGGACATCATTATTGCAAATATCTGGCAGATGCTCCTGGAATTGGCCCTCTCTGGTTCCTGCCATCCCTCTTTATATGCAAGAATGTGTATAACATACTGCCGGAGAAAAGACGCCTTCTTTATTCCTTGGTGATATTCCTAGGGGCCACAGTAATCGGCCGGTATCTGATCTTTCTTCCATTCTCTATTCTTTCCGGTCTCTCTGCTATCGTGTTTTATGCGATAGGAGACCACCTGAAGCAAATCAAAACGATTCCCTACCCTTATTGGATCATTGGTATAATTTGCTGGATTATCTCTTTGAGGTTTTCTAACATTTATCTGGTTACGCCCCAACTTGATTTGTACTTCGTCGATATCATCGGTGCGACAACAGCATCTTTGTTAGTATATTCGCTTTCGAGACTAATATCCAAAGTTTCCTTTTTGATGAAAGGTTTTTCCTGGATTGGAGCAAACTCCTTGTACATCTTTTGCTTCCATGCGATAGAGAATGATTGCGGGATAGCCCGGCAGTTGAGCATCAACGGCAACACTTTAGTGATGATTCTACTAGGGATAATGCTACCAGTCATAGGTACTTTTATCTATACAAGATTACAATCTATCATCTCTTATAAATGACTCCTCTCGCCATAGCGTTCACACCCAATTACTTCGTGCCGGCGGCGACGATGCTACGGTCGCTGCTGGACTCCTCTGAGGACAGTTTCAAGGTCATCTGCCTTGTCTCGGAGGAGATTCCGGAACGGATGCGTAATAAGCTCGAGAGACTTGGAGAAGGACGGCTCTCGTTCGAGTATATTCCTTTAAAGGGACGCCTGGAAGGGATCTACACCGACCCTCGCTATACCGAGGCGGCTTCTTTCAGACTTATACTGCCGGAATTGCTCCCAGAATATGACTCAATCGCTTATATCGATTGCGATGTGATAGTGCGTCAGGATATAGGAAAACTATACCGGGAGACTGACCTTGGGGACAATTACCTTGGAGTAGTCTTTGAGGCTCCGATAGAGAATCAGGCGGAAAGGGCACGTGCCCTCGGGTGCGATCCTAATCGGTACTTTAATTCAGGTTTTCTCCTGATGAACCTACGACTGATGCGGCTTGAAAAAGTTTCCGAGCGCCTCTTGGATGCCTGTAGAGTACCATATATGGAGTTCCCGGATCAAGATGCCCTAAACCAGGTTTGTCTTGGAAGGGTCCTGCCTCTGAGTCCTGTTTATAACGGAATCAGGACTTTCTTTATACGGAAATATAAAACCGACTTCGTCCGACAGTATAATGAGGCTCTATGGGATAAAGTCCAGAAGGAAGGCACAATTCACTACACGGGAGGAAAGCCATGGAATATATTCTCCGTCCGTTTCGATGAATGGTGGAGGACCTATGACAGGCTCCCATCAGAAATCACGGAAGAATGGACCCCTCCCAGAAATACCAGCCATCTTTGGAAAGTTATGAAGATCCGACCGGTAGGTATGATCATCAATTGTTTTCGTAACCTTAAGCAGCAACTGGGATGAAACACGCCTTCCTGATACTCGCTCATAATGAGTTTGAGATACTCCGGCTACTCGTGTCCCGCCTGGATGACAGCCGGAATGATATATTCATTCATTTCGACAAGAAGGTGGCGGTCCTGCCGGAAATCAAAGTCAAAGAGGCTGGTCTTATTATCCTTGAAGACAGGAAAGATGTCCGCTGGGGTGGGTTCAGCATGGTGGAGGCGGAATATGCCCTTTTCGAGGCGGCATCTGCCAAAGGCCCCTACCAATACTATCACATGATCTCCGGAGTTGACCTTCCTTTGAAAAACCAAGATTTCATCCACGACTTCTTTGACAAAAACGATGGGAAGGAATTCATCGGATACACCTGGACTGATATGCCACGTTCATTCTCCCGAAAGATGCGTTGCTGGCATCTCTTCCCAGAGGATTTCAAAAGTAAGAATATCCTTAAGAAAACCCTCCGTGCCGGATTCATACGGCTGCAAGAGGCTTTCCGGATCGAGCGTAACAGGACGGTAGATTTCAAGAAGGGTTCCCAGTGGGTGAGTGTCACGGATGGAATGGTAAAGTATCTGCTCAATCATAAGGAGTGGGTGCGGAAAGTATTCAAAAACACTTTCAGCCCTGATGAGTTGGTAGTCCAGACATTATGCTGGATGTCTCCTTTCAGAGATAATATCTATAACACCTCAGAAGATGGCAAAGGCTGTATGCGAGCTATCGGATGGAGGGAGAATCCAGGTTCCAAGGAATTGATTCTCAAGGACTGGGTGGCGGATGATTATGATCTGCTTAAGGACTCCCCCGCCCTATTCGCCAGGAAATTCAATAGCTCGGACATGGTTTTCATCAACCGGATATTGGAATTGTCTAAACCATGAAGGTAAGCGTAATCATACCCGTCTACAATGCCGAGGGGTGCCTGCCTGTCGCATTGGAGAGCCTGCAATCACAGTCATTCAGAGACTTTGAGGTGGTGTTCGTGGATGACTGCAGCACAGACGGTACTCCGGCTGTCATAGAAGCTTTCAAAAATGAATCCGGAATCCCTTGCGAGATAGTCAGGCAGGAGGTCAACGGGGGTGTCGCCGTCGCCAGGAACAAGGGACTTGCCACCGCCGAGGGCAAGTATCTTGCCTTTTTGGATGCGGATGACAGGATGGAACCTGAAGAGCTTGCAAAGGCCATCCAAGCGGCGGAACAATCTGACGCCGACATCGTAGGTTGGGACTGGACCCTCGGCTTTGAGAAGAACGGGAGGTATATGCGTCAAGCGGACTATGATTCTCCCCTACAAGCTTTGAAAAACCTGATGGGAGGCACGATGAGATGGAATCTCTGGCTATTCCTTGTTAAGCGGAAACTATTGATTGATAACGATATCAGATTTATCGAAGGAGCTAATATGGGAGAGGATATGATGGTGATGATCAAGGCATTCTTGAAAGCCGGGAAGGTCGTTCAGATCCATAAGCCTCTTTATCGTTACAATGCCATAAGCCAGACATCCTTGAGCCGGCAATTCAGCGAGGAGCGAAGACAGGAGATATCCGAGAATCTTGCTGAAGCGGAAAAAGCCATAATGACTAGCGCATATTCGGTTGAGATGAAAGACTATGTCAACCATCTCAAGCTTTTCCTCAAGCTCCCGCTTCTGATAAGCGCTGACAAGAAAAACTACGAGACCTGGTTTACGTGGTTAACTGAGGCCAACGGAGCCGCGATGGCAAACAAAGCCCTTCCATTCAGAACCCGTCTTCTCCAGGGTATGGCCTCTCATAAACTTTGGGGCTGCGTGAAATTGTATTACCTTTGCGTGTACAAATTCGTATACGGAATCATTTACCGATAAGAAATGGGCAATCTTATTAAAAGCATACTTGTAGCAATAGCGGTAGATTTCGTTCTATTCCCGGTGTCATTCACCTTTCTCCCAACAAACATCAACTCAAAGGTGATTATGGCAGCTTTCGGAATAGCGGCTTTCGTACACAAATGTTTAAAGGAAAAATCAGTCCTTCTGGCTAAAAGAACGGTAATAACCGCAATCCTAGCCGTCGCATTCTCATTATGGTGCTATTTCTCTGTTTTTTCAAACGGGACTGATGACATGACATATGTAACCTACTGGACTTCTTTCTTCGCTTGGTTATGTGCCGCTTATGGCGCTATAACTTTGTTGAAATTATACGAAGGTAAAAGCGATCTATCCAGCATCACTAAATACCTACTATTAGTCTGCGTGGCCCAGTGTATAATTGCAATCCTGATTGACAATTTCCCTATAGTTGACACTTTAATTAGCAAAGTTTTCTGGCAAGCGACAGATTATTACAGACAAATCGATAGACTGTACGGAATAGGATGCGCACTTGACCCGGCCGGAGTGCGTTTTGCCTCCGTGTTGCTTCTTGCGGGTCACCAAATAGCTTATAATGAGTCAATGAAGATGAAGCGTTCCACCCTCGTGTATTACCTCCTCGGCTTCATTATTGTCACAATCATCGGATCCATGATAGCCAGGACCACCTCCATTGGAGCAATAATCGCAGTTTGCTATTTCATATTCATAAACGCATCAATAAAACGAGGGGGAAACATCACAAGCCGTCAACTTTGGTTTTTCGCTTTGTTAATCGGCATGGTACTGACATCTATTCTTGTGGTTTCAAGCCTATACAATTCTAGTGATGCAGCCAGAAGTCTATTCCGCTTCGGATTTGAAGGTTTCTTCAATTTGTTTGAAACCGGTGAATTCCAGACACATTCAACGGACATCCTTATGAAAAACATGTGGATTTGGCCTACGGATTGGAGGGGATGGATGATAGGTTACGGCAGATACGGAGTCTTTAGTTGGGGAACCGATATCGGATACTGCAATTTCACACTTTACTGTGGTTTAATCGGACTTGCCTTGTTCTCGTCATATTTTATTTATGCCAACCTGTCGATGAACAGCAAATTCAAGAACTTTTACCTTATTTCTCTGCTTCTAATCACATTGCAGGCAATAATTTGGGCGAAAGTCGCCACCGATATATTTGTGATCGATGCCTTTTTACTTTGCATTGATGGCGATGTCTTGAAAGAAAGCACCGCTGAAGCTCAACAAGAAGAATGAAACTGGTCTATTGCATGGCCTCGGTTTATAACCCGGGGGGAATGGAACGGGTACTGCTGAACAAAGTCAGATGGTTCGCAGCGAGGGATGGATATAAGGTTATGGTGGTCACGACGGATCAGCAAGGCAGGTCCCCGTTCTATCCATTTCCAGAAAATGTCCTGATGATCGATCTCGGAATAAACTATTCGGTTGACAATGGCCTCCCCCCTATCGCAAAGATAACTAATTATTTCCAGAAACGAAGGAAACACAGAAAGGTCTTGGCCGACCTGCTTCTGAGAGAAAGGGCGGATGTGGTTATATCCCTTTATCCTTCCGAGTCTTCTTTTATTCCCAAGATTAAAGATGGAAGCAAAAAGGTGCTTGAACTGCACCTCAACCGTTATTTCCGTTTGCAATATGGAAGAAGCGGACTGCTTGGACTTGCGGACAAGTTCCGTTCTTGGCAAGATGTAAGGATTGCCAGGAAGTTCGACAGGTTTGTCGTGCTTACGCAAGAAGATGCCGGATACTGGGGAAACCTCCCTAATCTGGAGGTCATTCCAAATGCGGCACCTGACGTGCTTGAAATCACATATAATCCTTCTTCTCACAGGATTATCGCTGTCGGGCGCCTTGACTATCAGAAGGGATTCGACAGACTGATAGATGCCTGGGCTTTGGTATCTGAAAATCTGAGAAAGGAGTGGAAGCTGGACATCTTTGGGCAGGGTGAATGGAAAGAAATGCTTGAGAAGAAGATAGGTGGCCTAGGCATGGGTTCTTCCGTCAAGATCAACCCTCCTACCAAGGATATAATCAAAGAATATGCGTCAAGCGCATTCATCGTTATGAGTTCACACTACGAGGGCCTACCTATGGTTCTCATCGAAGCGATGAGCTGCGGGCTGCCGGGAGTGTGCTTTGACTTCAAATGTGGCCCGAAGGATATCATCAGAGATGGGGAGAACGGACTTTTGGTCTCCGAAGGAGATGTGCCGGGCCTTGCCAAAGCCATGGAGAGACTGATGCTCGACGAGTCTCTCAGAACCCGAATGAGCGGAGAGGCTTTGGGCATACGGGAGTCTTATTCTGAAAAAAAAGTAATGGAGCAATGGGTAAACTGCTTCAGATCAATCCTGTAGTCCGGGAGAACACTTCCACGGGAAAGATAATGCGTGGCATCGGGGATCTTGCCATGGCTTCCGGGTGGGATAGCTATATCGCTTACAGCAGGGCTAGGGACGGGATTATTAAGCACACTTCACATCTTATTCCGGTGGGCGACAAAGCCGATTTGGCCATTCATGCATTTAAGACCAGACTATTTGACGCACACGGGCTTGCTTCTAAAAGAGCTACTAGAGAACTAATCAGAAGAATAGAGGATATCACCCCCGACATAATCCAGATACATAATATCCACGGATATTTCCTCAACTACCCTATGCTTTGTGACTTCCTTGGCGGATCCGGAATACCGGTTGTGTGGACGGCGCACGACTGCTGGCTTTTCACAGGCCATTGCTATCATTACTCCTCCGCCGGATGCTATCGGTGGAAGACGGGGTGTTATTCATGTCCCCTAAAAACCAGTTTCCCTGCCAGCTGGCTGCTGGACCGGTCTAACCGCAACTATGAGTTAAAGAAAGAGTCCCTGACAGGGATGAAAAACCTTCATCTGGTAGCAGCCTCTGAGTGGATGAAAAACGAAATGAGTGAGTCCTTTTTGTCAGATGTTCCTTGTACCGTGATTCACAACGGAATAGATCTCGATGTATTCAAACCCTCAGACAATGAGCAAACGAAGGGAAAATTCGGAATCAAGACTCCCCATTACGTGATTGCCGTCGCAAGCATCTGGCTGAAAGAAAAAGGGTTCGATGATTTGGTGAAAATAGCCGGATTACTTCGCGAGGACATCACACTAGTGATGGTGGGGCGTATGACAAAAAAGCAGGAGAAAGTCCTGCCGGTAAACGTGATCCATATTCCTCGAACCTCTGACGCATCCGCTCTAGCGGAGTTATACTCCGGAGCTGTCGCTTTTCTCAACCCCACATGGCAAGATAACTACCCGACAGTGAATTTGGAGGCCATAGCTTGCGGCACGCCTGTTATCACCTATAAGACAGGAGGTTCCCCGGAATCAGTGACTGAGAAGACTGGATTCATTGTGGAACAAGGGGATATCGAGGGGATGACGAATATAATTAATGATATAATCGGGAATAATTCCTACCTTTGTAGGTTAAATTGCAGGGAGTATGCACTTGCCAATTTTGACAAGGAAAAATGCTTCCGTGATTATATTGATTTATATGAAAGTCTTGCAGCTTGGTAAGTTCTACCCAATCTTCGGAGGGGTTGAGAAAGTGATGTACGACCTGACCATGGGGTTGGGTTGCGACATGCTTTGCGCCAGCGCTGACAAGAGAAAAGCATTTAACACCATTTCATTCGATGGTGGTGGATCTATATTCGTGGCACCAACCCTTTTCAAGGCCGCTGGAACAATGATAGCTCCCAAGATGGTCTCTTGGCTTAAGAGACATGCCGGGGAATATGATCTCATAGATATCCATCATCCGGATCCTATGGCCGGTTTGGCTTTGAGACTGAGCCGCTTCAAAGGGAAGGTCATACTGCATTGGCACAGCGACATCATCGGCAAAGGTGTTTTCCGTTTCCTATACAAGCCCATACAGAACTGGTTGGTTCGCAGGGCTGACAAGATAGTCGGCACGACACCTGTATATATCTCGGAATCTCCTGATCTTAAGGATGCTCAAGATAAGACAACCTTTGTTCCCATTGGAATTGTGCCTCTTCGTCCAGAGGAGGAATCTGTAGAGAAGATCAGGCAGCAATTTGAAGGAAAGAAGCTGGTGTTTTCCCTTGGCAGGCTCATCCCGTACAAAGGGTACGAGCATCTGATCCGGGCAGCCAGTTATCTTCCTGAAGATTACAGGGTGGTGATCGGAGGTTCAGGACCATTGAGAGACCGCCTACAAGATGAGATCGAACGTTTGGGGCTTTCCGGCAAGGTCACGTTAGCCGGGTATATGAAAGAAGATGATCTTCCCTCCTGGTTTGCCGCTGCCGATGTATTCGTGCTACCTTCTGTCACGAAAAACGAGGCTTTCGGTATCGTTCAGATCGAGGCAATGTCCGTCGGCACACCCGTGGTAGCTACCAAGATTCCCGGATCCGGAGTATCATGGGTAAATGAAGACGGACTTTCGGGACTGAATGTTGAGCCTGGGAATCCTAAGGCCTTAGCTGATGCGATAATGGCTATCACCAAGAACGAGACCTCCCGAAAGACTTTCAGCAAAAACGCTTTTCTGCGCTATGGAGCCTTATTCACTAAAGATTTGATGATTAATAAAATAACAGAACTATATGAGAAAACCGCTTAATTGGTTATTGTTGGCCGGGCTAGTGGCCATGGCCTGTTCTTGCGCCTCATCTAAGAAATGGACTTATCTCCGGGACTTTGAATACGGGGAAGTTTATGAGGCCATGAAAGCTCCCGAATTGAAATTACAGCCAGGGGACGAAGTGATGATACAAGTACGAAGCACCAACCCGGAACTAGCGGCGCCTTTCAATGCGGGAGCGGGATTGAGCACAATCGAAACCGCCGCACCTACTAATGCCGTCAAATATCTTATCGACCCCAAAGGTTTCATTGATTTCCCGGTAATCGGAACTATCAAAATTGAGGGTAAGACCCTTAAAGAGGTTAAAGATATGATAGCTTCCCGTATAATCGATATGGGTTACATCAAGGAGCCTATTGTGGATGTATCTATGGGAAACTTCACTATCACCGTCCTCAATGAAACAGGAGGAAGCATACTTTCGGCAGGAAATGGTCCAATTAATTTGCTTCAGGTGGTCGCTCAATCCAGCACAGGTGGGCAGCTGGTAAAAATCAAGGATGTAATGGTAATCCGAACCGAGGATGGCGTCAGGAAGGCCTACAGCGTGAATCTTCAGAAAAAAGATCTTTTCGATTCACCGGCTTACTATCTGCAGCAGAATGACATCGTGTACTTCAAGCCTAAAGGCAGCAGGGAGTCTCAGCCATTCAGAACCTTTATCTCCTCATTGTCTCCTGTCTTGACGCTAGGTTCTATTGTCTCTACATTTTTCATATGGATGAAATTAATTGATGACGGTAACGAATAACTATGCAAAACAAGAATAACAAAAATAAAGACCAGATCAATCTTGTAGATCTGTTCTTCTATCTACTGAGCCATTGGTACTGGTTTGCGCTTTGCGTTGCACTCGCTCTCGGCTACACATACTACAAATACTCCAAGACTCCGTTTGTCTATCGCAGCGGAGTGACAGTGGTGATTAAGGATCCCAGCAACTCTGTACGTTCGGTCAGGTTGGATGCTTACTCCAACACAATCAACAATGTCAGCATGACCACGGAGATCCTCCAGCTACGATCCAAAAAGTTAATGACTGAAGCTGTTAAATTGCTTGACGCCGACGTCAATTATAAGATGAAAGTCAAGTTCAGGGACGTGGAACTGTATCGCAACTCTCCGGTTAGGATGTTTTTCTCCCGAGAGAATAATGTGCCAGGGCCTTTCTCCGTCATTGTTATCCCTGTCGATGACACGCAAATAAAACTTGACTCCGATGGCTTAGGGAACTACAAGACCGTAACTCTTGGAGACACTTTAACTCTTGGCGGAGGAAAGGTCGTGTTCCAGCCCGATACACCTTACGGGCCTTCATGGTACGGTCAGGAAATCACAGTTCAGAAGTCAACCCCGGAGAATGCCGCTCTAGGATATCTCTCAGGACTTCAGATTTCTCAGGATGATACCATCCTCCAGATTGCTTTACAGGATTATTCCCTCCAAAGATCAATTGACCTCATCAATGCCCTTATCGATAAATACAACGAGGACGCTATCAGAGAGAAGAACCGCGTGGCTGTAAACACCGCTGAGTTCATCAACGAGAGGCTCATCAGCATCCAGGAAGAACTTGGCCATGTGGAAAGTAGTCTCGCCCAGTTCAAGAGTGCCAACCAAGTGATGAGCGTTGACGAGGCTGCTTCTCGCTACCTCAACGAAAGCCGTAGCTACAATGCGGATATAGTTAAAATTGAGACCGCCGTCCAAGTTGCGGAGTATCTCCTCAACTACATCAAGAATATGAATCCGTATGGTCTGATACCAGCCCAAACAGGAGTCAACGACCCTAATGCGGACAAGAATATAGCTGACTACAACGCTATGGTGCTCCGGCGCGAAAAGCTTGTTGAGGCCTCCAGTACGGAAAGTCCTGCTGTCAAGGAGCTTGGTGCGGCCATTCAGAATTTGAGGCAGAATATCATCGGTATTCTAAACAATCACCTGGTCAGCCTACAGGTCCAAAGAGACGACTTATCGAAACAAGAAACGACAGCTGTGCGGAAATTCACGGCCATGCCTGCCAAGGCTCGTGAAGTTCTTTCAATTGAACGCCAGCAGCAAATCAAGGAGTCCTTGTACCTCTTCCTCCTCAACAAGCGCGAGGAGAACTCCCTGACTCAGGCTATGGCTGACAATAATGCCCGTATGATTGATGAGCCCACAGGATCGTGGGGTCCTGTCTATCCGCAGAGGAACAAAATGTTCCTCCTGGCTCTTTTGATTGGCTTGCTTTTGCCTGCCATCATACTTCTTGCAAGGATGTTCCTTGACACTAAGGCCCGCACCCGCAAGGATGTGGAGGATATACTCACAACGCCATTCCTCGCTGAGCTTCCTTTCGTCAAGATCAAGAAACAAAAGAAGGCGAAGAAGGGAGAGAAAGCTGAAGAAGAAGTGAAGACCGCTTACGACCCGAACTCCAAGAGCGTGTTCACAGAGGCGATGAGGATCATGTGCACCAATCTTGACTTCATGCGTCCTGAAGGTTCCGACCAGATGGTCATCGCCAGCAACTCCATCAGTGTAGGTGCGGGAAAGACCTTCCTGTCCACCAACATCGCGGCCTGCTTGGCTGACGCCAAAAAGAAAGTCGTCCTTATTGACGTAGACCTTAGGAAGAGGTCTCTATCGAAGATGTTCGGAGTCAAGCACGTGACCTCAGGTCTGTCAAATTATCTATACGACGAGACTGTCAGCATCAGCGATATCGTCCGAAAGGATGTTCTTCCTGGTGTTGATTTGGTTCCTGCCGGTCACACCCCACCGAACTCCACAGAGCTATTTGGCAGGAAACGGTTCGAAAACCTGATTGAGGATCTTAAAAAATCGTATGATTACATTATTCTTGACAGTGTGCCTGTCACTATGGTGGCTGATCCTATGGTCATCAATAAAGTGGTCGACGTGAACCTGTTCGTTCTTCGAAGTGGCCAGCTTGACCGCCGCCTGCTCCAGCAAATTGACGATCTCTACGAGAAGGGTCACCTGAAGAACATGGCTGTTGTCCTCAATGGCTCCGAGATCAAGAAGGGCTACGGCTATGGTGGCTATGGTTATGGCTACGGCTATGGCTATGGTTATGGCTACGGTTACGGAGAAAAGGATTAATCTAAAGCCTCGGAAATGACAATCGCTGTGGATTTTGACGGAACGATCGTCGAGCACAAGTACCCGGCGATCGGGAAGGAAAAACCCTTCGCCATCGATACTCTCAAGCAACTTGCTGACGAGGGAAACAAGTTGATACTCTGGACTTCCCGTGATGGAGAGCTCCTTCAGGAAGCCCTGGACTTTTGCCACAAGAGAGGCCTGGACTTCTATGGGGTAAACAGCAATCAGCCGGTAGGTTCTCTCTTTGAGGGACGTGCCGGCAGCACCTCCGTGAAAGTGGTGGCAGATGTGTACATCGACGACAAGAACCTCGGTGGACTTCCCGAATGGGGCACCATTTACGAGATGATCACCGGCCTCCGGGAAAAAAAGCACAAGAAGCGCCGCAAAGGCTTATTCGGCAAACTATTCCGGTAAGATGAGGCTTACTGACGAAGCCATATTGAGGGAATCACGAGGTAAGTTGATTCTTCTTGTGTTCAATAATAAGGGCACAAGGGCTATGGAAGTCAATGATAGTTTCGCTTTCTTATGGAACAAGTTCAGCGATATTGACTTCTCCGTAGAAGACTTGGCCTCAGCCCTTGTCGAGGAATATGGAATCGATCCTGAGGCAGCCCAAGCAGATGCGTCACAAACTGTCTCCATCTGGAAAGAATCCTCACTGTTGAAGGAAGAATGAAGCTATCCAAGGAATTCTTGGTCCTTCTTAACGCCGCCCTCTCTGGAAACACTCCAGAAGGCGGCGTGATGGATATTCTCAATTCAACCAGTCCTGAAGGCTGGAAGAAGATAGCCGCCATATCCAGGGAACAGAACGTGACGGGGCTGGTCGGAGACGCTGTCACAAACCTTCCCGAGGAGATCGCGATCCCGGAAAACGTATTCCTGTATTTCCTCGCCGAAAAAGAGAAATGCGCCATCCAGGGGCGCAGGATGGCTGCCATCGCTAAGTCAATAATCAATGGTTTCAATGAAAAGGGTCTCAACCCCATCCTTTTGAAAGGTCCTGCCACAGCGGCCTTCTACCCAAAACCGGAGCTGCGCTCATACGGAGACATTGATTTATTCTTCAACCGTGACGAGTTCCATAAGGCGAGGGATATGGCCAAATCTGAAACCGGTTTCATATTGGCGAGCGACGGCAGTTTCCACTTCAAGAAGGACGATGTGGACGTGGATGTCCACGACAGGTATTTTGACATGCACGTATCCGAAGATAAGCTTCCTCAAGTGCCTTCGTCTGAAGCCACCATACTAATGCTTTCCGCCCATGCGCTTAAGCATGCTTGCGGAACCGGAGTGGGCATAAGGCAGATCACTGACTATGCCATGGCTTGCGATGCCCTTAAAGGAAAGTATGATCCTGAGAGGCTCGACGAGACTTTCAGGAATGCGGGGATGGCCAAGTGGCAAACATTGCTTTGCTCTTTCATAATCAATGTCCTTGGCATCCAAATCCCTTTTCCTGGAGGAAAAACGGTTTCTGAGGAGCCCCTGCTCAAGATTATTGAGGAAGGAGGCAATTTCGGACATCACGCAGCCGGACGTGGCGAAGTTTACGGCAAATCCGCGGCTAAAAGGAAAATGGACACTTTCCGAAGGTTCTTGGGAAGGCTGCCTTTCTCCATAAAATATGCCCCGAAAGAGACCTTCAGCACGATGCTGTCCCTATTGGGCGGGAACCTCCATATATAGGATTATCAATTATTTGAAAATTTTTCGTACCTTTGTGGTCTAAAGTGATTAATATGGGAGAACCCGTCAACAGAGTTTTGTTTGTCAATTCGGAGATCACGCCGTTCCTTCCCGAAAGCCCTATAGCGAATATAGGGCGTCAACTTCCGCAAGGTATTCAGGACAGGAAGAAGCAGATCAGGGCCTTCATGCCCAGATACGGGTGTATCAACGAGAGAAAGAACCAGTTGCACGAGGTTATCAGGCTTTCCGGCATGAACATAATCATCGGGGATGTCGACAGGACCCTTGTGATCAAGGTGGCCTCTATTGCGGCGGCCAGGATCCAGGTCTATTTCATCGACAACGATGATTATTTCCGCCGCAAGCAAGTCGCTTACGACCCTGATGGGAAGTTTTTCGAGGACAACGGCCAAAGGGCCATATTTTTCGCCCGCGGCGTTCTCGAGACGGTCAAGAAATTGCGTTGGGCTCCTGACGTGATCCATTGCCAAGGATGGATATCCCATCTGGTTCCCCTATTCTTGAAGAAAGTCTATTACGGGGATCCCATATTCGCCGGAAGCAAAGTCGTCACCTCCTTATACAACGAGATATCGTCCGAATCCTTCCCCCAGACATTCAAGGATACGGTTCCTTTCGGAGGTATCAAGCCCTCAGACGTGTCCCTTCTGGAGTCCCCCACTGGCATAAATCTTGCGGAAATGGCTGCCTTGTATTCTGACGGTGTCATTTTCGGCTCGCCTGATGTGAATGAGGGTTTGGTCAAGTTCTGCGAGGGACTTAAGATCCCGACTCTTCCATTCAATGGAAAATCAGTCGAGGACGGCAGCTACATCGACGAATACGACAGGTTTTATCAACAGCTGCAGCAGTAAATGAAGAAGATTCTAGTGGCGATCGCCCTCCTGGCGGCCCTGATGTCTTGCGTCAATGTAAATGAGAAACTTGGTGGAGATCTCATCGCCACCAACATGAAATATGATTTCCACTCCGCCACGTTCGATCTCAACGACATTTGGATGAAACCATCCGACAGCCTGTCCGCCTATTCATCCAGAAGGATCAACTTCGGAGCCATCCGTGACGATACTTTTGGGTTATTCCGCAGGGGCTGCGCCATCATCCTTGTACCTGTCGTCGATTCCGTATATCTTGGCGAGAGCCCGGTATTCAAGAGATTCAGGTTCCAGGCGGAGATTGACAGTGTGTCCGTGGCCGATCCCAGCCAGTCGAACATACTTCAAAATGTCTATGTTTATGACCTCACGGAGCCCTTGGATCCCAAGAAGTATTACTCCAACACCGAGGTCAAGCATGGGTCAAAGAGGATCACCAAAGGCGTTCCGATCGTCAATGGCACCGATTCCCTCACCTTCGAGTTCACCTCGGAGTTTGGTGAGAAGTATCTGAAAATCACCCAGGAAGACATGGATGATTATGACAGGTACACTTCAAAATTCCCTGGAATATACATCACCACAAACGACCCCGTCGGCGATGGAGGACGGTTCAACCTGTTCAAGATGAGCATCCTTGAGGCTAACACCTCTTCCGGTTCCTCTTATCCCACCAGAACTGACAATTATGCCGTGATGTATTATAGCGGCATCTATAACGGAGAGAGGAAGGACACCAGCTTGATGTTCTATTTCAGCCCGCTGGAGTTCCAGGACCTTAACCATATTATAGAGACCAACACATTGCCCGATCAATATGTCTTCAATGTGGACTACCATGAGTCCGGCAATCTCGCCGGAAAGGCTGACGACGTCCTGTATGTGGAAGGTGGCAGCGGACTGAAACCGGTCATATCAGCGGACGAGATCAGAAGGTTGGTGCTCGCTGAGATCTCCTCAAAAGGCGTAGACCCGGCCACCGCCCTGATCAGCAAAGCCACAGTGGAGATGCCTTTCGACTTCCCGGAGGACTACCGCACGATGTATCTTTTCCCGGACATTCTCAGTCCCACAATTAAGATATCAACGGACACCTCCGTGGTCTTCGCGGGGCTCACAGATGCGAGCGCCTCTGACGAGAATCAAGGAGACATCAACCGCTCCCTGTGCGTCTATGCCCCTGACATCACACACCATGTTCAGCAAATAATCAGGCAGAAAGACAAGGAAAACATCTCTGATTACGACATCTGGATGCTGATCATGCATGTGGAGACCACCACCAAGACTGACGCTAACGCCAGCCAGATGGCCAACTACTACCAGCAGATTGCTTATGCTTCATACGCCAACCAGCTCTATGGAGGCGGATATGGAGGCTATGGCGGTTATGGATACGGTGGATATGGCTATGGTGGTTACGGTTATGGTGGATATGGCTATAATAACTATTACAACTACATGATGATGGCCCAGTATGCGGCCGCTTCAGCCACCACCACTTCTGTCAGCCAGGAGATGGACAAGGACCGTTTCTACAAATGCGTTCTCCGTGGACCCGGATCCAAGGATGGACGAACCCCTAAACTGAAAATCACCTACGCCGTTCCAAAAGAATAGGAACAACGTGAAAAGATAAAGCCCCGACTCTTTCGAGCCGGGGCTTTCGAATTTAAGTCAAACAAAAGGATTAAGCCTCCTCTTTGCCTGCGATCTTCTCCTGAACCTTGGCAATCGCATCAGCGACTGTGGCGATGGTGCTGGTCTCCTCATCGGGAATCTTTATTCCGAATACCCTCTCGAACTCCATGAGAAGCTCGACAGTGTCGAGAGAATCAGCTCCCAGATCATTTGTGAAATTGGCGGTCTCAGTCACTTCAGACTCCTCAACGCCGAGTTTGTCAACGATGATCGCTTTGACTTGTTTTACGATTTCTTCTTCAGTCATGGTTATAAAAATTAAATAGTTTAAATTCTTTCCAAAATCACACAATAACGCCGCAAAGTAAATAAAAAAACATCAATTCTCCAAATTCAAAGATAACGGGGTTCCGGAAGCGGGTTCTTTGCAAAGGTTGAGCCAAATCCTCAAACCGTTAAGGGAATTCATCAGGTAGAATATGTACTTTATGAGCATAACCGCAGCGTTTCCGGAGCCAGAACCGCTTAAAAGGGCTACTGTCCAAAGGGATATGGAGGAGATATTCACCAGGATCCAAATGTACCACTGCTCCATGAAAGCGAAGCTCATAAGAACCTGCCCGGCGATATTCAAAGTCATCACCACGGCATCCAGAAGGATCTTCGACTTGTTGAAAGAAGCGATCTTACCGGCCTCCAGTTTAGCGGCGTCCACATAATAGAGAATGCCATATGTGACAGCGATACCAACCAGTATCCCGCAGACAACCCAAGCCCATTGACGGCCGTTCAGTTTCCTTGCCTTCACCTTGGTATCCTCATCTTTCTCACCACTGACTTTAGCTCCCCTCTTCCTCCACTGCCAGAAGCCTATGAACTGCATAGGCAGGAAATAGAAAGCGTGAAGGGCGAAATTACCCATGATCCCGTTGTCGTACAAAACGACAGTGGCGGCCAAGACATCAAGCAATCCGAACAGGAAAGTCAGCAGGTGGCCGTTGGCGGAAAGCACGGTGTTGATGACTCCCATCACAGAGCCAAAGGCGGCTAGGAGCAGCATGAAAGTCTTCACCTCCGGCTGCTGTAGCTTGAATATGGTCGTGATAGTCACGGCGACAATCATTCCCGTGACAAGGAATATATTGAACGCCAGGTTGAATCTTTTTTCTGCAGTAGGGGTCATATCGAACTGATTAATACATCGCCTTGACCCAAGGAGCCTTTGCCGCCATGTATTCCTTTACCTCAACCGGGATGTCGGTGCATAGGAAATCGGCTCCAAGATAGATTCCCAGCATAGCGTCAGCGACGCTTTGCCCTGGCCAGAGGCACACTATCAGACCGCGCTCGTGAGCTTTCTTCACGGAAGCCCTTGACGTTCCATCCATCGTGGCATTAAGCCTCTTGATTCCCATCGCGTTACAAAGAGCGATTGTCTCATCGTTACAGGGTTTCCCGGTGATAAGAGCCATCTCTACCCCGGGATATTTCTGCTGGAGATACCTCAGGCCGCGGTAGTCCCCGGAAGTGAACAAATATGTCGCTCCCGCCGGCTTGTTCCGCATGACCCTCTCATAGAGTTTGTCGCAGAACTCCCTGAGCCTTTCTTCCGGATAGAGATCAGCCGGGTTAGTCTTGAGTTCGAATTCGACGTAAGTGACATCTCCTTTGGAGTCCAACCAATCCATGAGCTCATCCAAAAACATGACCTTGTTACCTCTCTTGGTCCTAGCCTTGCGAATCTCCGCCTCGGTCATCAATTCGACGGCACCATCCATGTCCGTTGTCCGGGTGAGATTGGAGTCATGAAGTATCACCATCTTGCCATCACTGGTCATCCGGATGTCCGTCTCATAGCCACGGTAGCCGGCCTTGTAACTAGCCTCGAAAGCGGAGAGAGTGTTCTCGTCAAATTCATGACGCCCGCCCCTATGGGAGAAAAAACGAGGTTGCAGATCCTGAGCGGACAGCGCGGTCACATTCAAGACGAAAAGGATAATCACTAACTTTCTCATGTTGGTTTACTTTGGTTCAAAAAAAGGCATTGCCACCTTCGCGAATTTAAAACAATGGCAGAAACATTCCTATTTTTTGAGAATATGAAATCAACCGAATCCCTATTTCAGGGATCGCTGTCACCAATTGCGAAGATAGCAAATCATCTCTTTAATAATATTACTATATTTGTCTGAGAGAACCGACATTAAATTAATAACAACCGATATGAGAAAAACATTAACAGCAATCATCGCTCTTACAGTGGCTTTCTCTGCCGCGGCGCAAGAGAAGACCTACCCGGAGCCGGAGAAGATGAGCCCGGGTATGACGGAATTCTGGACTCCTCAACCCAAGGTCGTGACTCCTGGGGACATCCTCACTAATTCAGCGCCTTCTGACGCTATCGTGCTGTTTGACGGCAGAAACCTTGACGCATGGGTGTCCGCCAATGGTGGCGCGGCCAAATGGAAGGTCCATGATGGTGTGTTCACTGTCGACAAGAAGACCGGGGATATCTTGACTAAGGAGAGTTTCGGAAGTTTCCAGCTCCATCTCGAGTGGTGCGTTCCCGAGAATATCACAGGATCCAGCCAAGCCAGAGGCAACAGCGGTGTCTATCTCCAAGACAAGTATGAGATTCAGATTCTGGACTGCTACCATAACGAGACTTATGCCAATGGTCAGACAGGAAGTGTTTACAAACAGGTGATTCCTCTTGCCAACGCTATGCGCAAACCCGGGGAGTGGAATGTTTATGACATCATCTATAGCGCCCCCGTATTCAATGAGGATGGCACCTATAAAGTGGCACCTCAAGTGACTGTCATCCAGAATGGTATCGTGCTGCTGAACAATTTCACCATCAGAGGTACCACAGAGTACATAGGCCACCCGAGGGTTGTCCCCCATGGCGACGGTCCGATCCGCCTTCAGTCCCATGGCGACAAGAGCGAACCAATAAGCTTCAGAAATATCTGGCTTAGAAAGATGTAGCCTGATGTCTTTGATGAGCGCTATTGGCGTTCAATTCTGGGATGGGCCTTCATCATTGATGAGGCCCATTCTTTGAATTCGCTCCATTTGTAATATGGCCCTGATACAGGATGGAGTTGTGGTAGTGTGGCCTCGCCACCATTTCTCAGGAGCTTGAAAAGAATATCCGGATTCTTTTTAGAGCGATAGAACACAAACTGTATGTTGGCCCCCTTCGGGGTGTCATAGTTTTGGAACCAATATTTGACATCTTCTGTTTTCTCGGGCTCGAAACCGCAGCCGTTGATATTCAGAAGGGGGCAGATGGCGTTAACGACAGTGTCGTGGCCAAAACGGAAATGTCCTTTATATACTCCAGTGGCGATAGCTTCATCTGCCAATGTTATGATATCTCTCAAAAGGGGAATCATGCGATAACGGTTCCTGGAATGGCCAACATAGACAGAATAGTTCTCTATTTCCCACATCGTGAGGAGTTGATCTTTACTGAATATGTCCTCAAGCCAGTTCCCGTCCGAATAGTTGTGGTACCCTGCCCAAAGGTTGAAGAGCTCATGGACAAATTCCCTCCGGCCTCCTATTTCCTCGAGGAACCCCCTGTCTGTGAACAGTTTCCCTAGTATGGAATCATAGTCTGTAAGACGGTCTTGCATGTCGGTCACACTCTCCGGGACGATGATGCTTCCCTCGTAGTATTCCGCGATTTCTTTTTGGGCCCCTCCGGGATTCGTCACGTTCAGGTTGGTGTGGAGAGAATTCATTTCGATGTTCAGTTTAGGAGCGCATTTCTGGAGGCTGACGGTGAAAGCGTTCATGCTGACTATGGCCCTTTGGGAGGTCGAGGCCATAGCCATAACATCTCCACCATCTTTGAACACCTCAGGGAAATCCTGGCACATTTTTCTTGCTATTTCCATGTGCTGCTCCATTCCGAGTTCTGAGAGGTCCCCTGTGTTGAGGAGAGGTTTCAGGTAGAATGCGTTGAAGTCATCATACAACCTTTGCCCCCTTGGAGTGAGAGATCCTGACTCAGAGGCGGCGTCAAGCACTTTCTTTAAAAGGGTATAAGTGTTTGAGTTCCATGCGTAACGGGAACCGTGGCGACCATAATGGGAAATATAGAAAGGGGAGTAGCCTTTAGGGGCTGGAGTCAGATCGGCCGCATCATAACGGTACGGACCCTCACACCCAGCCATCTTGTCCCGGCTGGATGCCACGACATCCAACACATCGTAGGTCTGGGCTCTTAGAGTGAAGGAAATGCTAAGAAGTGTAACGACGCCTAAGGCGGCGGTTATAAATCTAAATGAGTGTCTCATAACCCAAAGATAACAATAATCCCACGCATTGCTTATATTTGCATAGCCACTTTTAAATATGAATCATCTTTTCTGGTATGAAAAAATATGTATTCACTCTGATCTGGGCCTTGATGGCAGTCTCAGCTTTCGCTCAGGAACAACAAGTACGGTTCTTCTCCCACAGAGGAGGAAGGATGGAATTTGACGAGAACACCATTCCTGCCTTTGAATCCAGCTATAAAGCCGGTTACAGGGGCTATGAGACCGATATCAGGATGACTGCCGACGGGAAACTGGTCATCCTGCATGACTCGAACCTGAAACGCACGACCGACACTGAAGGTGTTGTGGAAGAGATGACTGAAGCCCAGATCCGCAAGGCCAGGACCAAGAAGGGGAATAAGGTCATGTTCCTAGACGAGCTCATGGATTGGCTGGACTCCAAAGGGGATGTGACTTATGTGGAATTTGAGCTGAAGACATCTCCTGTCGGCCTTTATCCCGAGGAAAGGCTCCGGGAATATTGCGACAAACTATATGAGAGAGTCATGCGTAACAAACCAGCGGGGGCGACTTATCTCTTCACTTCCGGGGACTACCGCGGACTGCGCTATCTACAGCAGAAACATCCGGGAGTCCAAATGCTTCTAATCACAGGGAAACCCTGCAATGAAGAGACTATCGCTCTGTGCAAAGCGATGGGGATCGATCGTCTCGGGGCCACAATGGACGGCACATCCAGAGCGGCGGTCAAAAAGGCACACGAACAGGGTTTGATAGTCAGCCTCTGGCCGGGACAAAGCGTCGCTGACGCTATGCTCGGGATTTATCTCGGAGCCGATTTCCTATGCACCGACATCCCGGTTGAGGTAAAGGAATACATGGCGGCAAAGACTCCTTGGGTCAAGGCGGTGTATTAACGAATCATATTCAAAGGACAAAAAAAAGTCTTCCGGGTTTCCGGAAGACTTTTTTAGTTCTGTAACAGACTGTTACTTGTAGATCTGAGCGAACTCGACATCATTCTTAGCCCTGGCGGCGAGGGTCTTGTCAGCCTTCTCAACCTCAGCGAGGAGAGCCTTGGCCTCGTCAGCCTTACCCTGGCGGGCGGCGATGATGGCCTTCAGGTAGGTGACCTTAGGATCCTGGCAGTGAGCGGCAGCCTTGGCCTTGTCAAGCTGGTTGGTGAGGATGTAAGCGAGGACGGTGTTGTGGCAGCAGCCCTTGGCGTCCTTAAGATCCTCGACAGCCTTGTCGTAGTTGCCGGAGAGGATGTCGATGACACCCTGGTTGGCCTTAGCGACATCGTTGCCAGCCTTCTTGAAGCAGCTGGAGGCCTTGGCGAGATCACCATTGCGGAGAGCGAGGACACCCATAGCGTTGTCAAGCTCAGCGTCCTTGGTCTCGACGGCGGCGAAAGCCTTCTCAGCGTTCTTGAGGTCACCGGCGTTCAGATAAGCGGTACCGAGGTTGAACCTGGCGGCGTCGCTGTCGAACTTGCTGATAGCCTTGTTGTAGAGTTTCACCTTGCTGTCAAGATCCTTCACGAGAGTGGCGGCCTTCAGGAGAGCAGGCTCGTCGAGAACCTCACTGTTGTTGTTGATCATCTCAAGAAGCTCGTCAGGAGTGTAGTTCTTGAACTCAACGTTGGCGATGAAGCGAGCGCGGCGGAGCTCAGGGAGAATGTCATTCTTAAGCTCAGAGTAGATAGAAGACATGTTCTTGATCTCGCTCTCACGAACGGCAGGATCGCTGTACATGGAGAGAACGCGGAGGATGAGATCCTTGTCGCGGATGTCAGAGTTCTGGACAAGCTCCTGGAAGCCTTCCCAGTCCTGACCGATGCTCCTGACCTCAGGGTCGGTGACAGTCTTGCCCTTGACGACCTTATCCCAAGCCTTGTCAGCGGTCTTGGAACGGTTGTCGGAGAGCTTGCGGTTGAGCTTCTCACCACCATCCGGAGAGGCGTAAGCGACGACCTCAGTTCCGACGAGGGTCTTGCGCTCGTTAGCGGCGATCTCGTCGAGAGCGTTCTGGAAGTTCTTGATGGACTCGCCCTTGAGCTGCTTGCTCTGGACATCGGCGGAGTTGATCCTATAGAGGATCTGGCCCTCAGCGGTCTGCTTGAGGATAGCCTCGTAACCGTCAGCCTTGAGAGGGACAAGACCACCGGCCTTCACGAGCTGATAGGTGGTGTTGACACCGTCAGCAACCTTCTTGGTAGGAAGAGCGATGGACTTTTTCTTGTACTTCGCGACACCGCGGAGCTCGAGATGAGACTTCTCCATTCCCTCGACAAACGGGAAATGAAGCTTCTCGGTCACTGTTGAACCATCCTTGGGAACAACTTTGTAGTTGTCCTTGACTTTCTCGCCCTGATACATGAGGGGAGCCATTTTGGACTCGCCACCCTCATACACGATGACGGGAGTGACCTCGAGGATGGCCTTCGGATGGAAGTAGTTGGCCGGATAGGTCACAGAGACGGTGGGATCAACGTTGCCAGCGACAGCCTCAAGAACGGCGGGGTTGCAGGTAACAATAACATTGTCAGCAAGTTCAGCCATCTTCTTGGCCGAAGAGCAAGCGACGGCGGACAGCACGATAGCAGCCGCTGCAAGAATCTTAATTGCTTTCTTCATTGCTAAAAATTAATTTATAATTGGACAATTGCTCAATTTGCCTTTTACATCAGTAGGCAAATATAACTATTATTTTCGTAACTTTGCAATATGGACTCACAAGATTTACAAAGGCTGAAGAACAAGTACGACATCATCGGTAATGATGCCGCCCTGAATCGCGCGCTTGAGACAGCCATCACCATAGCTCCAACCGACCTCACCGTCCTAGTTACTGGAGAAAGCGGAGTCGGCAAGGAGAATATACCCAAGATAATTCACCAGAACAGCCGGAGGAAGACAGGTAAGTATTTCGCTGTCAACTGCGGGGCAATCCCGGAGGGAACTATTGACTCAGAGCTTTTCGGCCATGAGAAAGGCTCCTTCACAGGAGCCATCGAGACGAGGAAGGGATATTTCGAGGAGGCGGACGGAGGCACACTTTTCCTTGATGAGATAGGCGAGTTGCCTCTCCCCTCACAGGCGAAACTCCTCAGGGTCCTGCAAAGTGGGGAATTCATCAAGGTGGGTTCCTCCAAAGTCCAGAAGACCGATGTAAGGGTCATCGCAGCCACCAACAACGACCTTATCCACGCTGTCAGTAAAGGCAAATTCAGGGAAGACCTCTATTACAGGCTCAACGCGATACAAATAAGAATGCCCGCCCTGCGTGAACGCAAAGAGGATATCTATCTCTTCTTCAGGAAGTTCTCCTCTGACTTCTCTGAGAAATACGGAATGGGCAAAGTGTCCCTCACTAACGAGGCGATAGACTTGCTGATCAACTATCGATGGCCCGGCAATATTCGCCAACTGAAGAATGTCGCCGAGACAGTGACGGCTCTCGAGTCCGAGAAACTCACCCCCACATCAGGGAGATGTGTGGTGGACGCCGCCACATTGGCCGGTTATATGCCCAAAGAAGACGTGAACCTGCTGCCTGCCATCCAGGATGGTGGCCGAGGTGAGACGATGTCCGACTCCGACAGGCAGATGTTCATCAAGGCAATCCTGGACCTCAAACGGGAAGTGGATGACCTTAAGGCTCGTGTGAACGGAGCCGCCCACGAGGATCCTGTAGTCCTTAATCCCCACGTGATGGCGGAGGAGGCAGAGTGGCAAGGGCAAGGCGCCCCTGTATCAAGCGAGGAGATAGGCAAGGTGGTGGACATCAATGTCCAAGACAATCAATCCGATGATCTTTCCATAAAGAAGTCCAATCTCGAGAACATTGTCAAAGCACTCGAGAAGCATCATGGCAACAGGAAACTGGCAGCCCGTGAGGTTGGCCTGTCCGAAAGGACTCTCTACAGAAAGATCAAAGAATATCATTTGGAATAAAGAATATGAGAAGAATCGCCATATCAGCCTTGATCGCGGTCTCCTTCCTTCTGGGAGGCTGCTCGATAGTCAAGTACTCCTTCTCCGGCACCTCCATCCAGCCGGATGTCAAGACGGTGACTATCAACTATTTCGAATACAAGGCACTTAAAGTCAACCCTACCTTGAGCAACGACCTGACCGAGGCGATGAAGGAAAAGTTCCGCAAGCTGACGAAGCTCGAGCAGGTGGACATGGACGGAGACCTAGAGCTCTCAGGGACTGTGACAGGCTATGAGGTGAGGGCTGCCGCCGTCACCGCCGACGAAGTCGCGGCCATGAACCGTCTCACTGTTAACGTCAGCCTCAAATTCACCAACCGGAAGTATCCGGAGGAAGATTTTGAGAAAAGTTTCTCGGCATATTCAGACTATGACTCCACTAACTCGCTGGATGCGGTGGAAGCGTCCCTCTGTGAGGAGATAGTGGAAAAGTTGGCTGAGGACATGTTCAACGCCAGCGTGGCTCAATGGTAAGGTCATGGAAGCTGTCGGAAACCTCAAGTCTTTGACTACGGACGAATTGACCAGCGTAATCAAGAACTGGCCATGGTTCGGCGCCGCCAGAAGGGAGCTCTGCGAGAGGATGTCCAAGATGGGAGGAAGCGAATGGGGCAAGGAGCAATATGCCGACGCCGCCATGTACATCGCCTCCCGCACCATCGTCTCCGACATTGTCCGCTCCAGTCGCAAAGAGGATTATTCCGACAAGGATGTCCAGACCCTCCTGAAGCGTTTCATCGCGCCGGATTCTTCCACCGGCGTGCAGTCCGGGGACGGCGAAGTCCATCCTCGCTCCGCCGCGGCCGTGCCGAAACCGTATCGCAGGACCGTCAAGGTCGCTGGAGCTGACTTTTTCTCCCAGGATGAGTACAAGGATGTCACCCTTGAGGAAGACAACTACTTCGCAAGATTCAAGGTCACTAAAAGCGACGAGAGTGACGGAAGGAAATGGGAGGATCCAGAGCTCGGATTCTGCACCGAAACTCTCGCCTGGATTTACGCCGACCAAGGCTACTATGCTGAGGCAAAGAAGATTTATTCCCGCCTAATGTTGCGATATCCGGAAAAAATCGCTTACTTTGCAACCCTTATCGAAAAATTGGACGAAGAAATTAAAAAATAACTAATATGAATACCTTATTCACAATCCTCACAATCCTGATTGTCATCGCCGCGGTTCTGCTTATCGCCGTCGTCCTCCTTCAGAGTGGAAAGGGCGAGGGTATGGCCAGCAACTTCACGTCAGCCAATCAGACACTTGGAGTCAGGCAGACCGCCGACATCCTTGAGAAGGTTTCCTGGGGTCTCGTGACCTTCATCCTCGTGGTCTCAATCGTCACTTCCTTCACTGTCCGCAACCATGTCTCTGGTGTGGATGTGAACGACATCATTGAGAACGTCGAGGAGCAGCCCGCTTTCCCTTCAGCTCCCGTCCAGCAGGACGCCCCCGCCGCTGAGGCACCCGCTGCTGAGGTTCCCGTGAACTAACTGACAATCTGTCAGTCCAATTCTGTTGGAACATATTTTGACCTCTAAATGTCTGGCCATTTGGCCGGACATTTTGATTATTTGGGAAGGTGGTCCCCTTCCGGAACCACTGCCACCCTCGGCAAGTTAAGAGGGGGGACCGGAGCGAAGCGAGCGGTGGGGCCGCGAAGCGGCGGTTACGAAGGGGACCACCTTCCCAGATAGAAACAAGGAGGTACAAAGATGGACAACAGAAACAATAACAACAATTTGCAGTTCCTTCCGAAGTTCGCCATCAACCTTAATGAGCAAGCTTCCCAAGGCAAACTCGACCCTGTCATCGGCAGGGATGACGAGATAAGAAGGGTTCTCCAGATCCTTAGCAGGAGAACCAAGAACAACCCGATCCTGGTCGGTGAGCCAGGAGTCGGAAAAACCGCCATTTCCGAAGGCATCGCCCAAAAGATTATCGACGGCGACGTCCCGGAGAACCTTAAAAGCAAGAAGGTCTACTCCCTCGACATGGGAGCCCTGATTGCGGGAGCCAAATACCAAGGAGAGTTCGAGGAAAGGCTTAAAGGTGTTGTCAAAGAAGTGGTTGACAGCGCCGGAGAGATTATCCTGTTCATAGACGAGATCCACACCCTAGTGGGCGCCGGAAGGTCATCCGGAGCCATGGACGCCTCTAATATTCTTAAACCTGCCCTCGCGAGGGGCGAGCTCAGGACCATAGGATCCACCACTCTGGACGAGTACCAGAAATATTTCGAGACCGACAAGGCCTTGGAAAGGCGTTTCCAGATGGTCATGGTCGACGAACCCTCAACGGCCGAGTCGATAGCGATATTAAGGGGACTTAAGGAGAAATACGAGAACCACCACAGGGTCAAGATTGAGGACGACGCCTTGATAGCCGCTGTCAATCTTTCTCATAGGTATATAACCAACCGCTTCCTTCCAGACAAGGCTATCGACCTCGTTGACGAGGCCGCATCCAAGCTGAGGCTTGAGATGAACTCCGTCCCGGAGCCTCTGGCTGAGCTCAACAGCGACATCCGTCAGCTTGAGATTGAGAAAGAGGCTGTCAAGAGGGAGGGAACCTCCTTGAAATCAGAGAGAATAGAGAAGGACCTCACCGACAAACTCGCCGAGAGGGACGCCCTCATGAAACGCTGGAATGACGAGAAAGACATCCTCTCCGGCCTTCAGGAAGCCCGTCAGAAGATGGAGGACTATAAGATCGAGGCCGCATCTGCCGAAAGGGCCGGTGATTATGGCAAGGTGGCTGAGCTACGCTACGGAAAGATGGCGGAGATACAGAAAACCATCGACGAGCTTTCCGCCAAGCAAAGCGCCATCGAGGATCCTATAGTGACAGAGGCTGTAACTCCCCAGGATATTGCCGAGGTCGTGGCCAAATGGACCGGAATACCTGTTCAGAAGATGCTTGAGAGCGAGAAGGAGAAACTCCTCCGCATCGAGACCGAGCTCCATAAGAGGGTGGTCGGGCAGGATCAGGCGATCCAGGCCGTAGCGGATGCTGTAAGGCGCTCAAGGGCAGGTCTTTCCAACGAGAAAAGGCCTATCGGTTCCTTCCTTTTCATGGGTACCACAGGCGTCGGAAAAACCGAGTTGGCGAAGGCGTTGGCAGAGTTCCTCTTCAACGACGAGAATATGATCACCCGTATTGACATGAGCGAATATCAGGAAAGGCACACCGTGAGCCGTCTCGTGGGTGCGCCTCCGGGATATGTTGGTTACGACGAGGGTGGTCAGCTTACCGAGGCCGTCCGCAGGAAGCCATATTCGGTGATTCTGCTGGACGAAATCGAGAAGGCCCATCCGGATGTGTTCAACGTGCTTCTGCAGGTGCTTGACGACGGTCGTCTGACCGACAACAAGGGACGCACGGTCGATTTCAAGAATACCATCTTGATAATGACCTCAAATGCCGGATCAGACATAATCGCCTCTTACATGGAGAAATTGCCTCAGATCGGGCTTCCTGGCTCCGACCCCACCGGGGAAATGAAGTCTATAGCCAAGAGGCGTGAGATGCTTGAGGAGTGCAAGGATAAGGTGATGGACGTGCTTAAGATGACGGTACGCCCCGAGTTCCTCAACAGGATTGATGAGATCATCATGTTCGACCCTCTGACTCGTAATGACATCAGGGATATTCTCCACATCCAGATGCGACAGCTCCAGGATAAATTGGCTGAGGAGGGTGTGACGATTGATTTCACCAAAGCATTTGAGGACTGGATGGTCGAGGGAGGTTATGACCCGGCTTATGGTGCCAGGCCCATCAAGAGGTTGATGCAAAGGGAGCTTGTCAATCAGCTCGCCAAGGAAATCCTGGCCGGAAGGGTCCATAAGGATTCAGCCATCGAGGTCGATTCCGTCGGCGGCAGCATCGTCGTCCGCAACAAATCCTGACACGGCATATCAGCACTCCACGTCAGGACACCTGGCCACGGCCTCGTCCATTCTCGCTTCGCTGCGGCTGAGTACGGCCTAAGGCCAGTGTCCTGACGTGGAGTAAGCCTAAAGCCGGAGAGTGGAGGCGAGTTCGGGGGTGATGTAGTTGAAGGAGGATTGGCAACAAGAGGCCGAGAAACACTGGGCACTGGCCACAAGGGCGTCCCAGCGGTCTGCAGGAAGCCCTGAAAGAAGGTCCGCCTTGGTGATTCCATTCTTAATAAGGCCGTAGATGAACCCAGCGTTGAAACTGTCCCCCGCGCCAATGGTGCTGACAGTTTCGACCGGGGCTACGGGATACTCCAACGAAAGTCCGTTAATATCTCTCACCTTCAGTGGTTTAGACCCGAAGGTGCAGATAAAGTTGCCGCAGCGGGAGGATATTTTCTCATTGAAAACCTCGTCAGCGTCGTCAAGACCAAAAAGAGTAATGAAATCCTCGTGGCTTCCACGGACGACATCAGCGAACTCGAAGTTCTCCCAAAGGGCGTTTCCGATATTCCCCAGGTCCTTAACATGAGATGGACGGAAATTGACATCGTAATACAGGATGGCGCCGGAAGCCTTGGCATACTCCAGGAAACGCCTCACCGCCTCCCTGCACGCAGGATTCAACGCGTAAAAGGAACCGAACAGGACCACATCATCCGGGAGTATCTCTGGATATTTGAAATCCTGACGCTCAGGGACCTGCTCCCTATAGAACGTATATGAAGCGTCATTGTTCCCATCCAGGAAAGCCAAAGACAGGGGCGTCTTTGCCGGAAGTATATTCACGAAGCCCGGGTCAACCCCGTTGTCTGTCATGAACTCTCTGATTATGGAGCCCACCTTGTCGTCACCCACCTCGGACAGGAAGTCCGCCGGGATTCCGCATCTACCAATGGAAATCATTGAGTTAAAGGTAGATCCTCCAGGCACAGCCGCAGTAGGCTGGCCTCCCTTGAAGACGATGTCATAGACAGTCTCCCCTATTCCGATCACTTTGCGCATGGGTCCATTAATAGAACTCGAACTCTTTGACGATTCGTTTAAGGCCGAGAGCCCTGTCAAGGTACCATAATACAAGATGCATGTCGGTGCTCACGCTCGCGCTACGGCCTTCTTGATAAGTCAAGATACCAGTCTTAGTCTCAGGGGTTCCACCTGAGACCACTCCAATAAGATGGCCCTCGGCATCGAGGATCGGGGATCCTTGGCAGCCGTCCACAAAATCATTGCTGGAGATGAAATCCATCATCATCCTGTGTCTTTTTCCTCCGACCTTAAAACCCCAACGACTCCAGAAGTCTTTCTCTATCAGTTGCTTCAGACGAGGTGTTACACTCTTGTACGGATCAGCCTGATCCAAAGTACGGAGAAAATCGGAAGGTATGGTGTACCAACCGGTCTGGGGATCCTCAGCCCCCTGGAGAGGGCCGATAGTCCCATAAGTGAGCCTCATTGTGGAATTGGCGTCCGGATAGATGGGGGTCCCTTTCCGGAGACCCTCAAGGTAGAGCGTCCTCATATACTCTCCAGACAATGAACGGGCCTTGTCCAGGCCTTCTTTATGCCCACTTCTGCCATCATAAAGGCTTATGGGAGTGTCACTAAGGAACCTGTAAAGCAAATCGTCCTTGATCTCGGACATATCTTCCATCCCCATAATCTTCGAAGGAGAGCTAAGAAGACTTCCCTTCCAGAGATAATCCGCGGCGGCATCGAAATCGTAGCCGAAGCGGTCCTGAATCCACCTTTGGTACGGACCGAAATAGAGGTCGTCCATATTGGTGTAATACTCTGAGAGCGCATATCCCAAGAGTTCTTTCTCAACCCCGGGATCAGTCTCGGAACTGCCTGCCAACAGAATCTCTTTCATCCTGTCAAGGCTTCCGGCGGAAGCGGCGCGACGAAGATAAGATGCGGCGAAAGTGCCGTTCTGAATGGTCTCTGTCCTGAGCAGCTTGTCGTATTCCACACGGGTGGTACTCTCAAAAGCATCCCTCAGACCTGACATTAATCCATCCGGCATCCATCCCTCGCCGTTTTCCTTGATACCGACTAGGCCGGAGGCCTTGTAATACGCCGCCAATCTTCTTCCCTCCTTGAGCGACTCCTCCAGCTCGGATGCCCTTTCTGAATATTTGCTCCGAACAGACGGATTCCCGTTCATCCCGAGTCTCATGATCTCGAGTCGGGCTCCACGGATGGAATTGGTCAGCGGAAGGGAGACTCCTTCCCTGAAACGGGCATCTACCGAAGAGACATAGCGTTCCGTCAATCTCGGGTATCCTATCGTCATCATGAAAGCGCCACTTGTATAACCGTCAAGGCACACATCCAGGCACTTGGCCCCCGAAACAGGGCGGCCGTGATCGTAAATACGGAACAAAGCGAAATCGCACCTCGGGGTGGGCCAGGACCATTTTCCGTCAACATCTCCCGCGCGGGACATCGACAAGGGCGGCATGACGACCAACCGCACATCGTCATAGACTTTGTAAGCGGAGATATAATACTTCTCCCCCGCCCACTCAGAAGACAAGCGGCAAGTCACCGTGGTCGACTCCTCGTATGCTTTCTCGATTTTAGAGACGACCTCCGCATATTCCATCCCCCGATTCAGCAATGTCTTGACATCCTCGGTCACGTCGAACACTCTCTTCAGGGAATAGACTTTCTCTCCCTCGAGAGGAATCTCACGATCGTCCGACACGGCGTGGAAACCTTCCTTGAGCAACTGCTGTCCCACTTCCCCGAGCCTATCCATATAATCGATGGCGGGATCGGCGGATGTCAGCACCAGTCCCCAGTTGGAGACAAAGCATCCCGTGTACTTGAACCCGAAGGTCAACACGGCATCAGCAAGTCCTGAGCCTGGGGAGTCCACATTGTAGATTTCCTTGGGGCGGAGTTTGATTCCCCGTTCCCTCATATCTTTCTCCAGGGTGTGATTGATGTCCTGGATAGGCCAAAAACCTTTATCTGCCGAAGCCGCCGAGCTGATGAGAATGGCGGCAGCGGTGAGAATATTCCTTAAACCTCTCATTATCTCACACGGATGACGTCGCCGTGATCTTTGATGACGGCCTCTTTCCACTTGTCTGTGTAGCCAGGATTCGTGATCCCCGCCGGAGTGCCGGCATTGTATTTCGAGTGCTTGAAGCTCCCATCCTCATTCTGGGCCTTGACGTTGCCGTCAATGAACTTCACGGTGATCATCTCCTCGAGAGCCACCCAATCCTCAAACTGCTTCTGGGCAGTCCCGACAGAGTATTCTGTCAGCATCTTCTTCACAGGGGCGAACCAATCCTTGGCCTCGGGATCTTTCTTTCCGATCTTGGCAAGTATGGCATTGTAGGCGGCAAGCGCCTTGGCGTCCATCTCGGGAACCTTCGTGCCCAACTGCTCATTCTCGAACTTGTCGATAGCCGCCCGGACCGTGGGAGCCATGATATTGTAGGCCTTGTAGCAATCGTTCGCCACACGGTTATTGATCCAGAAAGAAGCCGTGTTTGAATATTCAAGCATATTGCCGTTACCCACCCTGAAGCACTCTGGCACATCGTTGGTGTTGGAATAGATAGGAGTGACATAGGATGTCGCGGCATCGTCAGTTCCAAACCAGATGATTCCTCCGATCACGTCAGGAAGGTCATGCCTGGCCTGAGCCACAAACCAGAAACCGGTCTGCTGGGTGGCTATCGCCCTCTCGTTGGTATAGCTCCATCCATCCTTTGAGAAACCCATGGGTCTCCACCTGTAAGGAAGAGCGTTACCGCCGGCTCCGATGTCGGTGGTCATATCCAACGGGGTCCCCTCAAAATGGTCCCTCATCGCGTCAGCGACATCCTTGACAGTGATTTTCTTGGAAGGCTTGACGAAGAGGGGCATCCTCTTGGAAAGATCCTTTCCGGTGATATAGTCATAATACGCGGAGGCAGGCTCTGTGACCATCTTGCCGTCTTTCTCATAAGTGAACTCGCCTCCGGTCAGGATATTGAAAGCGCTCCAAGCGCGGGCGTCACAACCTCTGGCACCACCGAAATCGACCGGGCCGAAAGCGGCGGTGAAATCGAAATCCTTGTCCTCGCCGCTGAACCAACCTTTCTCCCTGGCGAACTCGATCATTCCAGGAGCGAAAACGCAATTCTCGGAATCATTCTGCGGGAAAGTCTGGATACGCGCCTGGTTGGCGTGCGAGCAGATGTAACCGTCCGGAATCCTGATGGCGACATAGTTAATACCCTTATTGTCAGGACCTTTTCCCACCAAATCCATGACCCAAGCCTCATCCTTGTCGGCGATGGAGAACGACTCACCGGAAGAAGCGTAGCCATATTCATTGGCCAAGTCGATAATTATCTGGATGGCCTCCCTGGCTGTCTTCGCCCTTTGGAGAGTGATGTAGATCAAAGAGCCATAATCCATGATTCCGGCAGGGTCGTGCAGCTCCCTACGGCCTCCCCAAGTGGTCTCGCCTATGATCAGCTGATACTCGTTCATGTTACCGACCGTCTTGTAGGTTCTGGCGACCTGAGGGATGCTCCCTAACGGGCGGTAAGAGTCCCAGTCCACCACATCCAGCATTGAACCGGCCTTCCAGACAGCCGCGGGATGGAAATACAGCTCCCCGTAGAGCACATGAGAGTCGGCGGCATAGGAAACGATGTTAGAATTGTCGGCGCTGGCACCCCTTGTCACGATGATGTTGGTACAAGCTTTGCTCCTTACTCCTCCGGCCAGAATGACAGAGGCGGCGAGAGCGGCGGCGAAGATTGCTTTCCTGGTCATTTTGTGATTATTCGATTATTGATTAATTTTGTCTGTTGATATTTACGAACTGTAAAGATATGAAAAAAATATTGTTCGCGGCTATCGCCCTTCTCTTTTCGATCGGAACCGCCCTCGCACAGGAGCAGATGAGCCCTGAGGAGAAGGAGAAAAAGTTGGATGAGTTCATCCAGAAGCAGGTTGAGAGACTTGAGTCCAGCCTCAAACTTGAGGACTGGCAAACTTTCTATGCGGACTCGATTCTCAACCACGACTACCGTGCCCTCCAGGAGGAGCTGAACTCTCTCCAAGAGGCCAAGGTTTCCAACGCCGACCTCTATACCCAGGCAAGCGACAAATGGGCGGAGAAGATATACGAGGCCATGCACGGTATCCTCAACGAGGAACAGTGGGCCAAATACCTCAAGCAAGGCGCCGCTAGAGAGAAGAAGGCCAGGGACAAAAGGAAAACGAAGTAAATTTCTTTAAGAGATATATGAAAGAAGCGATTGAACAGTTGCTCGCGCAGGTCGCCGGATTGAAGGCCGCCAACGCCAAGGAAGTTGAGGAAGCCAGGGTCAGGCTTCTCGGGAAGAAGGGTGAGATCACAAGGTTGTTTGAGGAATTCAGGACTTGCAGCCCTGATCTTAAAAGGGAGTTTGGAAGAAAATTGAACGAGCTCAAGCAAGCCGCCACCGCGAAGATTGAGGAACTCAAGGATTTGACAGCTTCCTCAGCGGCTTCTGAAGGCCCGAAAGAGGATCTAAGCATGCCCGGCACCCCATTCGCACTCGGCTCAAGACATCCAGTCTCGATTGTCCGTCAGGAGATTGTGGACATATTCCGCAAGTTCGGTTATGACGTGGCCGAAGGGCCGGAGATCGAGGATGATTACCATGTGTTTGAGGCCCTAAATTTCCCTCCGAACCACCCTGCGAGGGACATGCAGGACACTTTCTTCGTGTCCGCGGGCCATCTCAACCCGCTTCTTCTAAGGACCCACACCTCTTCTGTCCAGGTTCGCGCGATGGAGACGATGAAGCTCCCTATCAGGGTAATATGCCCCGGAAGGGTTTTCCGCAATGAGGCGATCTCAGCCCGCGCCCACTGTATATTCCATCAAGTCGAGGGTTTGTATATCGACGAGAACGTGACCTTCGCCGACCTCAAGCAGGCCATCCTGCTTTTTGCCCGCGAGATGTTCGGTCCCGACACGGCTATCCGTATGAGGCCTTCATATTTCCCGTTCACCGAACCCTCCAGTGAGGTCGATGTCAGTTGCAATATCTGCCATGGAAAGGGTTGCAACATATGCAAGGGTACCGGCTGGCTTGAGATCCTGGGTTGCGGAATGGTCGACCCGAACGTCCTCGAGGCTTCCGGGATAGACAGCAAGAAATACAGCGGATTCGCTTTCGGCATGGGCCTCGAGCGAATCGCGATGTTGAAATGGCAGGTCAACGACCTCCGTCATTATTTCGAGAACGACCTCCGTTTCCTGTCCCAATTCAAGACATCCATAGAGGTCTGATAGGCTCTTTGCCTAAAGATTCCAATTATCCGTGCGGAAAGGCGCGGCGGGAATGCCATAGTTGTTAAACATGGTACCGACTCCCCAATTCCTGAAACAGTAGCGTACGGCCACAGGTTCCGGCACGTCCGGGCTGCTTACAATGACCACGTTGTTCCAGTTCTTCACATGGGCTGACGCAGGATGGAAGACTTTGTCTTCTCCGGCGATCTCAAAGCCCTCCAGATTGACCCCAGCCGGAGAAAGGCCCCTACGATCCACCTTCATGGTGATCACAGCCTCACCATTCTCAAACACGGCGCTCTCCAAAGTGGGAGCGTCCGGATCTATTCCTGTGAAACCATAGTCCTTGACAAGAGCCTGATAGGCCAGACGGTTTCCGACATCCTGCTTCTTGCAAGGGTGAATGGTACCATATTCTCCTATATCCACTGTGGCGGCCATCCCGCTATGGGGAATGACATCCAAAGACTTGAGCTGGGCCTCGCAGAAATAGCCCGAGGTCCAATCGTCAGGATTGCCGTAGGGATAGGGAGCGATCTGGGTGAAATAGAAGGGGGCGTCAGGGTTCTGGAATATATCCCTCATCATGGCCACATATTCCTTCTGAAGACGGATATATTGCTCGCACCTGCCACGGTTGGCCTCCCCCTGGTACCAGATCATACCTTTAAAAGTGAAAGGAACCAAAGGTGCGACTTGACCATTGAAAAGTGTGCAAGGAGTCTGGAACTGATTGTTAATCAACTTGTCACCATCAAGGAACGCAAGGTCGAACTCCTTCCCGAACTTGCTTTCCATAGTCTCCCTGTTGATCCACGTCTCAATCGTGGAGCCACCCCAGCATGAGATAAGGATTCCGACCGGAATGTCCAGCATCTCCTGGAGCTTCTTCGCGAAGAAATATGCCGTGGCGCTGGTGTTCGAGACAGCCTCAGGCACATTCTCACTCCATGATCCCTCACATTCCTGAAGGGGCTTCAACGAGGCCTTCCTCGTGATAGTGCACATGCGGATCGGGGTTTTGGCCCTGGCTCCGAGAATGACATCCGCGGCACCTGCGGCAGGTTGTCCTGAATATCCACCCACAGGCATCTCCATGTTGGACTGGCCGGAACAGAACCATACCTCACCAATAAGGACATTCTGAAGCTCGCATCTTTCGGATTTGTCTCCGTCTGAGATGAATATCTTGTACGGTCCTCCTGCCTCAGGGGTTGTGATCCGGGTCATCCATTTGCCATTAGCGTCCGGTGTGGCGGTGAATTTGACTCCGGTCCAAGTGGTGGTGATCGTGACTTTGCCACCGGTGTCGGTCCAACCCCAAATCGCGGCCTCCGTGTTGCGCTGAAGCACCATATTATCGCTGAAGAACGAAGGGAGGGTCACTTTGGCCTCGAGCTGCAAGGTCCCGATCAAGGCCAGGACCAGCGGAAGAAAGAATTTTCTCATAATCATTATGGATTGGTTATTACTAGATACAAATATACGCAATGATTCTGATATTTTCCTGTTTCCGGCGTTATCGAGCCGATAAGAAAAAATTAAAAAAATCTTGCTCGTTAAGAAAATTGTCGTATCTTTGCAGTCCCGATTCACCAAAACGGGAGTACGAAACTACAAAATACTGCGGAAATAGCTCAGTTGGTAGAGCACGACCTTGCCAAGGTCGGGGTCGCGAGTTCGAGTCTCGTTTTCCGCTCAAAAGGCCTTCTGGAACGCTCCAGAGGGCCTTTTTTTGTGGTTTTTTACTTTATTTTGACGTTATATTGTCATTATTTGTGTCAATTTTGCGACCATTTTTTACGAAAGATGGCGGACAAGTCGGCACCATCAGAGTACATAATTCATTATAAACCAAGCTAGTATATAACACACCTGCCGTGTCGCGCTGAAAACAATTATCGCCCACTGAAGTGAGCGATAAATTGTCTGACCTTATTTCTTCTTTATCGGGTGCCGGATGACCGTCTTCCAGTTCTCCGGCGCGACCTTCCGAGCGTCGGAGAGATAGATCTCGTGATGAAGGCGGGTAACCGAAAGGTCGTTTTCATAACCATTTTCCTCCAGAAAACGGTCCATTAGCGCAACCGAAGCCGGTTCGTTGTCATAAGGGCCGATATGCATGATCTGGACGCAGAGACCTTCGTCTATCGTCAGGAACTCCGTGCTGGAACAATCGATCTTTTTCTTTTTGGACGCGGTTTCCACCGCCCAGTCAAAATCGGCCTGGGTAATGAAATCTGGCAGGCGGATGACAGAAATCCAGCAGAAGGTTGATTTGTCACTGTATTCGATACCGTCAATGCCTTCCTGCCACCAGAATCCTTCCAGCGGTGGCACAACATAATCATAAAAGCCTTCGATACGATGGTCCGTCTTGTAACTCATCTTCAGGGTATAGGCAACGGCATACAGAACGCCGATTGCTTGCTGATAAGCGCCGCCTTCATCGTTGGGATCGCCCTTGCCACGCACGGCGATGTAATTCGCCTTCGGGACAGTCACGATAACCGGTTTTGCAGGCGGGAGATAAAACTCCTTGTATTCTTTCTTAAAATCGAAGGGCATCTTTCTGAGTTTATTTTATACTTACAAAGATACGCCCTTGCAGCCATTTCCGCAAGGGCGTGTCTTTTCATTATGCCTTTTCCACCGGCACTTGGATGATGGTGAGCCATTTGGCCGGGTCCTCCTGGTTCCAGATGCCGTCAATGTAAACGGCACGGGGTGCATCGGCAATCTTGTAGCCCTCCTTCTCCAGATAGGCGAAGAGCTCGACATAGTTGTCATAGAGTTTCTCATA
>JAEEGI010000789.1_pt1 | contig 85230 bp, 73 predicted proteins | sample 8958751 | NCBI WGS metagenome assembly JAEEGI01 (sample SAMN16246545, study PRJNA631951) | gut metagenome | biome: gut microbiome; feature: rumen; material: KS-attached | host: Bos | place: Iran: Karaj | collected 2018-10 | reverse complement strand
TGGCTTCGACATGACCGTCGATCAGATCCTGGTCTACATTCCGCAGCTGACGTCGAAGATCTCGAAGCTCTCGGATATGAAGTCGAAGCTCCCCAAGATGCGCGTCGACGACCGCTACGGCAAGAGCTCGAACATCATCGACTACACCTACACGAACTACGACATCGCGGCGGCAGAGGCAGATTACGAGGCGGCTTCCGACGAGCTTGCCAGGGCCCAGCTCGCCCTCGACACCCTGAACACCACCGAGGTGTTCGACATCGACATCTGATTCTTTCTCCGTTCCGGCGGCGGACCCGATGCTTTTTTTCCGGAGGAAAAATGATCTGTGTCCAGCGTCAGCGTTTTCCGTTATTCTCTTTTGTTATTGATTATTGATGAGTGTTCAAAGTACAGTTCAAAGAGTTTTTTTAATTCGCTGACGGCCCGTCTCCGGATAAAAACTTCTCCCGGCCGAAGTTCGGTTTCAGGCCGGGGACCTGAAAACATCAGACAAGTGTTTTAAACCGAGGCAAAAATGATCACATACAAGTGCAAAAACTGCGGCGGGCAGATGGATTTCGGCGGATCCGGCGGATTTGTATGCCCCTTCTGCGGATCCAAGGCCTTCATGTCCGACGCGGATTTCAAGGGAAACGAAGCCTTCCGGAAGAAGCTTCTGCAGTATTATAAGGCGGAAGCCCTGAAAAAGGAGAACGACTACAGCGTCGACCGGTTCTGGTCATGCGAAGGCCGCGACAGTTATTCGCTGGAGAACGGCGATCCTCTGACGGTCGATTACATGATAAAAACCGAGTGCGACGGTTATGTCTGCTATCTTGCTCAGAGATCGGTCGTATACATATTTGAAAAATCGGCGGAGGCCGGGGCCTTCCTTGCCGGACTCGGGAAGCTCAGCTTTCCCGCGGCGGACGCGAAGCTTCACCGGTCGGTCCCCGAGCTCACCCTGAAGCTTGATCTGAAAGAGGGAAAACAAGCCCTCGTCTTCCGGAGACGTCCGAACTTCTATCCGGCGGAATATTTCGCTCCCTGGACGTCGTCCCAGCTCGCCTGGGTCATCTCAAGAATGGAAAACGTCTGCTGCCTGCTTAAATACTCGGAGCTCGAGCACGGCGGCATCGAACCCGGCTCGGTCTGGGTCAACCCGCTTTCTCACGAGGGCGCGCTCTTCGGAGACTGGCGCGGCGTCAGACCGCTGAGAGGCAGGGGCGATCTTATCTCACTCCGCAAAACGGCGATAGCGCTCGCGGAGAACACCCGGGAGCCCGCGGAGCTCTATCGGTTTCTGAATTCCGAGCCGGCGTCCGACGCCTTCCTCGATTTTGAAAAATGGGACACCGTCATCGAAAAAGGCTTCGGCGGCCATAAGTTTGAAAAAAAATATTAAGATATAAAGGAGTTTCATCATGGGATTCGGCAGTTATACGGCAAGCGACTGGGCAAAGCTCAAGAAGAGCAAAAATCTTTCGGCAGGTCAGGACGTAAAAGAGGTCTTCAAGAAGACGAGTTGCGACCCGAAGTACGACCCGAAATTCATCGGGACAAGAGAATGCTTCGATTCTGAGGATCATCCGCATTCGACGCCCATCGTCGTCGGGCTCGACGTGACCGGATCGATGGGATATCTCGCGGTAAAGATCGCGTCGGAGGCCCTGAACGACCTCATAATGAAGCTGTATTCGACCGGGACGGTCGAGGATCCCGCGCTCATGTGCGCGGCATACGGCGACTACGCGGACGCATCGCCTCTGCAGGTCACACAGTTCGAGTCGGACATCCGCATCGCCGAACAGCTTCTCGAGCTCTATTTTGAAAACGGCGGACACGGTCAGGTCGTTCCTACCTGCCTCTGGGAGTTTCTCTCGAGGCACACCAACATCGACGCGATCAACAAGAGAAAGGAAAAAGGCTTCCTCTTCACCATCGGCGACGACGCGAACATCAGAAAAAGCGACGTCGGCGAGACCGTTAAACGTGTCATCGGCGACGATATAGGGAAAGCCACGGTAAACAGTCTTCTCGATGAAGTCCAGAAGAAATTCCACGTTTTTCATATCATGATCGGCTCCGACGGCAATCCGGACATACTCAGCGGCCACAGGATCGTTATCGACAAATCGGATATCGATATCATTCCCGACATCATCATCGGAACTATAAGGATGCAGAAAGGCGAAGATTACGACACCGTCCTCGGCGACTGTGACAAGATCAAAGCCCCTCTGCTCGGAAACGCGCTCAGCCAGCTTTCCCTGACGGGGACCGGCGGAACGCTGAGATTATGAGAAGGGTAGCCGTTATAGGAAAAAACTTCGGAGACGAGGGAAAGGGGATGGCAGTCGATCACCTTTCCCTCTCTTCCCCGCGCCCTCTCGTGGTGCGTCACAACGGCGGCGCGCAGTCGGGGCATACCGTCGAGCGACGGAACCCGGAGAAAGTCAGATTCGTTTTCCATGAGCTTTCGTCGGGCTCGATCTCCCGGGCGGACACTCTCTGGGCGTCGGGCTACTATCCGGATCTTCTGAAACTCGGCGAGGAGATCGGCGCTTTTCACGATTCGTTCGGTTTCATTCCGAGGATTTACGCCATGGAAGACACCTCGGTGACCGTCCCGGACGACGTGCTGATCAATATGGCTCTTGAGACCTCTCGCGGCGACGAAAGGCACGGCAGCTGCGGCATGGGCATCAACGAGTGCGACCTCCGCACAGGATCGGGACGCGGCCTGAAGCTCGGCGACCTTCGCGGCATGAGCTCCCGCGAATTAAGAAATGAGCTGCTCCGCCTGCGCTCGGAATACACTTCAGCCCGCCTGAAGGAGCTTGAGGGCATCATAAACGGCAGGGCGGACGAATATCTGAGCCTGCTGTGCGACGAAAACGTCCTCATAAACGCGGCGGAGATGATGGCAGACAATCTCGGCTACGTCGAGGTCCTGAAGCAGCCGGATCTTGAGGATCTGCTCGGCGGGACCGGAACGCTCATCTTCGAATCGGGGCAGGGGCTTCTGCTCGACACCGACAATGAAGAATACGCTCCGCATCTGACGCCTTCGAATACCGGCCTTGTCTCGGTGAGGAGATTCCTCGACCGGATCGGCGGGACGCTTGACGAGGCCGTCTACGTTTCGCGTTCCTACGTCACGAGACACGGCGCGGGAAGGCTTGATAACGAATGCCCGCCCGGGCAGATCGGAAGAATAGAAAAAGACCGGACGAACGAGACGAACGAGTGGCAGGGGCGGCTGAGGTACGCCCGCCATGAGAGCGAGAAGGCATTTGCCGAAGAGGTGCGGAAGGACCTCCGTAGGAGCGGGCTCGGCGGCTGCAGGGTCTCGCTCTTCCTGACGCATCTGAACGAGACCCGAAACAGCATCGCGCTGAAGGACCGGTCCGAACCGCTCGAACGGTTCCTTTCACATCCCTCGGTCAGAGAGACGTTTGACGGATTTTATTTTTCGGATACGCCTTATACCGAAGACGTCAGGAGACAGGAAAAATAAGTGCTGAAACCGAAAGGGGGCTGATAAAAAACTCGCGTGACGAGTTTTTTATCAGCCCACGCTTTTTGAGTAATCATACACACGATCGTAAAATTGTGTGTATACCTTCATCCGCAAGTCACGGTCGGCGTCTTCGCCGACCCGGTCAGATTGTTCTGACACATTTGGTTTTCATGAAATCCGTTATTTCGCCCGTATCTCTGTCTTCATAAAAAGCAACCAGCAACCGTTTAAACTCGGGTACATCTTTTTCAGGGATTATTATCATCCCTGCACCCTGAGAAATCATGTAATGATTTGCAAAAATTACTGAAACCCTCTTATTGCCATCGTTGAAAATCTGCGCTTTCATGCAATACAGGCAAAGGGTGACCGACTTCTCATCAGGAGGCATTGAACCAGACAGAATCGCCTCTATGTTCTCTCTGACTATACTTTCTATCGGAAGCGGCGGAATATAGCTCGTGCCGCCGATTGTGACAGGTACTCCACGGATCCGTCCTCCGTCCTGATAAAAGCCTTCGTTGACCAGTTTCGCGATGTGGCACAGGATCGAAAAATCTGTGGGATAGCTTATTACATCCTTGTCCAGAATAAACTCCCAGGCATGCTTCAGATTCAATATCTTCTGCACATCGGAAGCGGACACACCGGAAACTTTTCCATTCTCGATAATATCTTCCGTCTGCGGGAACGTCGTGGCGACGCCTTCCAGCACTGCCTGATCATAAATGCTGGATTTCAAGTTCGATCTGGCAAAATCCAGATTAAGCATGACTCTCGCAGAAAGCTCGGCATCCGAGTAACCAAGCAGGGAAAGTTCCTTATCCAGCCTCCGAATAAGCTTTTTAAGTTCTCTGCCTTCACGGGCATTTCTTAAGAGCAGCTGGTACAGTTCATCGGAATACTCTCCCACGTAAGTGGATGTAAGTCTGCTCGCCAGACGTTTACGAATATATAGGTATTTCTTCCCGCTCAGTTCTTTTATTTCAGGACTGCCGTCATAAGGCAGCAGATTCAGTCTTGCCTGATAATCCGCCCTCTGATGAAGCATCTCTTGAATCTGAGTATAATCGCTGTTCATGAAATCCTCCCTATAGGGAACTTTTAATATAATCATTATATCAAAAAGTTCCCCAATAATCAAGTGGATTTTGATTTCTTACAAAAGGTATCGGCAATAGTGGGCCGGTCACTTCATCCGAGAATCCCATCGACTTTATATCGTCGTGTGTGAACTTCGTATCCTCGATCACGTCATGAAGCAAAACCTCGACGAGGTTAGTCTTAATAAATTCTGTACGGATAAAAACAATGCGTCACCACACAGAATCACTCACACTTCCGGATGACTTTTTTGTATCTATCCAGCGGAAGGCCGAGCTCGGATTCGTATCTTGTATACACCCTCCGGACCGTGACTTCGGTCTCGCCGTCGTATCCGTTGACGATCACACGGTCTTCCGGCTGAATGCCGGGGATCTCGCACAGATAATCGTATGTCCTTCCGTTAGGCTGAAAAGCTATGCTCGCAAGAGTCAGCTGTTTTCCGGACGGCTTCTCTTTCTTTGCTTTGTTTATTCTGATTTTCTCGTAAGATATCCAGCCCGCGAGATTCGTGTCGTAGTAGATATCAAGGCGGTTTTCTGTATTGTTCCACTCAAGCGAATCGTACCTGAAGCTGACTTCCCTGCTATCCCCGCGTGATGTTTTCAGATCGACGATCTCCATTTCAAAACTGTCCGAAAGCCCGCAGAAGTCGAGCATGGGATATGTGACCAGCATAGGCTCAGGCTTTTCCTCTCCGCGTTTCGGACATCTCCTGACAGTAAGATTCGCCGTACCGTCCTCTCTAATTTCGAAGTCAAGCTGCCCGCGGTACCCGTCATCGACCGTATGGAAAAGCATCCCGGGGAGTTCGAGATCGAGGTGATCAGAGAAGTATTCACCGTATCGATCGGCGATCTCTTCTCTCGCACTGTCCAGAGCGTTTGCGATGCTCACCACGACATTTGCGTAGCCGAAAAAATCATTTTCCTTCGCGCGGCGTTTCGCGGCGAAGTCGGCCTGGAGAAAATAGCAGTATGCTTCTGCGGGATCCTTCTCCACGCCTATGCCTTTGAGATACACGTTGCCCATACGAAGCGCGGCGTCGGCAAAAGCTCCTTCGCGTCCTTTGACAAACTGCCGCAGGCAGTCCTCATAGACTCTTTCATAGAGGAATCTCGCGGCGCTCTCGCTCTTTTTGCAGGCGTATCCGTGTAGGAACATGTCCGCGATCTTGTACATCCCCTCGTGCAGACCGTTCGCGGCGGATACAGCGAACATTTCGAAAGCCTTTTCGTATTCCGGGACGCCTCCGGTGCATCTTCCGTAATAGTAAATGTATCCGAGAGTGTTCGCAAACTGCGGGTCGCCCGTCTTGTCGTACAGGCGTATCATGCAGTCGCGGGAAACCTTCCAGTCACAGTCATAAAGCCTGTTGCCGCCATAGCAGGCATATCCTTTCAGACGCAGAGCCGACGGAGAATCCTTATCTGCAAGCTCTTCGGTAAATCTACGGCAGATCGCCAAAGCCTCGTCATCAGCTGTTCTGACAATGTCATCGTCATTGAACTGTTCTATGTAGTCTTCCTTTTCGTATTCGCTGAACTCCATCTCGACAACCGGCTTTCCGCGGTTAGCGAGGAATCTGTCTATATCCGAGATATACTCTCCGATCTCTTCGAATTCTCCCACACGCTCGTCGTCATCGTTTTCAGTCCAGATATCCTCAAGTCCGTACCAGACTCTGCTGAAAACAGCTCCGGAAGTCAGCGGAAGACGCGACCAGACCCCGGTGCCTACGCTCCCCGGCACAGTTTCCGGCTCTTCTTCATCCATGCAGGCTTCTCTCAGACCGAAGTTTTCATCGAGAGTCGTCAGCGGATAATACCAGTTGTCTCCGAACTCCCCGACCGTCGGGTTTGCCGAGATTATGTTCTTCAGCGCCTCACGGAGATCCTCAAGCGTGACTGCATAGTTTTCCGGAAAAATCAGTTTGCCGTTTTCGATCTCGGCTATTTCGATGATTTTGTCAAAAGTGATCTCGTACCGCGCTATCTGCCGCATCTGATCCGCGGGGACCAGCACATACTCTTCACTCATTTTCCTCGTCTTCCTCTCCGTCGTCCCCGGGAATGACCCCTTCGATCAGACTCTGGATCTTCTCTTTTGTTTCATCATCCGGTTCCTTTGCGAAAAGCAATTTCAGTTCCTTCATCAGGCTGTCGGATATTTCTCCTATCGGCTGTCCGAGACTTTTTGTCCAGGAGAGCAGCGCGTTCAGCGCGGCATTCCTCGTCATCACACCGGGAGCACGCAGCCCCGCGGTAACAAGATCCTCTCCGGTGCCGGGATGATCGCCTATATCAAAAAGTATCGATTCCAGTTCAATGAAATAATTCGCAGTGCTCTCCTGCCCGAACGGCGTTGTACCGGGCTCCGCAGACATCATGTTGAGCGGGAGTTTTTCTCTGAAGACGTCAAGCACCCTGTTGTAATATCTGGGGTCTGACGTGAGAAACCCGCACTGATGAAACTGGTTTTCATAGTCGCTGCAGAAGAACTCATAAAAATCATCCGCGACATCTATTCCGAGTGCCTCGGCAAGTTTCAATCCGCAGCCCGTCCTGGCTGCCTCCCGCACGGAGTCTTCGCACAATTCAGTGGAGAGAATATCCGCGCATCTTTCCGCTATGTCGGGGAACTCGTGCTCGCCGTTCGACGCCCAGCAATCAATATCGAACACTGTATCGTAATCGTCGATATCAAGCGACACTGTCTCCGCCGCGTAAAGATAATCCGTCAGATATTCTTCCGGATGGTCGATCCCGGAAATGCCCTGAACAGGACCTTCGTTTATCATCGCGCTGATGATCAACGATACAGCGTGAAAATCCTCGTCGCTCAGACTTCCATGAAGCAGCTCGCCGATCCCGGCCTTCTTCCACACGGTCAGCGCGGAATACTGAGGCATGACATCGTTGTTTATTCCTTCGAGAAGCAGCCATCTTCTGATCTCAGGGGTTTCAGGCTTCAGCCGTGCGACGGCGTGGATTCTGCCCCACCCGGTCACTTTTTTCGCAAGGCCAAAGATTTCCGCGTTTCCGTTTTTCCATTTCGACATGACCCAGAGAGCAGGAAGAGTAAACTCGTCACTGAGAGCGAGCCTGCGGACGGCGGTTTTTTCGTCATCATCAAGATCGGCCATCAGCTCCAGGATCACAAGCCCGTATTTAACGCATTCCCTGTGCTCGGAATAATATATCATTTGGAGCGCTGTTCTGAAAACTCTTCCCGCGTCCAGTCTGCGGTAGTTATCCATGATATAGTCCTGAAACTCATCAACGACACTTATGGCGGAACATGTCTTTGAAAGCTCGTAAAACTGCTTCTCGGCTTCCACAGGGTCGTCACGGTTTGCTGTATTCAGAGCCTTTATCATCAGTTTCTTCGCTGCGGCATTCATCTCAGTTTTTCCGGTATGAAAGACTGTTATCCCGTCAAGCGCGCCGTCGGCGAATCTGAGGTCCGTCCCGCCGTCTTCCCGCGGCAGAGAAAATGACCTGCTGAGTTTTCCGTCCTCTATGTTTTCGAGTATCAGCTCGTATATTGGTTTTGCCATCTGTTCAAGTGATGTCTGCTTAATTAATCCCCTCTTCGAGGATCAGGACGAAGAGCACCATCAGCTCTTTTCTGGAAAGATGACCGTCGATCCTGAACTGATAGGGGCCGCTGTAATCCGCGATGTAATTACCTATGCGCCGATAAAGCGCAGGTCCCGAATAAGAGTAGAGGAGCTCGCCGTCAAACCGGTAGAGATACTGGCCGGTGTACCTGGCGATGTAATTGTCCATTATACGGTACAAGGCCGGTCCGGTATAGGAATAAAGGATCTCCCCGTCAAATCTGTAGAGGCACTGCCCGGTGTATCTTCTGATATACCCGTTTTCAAAGACGATGAGCGGGGGGCCTGCATAGTCATAGATTGTAGTCATTTTTGTTATTCCTTTCTGTTTTTGTGATGAAATCTGAAAAAACGATTTTGATTTCCGGGACGGTCACTGCGACTGTGTTTCTGCTTGCGAACTGCGCCGGCGGCGAACCGGCCTGCGGATAATCATCTGCGTCAAGCTGAAAGCCGGGCTGTTATCCTTATTCCACCACGCTGCCCAGCGGAACGACCTGGCTGAAGAGAGCGGTCTTCCAGGTGCGGACGTTGTAATCCACGTGGAAATGGCCGAAATACCAGTGGGAATATCTCAGCCTCCGGTCGATCGAGCTCAGGACCAGGCTGTATGCTATGCACTTTTTCTTCCTCTCGGGGATCGCGAGCCCTGACATGGTGCTGTAATCGCATGAGTGCGTGATGACGTAATCGACGAACCAGCTCTCTTTTTCAAGATTGCTTTCAGCTTCTTTTATCTCCTCGTGGCTCGGATATTCCTCGGGCCACCAGTTGACTCCCGGCACGCGGTATTCCCGGTCGGTGCTTTCGGCTCCGCCGAGGACGAATATCTTTTTGCCTTCGATCAGGAACACCTGCCCGCGCATAAGATGGATGACGTTGGGCCTTATGACCTGAACTTTACCTCCGTTCCATTCGGATACGGGGTATTGTTTCAGCTGATCGAAATCCTCGTGGTTCCCATCGGCGAACAGAACGGTAAAGGGCAGCTTCTCATATTCTTCGAGTATCCCGTCCGTCTCATTCGCCCATACACCGCCGAAATCGCCGCAGATGATCACATAGTCTCTCCGGGTCAGCTCTTTGTGTTCGCCGGCAAAGCGGGTAAGCTTGTCAAAGTCTTCAAGCCCGTGTGTGTCTCCGGTCACAAAAATCATCTGCAAAACCTTTCAAAAAATCTCTTTTCAATTATAATTATAACCTGTTTTGATTTGCCTGTCAAGAAAAACAGAATTTGCGAATTTCCCCCGAATGAGAGCCTCCGTCTGTTTTGAACGGAAGAGCCCCACTCAACTCAAACAGTCAACACATTATTATTGTACGCAAATAAAAATGTTGACTTTTCCCGGCTGTTGGATTATAATAGCAGTCGATCACCAACCCGACAGGAGCGGACAGAGATGAAGAACGAATACACGATCCGGAATACGATAAAGATACTGGATGATCTCGCACGCGGGATCGATCCTTTTACCGGCGAGGCGCTTCCGGAGACCGACATAGTCAACGATATACGGGTATCCAGATATCTTTTCACCGCGCTGGGAGTTCTCCGCGAGCGGCAGGAGAGCGCGGACACAGTATCGAGAAAACAGATCTCCGATGATGAATCGCTTGATCTAAAGCCTTACGACGCCCCGGTGAACGCGTGTGAAGTTCGCAGGCCACGCATAACAAAGATCAAATTTGATCCGGAGCTTCTTGCCAAGCTCCCGGAAAAGGAGAAACTGCCTCGCGAGACCGACACGGAAGGCATACTGTTTTATCTTGAAAGCCGAGACGGTCTCTTCAGCGGCAAACTGGTCGTGACACCTGAGGGCAAGTACATACTGAAAGCGGGAACCAGAGTGTCGCTTGAAGTCAAAAGCAATTTCAGATCGTCGAATGCCGTAAGGAGTCGCCGGGAAATGGTCGGTATATCTGACAGCAACCTTATCCTTGAAAAGGACGTGCCCTTCAAAAGCTCCACGGCCGCCGGCGAATTTGTCTGCGGCAGCACCTGCTGCGGTCCTTTCAGGTGGAAAACCTCCGACGGGGTGCGCATGCAGGATCTGCCTGAGATGGAGCCAATACTCAAATCGAAGACAGAAACAAACATTCTGAAGGAGATCGACTGAACTATCTGGAACCGTTCTTCGGCAACGCCAATAAAACCTTCGGGATCCCAAGGTGAACCTGATTCACAAGGGATCCCGAAGGTGTTTTCAGTTTTTACCCGTTATTTGCGTCGTCTTCGAAGGTCTGGCCTTCATCGACATCGGCGTCACCAATATCATCAATACAATCGATTTCATAATCGGAGTCGTTGTCGCACCCGTCAGGATCCGGCGTCAGGCCGTACTCGACATACTCTTTCTTTATCGGTTTCAAAAATCTATTTTAAGAAAATTGTACTTTGTTGATCCCGGAATTCAGTCATTCCGCCGACCTTCTTTGATAATCGCGCTGCGCTTTGATGATCTTATTCAGTGCCTCGCGCCTTGCGGCATACTCAAGCGCGCCGCACGAGGAATGATAATCGGAATTTCTGATTATCGCCGAGCACTCATCGATGACGTTCGCGTCATCGGTCGGGTGCCCGAAATCATAGAAAAATCCGAGTGCGACACAGTAAAGCCTTCCGTCTTCCGATCCGCAACCTCCGACCGAAGAGAACCGGTATCTGCCGTCGGCGGTGCGGAACAGCGTTTCATCATCAGAAACGGGACCGACGCATACGACTTTCTCCGATGCCGGAACCGCGAACCGGAGCGGCTTTTCGGCGAACTCGACCGAATCAAACAGCGAGCCGGGAGAGATCTCCCGGCTGTGTTCACAAATGTCTGTTATCCTGTATTTTCTCAATATTGTCTCTGATATCATCTGCTTTTTTCTCCAAGACCCGGCTCTTGCGTCAGATGCCGGTAATGTTTCGACTCGTCGCTTCTGAAACTCAGGAATCTCAATCCCGGGTCGTTCTGAAAGCGTCCGTGATAATCTTTCCGCCTGCTTTGATCTGAAAGGAACCAGGCTTTCCGGATCGCTCAAGTTCGCAGCGGAAATGAATGTTGGCAGAGAGAAGCGCTTCGTTGCCGGGGATATTTATCCGCCGTTCGGATCGGATCTCGCGGACAGGCGTCCCCGGGATGTTGGTTCCGAAGTCGATCTCGCGTTTCTCGTGAATTATTTCGATGGCATCCCATTCTTCGGGAGTGCCTTCGTAATAAACGTTTTCGAGGCTCTCGCAGCCCTCGAAGGTTTTTTCTTTTATCGTCCGGATGTTCTTCGGGATTGTTATGTTCTTCAGATTTTTGCACCCCGAGAAGGCTCCGGCAGGGAGCCTTTCGACCGTCGACGGCAGAATGATGTCGGTGACTGTCTCGTTGCCCGAGAACGCATCACCGGAGATAGCGACTACCGGGACCGATCTGCCGTATCTGTTCGTAATCCTTTCGGGCACTCTGATGACCGGAAGGCCGCATTTTTCGGTCGATATCAAACATACCGGAAGGATCTCGGGGTGGAGCCAGACGACCGCGAGGGCGTATTCAAGATCGCCTGAAACATCGACGTTCTTTATCAAATCGAGGTATTCCTCGTAGTTTGCTGCCATATTTTGTCAGATAATGCCCTCTTCCAGGATTATGACGAACAGAGCCATGAGCTCTTCGTCGGTCAGATAACCCCGGATCTCGTATTGCGCAGGACCCGCAAACCTGTCGATTCTGTTGCCGCAGAGACTGTAAAGTGCCGGACCGGCAAATCTTGACAGGACCTGACCGTCAAACCGGTAAAGCGCGGGTCCTGCAAATTTGGATATAATACCATCTCTGAACTGATATTTTGCCGGCCCCGCAAAATCATACAGGATATTGTCTCTCAGCTGGTAGAGAGCTCTGCCGGCAAATTGGTAAATAATATTATCCCTGAATTCCAGCGCTGCAGGTCCTGCAAAATGATAGATTGTTGCCATGACTATTCCCCTTTTTCGGAATTTTTATTGAGTCCCCGGCCTGAAACCGAACTTCGGCCGGGAGAAGTTTTTATCCGGCGGCGGGCCGTCAGCGTGTTTAAATACTCTTTGAATTGCACGTTGAACATTAACAAATAAGCAACAACAAAAAGAATATCGGAAAACGTTGACGCTGAACGCATAAATCCACCTCCGGAAAGATGCATCAGGTCCGCCGCCGGAACGGAAAGATAATCAGATCTCGATGTCGAACACTTCGGTGGTGTTAAGGGTGTCGAGGGCAAGCTGGGCCCTGGCGAGCTCGTCGGAGGCCGCCTCGAAATCGGCCTCGGCCGCCGCGATGTCGTAGTTCGTGTAGGTGTAGTCGATGATGTTCGAGCTCTTGCCGTAGCGGTCGTCGACGCGCATCTTGGGGAGCTTCGACTTCATTTCGGAGAGCTTCGAGATCTTCGACGTCAGCTGCGGGATGTAGACCAGGATCTGATCGACGGTCATGTCGAAGCCAGGGACGGTGTGCGTCGAGTTGAAGAGGTTGAGCGCGTGCCTGACGGTGCGCACTTTCTTTTCGATCTCGGACAGCTTCCGCTGGGTCTCGGCGTAGTCGTACGCGGGACGGAGCGATTCGGGATCCTCGCCCGACGCGGCGAGGAAGGTGCTGGACAGCCGCTCTTTCTTTATAAGCGCGCTGTATTCCTCATTCAGTTTCTTGAGCAGCTTTGCTGCCTGTGCGGAAGTAACCTTCATGTCTTTTACCTCGATTCTTTATCTCATTATCATTTGTTTCCACTGAACAATCATATCACATTTATCCCGGCAAGTCAACACCCGGAAGATGATTCGCGCTCGATTTTGACCGGTTGCCCTCTTTTTGGGGGTTGTCAACCGGCAAATAAAGGTGTATAATATCATTGTATTACTGTAATGATGAATATGAAAGGGAATGCAAAAGATGAGAACGATACGTGTAACAGGCAAAGGACAGCTGAAGATCCGGCCGGATCTGACCAGGATAACTATCACCCTGACCGAGATCTACAAGGAATACGGGGAAGCGCTGAAGCATTCGTCAGCGGATACCGAGAAGCTCAAGGATCTGCTCTCGGAGTTCGGGTTCGCCGGGACAGATCTGAAAACTTTGAACTTCAATGTGGATACCGAATATGAAAGCTACAGAGAGGGGAACGAATACAAACAGAGACTTGCCGGATACAGATACCGGCACACGATGAAGATCGAGTTCGACTCGGACAACGACCGCCTCGGCAGGATCCTTTACGCGCTTGCCAACTGCGAACTTCGTCCCGAGTTCAATATAAGCTACACCGTGAAGGATCAGGAGGCGGCGAAGAACGAGCTCATCGGCAAAGCGGTCGCCGACGCAAAAGAAAAGGCGCACGTGCTCGCAAATGCTGCCGATCTTCAGCTGAAAGAGATCCAGACGGTCGACTATTCCTGGGGCGAGATCGGCATGGTGGCAAAACCTGTCGGCGGCATGCTCCGAGCCAACAAAATGATGGCCGACGGAAGCGCGGAGGACGCGGCCTACAGCATGGATATCGAGCCCGACGACATCACCGTCTCGGATACCGTGACGGTCGTCTGGGAGATAGGATAAAGATTAGGACTGAGACGAAGCGCTGCACGTTGCAGACATGAAAACGCTGTATATAATGATGGGCATACAGGGGAGCGGCAAAAGCACCTTCTGCAGCCGTTTCCTGCCCGATGTCACGAGGATCAATCTCGATACCCTGAAGACAAGGAACAGAGAGAGGATCGCGATCGCCGAATGTCAGGAAAAAGGGATCGACTACGTCGTCGACAACACGAATCCGACAAAGCTCGACCGCGCGCGGTATATTCCGTCGGCAAAAGAGCTTGGATACCGCGTCGTGGGCTACTTTATGCAGTCGCGGGTGCGCGACTGCATCGAGCGAAACGCCCGGCGCGAAGGGAAGGCAAGAGTGCCGGACATCGCGATCGCCGGAACGAAAAAACGCCTCGAGCCGCCCGACATGGACGAGGGCTTTGATGAGCTTTATTTTGTCGCCAATGACGGGAAGGAAATGAAGATATCCAAGTGGAGGGGAAATCCGAATGAAATCTTTTAAACTTAAAAGCATGTATTACGCTCCCGGATACAGCGACATGCGCGGAGGCGGGCACAGCGCCTCGCTGAAGCAGACGAAAGACGGGGAGTGGATCCTCGTCTGCAATGACCGCGAGTATTATAACGCGCCGACATATGTGATAACATACCGTGTATCGCCTGAGGCGATCGGTGAGTTTGAGGATTTTCTGAGAAAAAAGCGGATCCCCGCGCTGTCGGCACGTCCGAAAAGCAGGCTTTTCGCGACCGATTACCATCCCTGGAGCTACAGCATCGAGTACAGCCGGAGCCTTTTCGGTCGGGAGAAGACCGAGGACCGGTCGCTGGAAGAATACAGATTGTATTCAAGAAGAGACTACCGACTGCTCAAAGAGTTGAAAGATCATTTTCAGGCTCTAAAGAAAGATAAGATATCCGAAGAAACGATCGATGGCGACGAATACTGACATGGGGGTGACTGTTGAATGAAAAAGAAGGTTATTGCCATAGCGGCAGCGGTCGCGATACTCCTTGTCCTGTTTCTGCCGATCCCGAGAGGGACCTGTGAAGACGGGGGAACAAGAGTATACTCCGCGCTGACCTATAAGATCGTCGTCTGGAACAGACTTGTCTCCGCAGCGGGACAGGACGGGAGTTTAGCGGCAGTATCGACGTATCACAAAACATCGGTTTTCCTGTTCCCGGACAATTTCAAAAGCATCGACGAGCTCTGGAAGATCGAAAGGGCTGACAGCGGTAAAATCAACGGCGGGCCGGGGACGTCGGAAAGCACCGAAAGCGGCATCAGTATCGAAGAGACCGCGGACATCAATGAATCGGAAAGCGACAGGGAAATTAAAAACATGATCGGCGGAAATTCTTATGTCTGGGAGAAGGAGGGCTTCGGAGGCTATTTTGTCATCACCCTGCAGAAGGACGGCACATTTTCCTACTACGAAGGAATGCTGAGCAGTCATATAGGTTTGGGGAATTGGACGGTAAAAGACGGCATTCTGACCATGAGCGAAAAGCAGGGGAAAGAGCGTATATTCCGGTTTTCTGCGGATGACAACGCTCTGGTATTCATCGGAGAAGGATCTGACAGGTTTGTTTATGTTTCGGTCATGGACGGAGACAAATTCATCAAGGATAACAGCAAGACCGCGCCTGTGATAGTCTCGGGTCCGCCCGACTGATTTTTCTAAAAAAAGAATTCTCCCGGATTATTGACAGATCCTGCCAAAGAGAATATTATACATCAGATAATCGAAAAAGCATTCGCCGCTCCCCGCCCGGAAGCGGATGGGAAGAAGAGCTTTGAATTGAATACGACACGCCCCGGAACGGACCTTTGCGGTTCGTTCCGGGGCATAGCGTATCTTAATATCTTTTATACTCGTCCCGGCGTTATTCGGCCGGTCTTGCGCTACTGAGCTTTTTGTAGGCGGCGGGGGTCATACCCGTTTCGGCTTTGAAGACCTTGATGAAATAGTTCGTGTCGGGGATCCCGACAAGGTCGGCGATCTGCTGCGTGTCGAGATCCGACGATTCGATCAGGTGCGCTGCCTTTTCGATCCGCTTCTTTCTGATAAAGCCGGTGATGCCGGTCCCGCAGTTTTCGACCGACAGATGGTAGAGTGAGGTCTTCGAGATGTTCAGATGTCCGCAGAGCATGTCGACCGAAAGAGGTTCTGAGATGTGCGAGGAGATGTATTCCTCGGCGATTCGGAAAAGCTCGGTGCGCCTCTTCCCGACGATGTTTTTCTGCCTGAGATATCCGGTGAGCATATCCAGGACGTTGGCCGCGGCGGAGATCTTCGCGCGGCTTGTTTTGCTGTCGGACCTGACTGTCAGAGTCATCTTTTCGGTGTCGGCGCCGTATTGCGCAGCGGTCTTGATCCTTTCCTCGATCTCGGGAAGGTTTTCGGTCTCTATCGCCTGACCCAGCATAAGATACCCGATCAGAGTCCCGTCGGTGATGATCGGGACGATGGTCTCGGTGAGCCCCATATGACATTTGTAGCTGTAGATCCCGCCCGTCCGGTCAGCGAATTCGAAACCCCTGGCGTCGCTTTCAAGGCAGCGCTCGCAAAGTCCGGGACACTGTCTGACGATCTCGCAGAATCTGCGGTGCTTGTGCGGATAGCTGAAGAGCAGTTGTTTGTTTTCGTCCCAGAGGTCGATCTTGAGTCCCGAGAGTATGGTCAGATCGGAACAGATCTTTCTCAGTTCGTTTATATCATAATCCAGCATTGGCTCCCTCCTGAAATCAGGCCGTTCGGAACAGAAGCGGCGGCGTCGTCCGACGGCAGGTCCCCGGTTCGATTTTATTAACTATTATAAGCAATTCCTTCCGATGTTTCAATTATTATCATTCATAAAAAACGATTTTTACAGTTTATTAAATGTTTTTTACCTTGAAAAAACGGCAAAAAACAGTAAAATAGTGATTGATGTATCGGCGATCTGTCCATATTGCCCATACAAATCCGGAGTGTGCGGCAATTCCGCGTACCCGCCGGCGAAAGGCATTCCGGCAAACGACAAACGATGAAAGAAGGTGTCCGAATGTTCAGAAAGATCATTCCGGCGATCGTCAATCCCCCGGTGACATCAGAGTCGGAATTCAGGGTCAGTCTCAGCGGGATCTGGAACGCACGGATCGATCCCGACGATATCGGTCTTGCTCAGAAATGGTACGCAAACAGATACTCGGTTATGGAACGTGTAACGGTCCCGGGAACGGTCCAGACCTGCGGTCTCGGGAACGGAGAGACCGACGTTCAGAAGGAGTTTGCCATAAAGATAAGGCCGTTCAGGTCTGTCTACTGCGGCACCGCATGGTTCAGCCGGGTGTTCAGCGTACCCGAAAACTTCAGGGGAAAGAGGATATGGCTCCTTTTCGGAGGCGTCGCTCCGACGCCCGAGATCTGGGTGAACGGCGTGCGGATCGGGGACAATCACGAGCCGCTGGCGCCTTTCGGTTTCGATATCACCGAAGCTCTGACCGACGGTGAAAACTATCTTGCCGTCAGGATCACCGAAGAAGACCGGCTGATCATGATGAACTACTGGTATGACGGCAAATGGACGGGATTCTTCAGGGATGTCGAGCTTTACGCCACCGGAGAGTCCTATATCGATTTCTTCTCCGCTGTCCCCGATCTGAACAGAAAGGCGGTCGAGCTCACCTGCCGGGTCGGCGATCCGCTCCCCGGCATCCGCGCAGAATTCAGGGTCTTTTCCCCGGATGGAGAGCTCTTGCGGACGAAGGCTGTGAGCGCCGGCGACGGCCTCGCGAAGACCTCGGTCCGACTTTCGGAAGTATCTCCCTGGAGTCCCGACGATCCCGTCCTCTACCGCGTCGAGGTCATCCTCGGACGCCGCGGAAAGGTGTCCGACGCCCGCGCCTCAAGGTTCGGGTTCGTAAAATTCTCATCCGAGGACAGGCATTTCAAGATCAACGGCGAGCCCTACTACTTCAGAGCCGGCGGCGATTTCGGGACCTTCCCCGAGACGGGATATCCCAATTCCGACCGGGAACATTGGAGAAAGTGTCTCGCACAGCTCAGAAGATACGGATACAACTCGATCAGATGCCAGTCGCACGTCCCGACCGCCGAGTATTTTGACGCCGCGGACGAGGTCGGGCTCATCGTGCAGAGCGAGATGGGAGTCGGCGGACCGATACACGGACACTCGAACTACCATACCTACAGCCAGTGGCCTAAGCCGACTCCCGATTACAGGGAGGCGCTCCGCAGCCAGTGGAACCACATCGTCGAGCGCGACGTGAATCATCCGTCGGCGAACATCTACGCCATGGGCAACGAGCTCGGACACGGGGGACACATTCTCTACCGCGACATTTCCTGGCGCTGCTACTATGAGACCAAGGCGATCAAAAAGACGGCGCTCGTTCTCTGGACCGACGGCTCGGGCATAGGCAAATTCGAGGAGAACATGCCAAACGACTTCATAAACGGCGACGCCAGACTGGCGGCGACCGAGGACAGAGCCGTGATCCAGCATGAGTTCAGGTGGTGGAGCTCCTCGCCCGAGGTAAAGGACATCCCGAAGTACGACGGGTTGCCCGTCAGGCCGGTCGGAGAGCTGCTCGCGGTCGAGGCGACCGCCGCCCACGGCATAAGCCACATACTTGAAAAGATGGGGCAGAACAGCCGGAAGCTCCAGTATCTTGAGGCAAAATGCAAGCTTGAGAAGCTGAGGAGGGACTATCCGAATCTGTCGGGCGTCTCGCACTTCAACGCCACCGACATAGCCGTATCCAAGCAGGGGATACTGGACGAATTCTACGACATGAAGTACGCGACCCCCGAAATGTGGCAGCAGGTCAACGGCGACACCGTCGTTCTGAACTCGCTTGATTTCAACGACCGCTGCCATGCCTTCGGCGATATCTTCACCTGCCGCTTTTTCGTTTCAGACTTCTCTCATCCGTCATACAGGTCGCCTACGATCAGCTGGCGCGTGACGGTGAAGGATAACGTCATTGCAGAAGGGAAGCTTGTTTACGGGCACACTCCCTTCATAACAGTACCCGCAGGTGAGATCTCCTTTGAGATCCCCGACCTCGGATCACCGGTCGACGCTCTGCTGAGCGCGGTCCTTGAGGAGGACGGCAGGCGCGTCGGCAACTCCTGGCGGCTCTGGTTCTTCCCGAAGGTCAATGCCCCCGCCGAGAACACCGCGAAAGTGAGGACCGTCGAGTTTCTTGACGAGGAAACCTTTGACTTCGCGAAGAAAGGCGGATCGGTGCTCGTAAAGGCGAGAAGCCACGGCTTCGTCAGACCTTTCAAGGACTGCCTCGGGCTTTCAAAGGGCAAGTACTTCTTCACAAAACCGGCCTCATTCTTCCCGTTTGAGGAACTGCAGGACGGATCGATCATAAAGGATCATCCCTGCTTCGGCGATTTTCCTCATGAGGACTATGCCGACATGCAGTTTTTCAACATGATCTCCGACAGTCCGCCGATCGATCTTGAGCCGCTGGGACTCAACGATGACGACCCTGTCATCAGGATGATCCACTGCTACATTATCTCACGTTCTCTCGGGACTCTCGTCGAGCGTTCCTACGGCGAGGCGGGAGGCAGGATACTCCTATGCTCGATAGATCTTGACGGCGAATGGGTCGAGGCGAAATATCTGAAATCTCAGATTTACAAGTATTTGAATTCAAAAAGGAAGCCTGAGTGCGCCAGACTGTCGGATCACGCGAAGGAAATGCTGCTTTCGGCTTCGGCACTCAGGCCCGCTGAGGAAATGAAGCTGATAAAATAATAGGGAGGTGTATCACGATCATGAAAAGACTTACTGCACCCGCGGCATGGCTGCTGCTGTCCCTGATGCTGCTCGGAGCATTTGCCGCCTGCGGCGATAACAACAAGAAGCCGCCGGAGCCGGGGTCTGAAACTCTTCCGGATTCCAAGACCGAGGCGATCGCTGAATCAGACGTGACCACCGAGTTCAAGCTTGCTCCGCTTGACTTCAACGGCGAAACGGTATCGATGCTTGTCACTAACAGAGACGCATCAAAGGATGAATTCCTGGCGGAGGGCGTTAACGGCGCGGCGATCAACGACGCGGTATACAACCGGAACGTCAGGGTCGAGCAGATGCTGGGAGTCAAGCTGGACTTCGTTCTCTGTCCCGAGACCACCGACGCCGCCGTCAACAACACCGTCGCCGCCGTCGTTCAGAGCGGGATCCATTCATACGATATAGTGACCGCTCCGAGCTACACTCAGGTCAATGCGGTAGCGGAGGGACATTTTTCCGATCTTTCGGGAATACCGAATCTTGATCTCTCTCAGCCTTACTGGGTCAGCGGATACAACGACATCATGAATCTGAACGGCAGGCAGTATACCTGTCTCGGAGCCTATTCGATATCGATGATCCGCATGATGAACGTCATAGTCTACAACAAGAATCTCTTTGAAGACAAGCACATCGAGGATCTGTACGAGATAGCGAAAGCCGGCGACTGGACGCTTGACAAACAGATCGAGATCATTCAGGACACCTATTCCGACTCAAGCGGAGACAGCCAGCGCGGAGACAACGACTTCTACGGCTTTATAGCCGGAGGTCTGGTGACGCTGGATCCCTATCTGATATCGTCGGATGTGCATATTCTCGGCTTCAACGCTTCGGAAGGCGCATATGAGTTCGTCTATGACAAGGACAAATTCATATCGGTGGTCGAAAAGGTCCATCAGCTCATCTCTAAAAATCCCAATACATGGTCGGTGGGCGACACCTCCGCGGTGGATACCGCCTTCACACCGAACAAGATGAATCTTTTTGCCGATCTGCGGGGACTGATGGTCGGAGCTACGGTATACCAGATCGAATCTGTGCTGACGCCCAGCGGATTTGAGGGCGACTACGGCATCGTTCCGCAGCCTAAATTCAACAAGGATCAGGAAAACTACAGGACCTACGTTCAGGATCAGATGACGGTGATGGCCGTGGTATCCACGATCCCCGACGACCGTCTGGAAATGGTCGGCGCGACGATGGAGGGCCTCGCCTACGTCAGCCAGGAGATAGTCTTCCCGGCGTATTACGAGACCTCGCTTTCCTACAGATTCCTGAAGAACCCCGAATCCAAGTATATGATCGACCTGATCTACTCCAATATATCTCTTGAAACGGCGATCCTTTACAGTCCCATCTTCGGAATGATAACGACTCTCCGCACCATGCTCCGCAGCGACGCGCAGAATCCCTCGACCACTCTTACGATTCAGTCGACGATCTGGAAATCAAAACTCAAAGAACTCAATTCCAAGATGGAGAACATCATTCACTGAAAAAGGGAAGGGGATAACAGAATGCTCGAAGCGGGTCTTTTGGCCGTCACGATACTGCTGTCGACCGGCCAGAATCTTCTCTGCAAGCTTTTCACAATTAAATACCCCGGGAAAAGCGTCGATGCAGCGTCTGTTTACGCCCTGATCACCGGACTTGTCACATCGGTCGTCTCTCTTTCGCTGAACGGTTTTTCGATAACCTGCTCAAGACTGACGCTGATCCTCGGAATCGTCAATTCTGTCTTTGGAATCATCCTGGACTATTCGGTGGTGAAGATCTCGAGGTCCGGACCCTATTCGCTCCAGATGCTCTTCATTATCAACGGAGGGATACTGATCCCCGCGATCGTCGCCAGGGCCTTCGGGGACAGTTACTCGGTCGTGAAGTGGATATCGCTGGTCATCATCATTCCGGCGGTCTACCTTGCATGTTACAACAACCGGGATTCCTTTACCGATAAAAAGACCTTTTTCACCTTCTGTGTTCTCGCCGCGCTCGGTAACGGCGGATTCCTTTCGATGCTCGATATCCAGCAGCGTCTGACGGGAGAGAATGAAAAGTCGGCGATGCTTGCGGTGTCATACCTTTCGATCGCCGTCGTTTCCGCCGTCTTCATTGCCGCGACTCACAGAGGAAAGCTCTGGGATGCCTTCCGTATGCCGGCGACGCCGGCCGTCATGCTGATCGCGGGGGCGGTGATACTGTCCGCGGCGATCAATCTCAAGGTCTACCTTCTCACGGTGATCTCGAGCGTGCTGCTCTATGCTTTCGACAACGTGGGGACGCTGATACTGAGCACCGGCCTGTCGGTCGTCTTCTTCAAGGACAGGATCACGGTCCCCAAGATCGTCGGATGCGGTATCCTTTCGGCGGCGCTGATACTTGTCGCAACTTTTTAAACAATAATAAGGAGAAAAATCATGCGTAAACTGTTTTCAATTCTTCTTTCCGCTCTTATGCTGATATCGCTGCTGTCACTCTGCGTATCGGCCGCGGGAGACGTCGTTACGATCACGAAATCCGGCGGGAGCAAGAAAAACTACACGTCGTTTGAGGATGCGGTAGCCGAGCTCGCTGACGGTGACACACTTACCTTCACAGCTGACACTTCAGGAGATGTCGCCATCGACGCGAGTTCAAAAACGGTAGTCATCGACGGAGACGGCAGAACGCTTTCGGGCACGGTCTATATCCTTGCAGAAGGCGGAAACATCACGGTAAAGAACCTTAAACTCGACGCGTCGTCTGCCACGACCGACGCGCTGACGATCGTTGCTGCTTCCAATGACGCGCACGGCACCGTAAAATTTGACGGCGTGACGATTACAACTGCTTCGGGTAAAAAGGGAATAGTCGCCGGAGGAAACCACAAGGTGACCATAAGCTCTTCATCGATCGTCGCGGGGAGCACCGCGTTGCAGCATGTCGATGACAATCCGATAGAGCTTACGGTGGAATTCACATACATTGAGACTTCCGTCGGATATTGTTTTTACGGCAGAAAGAATTCCACGTACACCTTTAACAGCTGCGAGTTCAAGAAGAACGGAACCTCGACCTACGCGGCGATCCAGTGCGGCGGCGCTGCCGACGGAACCGGCTCGGTCACGACCCTGAACAACTGCACGGTCAATTCCGAAAACAAACAGTGCTTCTCGGTGCTGGCGTATCAGACATATATCGTCAACGGCGGGACATACAACGCGGTGAACAACTTCGCCTGCATTTATGCCGAAGGCAACGGGGCCCATCTCAAAATAACCGACGGGACCTTCACTTGCACAGGCGTCGCCAACAGTCAGTATGACTGCTCTGTGGTCGCCACCGGATCGAAGGACGGGACTGCTCTGCTGGAGATCGGGGGCGGGACCTTTACTTATACCGGAGGAGAAATTGCCGGAAGCGCGGTCATAGCGGGCTACAAATACAGCGGCACGACAGGTACCGTCAAAATCACCGGCGGAACCTTCAAGAGCAACAGCACGCTTCCGGTGATCGATACGGTATCCGGATCCGAACTGACGCTCGAGGACGCTACGATGGTAAATGAAGGCAGCAACAACATCCCTGCCTATTCGATCGTAAAAAACGACACGCGCACAGACTATCCGTTTGACGCAGGCAGCAAGATCCTCTATATCGGAGGCGGAGCGGCTGCCGTGACTACCGGGTCGACCGTGATCACGACCCCGCAGCAGACAACTGCATCCGAGGGAACTTCTCCGTCCCCGGCTGGCACCGGCGACGACACGACACCGAATCCGACCACGGGAGACAACGCGCCTCTGCTTAAATACGTGATCATTGCAGTAGCGGTCGCTGCGATCGCCGCCCTCACCGTCGGCGTCATCATTCCCGGATCCAAAAAGAACAGAGCGTAAAACAGTCAAATTTTAAAAAATCGCCGCGGTCCGTCAGGGGCCGCGGCGTTTTTAAAAAAGAATTCTCCCGGATTATTGACAAATTCTGCCAAAAATAATATAATACATCAGATAATCGAAAAAGCTTTCGCCGCTCCACGCCCGGAAGCGGATGGGGAGAAGAACATGGAACTGTTAAACGGAAGACCCGGGAACGCGGAGGGGCGTCTGCCCCGCGAGATGCGCACATACGACCTTCTGGATTCCATTGGCATCGAATATCAGAGGACCGATCACGAACGGACCGACACGATGGAGGCATGCCTTGAGGTCGACGGGATCCTCGGCGTCGTCATCTGCAAGAATCTCTTTCTCTGCAACCGTCAGAAGACGGCCTTCTATCTGTTGATGATGCCGGGCGACAAGAAGTTCAGGACAAAGGAACTGTCGGCGCAGATAGGCTCATCGAGGCTGTCCTTCGCCGATCCTGATGACATGCTGAAATATCTCGACATCGAGCCCGGGGCCGTCAGCATAATGGGGCTGATGAACGACAAGACCCGCGCGGTGCAGCTGCTGATCGACGAGGACGTGCTGAAGGACGGGTATATCGGCTGCCATCCCTGCGTGAACACGTCGAGCCTTAGGATGCGCACCGAAGATGTAATCAGTAAGTTCCTTCCCGCCGTCGGACACGGTTACAGGACGGTCCGCCTCTCAGGGGAGGACTGAGATCCCGTAAAGTCCGGAATCGTCTCCGCTCTCAGGCAGTGAACGAAAGGGCCGGGATCGAGGCTTGCGCTGTCACACGATCCCGGCATCATCCTTGCCGACGGGCACCAAGACCGCCGCCGAGTGAGATTCCGTTTCTAAATATGCGGGGCTGTCCGAAAAGTCAGACTTTCGGGCAGCCCTTAAGATTTGGTGGATCAGTCTTCTCCTGACGGAACCGGGATGTCGGTCGCGTATCCTACGGCTTCTCCCATCACGGGATAACCGGTCTCGTCAAAATACACACGCTGAACGTTGATGAGCCGCGGGGCCGGCAGTGCCTTTTCGTTGTGCTCCCTCATGCCGTGATAGGCGCAGAACACCTCTGTCCCGTCGGGAGAGCGGAAGAAGGAGGCGTGGCCCGGGCCGTAGACGCCGTTTCCGGCGACAAGAAGCGGCTTCGGGTGTTTTTTCCAGTTCGACGCGTCGCAGATGTCGCCGCCGGTGAACTCAAGGACTCCGAGGGCGTATCCGTCCGACCAGCAGCCGTTTGCCGAATAGATCAGGAACAGCCGTGGTCCGTGTTCGAGGAAGAAGGCCCCCTCAACTATCGCACTCCTGCCGGTATAGGGCGGGACGAGCTCCCAGTCGAGCTCGGCCCGGGCGACCGTCGTTCTTTGCGGATCGAGGAGCACAGGCGACGTCATCCTGCATATGTCGAGCACCTGCCCGAACTGACGGTCGACGCGGGAGGAGACGAAATACTGAGTCCCGTCATGTGCGGTGTAAACCGTCGGATCGATGGCGAAGACGTCGGTATAGAGGAGACGGACGAACTCCCAATCGCCGAAGGGATCGGCGGTCTTTGCGCGAAGCACGAAGATGCGCTTCTCGGAGGGTTCGGGGCGGATCCGTCCGCTGGTGTAGATATACCGGCGGCCATCGCTTCCTCTGTGCATCTCGGGAGCCCAGATGTCGCCCCAGATGCCGTCTCTCTCTCCGTTTGCGCGGTATATGATCTTCGATTCGCTGCCCTTCATCAGGGAGGCGAGCCGTCGCGAGCGGAAGATCTCGACGCATCCTCCGCGGGTGAAGAGCAGGTAATAGTAACCTGTTTCACCGTCGTACGTCACGAAGGGATCGGGAGCGTCCCCCGGGGATACCGGATTTCTGAAGGTCCTCATTCTGTCTTTCCGCGGGCGTTATCCGTTCTTTTTCTTTTTATTTTTGACGGCGACGGCTATGATCACGACGATGATGATTATTACGACGATTATGATCAGGAGCCAGATGAAGATGCAGAGGCCGAGAGGCTGCGGGCAGAAGTGGCAGATCGGACACTTGGTGCCGACTCCGCTCGGATTGCCGTCGTCGTAGGGAGTGGTATTATAGTTGATATCATCCGTACCGAAGGAGATCGTTTTGGACCAGTCGGAATAGATATCTCCGTCAAAGTATTTCGGATGGTCGTATCTGTAGCGGCAGCGAAGCTCTATGACCGAGTCCTTCGGAACGTTCGGCCGTTCTTCGTTCGCGAGATTGAAGAGGGCGGATTCCATCTCTCCCGCTTTTATTATCCAGTCGCCCTGAAGCTGGACGAACTCCGCGTCGCCCTTTACGCGGGCCCAGACCTCGATCGTGATCCCGCCGCCGTCGGCCTCGACCTTCGTCGCGTTCGCCATGAGGGCGTCGGGTACGGTCAGCGTGAAGGCGACGATCGGGTTGTCGTTGAATTCCTTGTCGGTCATGTGCAGGCTCGTGATGACGGGAGCTGCCAGATCGGCCTTCGTCAGCGCCCCGAGCTTTTCCGCATCCTTGCCAACGCTCGTGATATTCGACCAGTCGGAATAATAATACTTGTCCGGCTTTCCTTCGATCCTGACGGTAACGACGAAGCGCGCGCGGAAATACATCGTGTGCTTCGTGTAGTCGATGCGAAGTTCTTCATTGGCGGTGTCGTAGGTGTACTGTTCGGGTCTCAGCTGATCCTTTACGCCGGGGGTGTGCGTTTCGGGATTGCCCTTCCAGCGTTCGTCGTTCGGCAGGCCGCGGGTGACCCAGATATCCTGCACCGTTTCGGTCGCGTTGTTGAGCCCGCCGTCGACGACGTCCCATTCGCTCCAGCGCGCGTTGCCGTCCGAGTCTTTGCCGAGACCGTGATACTCGTCTCCGTCCCAGTACTTGGTGTAATGCCAGCCGGAAACGCTGTCGTTCACGTCGTCAAGAGCCCAGTCGACCTGAACGCTCATCCAGATATCGTCGCAGCCCGCGTTTTTCATAAACTGATCGATCGTGTCGTTCAGATGCGCGTTTTCCTTGTTCTTGAAAAACGTCGTCATTTCGTTGCTCAGGCTGTAGGTGAGCTTCGTCGATGTCGGGGAGTCTCCTCCTTCCATCCAGTACGCCGTCAGGTAAGCCGGAGCGACGAGATCGAAGGGCAGCTCGCCCGCCGCCGGCGCGAAGACCGCGAGGCAGGGCAGGAGCAGCAGTACCGCCAGAATTACCGGTATGATCTTCTTCATTTTTGTGATTCCTTTCGTTTGTGCGACATCTGTCGCGGTGTGTCCGGCGGCGCAGGGCGCCGCCGCGGTTTTTTACGATTTTCTGTCTGATATTTGAAATCACTTAATTATACTTTATCCCGGGCGCTTTGTCAAGACAGAGTATGGTAGAAGAGGTCGGCGGCGGGGGGGTTACAGGGGAACTCTCCCTGATCGGATGCCGTTCCGGAAAAAAAGAAAAAACGGTCTCCGTCTCGGATACAGGTCAGAACAATATTCTGCCGCCCCCGGAGGTCGTCTGACTTCCGGGGGCGGTACCGATTATATTCGTATATTATCTTCTGTACTGGACTATCTCGCCGGTGTCGGTCTGGGACAGAAGTCTGCCTGAGGTGTCAAAGGTGTATCTGAACACCCGGCATCTGCCCATGATCGTAAAGGAACTCGTAAAGGGAGAATAGGTGCTGTCGACGAAGCTCTCGGTCTCCCATTCGAGCTGTCCTTCGCCGTTAACCGCGAGCTTTCCGCCAAGCGAGCCCTTCACCGAGTAGAAGGCGTGCGGGTCGCCGCCGCCGGCGTCGCAGAGGAGCAGCACCGCGGTGTAGTTGTCGCGGAGCAGGGAAGTGAGTTCTTCGGATGTTATGAATTCCGTAACCCGGGGGAATTCCGTAAGGCTGTCCCCGGAGCTTTCCGAAGTCAGGGGCTCGGTCTTTTCGGTAAACAGGTAGTGAAGGATATTGGCTATCTCGTGTCTGCCGCCGCCGTCCTTCTGTTTCGGGACTGCGTAGGCGGAGAGGCATACGCGGCCTCCGAATTCGATCATGTCGGTGATATAGTAGTCGCAGTCTTCGGCCTCGTATGTGAAGCTGTCGGTCAGGTTGCCGTCGCGGTCGAGTCTCCAGATCAGCGAGGTGACTCCGGCCGCGGAGTTCGACAGCATGACGATATAGCCATCTCCCAGGCGCGCGGCGGCCCGGATCCCGACAAGACTGCCGATCTCGGTCTTTCTGAAGCTCTGTTCCTTTCCGTCGGCGCCGAGGCGGGCAAGGCAAAGGAATTTGTAATCGCCTCTGCTGATTACGGCGAATGTCCCGTCGTCGTCGGAGAGCACCGACGCGACCGTCTCGCTCCCGAAACCGTGATCGAGAGGTTCATTCCAGAGGATGCTGCCGCTTTCGTCGACAAGCGCGACCTGTCCCTGCCTGAAATCATTCTCATTGTGTCCCCATACGGCGGTACCGTTTTTCGTACGGGAGCATCCGCGGATCACGAATCCCGGGAAGTCGGCGCTCCAGATCTCCACGCCGTCAAGGAAGCATCTTAGCACCGTCTTTTCCAGATAATCCATCCCGTTTCCGTCGCGGACGTATACAGAGTCACGGCTGTAGCCGTAACCGGACGAAGGTATTACCGGTCGCAACTGCCAGGCGGAGGATAGATCTTCGGGTGTGGGCTGATCGATCTCAAAGCCGGGTACCGCTCTCATGATCACTTCCGCGGTCTTTCCGTATGTGAATCTGTTCTCGGTTATGTCGCGGTATACGGCTTTGACCTCCGAGCGGCTGAGCCCCTCGGCCGACAGTCCGTTCTCTTCAAAAAAGGCGACCGCCTCTCTGTATTCCTTCGCCTCGGCAGCGGCGGCGAATCCGCCGATCCCCAGCGCGGCAACGCAGATGCAGGCCGCCGCGGCGAACCAGACGATCCTGCGGGTGCGTTTTGCCGGCTTTGCCGGCGTCCGTCCGGCACCGGCGCGCTCCGCGGCAGGCATATCGGTCTCTGCGGCTCCCGGGGCGAAGGATGACGCCTCGGCGACGTATTTTTCGTCGATGCCGCCGATTATCTCGGATATTTTTTCTTTATTCATACTGTTATTCCCCTTTCGGACAGGTGATTCTTCAGGGCAGAGCGGATCCTCGACAGCCGTACCGAAACATAATGCCTGCTCTTCCCGAACGCCGAGGCAAGATCTTCGATGCTGTCTGCGTGATAGTACCGCCTGACGAACATGATCCGGTCGGACTCGCCGAGCGTGCCGAGAAAGGCGTCGATCATCCGCGATATCTCCGCGGCGGCGGCTTCCTCCTCGACCGACGCGTCCGACGGGATGCAGTCGGCGATCTCGTCGAGGGCGACGTCATAGACGCTGTTGCGCTTCTTCGCAGTGTTCCCGTGATATTTCTTCAGCGCGAGGTTCCGGACGATCCGGCAGAGGTAGCCGGGCAGCGACTCCGGACGCATCGGCGGGACCGTGTTCCAGACCGCGAGATAGGCGTCGTTTACGCACTCCTCGGCGTCGAGCCGGTCGTTAAGGATGTTGCAGGCGATCTTCAGGCAGAGCCGGCCGTGTTTTTCCGACAGCAGGGCTATCGCCTGCTCCGAGCGCTCAAAGAAAAGATCGATTATCCCGCTGTCTTCCAAATCCGCTGCCTCCTCTCTCCGTCCTGTTCTGCTTATATACTACGCATTCTCCGGGGAAAATCTCAGGTATCGTCTGTTTTTTTGATCATTGTCTTCCGGAATACGGAAGATACGAACGATCCGGCGATTGTTATTGCCGGACTTCTCCCGCAGTCACGGTGTTATTATACAATAATATCCGCCCCGGGTCAATACGCGCGGTCGAAACACAAGCCCGGGATCCGACTTCTTCAATGTTTTTTACGCCTTGCACCGGTCCCGGCGTCCCCGGTGCGATTTGTACCTTTACATTTTTTCCCGGAGCATATATAATGCTATCATTGAGGCGTTGTATAAATCGGTCCGGGACCGGAAAGGAGGCTTGTGCGGCGGGTGGATATCGGGAAGAAGATCGCAGAATTGCGCATTGAGCAGGGGATGACGCAGGAATCCCTGGCGCGGAAGCTCGCGGTGTCGCGCGAGCTGGTCTCAAAATGGGAGCTGGGGCAGAGAAGGCCCGACTTCGCGACGATCCGGCGGATCGCGGAGGCCTTCGGAGTGTCTCCCGACGATATAGCTGATATGAACGGTCTTGTGTTTGCCGAACTTGACGAATGCCTTCCGGAAGGCGTTTCGCTGCCGCGCGAGAGACTCGCGGAGATCCTGAACGCCGAGCTGGGGAGCATGAAGCCCGCCGAGGCAGGGATATTCATCAGGAGATATTATTATCTGCAGAACACTGCCGAGATCGCGGAGGCCTTCGGCATACGCGAGAATCACGTCCGGAGCATTCTGTCAAAAACAAGGAAAAAGATAAAAAAGACGATAAAGGAAAAGGAGGGGGAACGGAAATGAAACGGACAGACATATTTGACGCGCTTTGCGATATAGACGAAGCCCTGCTGGATCGCAGTCTCTCTCCGGCGGCCGGGCGAGGCGCGCAAGCCCGGCGCAAATGGCCGGTCATCGCGGCAGCGGCGGTCCTGGCGGCGGCTGCTTTGTGCGTACTGATTCCGCTGATACTCAGGCGTAGCCGCCCGGCAGGACCGGATGAACCCGGTCCGGACGTACCGGCGTCGGTGTTCGACGGTCTGACGGTCTCGGGAGAGGTCCCCGACTGGTATCTTCCGGGCGAGCTGAATGTATTTGCCGTCTCGGTCGACAGGTCGAATCTTTCCTCAATGTCGGCTGCAGGTGCGAAGGGCGCCGGGATCCTTTCGCTCACCGCGACAGACACCGGCATGACGGCCGCAAAACTGCTGCCGTTCACCGGATCCTCGGTCAAGACCGCCCTGTATGACCCGGCCGCGGGCGGATCGGCGCCGGTCCTTCCTCTCGCCTTTTATCCGGGCAGGTTCGGGGACGCGCTAGTGCTCGACGAGATCCCGTACGATCCGGGACAGAGCTTTTCAAAAGGTTCCTTGGCGGGCGAATACCAGATCATCGGGGATCCGGGCAACGATTATATCGAGGTCTCCACGCGGGACACAGAGAGCGAGCACTACTACTGCGCCGGTCAGTTCGTCAACATTCATACCGGAGAGTACATCTGTCTCCATCACCGCATCGCAGAAAAGATGGGCGTCGACATCATCATGAATGATATCGGCGGGGCTCCGACGCATCTTATCGACACATCCTATCTGTTCGGGAACAGATGCTTCGTTCAGATACATATCCGCGAAGGCGTACAGCCCGAGCCCGGCTTCGAGGGAAAGTGGTGGACGACCGAAACGAGCTTCTATCTCTATTCTCTGGATGACGATACGCTGACCCCGCTCCCGGCCGAGATGGGAATGGCCGTGATCAACATGTATTACCGTGTGTTTGACGACGGGGAGCTGATCGTTTTCGTCGACGGGACACAGGGCGTCAGCTGGTACGTGAACGTCAGTAAAGGGCTGAAGATCGCCGAACTGACGGAGAACGGCAGCTTCTCGGTGACCGGCCTCCCGGCTGAAAGCGGGGAGCTCGCCATGAGGAACGGCGGGGTATTCATGACGGAGGACCGGAGGTTCGCCGTCTACGCCGCGCCGGTCGGGACCGGGGAGGACGGACTTCCCGAATATCTCCCGATCCAGCTGTCAAACGAAGCCTCATTCCGCGTATTCGACAGGGAAACCGAAAAATACACCGATCTGCGCGGGAGATTCATAGCGCTCTCCCGGGATTCCGGGTACGTCATATACGAAGACCCCTCAGGATTCCGTCAGGCGTACGCGCTCAGGGAAGGAAAATCATACAAGGCCTCCGATCCCGCGGTCGCGGAGGCGATTGAGGGGGATCCGGCAAGATACGAGCTGACTACGCTGAAATCCGACAGGGCAGGGAAGTATCAGCTGAAGCTCACCGACTGCATCAGCAGTAAAACAGAACTGATCGATGCATACGCCGACGCCTGGAACACGCTCGGCGACTGCCTCTACTTCTTTGACTCGGACAGCATGACCGTTACGGTCAGACGGCTTTCTCCCGAAGGGGAATCTTTTGAGATCGCCCTCCCCGAGAGCTTTGCGAAAAACTTCTTCTCCGCCGGGCCGGGATACTGGAACTGGTCGAGACTGAAGCTGTCCCCCGACGGGAAGACGCTGCTTGTCTTTTTTGAGACCTATGCCGAAGACTATTTCATCTGGGTCCCTTACGACGGCGATCCGCTTGCCGGCATCCCGGAATGGGTGAGGGAATATCCGTCACAGTACTGGAGATGCGAGAACGTCGAGGAGATAAAGCTTCAAATGATAGGTTTTCGCGACATGTACTGCGATCTCAAAGCATCGATGATCGCCGGGGCGGACGGAGTACCGGCGGAAATCCCCTTCGATATCGCCGCAGAGCCGGTTATCGTTCTGCAGTCCGACAGCTGCGAGACCGCCGATCCGTCCGTCACCGAAGGGAAGCAGCCGGTGTTCAGCGTAATGTACGACTGCACGACCGAGGGAGGCATCCGGCTCCTTTCCGAGGCGAGAGCATATCTCATTGACGGGGAAAGATACATCTCATTTGACGATTACAAGACTGTGAAGGTAGTCAAGGATGGCGAATGGCTGTTCTCATATATGCTTGATTACTACGGCATATATTCCGGGAAGGATTCCTCGAATCAGAACTGACATTATCACAAAAATAAAAGCAGGGGGCTGTTAAACACTCGGAAGACCGGGGTTTTAACAGCCCTTTTTATGCGGCGGACGTTCTCGCCCTCATGTCCCCCTGCGCAGCAGGTCGAGATAATCGGTGTAGGAGTAGATCCTTGCCTTGCCGGCTTTCGAGGTCTGGGAAAGGATCCCTTTTTCGCACAGGATGTCCACATATCTGGCAGTCGTATTATACGAGAATCCAAGCGCGCCGGACGTCTTTTTTATGTCGATGATCGGTTTTTTCTCGATGTAGGCGAGAAGCAGTTCCAGATTTGCCCTGATCCTCTCAGGCTCGTCGGCCAGCGCCGACAGGCTCCTTTTGCGGATCGCCGTCAGTCTGTCGATCGTTTCGGTCGCGTCCTGAGCCGTGGCGGCGACGGCGTGAAGAAAGAAGGCGACCCACTGCTCGAAGTTTCCGCTTCTTCTGACTTCGGTCATTCTGTCGTAATATTCGATGCGGTTGGCTTTAAGGAAACCCGATATGTACAGGGCGGGAGTCGAAAGGATCTTTGCCTGCATCAGGAAGAGGGTGATAAGCAGCCTCCCGATCCTTCCGTTGCCGTCGAGGAAAGGATGGACCGTTTCAAACTGATAGTGTATCAGTGCCGCGCGGATCAAGGGATCAAGGCTGTCATCTGCGTTGATATATTTTTCCAGATCCGACATGGCCTCGGTCATGTCCTGAGGATTCGGAGGGATATACCTGGCGTTATTCAGCGTGCTGCCCTGTCCGCCGATCCAGTTCTGCGATGTTCTGAACTCGCCCGGCGTCTTTTCTCCTCCCCGGACTCCCGAAAGCAGAACGGCATGCGTCTCTCTGATGAGGCGGTTGCAAAGCGGAAGCGTCTCCAGACGTTTTACCGCATATTCCACAGCCTTGATATAGTTTATGACATCCGAGACGTCGCCGTTGATATTCGCTTCGATATTCGGGTCAAGAATGTCGTCAAGAGTACACTGCGTGCCCTCGATCTGAGACGAGACAAGAGCCTCTTTCCGGATATACATGGCAACGAAGAGATCCATGTCGGGAATGCGTGAGGAAAGTCCGTCAAGAAGAGCGACTTTTCTGTTTGCCTCGATCAGCAGCGCGGAGGCTTCTCCGTCAAGCTTCAGCGGCGGTGAGGGCGGAAGCGGCGCCGGCCGGAATGAGCGGTATCCGGCGTCGCCCGAAAGATTTGATATATAAGAACCGGCACGGGTTTGCATGGTTTTATCACCTCGAGGTTGAAATTTCCATGCTTATTATACCGCATAAAACTCAAAAAATCAATGATTTCTGAAAATTCTCAGGAAGAAATTTCAAAAATACGCCAATTATTGAAATTTCTCTTTCCAAAAGAGCCGGGAAAACTCAATTTGACGAAGGAAATACCCGGCGGACGCTTCCTCCGGATCCGCCCGGAAGGAAACAATCGGCGTCGCGCAGCGAAAAAAAGATTGACTCGGAAGGCAAGATTGATATATAATATGTTATATCATATATTGGGATAAAATACGGGAAAGGAACTGTCGGGACCTGTGTCCCGGACTTCTGAGGTGTTTTTTCTATGACAGCTGACAGGAATACCGCGAAATTGATCAGAAAATCGGTATGCGCGGCGCTCGCGGCGCTCATGGTTCTCTGTTCCTTTACTGCCTGCGTGCCGGGAGGGCAGGCGCCCGATACCGAAGAGAGCGGATCCGGGACCGGGGCCGAAACAGAGCCCGCCGCCCCGGCAAAGCCCTTCGGCGAGCTCTGGGAGGGCACAGACGCGGTCTATACCATCGTGCGTCCCGACGCAGACGGCCTCACGACAAACATCGCGCTGGCCCTGGCGACCGCGCTTCGCGAGGAGGCGGGCTGTATTTTCACCGTCGACACCGACTATGTAGGCTGGAAGGAGATCCCCGACAGATACGAGATACTTGTCGGAGAGACCAACAGACCCGAGACCGCAGAGGTGTTGAGCGGTCTTTCGGCCGCAAAACCCTATGAGATAAGGGCGATAGGGAAGAAGATAGTCCTGGCCGGACTTACCTACAGTGATCTCGCCGCGGCGGTCTCGGAATTCGCCGCCGGGTATACAGCGGTAACCCCCGCGCTTGATTTCATTCCGAAGGCGGGGCCCGGGAGCGCCGTACCGGCGGAGTCCGGACCGGTTGAGGTCGCTGCGGCGCCAGCCGGGATCGCCGATCAGACCGGCCACCCCGAGGTATCTGCCGCCGGAGCCGACGTCGAGAAGCTGCTCACCGTCGATCCTTCATACGATTATACCTCCGAATACGCGATCCGCTTCAAGGGAACTCCCTGCGGGCCCGGGGCGACGGGGGGCGACCTGAGGATCGGGCTGATAACCGGCGGCGACGGCTATGAGACGCTCTACAACACCGTCGCCGACGTCAACGTCCGTGCCTACGGCGCCGCCGGAGACGGCAAGACCGACGATACCGAGGCCTTCAGGCGCGCCGTGGCCGCGGTCGCCGCAAGCGGAGGCGGGACGGTCTTCGCGCCTGCGGGATACTACTGCCTGACCGGAACGGTCGAGCTTCCCGCGCTCGTCACGCTTTCGGGTGAGATAAAGCCGGGTACGGCCGAGGGCACCGTGCTCTGCGTATACGGCGGCAAGGGCGAGACCGACAGGAAGAAGGCCGCGGTATATTGCGGACCCTATTCCTCGGTCCAGAATCTCGCCTTCTGGTATCCCGAACAGACTATAGCGGGCGGCAGGGCGATACCCTATCCCGCCTCGATAACCCAGGGCTTCATCAACGGTCTGACCGTCAGGAACGTTACCTTCGTCAATTCCTACCGCGGCATCGACGCGGCACAGGACGGCGCGGTGCTCGCCCTTCAGTATATCCGCGACATAACCGGCACCTGCCTTGACTGGTTCTTTTTCAACGACTACAACCTCGACGTCGGAAAGATCGAGAGCATCGATCTCTCCCCCGACTGCTGGCTGAAGAGCGGGCTTCCCGGGACCCCCGACGCGAAGCTGCTCCGCACATATATGCTGAGAAACTCGACGGGCATCCTGATGGGATCCGCCGACTGGTTCTACATGTCCGACATCCGGATCTCGGGCTTGCGCGAGGGCATCCGCTTCATCGAGGACGTCTGCCGTCCCGACGCGAGGTCAGTCGCCAACGGCCAGATCCTGAATCCGGTGATCACCGATTGCTACTATCCGATTTACGTCGACAACGTCTCCTGGTTCGAGATCACCGGAGGCAGCCTGCGCGCGTCTGGCAACCGTGGCGCCGCGGCCGTCTTCTTCGGCCCCGACGCGGGATCGATCTCGAACAATCAGCGAGGCTCGCTCTATTTCGCAGGCACGCGGATCGAGAGTTCGGGCGACACGGCTGTGATATGCCAGAGCACGAAGCCCCAGATACTGCTCTCGGGCTGCGAGGTCGTCTCTGCCGGAAACTGGGCGGTCGCGAAGGTGTCGGGAACGACTACGGTCATATATGATTCAACTCTCAGCGGGACCGCGGAGTATGATGTCGTCAGCCGCGATGCTTCCGGATCTTACGTTGGAGTGCCTGCGGAGATCGACGTCTCGGCCTACGCGAAGGAGACCCGTCCGGCCTCCAGCGTCTTCGTCGATCTGACGAAGGAACCCTACAGCGCCAAGAGGGGGACCGACATCACCTCGGTGCTGCAGAAGGCGATCGACGACATCGCTCCGACCGGAGGGACCGTCTATCTGCCCGCCGGGGCCTACTACGTCGAGGGGCACATCGATCTCCGCGCGGGAGTCGAGCTGCGCGGATCGACGCCGTCGGCGCACGTCGACGTCTACCTCTATCCCGTCGGAGCCGGAGGAACATATACCGAGGGCGGGACAAACCCGTATAAAGAGGGCGGCACCGTCATATATACCGATTTCGGTTCGGGCGATCCCGACGGAAAAGAATTCATCTCGATGTACGAGGGCTCCGGCCTCGTCGGGCTGTCGATCGAATACGACAGGCAGGTCAGCTCGGATATCAAACCCCACTCCTTCACGGTGCGCGGACACGGAAAGAACATATATATCTGTGAGATCGGGATGTCCTCGGCCTGGAACTCGATAGATCTGGCCTCCGAAAGATGCGACGGACACTACGTCGAGTTCGTCTGGGGAGTCGGGCTGAACGAGGGGATCACCGTCGGCGCGGGCAGCGAGGGAGGCATCATCCGCGACTGTCATTTCACCGTCAACTGCTGGCAGATAGGAAGATACAAGGACGGAAATTACTGGGACAACGTTGAGTCGGTCGCGACGATGTACGGCAAGACCTTCAACGTCGGCGAATCCCGTGGAGAGGTGCTCTACAACAACTTCTCGATCAACCAGCTGCGCGGGATCTCGATCCTGAACGGCGCGCACGACGTCATGAGCGTCGGCACGGCGGTCGACTATTCCGACTGCGACCTTTATCTGTCGGGCGACTGCAGCGCGACGGTCGTCAACGGACAGTTCGTCAGCGCTCGTTCCTCATCCAGCAAATGGGTGCTGCAGTCCTTCATTTACACCAACAGCGATTTTACCGGTAAAGTGGAGATCTGCAACGGCGCGTACTGGGGATCGACGGCGCCGGTCCTGAAAATGAACGGAAGCGGGACGGTCGCCTTCCTCAACACTGCATACGACGCTTCAAGGAGCAGCCTCTGCATACTGAACGGCGGAAGCGCCTCCTTCGCGGTCGTAGTCTCGTCCAAGGGCGGAAACATCTCGGTGAGCGGAAGCGACGCCGGCGTTTCGCTGGGGATAACGGCGGTTCAGCCGTCAATGAAACTGACATCCACCGGACTGCTTCCCGCGGACAGAGTTTCATTCAGCGGAGAAAAATGACAGGTTCTGCCTGATAATACCGGAACAGCAAGGTGAAATTATGAACTATTCTGACAAACTCAACGGCTACTGGGAAGAGGGATACCACTATTACATCGAGATTCGCGACGGCAGGATGACCGTCCGCGGATACCGCCGCGACGTCGTTCTTGAGACTGAGATCTCATACGACGCAGACGCGGTCGAGCGCGGGGAGCGCACCGTCATCACACCGAAGGAGAGCGTTCTGTCCCGCGACTTCGAGGGCAAGCCTTTTACGATGATAAAGGAGCTTGCCTGGGAGAGCGGCGAGCTGAAATTCCTCTACTACTACACCATAATGGGCGAGACGCTCTACACCCTGCGAAAGACCGACAAGGGGCCCTTCGATCACATAATCATCCGCGACGATGAATTCCTCCCGAAGCTTCAGGGCGAATGGGTGGAATGGTCGCGCAGCGGAAAAAGCAGCAACACTCTCGTGATAAAGGGCGACCGGCTGAGCACCTTCGGGATCGAGGACCGAAAGATCCACGTCGTGAGCTATACCTATAACAGGGACGAGGTCCGGATCGTGCCGGCGAATCTGATCGACACCGACTTCGGCTCCTGGCAAAGCTTTGAGGTCGGACCCGACAGACTTACCTCGAGGATGATGGTGTTTGACGCGTCGGTCCCGCTCTCGGTCTTCGCGAGAAGGGAGATGCTCGACAGGATCGAGATCCCCGCGGCGGCGAAGGAGCCTATGAGAAGCACGATGACATTCATGGGAACACCCGCGAGCGGAAGCTTTGCCGGCCTTGCCGGCATGATGATGATGACGGCTGCAGGAGCCGGAGAAGAGAAGACGGACGTCACCGGTACGACGGAGCCCGGCGCCGGAGAAGGGAAAGACGCAGCGACGCCGTCGCGTACCCCGAAGTTCTGTCCCGAATGCGGCAGCAGGATAACCTACGCCGGCTCGAAGTTCTGCTCCGAGTGCGGCAGCAGGCTCTGATCGCCGGTTTGAAAAAAAACAAGCCCCCGGAGGGGCTTGAACGCACACGCTGTGCGGCCGGAAGAACCGGCGGTTTGAATGAATTTTTATTTGAACTCGGAATGTTGGGATATTAAACAGTCCCGTGGATAATAAAGCAATACTCTATGAAAAAAAACACAGTTCTGTTTTGCAATCGGAATTGTCTGCATAGCAGGCTTGGCTATATGAGTCCAGTGAAACATCGTCCCAAAAACCATCCAGACATTTATGCCGATCAATGAAAGCGGAGCGGTTGGTTATTTAAAAAGGCGATTGTTTCTAATAAACTAATTTTTGAGTTTTTGTGTTGATAACTTGAAAGAAACGGCATATTATTGCCGTTTAGAATTATAATCTTTCTTCTTTGGTTTTTTAATTGTTTGAAAAAATGCAAAGCCAGTTTGATTTTCTTAAAGATTACTCTATTCTTAATAGCTATTATAAGCATTTTGCAAGAGCGGAAGAGTATCTATATGATAGCCCGCAGGATACATGCAGTCAGATCCATGTTTTTTTGGAATCATTTGTAAAGCAGTTGTGCAAAGAAAAGAGAATACCAATCGGTCCGAAAGATCGAGTGTCTCGGGCAATTGATGAACTCTATAATAGCTCTGTTTTTGATGCTGAACTAAAGAACTATGCGTTTTGTATAGTTAATAATCGAAATGCTTCACTTCACAATGATGAGGATAATATCGAAAAAGCCATAGATTCATTGAAAAACGGATTTGCATTCTGCAAGAGGTATATTCGAGCGTATTTGGATCCGACAATAACCACCGGTTTTTATAGGATACCATCTCAAATAGAGATTCGCAATAGAAAAATTGAGAATCTCGGAACGACTGACACGATCTCTTTGATTCAACAGTTAAAGAAAGCGGAAGCGCTTTGCCTCTCGAAAGATGAGGAAATTTGGAAGCAATCAGAGATTGTGAACAACCTAAAAAAGCAGTTGGATGAAAAGGATCGGCGTTTCCAAGAGGCTGCATTAAGAGCTGAACAAAAATCAAAAAAACAAGATGCTTTATTTTCGGAGGCACAAAAAGAGCTCAAAAAAATACAAAACGATATTTCTGAAAAGGAGATAGTATTATCAAGACAGAAAGAGAAAATAGATAAACTTGATTCGATTGTCAACGATTTAAAAAGCAAAGAGGAGGAAAGGAAACAACGCATAGAGACTATCTTGTCAGACGATAGTAATTATTTAGAAGGCTTAAATTTTGAACAGAGGCAAGCCGTATTAGAGACAGAGGGCTTCGTTCGCGTATTAGCTGGTCCAGGCACAGGGAAAACCAAAACACTTGTTCACAGATTTGTTCATTTGGTTATTTCAAAGCATGTTGAACCGGATAATATACTCTGCTTGACTTTCACCAATAAAGCGGCCCGGGAAATGAAAAGCAGGATAGGTGAATGGCTTGGAGCATGTGATTTGTCTCAAGTATGTACTTTCCATTCCTTTTGTTATAGAATCGTTACTGAAAATGCCGATTTACTTCATTTTAGCGATAGCTTTGTTTTGCTAGATACAGATGATAAAAACAGTTTGATTGAAGAAATCTGCGAAAGAATTGGAATTGATACATCAGAAAAGGGGTATTCTGTTTTAAAAATCCGCAGATATATAGATGGCTTTAAGAGTGGGATATCGCGGCGGAGATATCTTGATTTGTTGTTCGGACCTTCTGATGAAGCTGTGGATTGCGCCATTAAAAGCAGCTCAACACAATTGGATGAAATCTGTTATCGGTTTTTATATGAGCAACGCACGTCGGCATTGTTGGAGTTTGATGACCTGATCCATGCGGTGAGTTATTTGTTCTACACAAATCCCCAAGTAATGTCTTGGTGGCAGAACAGAATCAAGTATGTAATGGTGGATGAATATCAGGACGTTAACGGATTTCAGGCGCAGATGTGCAAGTGCCTTTCAGCCGTTAACAAAAATCTGTTTGTCGTAGGAGATCCCAACCAAACGATCTATTCTTGGCGTTTTGCAGATGTCAAATACATAAATCAGTTCGTGGCGGAGAGCAAAGAGAAAGACATTGTTTTGGTCGATAATTACCGAAGCACCCCTGAAATATTGAGTGTTGCGCGAAATCTCATTAGGAAGCAATCCAAGTATTCATTTGTCGCCAGGAATCCTTCGGGAGAAAGGCCGGTGTTTTATCAAGCCAAAACACGATCTGAAGAAGCGGCATGGATCGTTAACACTATGAATTGGATTGTTAGGCAGGGAGTGCCTAGAAACGAAGTTGCCGTCTTGTATAGAAACAGCTCTTCGTCATCAAGAATTGAATACGAATTATTAAAGCGAAAATTGCCGTACATAGTCATAGGAGGCAATTCATTTTACAGCTCTAATGACATCAAGGTTATTATTGCGTATTTGCAATTGATTGTTTACGACAACGATTTCGCTTTTAAAAAGGTGATAGGTAAACCGTCGAGAGGTATAGGAGGGAAGACACTCGCAAAGCTTTTTGGTATTCAGGTGGAAAGGAATTGCTCCTTGTTCGAAGCACTTAGCATTTCATTAAGCGAGAGTATTCCAAATGTTTTCTCAACATCCACCTCAGTAAAGAAGGCAAGAGATTTTGTTGCTTTTGTCGAGACAATTCGTAAGGAGCTTGAGACATCATCCATTTCAAAGATTGTTTCAGATATTATTGAGCTTAGCGGATATGCCTCATTTCTTTCTGAAAATGAGGATGATGATGGATTAAGAAATATAATTGAGTTCCTTTCAACTGTTCAAAACATAGAATCAGAAAATGCTAATGCTGGAATAACCAATTACTCTGTTCAAGACTTTCTTAAAGAAACAGCCACATATACCTCCTCTGATAATTCTGAAAAGACGAATTCTTTCGTTTTGTCAACTGTTCACGGAGCCAAAGGCCTAGAATATCAGTATGTGATATTAAGCGGAATGGAAGAATCCAGTTTTCCATCGGATTTTAAATATCGCAACGGAACCATTACAACTGAAATTGAGCACATTCAAGAGGAACGCCGGTTGTGTTTTGTGGCACTTACCAGAGCAACGAAGGGTGTGTTTGTAACTAATGCATCAACGGTTAACAATGACGGACCTAACGATCGCCTTATTCCTTCGAGATTTATAAATGAGATGCAGAAATAATAAAAGAATGGGATGGATGAGCAATGGGAAATCAGGTCATCACCAGAAGAATCAAGGGAATAACACAGTATTATGTTCCTCGCCATCTCAATGAGTTTCATATCGGAGAATTTTTGAGATTAATTCCGGAATTTGATAACCCGTATGACAGCAATGCTTTGTTAATAATGGATGAAAAAGGGAACAAACTGGGTTATGTTGAGAAAGGATTAAATGTTGAATTATATCGGATAATGTGCCAGGGCGATTATTATTGTATTATCTCTTCGGTATATGCCAACATTGATGTTCCCAGCATCGAATATCAATTTGTGTTTAAGACACCAAATGATCATTTCGATGTCCCGCAAAACATATTCTATGATCGCTTGAATGCCTATAAAAGTGAAATAAGTGGTTTCGAAGGGGATTTTTATAATCCACAGCCTAAATCATATCCAGAAAAAATCGATGAACTAAAACAGTCATATGCACAAATCAAAGATCTGATTACCGAACTGGCAACAAACGATTCTTGCCAGGCATTAATGAAAACTAATGACAGCCAAGCTATTTTTGGCTTTTTTATGGAACGCATAGATTTGGTGCTCCAACAGTTGATGATTAGAATCTTCTGTTCACTCGACAACTTCGATCTTGAGGATTTTAAGTTTATTAGAGATTTTCCAGAATACGATGATATTCTTATCCATTATAGCCCTGATGAAGATTGGGAAACCATTTATTATGAGATTCTATCCGGCGAGGGAACAATTGATGACCTTGAGAATTGGATAATTGATCTGTTTCAAACCGACGCTGTCCAAGGTACAATGTTTTCGATACTCTCGATAGGTTTTCTTTACATTCCGCTTTTTGAGTTCCAGTTTAAGATGGCTTTTATGTTATTCATTCTTCAGCTGGCTTTTTTAAGAGACAATGATCGCTCTGAATGCCAAGAAAGAAACAGCATGGGAATGCGGTTTATTAACGAACAATACTTTAATGAGTTTGATGAATGGAGAAGGGAGAATTCTAGCGGAGGTTAAAATCCTATTTTTGAGAAAGCATATGATGGCGTGAATAAAATGAATGGATAAAAAAGCAAAAAACTAAATGAAAAAGGAAAAATGAAATGAATCAGTCAAATACTATTTTAATATGTTCCCTGCTCGACATATTACATGAGAATAAAAATGCTGTTGTGTACGATGAAATTCCAGCTCCATGTCACAATATCATATATGAAGCGACACAGTTAAAAAGGCAAAAGCAATATGATGCTGCAATAGCTAAATATTTTGAGGCTATTAAGTTAGGTTATTTTACTACAGAAATAGGCCGAGTGATGTGTAAGACTCTTTGTGCTATGAATGAATATCAGATAGCGTTCTTGCTTCTCTTTAGTTGTGCCAATGTGAAATGGAGGGATACTATAAGAATAAATCCCATGTATGGGGCGGCTGGTCAAGACCTTTTACAGAAAATGGGGAGAGAATTACCTACTGCATGTGCTAACGATTTCTATTTGCTTCGTGATGCTATTCATCAAGGGGCAAAGGGAGATTTAAAACCGCTTTTTGAAAGAACAAAAGAAGTATCCGGACAAAAAAATTACCAAAACGTTAAAACAAATAATCAAATTCTGTTGGAGTGCAAAGCGATCTCTGACGCATGGCATTTCGATGAAAACTTGAGATAACATTTTTTAGACAAAACATACGGTTATTGTAATAGTCTCTTATGAAAATGAGCCAATCCAAAGGAGTAATAAAAATGGTTGCAAAAGGCAGTATTGTTAAGTTTGGAAAATACTATCAAACTATAGGTAAAAACAAAGAAGATATTGAGTGGATAGTGCTCGATGAAAAAGAAGACAGGGCTCTTTTAATTTGCAAGTATGTTCTTGATGCTAAGGCATATAATGAGCAGTTGGTAGATATTACTTGGGAGAAATGTACATTACGCAAATGGTTAAATACCGCTTTCATAAAAGATGCCTTTTCAGAATATGATCAACAAAATATAATTAGTGTAACAATTAAAAATCATGATAATTCAAGTCCGTTGAGGATGAAAGTGCCTGTTTGGTTACAACAATATAATCAATATGGAAGTACTGTAAGTGGAGGAAATGATACTACAGATAGAGTTTTTATTTTAAGTTGGGAGGAGGCAATAGAGTATTTTCCAAAACATCCAGAAAGTGATAAAATGATTTTTTTGGCTAAAGCATGTGTTGCCATGTTTGATCCACAAGATATGACGGTTGTTGCAAGGGCTCTAGCTGGAATAAAAGTTGATGGAACAGAGTATGCAAAGAGTCATAATCTTGATATTTCTGATGGAATTGCAACAATTTGGTTTAGATCTCCCGGAAATACCAGTCAAATGGCCGTTGTTACTATGGCGGGGGACATTTTGTATCGTCCAGGTTGTGAAGTGGACGATGCAACAAATGGTGTTAGACCTGCTCTGTGGGTATCAAAAAAGGCTTTTTTGACTTCTGAAAAGATAAAAGACTTCAAAAGGCAGGGATTATGCCAATATTGTGGTGGAAAAATAAATGGATTGATAATTAAAAAGTGTTGCATTTGTGGGAAGAAAAAAGACTATTAATGAATATGATTTCGCGTTTTGTCCTGGAAATTTCATTATTTGGTTCTATGAGTAAACGAAAAACCGCTTCGCATCTATTAAACTTGGTCGATGATTTTATTATTGTTGTATGATGAGGGCGAGGAGTTGGGTAAACGTCGGGTTTATCCGTTATGGATTAATATCGATCTAAGACCTCAGAGTTCAATCATGAAATTTTTTTACTATTTTGAGTAGCGTATATTAGAAGATGACTAAGAATGTAATAGCCTGTCTCGTAGAGCTCCTTCGGTTCGACGTTTTTGGGGAGGCCAAGGCATTTGTGAAGTCATTATCATTATTATTCCTGAATCAATAATAAGGTCATAAAGGAGAAAAAGAGCAAAATGAGGAAAAAAGCCTTATGCGTTCTGCTGGCGCTTGCCGTCCTGCTGGCGGCAGCGGCGGGATGCTCCGCGCCGCGGAAGAGCTCTGAGCATCTTGACGACTATGTCTTTACGCTCAAATACCGCGACAACTTCAACATACTTCAGCTGACAGACATCCACTGGAACGCCAATACGTCGGCGACGACGTCGAAGAGCTATATGGACAAGCTGCTGAAGGAGACGGCGGATCACATCACCGCGACGCAGGGAGAGGGATCGAAGATCGATCTCGTCGAGCTCACCGGCGACATGTTCATGCTGACGAACACCTACCACGTGAAGACCTTCATCGATTATTTCGAGGAGAAGGCTGAAGAATACGGGTTCGTCTACACGGCGATCTGGGGCAACCACGACCGCCAGGGGCTCTACAACCCCAACTGGCTGGGCAGGATGTTCGCGAAGGCTCCGCACTGCATCTACTTCGAGCCCGACGACGACGTTTACGGCCGCAGCAACTTCGTGATCAATCTGACAGAGGACGGCACGAAGTCGACAAAGGCGGTCTGGATGATCGCCAACCTCGACTCGGGCGCCAGCTTCTCCGAGACAGAATTCTACCCCTTCCGGGATTACGACTACATCCGCCCCGACCAGACCGAGTGGTTCCTGGCCGAGCACGCGGCCGCCGGAGATGACGTCCCCGCGATCGCATACTACCACATCCCTCAGGACGAGAATGAAAAGGCCTGGGTCGACGTTACCGAAAAGGCCGCAGATTACAAGAACAAGTTCTTCAAGCTCGAGGGCTTCGCCGACAACGGCAGCGAAAAATACGCGAGCGACTTCATCGACAGGGCGAAGGACCACGGCCTCGTGGCCGCCTTCATGGGCCACGCGCACAATGTCGACTGGACGGTCGAGTACGAGGGCGTCGTCATCGGACTCGGCGTGAAGACGGGCGAGGAGCTCTACTTCGCACACGTCGACGCCTCATCGGATGACAGCACAGTCCGTGCGGGACTTGAATCGACCGGGATCGACGAGAATTTCGATCTCATCGGCGCGTCGCTCGTAACGCTTACCGGGAGCGACGGCTCATTCGAGCTTGAGCATCTCTACTTCAACGAAAGGACCGGCGGCGATTTCGTCAGATGGGTGAAATGGTGATGAAAATGTTTGATCGGGATAATTTCGTCTGCCCCTCTTCAGGGTCGAGAAAGGCCGGGCTTGTATCCTTCGCCTGCCTCGTCTTCCTCTATGTGATAACCGCGTTCACCTTCATGAACGCCCTCTACTGCTTCTCCGACTGCGTCGGATCGACCGTCGCGGGCTCGGCGGACATCGCCCTGCGGGACGCGATGAGGTCGGTCCCCGTCTTTCTCTCCTTCGGCGTGACTCTGGGCGGACTGATGATCTGCCAGGCATTCTTCCGCAACGAGAGCCCGGACATCCTCGCGAAAAAGGCAAAGAAGCACGCGGTCATAACCGTCGCGATCGGCGCCTTCGTCATCCTTTACACCGTCGCGATGAGGATCGCGGGCAGGTATCTGTCGCTGACCGAAGGCGCGCCCTCCCCCTTCTATCCGCTTGACGCCGTGCTCTACGCGCTCCTCTTTATCGCGGGTGGAGTCTGCGTCCTCCTGTATTTTAAGAAATACGCCGGCAGCAAGCCCTTTAACGGTCCCTCGCGGCCTCTCGCCCGGGGGAAGGCGGGATTTTTCCGCAACCTCTTTGTGACGCTCTGGTTTCTCTTCGGGCTTTACGGCTTCTGCGGTTTCTTCTACAGCATCTTTATCGTCGATTTCTCACACGGATATCTGCCATATACTCTGGCGTCGATGTTCGCCTCTCTCGTCACATTCCTCTCGTTTGCCGTCTGGGAGCTCTGCTACAACTCCCTGAAGCCCGAAAAGCGGGGGGCGGCGATGCCGAAGATATCGCTCGTCTGCCTCGGCGTCTCGGTCATGTCGGCGGTCTTCTACTTCGTCGCGCTGAAATTCAACCTCGACGGTCCGTCGAACGTCGGCTTCGGACTTCTGCCGGTCGCCTTCTCGGCCAGCGTCAATTTTGCCACGATGATATCGGTGTTCACCCCGCTTATCGCTTCGGTCGCCGGACTTCTCAGAAGCCTTTCACTTAAAAAGCGCGGATAAAGAAACCCGAAAACCGAAACGAAAGAGAGAGAAAAAAAATGACCGGCTTCGGAATAAACGTTTTTGACTTCGGCGCGAAGGGCGACGGGATCGCCGACGACACCGCGGCGATACAGGCCGCGATAAACTTCGCCGCAGAGCGCGGGGGAGGGAGGATACTCTTCCCCTACACGAAGGGCGGATACCGCGTTGCCTCGCCCGCGGTCGAAGAATATGAGGGAAAGCCGCTCAGGGCCCAGCTCATGATCCCGCCAGGATCCGCGAACATTATGCTCGAGGGCGAGATGCCCTGCAGGATGCTCAACTCCTATCAGGTGCGCCCGCCCGAATCGGTGGCGCAGAACTTCGAGCCGACGAGGTTCGTTGAATTCACCGGCCATGAGCTCGGGGAGAACAACACCAGGATCTTTTCAGACTGGGACGCCCCGGAGGAGCATGATCCGACGGCGAGGCCATACTCGATACTCGCCGCTCCCGAAGGGACGAGCTGCAAGGGAAGGTTCAGCGCGTCGCAGTTCTCGATCGCGAACATCGATTTCAGGGTGCCGATGAGGCAGGAAAAAATGTATCCGACTCAGTCTGCGGTCGATCTTCAGAACGTATCGCGGGTGCACGTCTGTGACTCTCAGTTCGCCCTGCGCGAAAACGTCGGCGACACTATCCTCGGACTCGAGCTTCAGCCCAATCCCTGCCACACCGCGGGGCTGGTGCTGTCGGGCGATCAGAACGATGACAACGTCGTCCGGAACGTCGCGGTGCAGGGATTCCGCTACGGCATCGTCTCGGGCGAGCACGTCGTCGCCGACTATCTCTACATCCACAACTGCGAGGAGGGGCTGACCTTCCACGACTGCTCGCACCTCTCGGTGTTCGGGCATATCGTCGCGCAGCATAACGCGGTAATAATTTCCACCGCCGACACCGATCTTTTCGGCATGCCGAAAGGCCCCTGCAACGTTGAGATCGGATCGGTGAATTTCGAGAGCGGCTCAAAGCTGAAGCCGGAGGTGTCCCGCCTCCGCCTCGGGGTCCGCGACACCGAGGGCAGGCTTCACGGCTCTCTGAAGTGGCACAAGCCCTGGGGCAGACAGGAATTCCCCGCGGTCTGCACCGACAGATTCAAAATAGAGCAGTTCTGACACCCTGGACCGGCGGAAAGGCCGGAAAAAGAAAGGGCCGCCTGGCGTGACGTTATGTCTGTCCCGCTGCACAGGCGGCCGGAAGGAGCCGTATATGGACCGACTGAAGAATTTCTTCTCATACTTCTTCGGCGCCGGCGACAGCGTCGAGTTCCGCAACTTCACTCCGGCGCATTTTATCCCGATACTGCTCATGATCGCAGTCATCCTCCTGATATGGAGATTTCGCGACAGGCTGAGAGAGTACAAAAACGAAAAGAAGATAAGGCTCGCTCTGGCTCTGGTGATGATAATCACCGAGATGTCCTATTTCTGGAGGCTGGTCGGAGTGCCCTCGCTCGGGGCGAATCCCGAGGACCATCTTCCCATCACCCTCTGCGGCTGGGGAGTGATCTTCGCGAGCTATATGCTCGTCACGAAGAACCAGACGCTCTTTGACATACCCTATTTCTGGCTCTTTTCGGGGACGGTCTTCGCCCTCATCACGCCGACGGTCATCACCTACACCGGTCCGACGAGATTCCGCTACTATCAGTTCTGGATCGAGCACACCGCGGGTTATATCGCCGTCTTCTATATGATATTCGTCCACAGGATGAGACCGACTCTGAAGTCGGCGGTCAAGGCCTGGGCCGCCACCGCCGTCATGGCGGGTGTCGCCTTCTTCGCCAACGAGTTGATCGGAGGCAAAGCGAACTATCTCTTCATGGCCCGGCCTGAGGAGACGAAGTCGATCCTTGATTTTCTGCCCTCGAACTACGCGGTCAGGGTGCTCTTCATGGCGGCCGCCGTCACGCTGCTCTTTTTCCTCTCATATCTGCCCTGGCTGATATCCGACCGGAAAAAGATAAAGAAAAAGGCGCAGGACGGGGCCGGAGGAAAGGAAGTGACAGAAGAAAATGCTTAAAAAGACAGTTGCTTTCATACTTGCCGCCGCTCTGCTGATATCGCTCTGCTCATGCGGGCTGCTGTCGGGAAGAGGTGGCAAAAATACCGCCCATGAGGAGCTCATCGCCGAAGTCAGGGAGCTCGCGGCAGCCGCCGCGGAGCAGTATGACGCGGGGCTGACCTTCGAGAGCGAATACGTCTGGGGACTGGCACAGGCTGAGATCTCATCCCTCCGCCTCTTCATCGACTGGCTCCTCTGGCTGGGGGGCGAGGGAGAGAATATCACCGCCGTCATCGGCGACGCGCCCTACCGCAGCTGGGAGGAGATAATCGCCGCAGGGATCGGCAGCCCGGCGCCCTTCAGCTTCGAGGGCCTGCTCTGCCGGGTCATGGGAGAAAAGGAGAGATCCGAGGAGCTTTATGAAAAGGCGAAATACAATCCGTTATATTCAGAGAGGGATTTCCGCTATCTGCGCGATCTTTCGGTCGACGAGCTGAGGCCGATCAGGGAGGAAGCTGCAAAGCTCGAGCTTGAGATATACGGCGTATATACCCCGAGGACGGTGCTTCTCGCACCTCCCACCGGAGCCGAGTTTTCGCCTGCCTACCATCTGGCGATGGCGGAAGAGATGGCGGAGGACCCGAAGACTGCCGCGGCATGTGCGCTCAACGCCCTGCTGGCGTCTCCGCTGACGCCCTCGCTCTACGCCGGCGCCTCCGTCTACGAACTGAACGCCGGAAACGCAGAGCTTGCCCTTGAGATACTGAACGACGGACTCTTCCTGGCTCCCGAAGACGCCTCGGTCAACTACGTCGCGGCGCTTGTCTCGCACACCGCGGGCGACGACGCCTCGGCGCGGTCCTTTATCGATACCGCAAAGGCGAAGGCGGACGGTGAGCTCCTTGAGAATATAAACCGGCTTGCCGGACAGATCGGAGGCTGAGAGATGAGGATCAGAATGAGGATCAAAAAGATCATATCCGCGATTACCGCGGCGGTCATGCTTGCCTCCGCAATGCTTCCGGCGTCGCTGCCCGTCTCGTCTGCGAGTCTTCAGGAGCAGTCATGGCTCTCGCACCTCCGTCCGTCGAATCTGCCCGAAGACAAGGTAAAAGACTCATATCCCGTCGAACTGAAGGTATCGGTCGCCGGGCAGCAGGAGATAACCCTCAAAGGGACCTGCTCTCTCGAGGGGAAACTGACCGACGACGACATCCTCGACGCCATGAAAAAAGCTGCCTCGGAGGTCGACGGCTACAAGAGCCCCGAGAACGCGGTCGAGGACAAGCTGAAGATCGACAAGCTGCAGAAAAAGGTAACCTTCGGAAAAGAGGAGCAGGAGAGAATAGTCAAAAACTGGCTCTCGCTCGTCGGCATGGACAAGGTCGCCGATCTGCTGGGCGGAAAGCTGCCCTCCTACGGAGAGGCGGACACGATCGGGGCCGTCGTCGATTTCATATCCGAGGGCAAGCTCCCCGGCGCCGGATCACTCGTTCCCGTCCCGACGGATGTCAGCGGCTTTTCCCAGGGCCTCGTTATAAACGGCGTCCTTCTGAGCATCGATCAGTATAAGCGCGATCAGGAAAAATACAAGGATATCGTCGAGCTGGCCGCGGCAAGGGCACGCTTCCGCGAGTTCAACGGCATTATGAACCGGATCCTGAAGGAAACGGCCCGCGAAAAGACGGCCTGGACGATCAGGATAGAGGATCAGGTCACGAAAGATCAGCTCTACCGCGGAGAGCCCGAGATCTACGCGCCATATATCTATACCGCCGACATCGTCCTCGTCAAGAAGGACGGCGGATACGGGGATCCCGTCGGATCCTATCAGGGGAGATTCGTCATCGACATCGACGTCTCGCTCCTCGACTACGACCGCAACTTTGCCAAATATCTCGCGGAGTCATACAACAAAAGGCTGAGGGAGATGCCGGGATACATCGACGAATCGATGATGTGGAAGGTCGTGTCACAGTCGGCGAACAGGACGTCGGAGAACAAAACGACACTCGAGGGCAAAAAGGTATACGTGACGCTTGCCGATTCGCTTGGAGGCGTGTTCGAGATGAAGCTCGATCCTTATGCGCTCGACATCGCCTACAGCAGGGTGCTTCACGATTTCGTCAGCGTGATCACGCAGAAGGGCGAGGCGGCCACCGCCACCCAGACCTGGACCGAGATAACCGACTCTGAGGCCGGGACGGCATATGTTCAGGTATATGACAGGGTCGTCGACATCCTCGGAAACGTGAGCGAAAACACCAGCACCGACGACGATCCCTACCCGGCAGTCGATCCGCGCTCCTATCTTGGCCTCACGCTCGTTGTCGACATGGCCGGCTGACACAGGGGGACAGATATGAAAAAGATTGTTTTACTGCCGATCGCGATCGCGCTGGCCGCGGCGCTTTCCTCCTGCGCGCTGTCCGGGCTCGGACAGCTTTTCGGGGAGACTCCGCTCACCCGGCTTGACGATCCCTACGCTCTCTCCCCGTCCGAGGGGGCAAAACCGATGAACCTTCAGACCTCTGCGGAGACGGAATACGGAATCGATATCCCGGGAGGGATCACGCTGCCGGGCGCGGACTGGCCCGACAACGAATTCACGAAGCTTATCCCGAAGCCGGAGTTTGCCCTTCTCAGCGCCGAGACCGGCGAGCACGGATTCACTGCTGCCTTCAGAGGCGTCGGCGCGGAACAGATGAAGGCATACGCCGAAAAGGTAAAAGCCGCAGGCTTCACAGTCGATCCCGAAGAGACCGACGAGAATGTCATGGGAATGTCGGTCTACAGCTATTCGGCGTCGAACGGGAAGGGTTATTCGGTCAGCGTGTCCTTTACGGCGGGAGTCGGCGGGGTGACCGTCACCTGCCCGCCGCCGTCGGATGAATGACGGATAACGAATAACGGATAACGAATAAAAGTTACCCGGCAGGATCCCGCCTGACAGGGCGAAAGGAGGAGGAAAGAAGTGCTTCAAAGCGCCTTCGAGCGGATGATAGCCGGCACTCCGCGGTCCGCGGTGCCCTCGCGCTGGGGGATCTTCCACTGCGGCTGCCTCATCCTGGTCGCCGTCCTGATCGCGGCTGCCGCGGTCTTCAGAAAAAGACTGCCGAGGGGGGAGAAAAACGTCAGTCGGATCCTCCTTGCCGCCGGAATTGTTTTTATCCTACTTGAGACCGGCAAGCAGATCCTCTGCTCCTTCGACGCGGAAGCCGGAGTCTGGAGATACGATTTTTCGCGTTTCCCCTTCCAGTTCTGCTCGCTGCCGATCTGGCTCTGCCCGATCGGGGCCTTCTGCGGGGAGAAAAGCCGCGGAAGGATCTGCGCCTTTCTGGCCTCCTACGGTCTGTTCGCGGGCGGAGCGGTCCTGATATGGCCCTCGGGAGGAGTATTTTCCGAAATAGTTTTTCTGAATTTCCACACGATGATCTGGCACGGGCTGATGGTGCTTCTCGGGGCATACCTCTGGTTTTCGGAGACTGTTACGCCCTCCCTGAGGGATCTTGCGGGGGCGGTCATCGTCTACCTGCCTCAGTGTCCTGTCGCAGCTCTTCTGAACGAGGCGGGGCACAGGCTGGGTCTGCCGCTTGACCTCTTCCATTTTTCGCCATATTTTCAAACCGACACGCCGCTGCTCTCGGCGGTACAGAAGGCGGGTGCGAACGGATTCGTCATGATGCTGTCCTTCATGGCGGTCTTCGGACTTCTCGGCGCGTCGGTGTTCGCCGCCGCCGCGCTGATACGGCTGCTGTTTACAAAAACAAAATCGAAAAACACGAACGCTGACTTCAGCCCGGAGGATAAAAAATGAAGCTGTTTCTTGATTCCGCAAACATCGACGAGATAAAAAGAGCAAACGGGCTCGGCGTGATAAGCGGGGTGACCACAAACCCCTCGCTCATCGCGAAGGAAGGAAGAGACTTTAAAGAGACGATACGCGAGATAGCGTCGACCGTGAGCGGCCCCGTCTTTGCCGAAGTCGTCTCGCCGGAGGCTGACGGAATGGTGACCGAGGCCGAAAAGCTCGCCTCGATCGCTCCGAACGTCGTGATCAAGATCCCGATGACCGAGGAGGGGCTGAAGGCGGTGAGCCGCCTGTCTGCCGAGGGGATAAAGACGAACGTCACCCTCGTCTTCAGTCCGTCGCAGGCGCTGCTCGCGGCAAACGCCGGAGCCTCATACGTCAGCTCATTCGTTGGGAGGCTGGACGACGTATCGAACAACGGTCTTTCGGTGATAGGAAATATCGCGTCGATCTTCAGGCTGCACCGTATAGAGACCGAGGTCCTTGCCGCCAGCATAAGAGGGCCGCAGGACGTGACCGACGCAGCGCTGCGCGGGGCATCGGTCGCCACCGTCCCATTCAAAGTTATCATGCAGATGATAAAGCATCCGCTTACCGACGACGGCCTGCGCAGATTCGAGGAAGACTGGCGCCGGGCCGGGATGAGGTGAGCACCCGGATATGATAATCTTTTATTTCGCACTGATAGTCCTGGCGGCCTCGACGCTCGGCGCGATGGCGGGAGTCGGCGGGGGAGTGATAATCCGTCCGGCGATCGACGCCTTCGGCTATTACGGGGACGCGTCGGTGCCGAATCTGATCTCCTCATTCTGTGTGCTCGCGGTCGCGGTGACCTCGGTCACGAGGCACGCGGTGAAGAAGACGAAATTCAACACCTCGGCGTCGGTCCTTCTGGGGATCGGGGCGGCCGCAGGCGGGATCGCCGGCAAGATCGTCTTCCGGCTGATCAAGGAGCGCAGCGACAGGCGGGTTCTGACGCTGGTGCAGTCGGTCATACTTATCCTGCTGATCGCCTTTGTGATCCTGTACGTCCTGGCCCTGAAGAAACGGTTCAGGTTTGAGATAAAAAACCGCGCGGCGACACTCGCCGTGGGACTGGCGCTCGGGTTCATCTCCGCCCTTCTGGGCATCGGCGGAGGACCGATCAACGTCGCGGTGCTCTGCCTCTTCTTCGGCATGGACATGAAGTCGGCGTCGATCAACTCGCTGCTGATAATAATCTTCGCGCAGATCAGCAATCTGCTGACCGGCCTTGCGACAGGCGAGCTCATGTCTGCGGACATGAACTGGCTGCATACGGCGATACTGGTCGCGGTCGCCGTCGGAGGCTCGCTGACCGGCACCTTCCTCAACAGAAAGCTGTCGGAAAAGACGATATCCGGCTTTTACATCTTCACGATGTTCGTGATCATAGGAATCAACCTGTACAATATCGCCTCCTGCGTCGGATAGTTTTGATATAAGAGTGATAAACTCCGAAGCAGTGTTGTATTATTGAATCGCAACGGTAAAAAATGACGCATTGAGCGCAAGTTGCCTTACGCTTGATGCGTCATTTGTTTCAGTGATCAGGTTATAATCTTTCCCTGCGGTTCCGCACAGTTCAAAAAGAGCGATAGCTGGCGCGGGCAGCAATTTACGTAACCGTCGGGATCTGTCTGATTTCTATGGCAATTATTGCGACAGATCGGCTTTGCGCTTCCGGCGAACGACAAGCATTGTTGATAAACAGAAGGACAGAACTGCAATTATGCTCATCGTAATAACAGATCCTGTGAAATCCCCCGACTCTCCCGTATATGGCGCGACGTCTGTCTTGCCCGTGGCCATTTCGTAAACACCTCCGCCAACCAGCCTCCAGTTTCCAACAAGAGAAAGAGGCTTGTCCCAGTTGATATTGATTATTCCTCCACTGGAACTTGCCATATAATGGTAACTCACAAAATCCGGGTCATATTTGAAAATTGCATCGTAAGTTTTTCCGTCTTCACTGCTTTTCAAAGCAAAAGCACACATATCTCCTTTAAACCAGATCATCCTCCAGTCGCTGAATTCAATGCCGTCTTTGAACGCTTCGTCGTAAAAAGGGGAATAAGGCTTTCCTTCTTTTTCGTATACATAATAACCGCCCGGATCCTTCATCCTGACAGCATAAGTTGCAACAGCGGAAGCAGTATCCCCGCCAACGATAGCAGCCCGCGGAGGAATATATTTCTCGTCGTTATCGTAATACTTCTTCATAGATTCATCGTACCAGTTTGAAAAAGCATTTACCAGTTTTCCGCCCGATATTCTCCATCCTGAATCGGTATTTCTGAATTCGACGTCCATAAGAGTCACCGATCCGGACAAGTATCCATCATCAAGATAGACAATTACATTACAAATTGCGGATTCGGCGTTTCCTGTCAGATCGCTTATGAAAATCTCGTCGGTCCTTGTTGGTGTTATTGTCGGATAATCAACAAAGGCCTCTTCTGAGTATTCGCGTACCAGATAGTATTGCCGGAGACTCTGAGCAATAAACGGAATAAAAGTTATCGTTCCGTCGGCGTTTTCCAGGTATGTAAGTCCATGGTTATACATGTCGATGCGCTTTCCGTCAATATTATAAATCTGGTATTTCATACCGTCAAACCACCCTTGGACATCCTTTTCAATATAAGGCAGTCCGTCAAATGACTTGCAATACTCGGCTCCCAGATCGCAGCGGTACATCCACATATCATCCGCAATCTCTTCGATGTAGATTTTTTTTGCTTCCTTTGAAACCGCCTCTTTTGTTGTCGTTACTATTTCATGTTTAACTGTATCGTATATTCCGTCCTGATATGTCAGATAAAGGTTGTGGGCACCCAGGATCAGCTTTTTCGCTTCAGTATCCGAAATGGTCGTTTCGGCAGCATAAGCCGTCAGTGACAGATTTATCAAAACGATCAGGACGGCGGAAATAAGGCAAATTATTTTTTTTATATTCAAGATAATCACCTCAACTTTGTACAGAAACGGAATAAAACAAGGTATATATGTTGTTATAAACCGAACCCGCATCAACACAATAAATGCCCCCGGTATTATTGCCACAATGACAGTTTGACAACAAAACTGTATCGCTTACGGAATCATATCCGACAATGGCAATGTAGTGGGCGGTGCCGCTGTAATTATATGGCACCCCGGCTGTTTCAGTTAGCATAAACGGTATCCATCCGGTCTCAAAGCTTCCTGTCAGTACATTTATGAATTTTTGCTTGGTGTTTGTTATTTGAGTACCATGAAATAAATTTACGCTTTGTCCAACTGTTCTGTTGTAATTACAATGCAAATTATCAAATACTCCGGGGGGCAAATATGAACCCGAGTTGATTCTTTCGCAAACTGAGTATTGATACATAGCATCAGAATAGTTCAAACGTTTTTTTAGTTTTTTCTGCTGTTTGTGCAACATATTTCCGCCGCAATGTATCGAGTTTATCAGTGCCTGTTCGGTTCCGGCGCCGTATATTGCCTGAAGCAAAGTTGCATATCCGCACCATGTTGTCTGCGTTTGCTTTATCCACGGTACATTCAAGCCGACTTTATTGATCACCCAAACTGATGTTTCGTCGTCGGAAAACAGGCCCACAGTTACTCCGTTGCCATTGCTAACCGTATGGTTCAGTGCTTTTGTCGTTCCGCCAGAATCAACATATACAATGCAATACTTCCCGTATGTCGAACCGCCGATACTGATCGTTCCCGCAGGAATGATTCGCCAATCTCTGCTTGATGCCTTTGACACTGCAGAATTTTCTGCAATACTGTCCGTTCCTGCGTATCCTATCCAGTTGCAGACGTCTTCCTGATACGTCATAGTATAGTTTGAAAAATCATTCGAATTATATGTTGAATTATACTCCGGAACATTCAAATACTGCTCAGATGCAAGCGTCGCCCCTATCTTGTATTTTCCGGTCTCCAGGTAGGAAAAAGTAAAAGTCTGCGATTTATCTGTCCACTTCGCGGAATAGGATGAGTTGTTCCCGTTGTACAGTGGTATGGCGGATAATGAATTTGAGCTGGAATCTGCAGTTTTTGTAAGGGTCAGCAGATTTGACGTCGCATAATTTGTGTTGTCTGAAATATACGGCCTTATCATATATGTCCGGTTGTTCTCGAACAAATTGTGATTGTCGTATATCAGAACACACCATTCATCATCTTCCGCTATCGTCAGCCCGGAATACAGCTCCTCCATCCAGATGTGATGCTTACCGCTTAATGAGAAAACAGTATAATCCCCCTGGTCGTCAAACAGATTGTTTGAGTCTCCGCACCAGTTTATCATTGTTTCGGCATCAGACGGTATTATGGTCAGCAGATTGATCACATCACTTTCAATAGATACCACGGCATTCTGCTTCGGTGTAACAGAAACCGGTATGTCTCTTTTGTTGAGGATCTGCCATCCGCACTGGCTTGTGCAGCTTCCGGCAGCCGCGTTCGTAAATCCAAGGGAACTGTTTAAGGCTTTTTCTGTTCCTCCCGCCACATAAGGCCGAAGATAATAATAGAGTATTCCGCTTCCGTTACTTTCGGAATCTATTGTCCATAATGCGTTGGTGTTTGTTCCTGATTCAAGAGATACCGAGGTATAGGTGCTGTTATATTTCAACATCAGTTGCGAAGAACTGGTGAAGCCATACATACTTTTAATGATATATCTGCCTGCGGTATAGTACTGAAGAACCCATCTGTATGGAGTTGTCGTCAGATAAATGGAAGTCGCGGCGGACAGCACAGGTGCCTGACTGTTGTTTTTTAGATATGTTTGAGTGTAATGGTTTTTCAGGTTTACGATCCCCGCCATTTCAGAAGCAGTGTACATAAGGACATAACTGCCGGACGATCCAATATCGTCAGAAGTCCCGGAAGGAGATGAAAGCCGGCTTCCGGGCATTACTTTGCCACGGCTCCATTCTCTGACATCTTCTGTTATTTCGGTTCCTTGTGAAACGAGGCGTCCGGATGTCTTTGTTATTTCCGCGTAACCAATGTTATAATAATAGATTTTTCTGTCTAAAAAAGATTTGTCAAGTCTGTCAAGCGCTCGGAGCGATGAACCGATTTTGTAGTCAAGCCCGTGTGATGAAAAGGCAAAAACATCCTCGGAAGAACTGCCCGCAAGCGCTGCCGCCGAAAGCGAATTTCTTCCGATTTTTACCGGTTTGGAAAACACATATGTGGTTTTTGAACCGTCCCGGTTCTGGAACATGACTGTATAATCGTCCGGCTCCTGGGCGTACAGCCTGTTCACGTGTTCCCGCTCAGCCGCAAGCGACGGACTGATTACATCAGGTATATCGGCAGGGTCAAGTACCGCGTTTTTCAGTTCTGAAAATGCAAGGTCTCCTTCTTCAAGTGTAAATGAAAAAGGAACGTCGGGCTTTGACATATCGGTTGATTTTGCACCGTTACCAACATCCAGGGCAAATGCGGGAAAAGTTGAAAAAACAAGGACCAGCGCCATTATGAGCGAAATCGTGCTGATCCTTCTGGGTGTCGATCTTTTCATCTGTAACTCCTTTGTCTCCGGCTATATGCCGGTTAAGTTGGTTTTTCCGAGGAGTCAGATCCCAAAGATGTCATATTTGACATTATTATATTCTATTTAAGGAATGTTGTCAACAGTTTTTTCAATTTTGGAAATGATCGCTTATTTCTTCCACTTCGCGACGTATTCGTCGATCAGTCCCTGTATGCCCGTCATGTCCTCGGGGGAATCGAAAACATCGGTGAAGTTCGAGTTCCCCGAGGTGTAGTACTTGTTCGTATACCCGGCATATGAGACCGATCCCGATCCGTACATCACCGACGTTATGTCGCCCCAGCTCTGTCCGACGGCGCTCCGCCCGGTGACGGCGCAGTAGCAGGTCAGCGCAGCGATGTACCCCGCGAGGGGATTCGGGTGGTGCGAGTCGCCCGAGACGCTGTTGACGAAGGTGTTCTTGACATATCTCACTGTCGCCTTCGGGTTCCTGACGTTGCCCGAGTAGAGGTCGTAGCAGATGTGGCCCCAGTCGGCGATGATAACGCCCAGCCGCCGCAGCGCTTCAAGCTGACCGGTCACTTTGGTGTGGCCTTTGTCGTAACTGTAGGTGTGGCACATGTAGACGAAGACGGTGTCCGGGTTCGGGAACCTTGCCATCACGTTTCGCACATCGGTCAGAAAATTCGAGTTGTTGTTCCCCGATTCAGACATGAAGACATAGTCGAAGGTCGAGAGGTCGAGCCCCTGCAGCAGATCTCCTCCGACGCCGACGTCGCATCCCTCGGTCCGGCATTTTCCGGTGAAGTCGTAGAGATGATGGTTGCCGTAGGTGCAGTCGATGACGGTGGTCTTGTCTCCGTTCGCGCGGCAGATCCGGTAAAAGAGGCCGGTGTCGACGCCGCGGTATCCGCCCTTTGTCACTACTCCGCCGTAGTATATCATCGAGTTCCCGATGAAGATGACCTTTTTGCCGTCCAGGACAGAATGCTCTTCCGCTGCGGGAGCTTCGGTCGTTTCGGGCGGATCGGTCTCGGATCCCGCGGACCCGGTCGTTTCGTTCGCGCCTCCGGCCTCACCGGGCGCGGAGGTCATGTCGGTACCGGTCCCGGCGGGCTCGCTATCGACCGACGGCGTTCCGCGGGCGCAGGAGGAGCAGGTGCAGGCAAGCAGCATCAGCGCCGCGGCGAATCCCGCGCCCAGCTGGCGTCTGATCTCCGCGTAACATGTGTGTTTTTTCATAGTCTTATTCTCCTTCTGTCAGCTTCAGATAGACTTCAAAATACCTGTCGCCGAACTCCCTCAGCGACTGAGCGTCGAAGTGAAGGATGTCCGGCCTGCATGTCAGACCCTCGGCTGAGGCGACTCCGAAGACGCCGGTTCCGAGCGAGACCGACCGCAGCTGACGGTTGAAGTCAGGCACCGCCGAGTATGACTCGCCGCGCTGAAGCAGGTAGAGCCCGAGTTCCCCCGCGATGACGGGGACAGGCGCGATGCCGAGGTCGGCGAAGAGGTCGCCGATGAGCTTCTCAAACCTGGCGGGGTAGCTCGCGACGCGGTCGGGGTGCTTCACCTCGGCCTCGCCCTGGTGCCAGAGGATGCCCTTCAGGGTCGAGATCCTCATCGCCATCCGCGTCTGGAAGAGAGCGTTCTCGTAGAGAGGGCCGCCCTTCTGCCAGCTGTCGAGCGACGATCCGCCGTCGGCGCAGGGTATGAGCCCGACCCGCCTGCCGGTGTGTTCCCGGTATCTCAGTGCGAACTCGGGAGCGAGACTGACGCCCGAGCGGTATTTTCCGGCGAATATCCCCCGGTCGGGATTGACAGGTTCGCTCAGCGTCTGCCAGCGGCAGTTGCGCAGCATGTAGAGATCTGGATGGGATATCTCCCCGACCGTGCCTATATCTCCCCGGCCGGCCATGTTCGACTGGCCTATCATAAGGAAGGAATCGATCCCGGTGACCGCTTCAGCCATTTTTTCTTCCCCTCTTCGGTAAGTTTTATTATATTATATCACTTTCCGCCGCGGTTTTCAATCGCGGTGACGGGATAAGACGCGATATCGCCCGAAAGAAGGAATGGTTGACAGAACCGCCGATATAATATATAATAATATCGAAAAACAGCCGCGGCGCTCTGCAGCACGGCAGAAAAGAGGCAGTCATGTTCGGAACCAGACATCTGATCGCTCTGGCGGTGTGCATCACCGCGGGAATTCTTATGTGCGTATTTCTTCGCAGGCTTGAAATAACTAAATGGTTCAGGCTTCTGCTTTGTGTCGGCATCGTTTCGGAGACGGTAAAGGTTTTTTACTATATCCTGGCAAACGAGGATGTCTACGGCGGATATCTCCCGAAAACAGATCTTCCTTTTCATCTCTGCTCGGTCCAGCTGATCTTCATCGCGGTGCTGAACTTTTCAAAGAACGAAAAACTGAAGCGCGCGATCATGGCGTTTATGATCCCGACCTGCCTCATAGGCGGTATCGCGGCGATAATGATCCCGACTTCCTCATCGCTTGAATCGCTTATTCTGACGTTTCAGTATTTTTCATACCATACCGTCATAGCGGTTTTTTCGGTCTGCCTGCTGCTGAAGAGCGGCGAGATGGAATGGGACATCAACGATTATGCGTCGGCGCTGAAGATGCTTGCGCTTATGGGACTGATCGCTGTCTATATAAACAGCATGACCTACGATGTCGTGGAATACGCAGTCGACGGAGAAGGAAAGAAGGCGGTGGAATTTGTCAGCCGCGTAAACTTTATGTACGTAGTCGATCCGCCTGTAAGCGGTCTGCCTTTTCTGAACAAAGACCGGGGGTGGCTGGTCTACTTCATCCGTCTCGCGTTCACTGCGTTTGTCGCAGTTACGCTTTGCTATATCAAGCCTGTCTTCACGGCCCTGTCGGGGCTGATTTACCGAAAAAAGGAGAATGAACCATGAAGAAGATCAGATCCGCGGTTTATTTCCCGGCGCTGCTCGCGGCCCTCATACTCTGCCTTGCCGCATGCTCGTCATACAGATCCCACTACAACGCGATCGCGCTGGTCCGGACGAACACATCGGGGAAGGCGTCGATGAGCTTTTCGGTGTTTGAAGGCTCCAATGTCTTCGAGCTGAAAAGCGGCGCCGACGGCAAGGTCATCGATTATTCCGCCAAGCTCGGCACCGGAAGCGCGAAGGTCTGGTACGACGCCGGAGAGGGGAAGACGCTCCTCTTCGAGATCGGTCCCGGGATCGAGGTCGAGGGTCAGAGCGCCGATCTTCCTAAGGGATCGGTCAGCATAATCGTCGAGACGACCGAAAAATGCGGCGACGGCAGCTTCAGCTTCAAAATCGACTGATCCGGAGACGGTGATCGATATGGACAGCGGCTTTTTCAGAAAATATACCTCCGCGACGCTGGCCGGAGGCGGAAGCCAGACGGTCTTCGGGTCGGACGGCGGGCCGGTGACCGGCAGGATCTACAACCGGGTGTACGTCGACGGGGAATATGATTTTTCCTTCCTCTTCGCCAATGTCACCGATTCCACCTTCTCCGACGGCTCAAGGAGCGTCAGGAACATGAAGATCCCGCCCTGGAGGCTGATCTCGGCGTCGGTCGCGGTGTCGGACGGCTGCGAACCGGCCGACGGCGACGAAGCCGGGAGGACCGGGCTGCTCTTCGGCGGCAGCCGGTCTAAGGATGTAGGCGAGGGAGAGATCTTCTGCAGCGATCCGGTCAGACTGACGGTCAGAAAAGGGCAGTACCTGAGCGTCGGGATCACCTGCGCCGGAGGTCTGATGCCCTGCCACGAGGAGAGCGTCGTTCCGGTATTCGTAAAGTCGGAGGAGGGCTGGCGGTCCTGCGTTCACATCCCGGTCCCGGCGATGACGGCCTGCTCAAGGCAGGTGAAGACCCGCGTCTGCTTCTGGGGGGATTCGATCACCCAGGGGATAGGCGCGCCGAAGAACAGCTATCTCCACTACTCCGCCCGGACCGCGGAGCTCGTCGGCTTCGACGGGATCGCATACTGGGACCTCGGCCTCGGATTTGCGAGGGCGGACGACGCGGCGACCTGCGGCGTCTGGATGGAGAAGGCGAAGACGAACGACGTCGTGTCGGTCTGCTTCGGCGTGAACGACATCAACAAAGGCTTTTCCGCCGGACAGCTGAAGGCGAATATCCGGACGATAGTATCGGAACTTAAAAAAGCCGGCTGCCGCGTGCTGCTCCAGACCGTCCCGCCCTATAATCATTCGGGCGAGAAGCTGGAGATCTGGCACGAGGTCAACCGGTTCATAAGGGAAGGCTCTGTCGGCGCCGACGCGGTCTTTGACTGCGCGGCGGTGCTGGGCGATCCGGAGATGCCGCAGAAGGCGGTATACGGAGGCCATCCGAACGCTGAGGGCTGCCGGATCTGGGCCGAAGGGCTCGCTCCGGTTCTGAAAAAGCTGATCTGAAGGACCCGCTTATCTGTTTTTGAAGATGAAACCGAAGTCGCGCAGGGCGCGCTCCGGGTCCTTTGTCGCCGCGTTTTCGTAGTCGATGAGGCTGAAGGCCGCGTCGGCGAGGTGCGCGAATTTCGGGTCGGCGTATGCCGGGCAGACGAAGGACTGCCTCGGCGAGTTGATATCCTCTCCGCTGATCTGGAAGAAACCGTATTCGCGGCAGAGCGACATGACACGGTCGAGCTGCGCCGGCGTATTGCGCGTCGGCATGAAGGTGACGGCGTCAAATCCGAGACGGCACAGCTCCGGGAAGAGCAGATCTATGTAGTCGTCCTCGAACTTCTGCGCCTTCTTGTCGCCGGTGACCGAATCGCCGACGTCTCCGAGATAGGCGTAGGCGGCGATGCCGAAGTACTTCCGCACCATTTTTATATATTCCGCGACCGGGGGACACTCTCCGGTCGCGTCGACGTATATCGAGGCGACGAGTCCGGATTTCAGTATCCCGAGAAGATCGTATTCGTAAAAGCGCGGATCGTATCTGTCTCCCGTCATCGCGGAGCGCTGCTTTCCGGACAGCTCGAGCCCGAGCTTTTCTTCGAGGAATCTCTCGGCATCGGCGGGATCGGGGTATTTTTCCGTGATCTTCTTCGTGAGCGCGAAGAGCAGATGCCGCTCTGTTACCGCCGACACCGACAGCGGCAGGACGTCGCGGTCGAAATCAAGCTCTATCCCGAAGCCGGCGAAGATCAGGTTGATCTTTTCGACCATCGCGCGGTTGCGGACGTTGCGCTTTTCCCTGTAGGGCGCGAACCAGGCGTCGACCTCATCGAAAAAGATGTGCGGGATGCCGTGCATCGCGCAGTAGGCGACCGACTTCTGATCGGGGTTGTTCAGCCTGCGTCCCTCAAGGGCGGTGCCGGTCATGTCGACGCGGCACTCTACTCCGCAGGTCGCGGGCATGCCGAGACGCTCCGCGGCCGCAAGAAACTCCCGCGAGCCTCCGCAGGTGTCGTGGTCCATGATGCCGGCGGTGCAGAGCCCGGCAGCAGCGACGGCCTCAACTGCCGCCGACGGAGTATAGGGCGAGAAGGAGTATGTGGTGTGGATGTGGTTGTTGATATATCTGATCTTTGACATTTTCCGTCCGTTCCGCCGCTTCGCGGCTGAGTTTATGATGGGGCGCCTTAAACCTTGACCTTCGACCGGTAGCTCTCGACTTCCCAGTTGACGATGAAGTCCTCAAGGTCGCGCGGCATCGGCGATACTCCTCCGAATGATCTCGCGTAAACGGTGATCTTTACGGCGTCCCAGAAGACCTCCGCGGCGATCTCCGCCTCTCTTTCGCTGTTCCCGAGGCAAAAGGCCCCGAGACCGCGGCAGTAAACGACCTTCGGCTTGTATCCGTTATTCGCTCTGTATGCGGAGAATGCGGACGCGATATCCTCTCCGTCCCGGATGATCAGCGGCTTTGCCTTGCAGTATACGATATGGTCGGGGGTGAGACTGCCGGTCAGCGGATCGTATCCGAGGAGGGATCTCTGCCTTATGTGTTTCACGAAGGCGGTCCCGCCCTCCCCGCAGAGGCCCGCGAGTTTTGCGGCGATCTCTTCTGCTTTTTTAAGATCGACCGGCGCGTCAGAGGCGTCGGGGAGCTCCGAGAGCCTTCCCGCGATCCCTTTCATGACACGCGCGACTGTGACGTCGATCTCCCCGGTCGTGTCGGCGGCAAAGAAGATGCCGTGATTCTCAAGGAAAACGATCTTCGGAAATCCTCCGCCGGCAGATACGCGGCCGGCGAGGCGCCCGCGGCAGAGTGCGGCGAGCAGATAGCCGGGCTTCGAGTTTTCGATCCAGACGGCGTCGGGGAAGAGCTCGGCGGCCGCCTTCTTTCCCTCCTTCGAGCAGGTCAGGCCGTTCACCGTCGCCGGATGGACGTGGAGCACGAAGGAGTAGGGGAAGAGGTCGTGGAGCAGCGTCTCGACGCTCGGCCTGCGGGTCTCGCCCGGGAGCCGGGCGGCCATCATGTCGGCGAGGACGGCGGCCTCTCTTTCTGATTCCTTCTCGGGGTAGGTCTTTCCCCATATCGCGCCGAGCTTTTCGCGGTCGATGCCGACGAACTCCTCCGCCTTTATCGTGGCGAGCGCGGTCCCCGAGCCCTTTATGAAGAGAACGTCCTTTTCCTTGTACGAGGTGTTTCCTCCGCCCGCCAGGACATACGCGGGATCGCTTCCGTATCTGTTAGACATCGCGGCCAGCGCCGCGAGATTTTCTTTTTTCATCACTTCATTTGCCTTTCTCAGCCGAGTCGGTCAGGAGATATCCGGGGCGTTCTCAAGCAGATATCTTTCGGCTTCGGCGCACCACAGCCCGTTGTTGCGCGAGACGATCTCCGCAAGTGCCGCCCAGAAGGGATCGGTCTTTCCGAGGATCGGAAAGTCCGCGATCGCCGTCAGCGGCAGGTCTTTGTTCGTATATATCAGTTTCTTTCCGCCCGGGATGCGCGGAAGGTTGAGGGTCGTTTCGATGACGGCGTTGAGCCCGCCGACGTGGGTTATCATCGCGGCGGGGTTGATCCTGCCCTTTTCCATCAGGGCGACGGCCTCCCGCATGTCGTCGGTGTTGCCCCCGCTCGTCCCGCAGACGTGAGTCGAGGAATAGTGGACGTTGTAGAAGTTGAAGAGAGCGGAGAAGGAGGTGTCGGTCGGGCCGGCGAAGAAGTTCAGGCAGCCGTCCCGCGCGAGCATACGGTCTGCCGATTCGACGAGAGGCTTTACCGGAGCCATGACGACGACGTCGTCGAAACCGTGTCCGCCGGTGAGAGCCCTCAGTTCCGCTGCCGGATCGGTCATGTCCGCGGTGTTGACGTAGACGAGCTTTATTCCCTCTTCTTCCGCCTCGGAGGGCGGGAGGATCGAGGCTGCCCGCTCAAGACGGGCGGCGTCGATGTCGGTGACGACGATGAGAGAGGCCTTGCGCGGCCCGTGGACGGCGTAGTCTACCGCAGCAAGTCCCATCGGACCGGCGCCGGCGAGGATCGCGAGGCAGCCGCCCTCGACGATGCCCATATGGTGTACGTATGAACCCGCCTTCGTGTGGTAGTTCGCGTGGAAGGCGCCGATGACGCAGGAAACCGGTTCTGCGAGAGAACCGTAGAAGAAGGCCTCTCCGCCGTAGTCGAGCAGACATCCGGTCTCCATGACCTCGTTCGGGATGACGGCCCAGGTCGAATCGCCGCCGATGTTGGGATAGCTGTAGCCCGGCGCCGCCAGCGAGCCTTTGTAGTTCATCGCCGGCTGTATCGCGAACTTGTGGCCGACCTTGTATCTGTCGCGCCACTTTTCTCCGACGGCGACTATCTCGCCGCAGAACTCATGACCGATGACGACGGGGTTTTTCTCGACGTCGTCGGGGACTCTCTTGTGGTCGCCGCCCTGCATCGCCGCCTTGTATGAGGACATGCAGATGCTGTCCGATACGACGTGCGCGAGGATCTCGTCCTCTTTTATCCCGGGGAGCTCGAACTCGTCGAGCCTCAGATCCCCCTTGCCGTGGATCCTTACCGCTTTTGTTTTCATTTCACTTCTTCTTCCGTCGGAAATTCATTTCCCCGCGAGCCAGGCCTCCCTGACTCTGTCGTAGACCTCGTCGGGGATGTCGGGCGCGCCGGTAAGATTGTTTGAGATATACATGTCGCCGGCGATCTCGGGGAAGGAGCAGGCGGTGTCGTTCCGCCAGGCGTCGCGCTCGGATTTGTTGCGCAGATCGGGGATGTCGATGGGGATGTTGCCGCCTGCCAGCGATTTCAGCCCCAGCGTGCCCGGCAGACACATGTCGACCGCCTGGTAGACGTTGACGGCGTGATCGATCGAATCGGGGTCGCCGAGGATCGATCCGACGAAATAGTGTGTGGTGTAATAGTCCCCTCCGCCGTGTCCCGACGTCGCCGCGGCGGCGATCGGCGGATCTGGCTTGTAGATCTTCCGTTCGCCCTTTCCGTTCTCGCCCGGCTTTTCGAGATAGACGCCGATGTTGCCCTCGCCCAGATCCTGGCAGCCGCCGAGGTCGCCGTTGAGCTGGTAGTTCGAGTGCCTGTTGGATTTGATGTTGAAGTGCGCAGATTTCAGTATCGCGCCGTTGTCAAGGACGATGGCCTCCATGCAGAGTGTGCCCGAGTTGGTCCCGAGCTCGTGCATGAAGGGCATGTTGGGAGTCTCGAAGGCGCATACGCGCACCGGGCGCAGGCCTGTCATATAGAGGATGGGGCCGATCGAGTGGGTGCAGTAGAAGGTGGAGGGCATGAGATTGCGCCAGTGGTCCCGCTCGCCGTAGGTGATCTTAGGCCAGATCGGCGAGCAGTCGTGGAGGTATTCTCCCTCGGCGTACATGAGCCTGCCGAGCGCGCCCTCGCGGTAGAGCCTGCGCATCTCCCAGCGGACGGGGGTGTAGCAGTAGTTCTCGGCGTAGGTGTAGACGAGACCGGTCTCCTCGACCGCCTCGATGAGCTCGACTGCCTCCTTCATGCAGCTCATAGTCAGGACCTCAGACATGACGTGGCGGCCGCTGCGAAGGAAGCGGAGAGCGTAGGGAACATGCTGATGGGCGTAGTTCGCGAGCACGACGGCGTCGAAATCGTGGTTGAAAAAGGATTCGAAGTCGGTATAGAAGGTTATCCCCTCATAGCCGATCTCGTCCGCCTTCTTTCTGCAGCGCTCGAGCAGCGGCGGATATTTGTCGCATACGGCGACGATGCGCGCGTCGGGGTTCCCGAAGAGCTGGTTTATCATAGTCATTCCGCGTCCGGCGCCGAAAACGCCTATTCTGACCTTGTTCACTTCCTGTGTCCTCCTCAAATGACCGGATAATTCTTATAAAGCATTCAGTATTAAATGTCAGACAAAAACAGATAACCGTTCATATCCGTCCTTATCTCTTATCTATTATATCATTTTTTTCATGCTATATCAATTCTTTTTCGAACTATCGGGGCGTTAATGAAGAAAAACCCGGTTTCCCTGCGACAGCGGCGGCTCCGTCACCTTACCTCATCATACGGGGCTGCCGCGCCGGCAGGATCCTCCGCGCGAAAATGATTGAATTGACCGGGAAAATATGATATAATTACAAAGATATTATTTTGGAGCGTAGTGTTTTGAACTGGCTTTCTCTTATTCTTACAAGCGCCGGGCTGGGCGTCGGCCTCGCGATGGACGCATTTTCGGTCTCGCTGGCCGACGGCCTCGCCGAGCCGGGCATGAAGCGCGGGCGGATCTGCCTCATCGCCGGCGTATACGCCGGATTCCAGTTTCTCATGCCCGAGATCGGCTGGCTCTGTGTCTCGACGCTGGCCGCGCACATCGAGGTCTTTAACAGATTCATCCCCTGGATCGCCTTTGTCCTTCTGGCCTTCATCGGCACGAAGATGATAATCGAGGCCGTGAGATCGATGAGATCGAAGGACGGCGGGGAAGAGGAGAAGCTGAAGGCGACGGGTGCTGCGGGGCTGCTGATCCAGGGGATCGCGACCTCCATCGACGCGCTGTCGGTCGGTTTCACCACCGCCGATTACTCGGTGTGGGAGGCGCTCCTGTCGTCGGCGATCATCGGCGCCGTGACCTTCGCGATCTGCGCCGCGGGGCTCGTCATCGGAAAGAAGGCGGGAACGGCGCTGGCCGGAAAGGCAGGGATCGTCGGAGGCGTAATACTCATCGCCATAGGTATAAAAATAATCGTCACGGCGCTGATCGGCTGATCAGGCAAAAAGGAAGGAAAAAATGAAGATCACAAACGATATAGTATACGTCGGCGTCAATGACAGAGAGCTTGATCTCTTCGAGGCGCAGTTCACCGTTCCGAACGGAATGGCATACAACTCATACGTTATTCTCGACGAAAAGATCGCCGTCATGGACAGCGTTGCCGAAGGGTTCGGCGACGAGTGGCTGAAGAAGCTGGCTGAGGCGACCGGCGGCCGCGCGCCCGACTATCTTATCGTTCAGCATATGGAGCCCGACCACAGCGCGAACATCGCCGCCTTCGCCGCCCTCTATCCGGATGCCGTCATCGTCTCGTCGGCGAGGTCCTTCACGATGATGAAGAACTTCTACGGCGACGATTTCACCGGCCGCAGGATCGAGGCCGCCGACGGAAAGACGCTTTCCCTCGGCCGCCACACCCTCAGATTCATCTCCGCTCCGATGGTGCACTGGCCCGAGGTCACGATGACCTTTGACGAGACCGACCGAGTCCTCTTTTCCGCCGACGCCTTCGGCAAGTTCGGGACGCTCGATATCGACGAGGACTGGGCCTGCGAGGCGAGAAGATACTATTTCGGGATCGTCGGCAAGTTCGGGGGACAGGTCGCGAGGGTCCTTGACCGGATCGAAGGCCTCGGCGTCACGGCGATTTGCCCGCTCCACGGGCCGTATATCACCGATAATATCGGTTATTACACCGGTCTGTACCGGATCTGGTCGTCCTACGGCGTCGAGAGCGAGGGCGTGACGATCGCCTATACCTCTGTCTACGGACACACGAAAAAGGTCGCCGAGCGCCTCGCGGAGGTCCTGAAGGAAAAGGGCTGCCCGAAGGTCGCGATGCAGGATCTCGTGCGCGACGACACGGCCGAGGCCGTCGAGGACGCATTCCGCTACGGAAAGCTGGTGCTTGCCACGACGACATATTACGGCGACATCTTCCCGCCGATGAAGGAGTTCATCGATCACCTCGTCTTCCGCGGATACAAAGGGCGCCGGATAGGCTTTATCGAAAACGGCTCCTGGTTCCCTCAGGCGGCCGGCGTGATGAAGAAACTGCTCGCGGAGTGCAAGGATATCGATTACTGCAAGACCGCGGTGAGGATTGTGTCGGCGCCCGACGCCGGCACCGAAGCTCAGATCGAGGCTCTCGCGGACGAGCTGCTCGGCTGACGCGGACGGACGACCTGCGGGGGGAGACTGAAAAATGAGAAGAGACGAGAGAGCCGTCAGCGATATTCTACAGATACAGGACATACTGCAGCGATGCGACACGGTACGCCTCGGATTGAACGGCGGGGAGTTCCCCTACGTCGTCCCGATGACGTTCGGCAGCGCGATAGAGGACGGGAAGATCGTTGTCTATATCCATTCCGCCGGGGAGGGCAGAAAATGGGAGATCCTTGCGAAGGATCCGAGAGTCTGCGTCGAGGCCGACCTCTATTACAAGGTCGCGAAAAAGGAGAACGGCGAGATCACGGCGATCTACGAGAGCGTGATCGGGACCGGTATCGCCGAAAGGCTGACGGCGCAGGCGGACAAGGTCGCGGCGCTGAAGATCATGCTCGCGCATTACAAAGAGAGCGGATTCCCGGTGACGAGCTGTCACGGCCTCGGACGTGTCGAGTGCTTCAGGATCGTCCTCGACGAGGTGTCGGGAAAGAGAAATCTGTGATAAAAAGGGGCTGTTAAACTGTCCGAACCGGGCTTTTTAGCGGCCCTTTTCCGTAAAGCAAAAAATAAAAGTGTGAAATAAAGTGTAAGATAAGTGTATAATAAAATTGGGTTTCGCTTGACAAAGTGTGAAATAAAGTGTATAATAAGTGTATAATAAATCGCCGGAGGCAGTTATGCAGATCAACAGGGAAACAGAACATGTTGAGTTCAAAGAGTCGCTCAGCCAGCTGAGCAGGGGACTTGAGTCACTCGCGGCAATGCTGAACAAACACGGCAGCGGAACGGTACTGTTCGGCATTTCCGACAGCGGAGAGGTCGTCGGTCTTGACATCGGGAACAAGACGATGAAGGATATCAGTCGAGCGGTGGCCGAGAGAATAAAACCCGCTGTCCTGCCGCATATCTCGGAGGAGCTTTACGGCGACAGGACGGTTATCAGGCTCGAGGTCAGCGGAACGAATACGCCTTATTCGGCGGACGGAAACTATTATATCAGGAGCGAAAACGAAAACAGGAAGATCGATCCCGATATTATGAGACTCCTGATATTCAAAAACGCAGGCGACAGCATTACCGAGATCGAATCGGGCAATCAGTCGCCGACATTCACCCAGCTGTGGCAGCTTTACGTTCTTCATGATTATACGCTGAACAAAGAAACATTTGCAAAGAATACGGGACTTCTGACGAAAAACGGCAGGTATAATCTCCTTGCCGAACTCCTTTCCGACAGCAATGATTTTTCGATCAAGGTCGTCAGATTCAAAGGCACAGACAAATCCGAGATCATGTCGAGGAATGAATTCGGCTACAAATGCCTCTTGCTTGCCTTTCAGTCGGCTCTCGACTTCACCCTCTCTTTCAACGAGACAAGGGTTGATATGTCGGGGATCGTCAGGAAGGAGACCGGTCTTTTTGATGAATCCAGCTTGAGAGAAGCATGGGTCAACGCCTGTCTTCACACCAGGTGGGACAGGATGATCCCGCCGGCGATCTATATCTTCGACGACAGGATCGAGATCATATCCACAGGAGGTCTGCCCGTCGATTTTTCCGAAGAGGATTTTTTCAACGGGATCAGCCATCCGATCAACAGGCAGCTTCAGAAGATCATGGGACAGCTGGGACTTGTCGAGCAGACCGGCCACGGGGTTCCCGAGATCATTAAGCACTACGGAAGGGAGGCGTTCACCGTTACTCCCAACAATCTTAACGTGACGCTGCGTTTCCCCTTCCGGCTTACAAGAGGGCGGAACGATTATTCTCATCTTTCAGCTTCCGAGACCGCCGTCCTGCGGGCGATCGGCGACAGACCGTCGATCACGATCGGCGAGCTGTCAAGGGTGACCGGCCTCGGAACGAGCAGGATTTCCACCATCATAAGGCAGCTGAAGGAGACCGGCAGGATTGTCCGAGTCGGCTCAAACAAAAGCGGCTGGTGGGAGGTCAGATGAAAGGCTGACGAAACCGGCGAAGCCGCCTCCAAATTCCAGACTCGATTATTTCAGTTGAATAAAAACCTCCTCCGGCACGATCGTGCCGGGGGAGGTTTTTCGCGAAGCGTTGCAATCCGAACGAGAGATCAGTTTCCTGTTCTTCTGATAATATCGTCGACAGCCGCTGTGTAGTATCGTCTGAAGTATTCGCTCTTTTCTTCTTTATCTTCCGGGACGGATCCGAAGCCGAGGCGGTTGTCTGTATCGACGTCAAGGAGCTTCAAGAGAGCGATCTTTTCTTTATCGGCGCACGCCGGGTCGTAATAATACACCTTCCCTTTGTTTGCCTTCTCTCGCTGACGGCGGTTCAGCAGCCACCAAAGGTCGATCTCCGAGAGATCAAAACCGCACCCCAGTATATAAACGTCTCCCAGAATAAATGAGTCGATCCAGCTGTCATATCCGATTGGTTTGCCGTGCTTTTGCAGGTAGTCGTATCTTTTGCCGCTTCGATCGAGTTCATTCCTGATCCTTCCAAGCAGATTTCCGTACAGGTAGTGCCCGAGGATCATGCTACCCGGCTTGCGGCTTTCGCCATGGATATGCCAGATCCTGTTGACTGTTTCGTCACATACGGCCTTGTTGTAGGTGTGAAGAAGGTAAACAGGTTCAGCTCTTTCCCCTGTGGTATCCATCTTTTTTTTGATTTGTTTCTCTGAGATTTCGGACTGCCCGAGCGCGGTGGCTTCAAGCTCGTAACTGTAATTGACGGTGAGGATATCGTCGAATCCAACGGTAAGCAAACGCCTCAGCGTTTTTGCGTGTTCGGCAGATTCAATTTTGCCGAAGAAATACTTATGGTTTTCTTCAAGAGCCTTGTCGATCCCGTCGTTTGTCAGAAGGACCGCCCTCAAAGGCATCGGCGCTTTCAGGCTGTCCGCGTTGATATCTGTTCTTTTGCTTATGCGGTTCAACAGATCCTGCCACGATAATCCATTAAAAGCACGATTAATTCCGTTGCCGAGGAAGAGAATTTTGTTGTATTTCTTTTTTCCATGATTAGTTCTCATACTGACATTTTTAACTAATGAGATAATCTCCATTGGAACAATGGACAGTGTGATCTTTGAATCCGGATAAATCTATGTTTTTCCAATCTTCAATGGTTCCAAGATAAGTGAGTTCTCTTGATGCTGTAGCACCATATCCAATTTTGATAACGCTTTCCGGTATAATAATAGTATAACAACCAAAGACATTGTTCCCTATCGAAGTAATTCCATCCGGGATGGTTACAGTTAGTCTTCTACAGGCATAGAATGCTTTTTCACCGATGTAAGAAAATGCGGAATCTGGAATTGATGTATTGTACAGATCTCCACACCCCTCAAATGCAGACATTCCAATGAAAGTGATAGAATTCGGCAAGTTAATACTTGAAAGAGCATAGCAATGATAAAATGCAGATTCACCTATTCTAGTTACATTCCCGTCAATTTGAACCGAGACAAGGTTTGTACATTTATAGAATGCGTTCAAAGATATTTCAGTGACATTTTCCGGAATAATAATGCTGGTTAAACCAGTGCACCCCCGAAATCCTCCAACGACTGTCACAGAATTGGGAATCGTAATATTAGTTAATCCGACACAATTCTCGAATCCTGATAAATACCACAATTGTTTTGGAAGAGATACACTGGTAAGGGCTTTACAATTCTCAAAGGCACCGTCACTGATACCGGTAACACTGTCAGGCAGAGATACACTAATTAAGCTAATACATCCTGAAAATGAGCATCTACCTATAGTAGTTACTCCATATGGAATTTCAATTTCTTTTAGTGCGCTACAACTATAAAAGGCATATTCAGGTATTTCCTTTATATTATTGTTATTGGGAAAAACAATTGTCTCTAATTCTGAACAATACATGAATGCATGAGATGAAAAGCTTTGTAGACTGTTAGGAAGGATTATTGTCTTTAGCTTTTTGAAACCCATAAAATAACACTCTGTGCTTCCCTCAACAAGTTCGATTGACGTAATTCTCGCCCTTAAATAATTCAGACTATTATCGTGAATTTTTGATAGGAGTTTATCAGAGATCGACAATTCCACAATGCTATCCCCGAAATTGAAAAAATCATAGTCAATTTTTTCAACGCCATATGGAATAATGAGTTTGCTAATATTAAGGTTGCCTGTTGATATTTTGTGCAAGTATGTGACTTTTTCCGTTAAAATGACATTTGTCAAACTTGTAGAGGTTTTGAACAGTGTAGAAGTATCTGAACAGTCAAAAACAATTGTTTCTATTGAGGATCCGTAAAAGAAATCAGGTTGGTATATATTATGATCCAAAGACCATGTGATTCTTTCTAGGCCACTATTATTAAAAATTTGCTCACCTAAAGTTGTAACATTTTTTGGCATATTGATTTCTTTAAGATTAGTACAACAATAAAATGCTCTTGTTCCAATACTGGTAATTGAATCAGGTAAAAAGACAAAACTAATAGATGTTTGGCTTGCAAATGCTTTTTCTCCTATACCAATTACAGAAAGATTGTTAATCTTTTGCGGTACATATACTTCTTTGTCAGTGCATGTGCCTATTCCTGTTATGATACACGTTCCATTTCCGTTATCTGAGTATTCGAGCCCTATCGAACCAGTTGCTTCAACAATCGAGTCCTTAAATGTATGCCCGCATCTTGAGCATTTGTGTATGGTATATCCATCATCAGTGGACGTCGGCGGCACCACAGTCTCAACAAAGTTGTGGCCAAGCGCAGCGATATTGCGGGTTTCAGAAGTCCCGCAGAGCGTGCAAGCTCTGGTTTCCACTCCGGTTTCAGTGCATGCTGCTTCTTTTGTTACTCCCCACTTCTCGAACGAATGACCGGTGGCAGGAATAGTTTGTTGTGCTGAAAGGACAGCGCCACAGACTGAGCAGTGACTTCCTTCGGTTTTCCCGGTTTCTGTACAAGTGGCGGGAACAGCGGCGTCCGTAACAGGAGTATGTGCCTGTTTCTCTATAGAAGCGGTTTCTTCATAACCACATATTGTGCAAGCGCGCTTCTTAGAGCCGACAGCAGTGCAGGTCGCGTCCACTGTTATTATCCAGTCGCCAAAGGAATGGACAGTAACGTCTGTTTTTTCGCCGCATGAGCATTTTTTCCAGTGGTTGCTTCCGTCCGAATTCCATTCTGTTCCGAAGACGTGAACGTGGTCAAGCGTCGGGATTGTATTGGTTTCCTTGTATCCGCAAACAGTGCAGGTATGGTATCTCTCGCCGGTTGCGGTCTCGGTCGCCTCTTTGGTGACAGTCCAGTTGCCGTATGTGTGACCGGCAAGCGCGGACTTTTCCCCGCATGAGCATTCTTTCCAGTGGTTGCTTGCGTCAGACTTCCATGCTGCAGAGAAAGTGTGTGTATGGGCAGGCTCGGTGACGACCGAAGTCTCCGCGGTCGTTGTTTCCGGAGCAGTAGTAACTTCGGGTGTAGTTATATCGGGAGCAGTAGTGATGTCTGGTGCAGTCGTCGCCTCCTGCGCAGTTGTGACAACTGGAGAGGTGGTAACTTCGGGAGCGGTCGTTGCTTCCGGACTTGTCGTTACATCGGCAGTTGTGATGTTTACTGTCGTTGTTATGTCGACTACTGTAGTCACGTCAGATTCTGCTGTCGTTACAGCGGGATCGGACGATGGAGTCGCATCGGTGGCCAGATCTGTTGTTTCTTTGTTCTTTCCGCTTAAATCACATGACGTCAGGCACGAAAGAATTATAGCGAAGGCCAGACAAAATGCAATTGTTATAACGCTTTTTCCTTTTTTCATAGCTGTTACCTCGTGTGTCTTGATTTTTTCAAACGCAGTTTTTACAATTTGACAATATGAAGAATAGCTCCTAAAATTATACACCTATAGTTCCTATATGTCAAGGCTTTTTGGTATTATAATTCCTATAATACAAAACAAAAAGGAACCAAGGTGATTATTATGCTGGAAAAGGATCTTATCAGGATAGGGAACAGATTGTTTGAGGCGAGGAAGCGTCTGGGGCTTACGCAGGCGCAGGTGGCGGAGATCGCGGAGATATCCGACAGGACTTACGCCGATATTGAAAGAGGCACGGTCAACATGAGGGCTGAAACGCTTGTTTCGATTTGTGCGGCATTGAAACTGACACCGGACGCGGTTCTTACAGTTCGCGAGCCGGATGAGAGTGATATTCAAGAGAAGACGTCAGCACTTCTGGTCAGGTTGTCCGGTCGTTCCGAAAAAGAAAAAAGGACGGCTTTGAATCTGCTGTCCGTTTATCTTGATTCTCTGAATTGAACGATCTTTGTTTTTATGTGAGTCTTGATTCACAGTTTTTTAGATCGGTTATGTAGCACAAGATGTCACATTTGTCAGCCCGGCGGAGCCCTGAAAAGGCTTCGCCGGCGTCGCGCTGAGGAGGAAATAATTAAAAGCGGATAATAAAGTGTGTGATAAAGTGTAAGATAAGTGTATAATAAAATCGAGCCGGGGCTCCTATCGGAGGACCGGCTCATATTTACTGCTGTTTCATTTTTTTCAGATCTTCATCGGCATCGAGTGTCTTGCCCTGACGCACCTGTTCTTCCGCTTCGTCGAGCTTTGAGTATACATCATGTATGAGCATCAGTTTTTCATACATTTCCATGCTCATGATCACCATGTCTCCGTAGCCGTTTTTTGTGATGAAGATCGGTTCGGCGGAGTTTTTGCACATTTGAGACAGCTCGCTCGTCTTTTTCAGGTCCCTGATCGGAATAATATGAGGCACTGCAATCATCTCCCTTCGTGGGATAATTGTATCATAATTGTGGCCCCGTGTCAAGACTTTTTTATGAGACAGATTATGTCTGCCGGCGGAATCGGCGAATCTGCCGTCAAATCCCGGGCAGAGTTGCATAAAACCTCCTGAGGCACCGGTGTTGAAGAAAAAATGCGTAAATACGCAAATATTTTTCGTGTAGGCTTGACCGAAGTACGGCTTTTTTGTTTTTTCCGGCTTCAGCCGAGGGGCGTGTCAGCCTTGTTCTGACAGAAATAATCCACCGGATAAAGCCTAAGGTTATAATAGAATTCATAAAAGGCGAAAAATGATTATAGAATTATTTGAAAAAATATGATATAATATATTATTCAGGCACCCGGCTGACGCGGACGGTCAGCGGAGGTATCGGATGAAAATCGAATGAAAAAACAGCATAAAGGAGAAAAAAGATGAAAAACCCCTATTCCGGAACACAGACCGAGAAGAACCTTGAGGCCGCCTTCGCCGGCGAGTCCCAGGCCAGGAACAAATACACCTATTTTGCCTCGAAGGCAAAGAAGGAAGGCTACGAACAGATCGCCGATCTCTTTCTGAAGACCGCCGAAAACGAGAAGGAGCACGCCAAGATCTGGTTCAAGGAGCTCAACGGCATCGGCGACACCGCGGAGAACCTCGCGGCAGCCGCAGACGGCGAGAACTTCGAGTGGACAGACATGTACGAGGGCTTCGCGAAGACCGCCGAGGAGGAGGGCTTTGCCGACCTGGCGAAGAAATTCCGCCTCGTCGCCGCTATTGAGAAGCACCATGAGGAGAGATACCGCGCCCTCCTCAAAAACGTCGAGACCGCTGCCGTTTTCGCGAAGAGCGAGGTAAAGGTATGGGAGTGCCGCAACTGCGGGCATATCGTCGTCGGCGAAAAGGCCCCCGATATCTGCCCGACCTGCGCACATCCGCAGTCATATTTCGAGATCAGCGCCGAGAATTACTGATCCGCGCTGACGTCAGAAAGAAACGCGCGGGGCGCCGCGACTATCCTGGCAGGGCGGTTTCGTATGCCGCTTGCCGGATCGCTCCGCCCCGCGCGTTATGACACCGCTTTATTCAGAGGAAACAGATGCGCTACGATTATGACGTGATCGTCGTCGGGGCGGGGAACGGAGGGCTGACCGCCGCCGCGAAGATCTCCGGCGAGGGTTACAGGACACTGCTTCTTGAGAAGCACAATCTTCCCGGAGGCGTCGCGACCAGCTTCGTCCGCGGGAGATTCGAGTTCGAATGCTCCCTTCACGAGCTCTGCGACGTCGGCACACCCGAGGACCCGGGACGGGTAAGGGAGCTCTTTGCCGGGCTTGGCGCCGAGGTCGGTCTGGTCAACGAAAAGGAACTTTTCAGGACGATCGTTACCGGTCCGGACGGATACGACGTTGCTCTCTCCGCCGGCTGGGAGGAGTTCAAGGCAGGCTTCGCTGCCGCGTGTCCCGGCGCCGAAAAGAGTCTGGACAGGCTTGAGGCGCTGTTTAAAAAGACAGATGAGGCGCTCATCTACAACGACATGAAGCGCGGGAAGCCCAACAAGCTGAAAATGATGATGAAGTACGGGGGATTTCTGATCTCGGCTTCGCATTCGCTCGACGACGTTCTGAAGTCGCTCGGCTTCCGCCTCCGCGAGAGGCTGATACTCGAGACATACTGGGCCTATCTCGGAGTTCCGTCGGACGAGCTCAACGCCTTCCACTACTTCGAGATGCTCCGCGGCTATATAAACGGCGGGGCGGGGATCCCGCTGAAGAAATCGTACGGACTGTCGCTCGCGCTTGCCGACAGGGTGCTGAGGAACGGCGGCGAGATCAGATACAACACTCCGGTCACCGAATTCATCTTCGGCGACGACGGCAGAGTCGCCGGAGTTACGGCCGGAGGCGACGAATACCGCGCGAAGTTCGTCATTTCCAACGTCATCCCGAACAGCGTCTTCGAGATGTCGGGCGCCGACAGGATCCCGAAGCGCGAGCTCAAGCTCGCGAACGCGAGGAAACTCGGGCTTTCATTTGTCTGCATATATCTCGGACTCGACCGCGACGCCGGGGAGCTGGGGATAAGGAACTATTCGCTCTTTATCTCGCACAAGGCGGCGTCGCGGCTTCAGTACAGAGCGGAAAACGAGATAGGCCTCTATGTCGTGAACTGTCTCAACGCCGCGGTCCCCGGCGCGACTCCCCCCGGGACCTGCTCGCTCTTCTTCTCGATTCCCGTCTTCTCTGACAGGATGATGAAGAACGTGACCCCCGAAAACTACCGGGCATTCAAGTCGGAGATCGCCGGAAAATACATCGACGACTATGAAAAGGTGACCGGGATAAGGATAAAGGACTCGATCGAGGAGATCTCGGTCGCGACGCCGGCGACCTTCGCCAGATATTTCGGAGTGCCCAACGGCACCGCATACGGCTACGAGCTGTCGGGATGGGACGGAGTAATGGCGAGATCGCTCAGCCGGGGCAGCGAGCTGAACATCCCCGGACTCGCCTTCTGCGGCGGGCACAGCGCCACCGGAGACGGCTTCGGCGTTTCATACGAATCCGGCATCGCCGCCGCGGAGAAGGCTGCCGCCGATCTGAAGGAGGCAGACCGTGGAAACTGACAGGAAGAAGAAAACGGGTGTTATCAGGGAGAAGGTCGGGAAGGTGAAGCTCAGCCTCGCAAGATTCCTGAAGATAATCCCCGAGAGACTGAAACGGATCGAATCTGCGCCCGACACCGCCGTAAGACCGGCGATGTCATACCGGCCGAACGCACTTGCCGCAGTCCTGCACCCCGAGATCCAGCACGTGAGGATATCCGACGTGCGTGAAGCGGGGCCCGGAGTGAAGCTCTATACGCTCGTTCCCGACCGGGAAAGAGGCACCGGGAGACTCGCGCCCTTCGGCGCGGGACAGTATGTGACGGTGAGAGAGGAGATCGGCGGGATCATCTGCACGAGACCCTACTCGATCGCCTCGTCGCCCGGAGAGGCTTCCGGGTACTACCAGATCGCGGTCAGGGACACCGGGGGCAGGATGTCGTCGCACATCGCCTCGACGTGGGTCCCCGGGGCGGCTGCCGATATCTCGGGTCCCGAGGGAGAATTCACCTATGAAAAGCTGCGCGACGCTCCTCACGTGGTCGCGGTCGCCGGAGGAGTGGGAATAACCCCCTTCAGGTCGATGATCAGATCGATAGTCGAAGGGAGCGCGGACTTCAGGCTGAGCCTTGTCGTTTGCGCGAGGACCGAAGCCGACATCCTCTTTCGCGACGAGCTGAAGAAGGCGTCGGGAAACCCCGCGGTAGACGTGAGGTTCATTCTCTCGGACGAGAAGAAGGATGGTTTCGGATACGGTTTCGTGACTGCCGGCGACATAAAGGCCGCCGCGCCCGAAGACGGGAACTACTCGCTCTTTGTCTGCGGCCCGCAGGCGATGTACCGGCATATCGAAGGCTTTCTTCCCGAACTCGGTCTGAGGCGGAAATTCATCCGCCGCGAAGTCTTCGGACAGATCGCCGACCCCGCACTCGAGCCCGACGCAACCCCCTCCGAAAAGGAGGAATACGCCGTCGCCGCCTTCGTGGGCGGAAAGCGCTTTGACACCTTCTGCGGCGCCGGCGAGCCGCTGCTCGCCGCCCTCGAGAGGGCGGGAGCAGCTGTTGCGTCGGGCTGCAGGAGCGGCGAGTGCGGGCTTTGCCACAGCCGGCTGGTCAGCGGCGAATGCTATATCCCGGCAAGGACGGATTTCCGCAGGGAGGCCGACCGGGATTTCGGCTATATCCATCCCTGCTGCGCCTTCCCGAGGTCGGATATCGTCATCGAACTGCCTCCGGCAAAGGGATGACCTTCTCTCTGCTATAACCTACACGGAGTAAAGATATGGTTTTTTCTTACAGAAACACAACGGTCGAGGTCGCCGACGGCACCCTCTATCAGGAGCTTGCCCTGAAATACCGCTGCGACTACGATTCCGAAATAATGCTCGCGAGAGTCGACAACCGTCCGGTTGAGCTCGGCCGCGAGATAAATCCCGAAGAGTTCCGCGGAGGCAAGACCGCGGTCCTGTCCTTCATTCCGCTCTCCGACAGGGAGGGGCACAAGACATACGAACGCGGAGCAGAAATGATGTTCCTCCGCGCCATGACGCACGTCTTCGGAAAGAGGATCGTCAAGCTCAAACTCGAATACGGGCTGGGAGACGGCATCTTCTTCAGCGTCGGTATCAGAGACGACGACGGTAAGATCTCGGACGCCCCGCTGACAGACGAAAAGCTGGACGAGGTTCTCGCGACGATGAGGAAATACGCCGACGACAACGAAAAGTTCCGCAGGCTCTCCATGCCCACCGAGGAGGCCATCGAGCTTTTCCGCCGCCACGGCATGAGCGACAAGGTCAGGCTGCTTCACTACAGACGCACCTCCTATACGAACGTAAACCGGCTGGGAAACTATTATGACTATTACTACGGATGCATGCCTCCTTCGGCGGGTTACATAAAGATCTTCGGCCTGCGAAAACTGACGGGAGGAGTCCTCCTTATCCTTCCCAACCGCAGGACGCCGAACGCCCCCGGAAGCGGCGAGATATCCGAAGCGATGTTCAGGAGCCGCCGGGAGTCGACCGAATGGGGCGAGAACATCGGAGTTCCCACCGTCGCTGCGCTCAACGACGCAATCGCTCGCGGGGACGGGACGGGGATCATACTTGCCTCCGAGGCCTATCACGAGCACAAGCTCGGCGAGATCGCGCGGCAGATCAGGGAGGAGGGCCGAAAGATCGTGATGATCGCCGGACCGTCGTCGTCGGGCAAGACCTCCTTCTCGCACCGTCTGTCGGTCCAGCTGGCGAACGTCGGACTCAGGGCGCACCCGATCGCCTGCGACAACTATTACGTCAGCCGCGAGGAGACGCCGCTTGACGAGAACGGGGAATATGATTTCGAGTGCCTTGAGGCGATCGACATCGGTGCCTTCAACGAGCAGATGACGACGCTCCTGGCGGGGGGAGAGGTCGGTCTCAGGTCCTTCAACTTCAGGACCGGCATGCCTGAATATAACGGAAACACCCTGAAGATGGGGAAGGAGGACGTGCTCGTCATCGAGGGCATCCACTGTCTCAACGACAGGCTGTCCTTCATGATCCCCGCCGACCAGAAGTTCAGGATCTACATCAGCGCGCTGACCGCCCTGAACATCGACGAGCACAACCGGATCTCGACGACCGATCTGCGCGAGATTCGCAGGCTGGTCAGAGACAACAGGACGAGGGGCTTTTCGGCATCCGAGACGATAAACCGCTGGGCGAGCGTGATGCACGGGGAGGAAAAGAACATCTTCCCCTTCCGCGACACCGCCGACGCGACCTTCAACTCGGCGACTCTCTACGACCTGGCGGTCCTCAAGACCTTCGCCGAGCCGTTGCTCTTCGCGATCGACCGGACCTCCCCCGCCTGCACCGAGGCAACGAGACTTTTGAAGCTCCTCGACTACTTCCTCGGCCTCTCCTGCGAGGACGTCCCGCGGAACAGCCTGCTCCGCGAGTTCATCGGGGGAAGCCTCTTCCCGGTGGGGTGAAGAATACAGGATCATTCATTATTTAAACCGCGGCCGCCGTTCGCTCTCAAAAAGAGCTGCGGCGGCTGAGTATTTTTAAAAAACCGTTGACAACCCGCGCGGAAGGTGGTATAATGTAATACCGACCTGAAAGGTAGGTAATAGACCGCGGCGGAGCGGGGGCGGTATCACACGCCGGCCGGGGCGGTCCTTCCGGATGATACAGGTCGGAGCGGAGGAAAAGCAATGAAAATATACGCAGACAACGCGGCAACGACAAAGATGAGCCGGACCGCGATCGACGCGATGATGCCCTTCATGGAAAAGGTCTGGGGCAATCCGTCCAGCCTTTATTCGATCGGCCAGGAGGCCAAAGAGGCCCTCGAGGACTGCCGCGCGAGAGCCGCGGCATGCATCGGCGCGCAGCCGCGCGAGATCATTTTCACCTCGGGCGGCAGCGAGGCAGACAACCAGGCGATCCTTTCAGCGGCCGTAAGCGGCGCGAAGAAGGGCAAAAAGCATATCATATCGACGGCTTTCGAGCACCACGCGGTGCTTCACACCCTGAAAAAACTTGAGAAGCAGGGCTTTGAGATCACCCTTCTCGACGTAGGCTCCCGCGGGCTCGTGACTCCCGAACAGGTCGCCGAGGCGATCAGGCCGGACACCTGCCTTGTCACCGTGATGTACGCTAACAACGAGATCGGCACCGTCCAGCCGGTCGCGGAGATCGGCGCGGTATGCAGGGAGAGGAAGGTCCTATTCCACACCGACGCCGTCCAGGCCGCCGGGCATCTGCACATCGACGTTGAGGCTCAGAACATCGACATGCTCTCGGTCTCCGCGCACAAGTTCCACGGTCCGAGGGGCATCGGATTTCTCTACGCCCGCCGCGGAGTCATACTTACGAGCCTCATCGAGGGCGGGGCCCAGGAGCGCGGCAAGCGCGCAGGCACCGAGAACCTCGCGGCGATCGCCGGAATGACGGCGGCGCTCGAGGAGGCGGTCTCGTCGATCGACGAAAACGCCGCGCGGCTCATCCCGCTGCGCGACAGGCTGATCGCCGGACTTGACATGATACCCTATTCCGAGCTCAACGGCGACGCGGAGCGCCGCCTTCCCGGCAACGTGAACTTCTGCTTCGAGGGCATCGAGGGAGAATCGCTCCTTCTTCTGCTCGACGACAGGGGCATCTCGGCATCGTCGGGCTCAGCCTGCACCTCGGGCTCGCTCGATCCCAGCCACGTGCTGCTCGCCATCGGCAGGCCGCACGAGGTCGCCCACGGCTCGCTGAGGCTGACGCTGGGCGAGGACGCGACGGAGGATGAGGTCGATTACATAATAAAATCGGTCGGCGAGGTCGTCGCCTATCTGAGAGGCATGTCCCCCTTCTGGCGGGATCTCATGAGCGGCAAACGCCCGCACGTATTCAAGGAATAACGAGTAAAAGGAGATAAAAAATGGCGCTTTACAGTGAAAAAGTGATGGATCACTTCAGAAATCCGAGGAACGTCGGTGTTATCGAGGACGCCGACGGCGTCGGCGAGGTCGGCAATCCGGTCTGCGGCGACATCATGAAGATCTATCTCAAGATAGAGAACGACATCATAACCGACGTCAAATTCGAGACCTTCGGCTGCGGATCGGCGATCGCGTCAAGCTCGATGGCGACCGAGCTGATCAAGGGTCAGCCCCTGTCCGAGGCGCTCAAGCTGACGAACAAGGCGGTCACCGAGGCCCTCGACGGCCTGCCGGCGCACAAGCTGCACTGCTCGGTCCTGGCCGAGGAGGCGATAAAGTCGGCAGTCAAGGATTATTACGACAGAAACAAGATCCCCTACGATCCCGCCGATTTCCCCGACTGCAGCCACTGCGAGGCCTGCTCGGCTCACTGAGCGCGGCGGCGTGACACAGGACTCTACCGGGAGGTGACATCTCTCAATGATGGTGTCGACGAGGGGCAAATACGCCCTCAGGGTGATGATAGACCTGGCCGAACACGGCAGCGGCTCCTACGTGGCAATGAAGGAGGTCGCCGAGCGGCAGGAGATCTCGCTCAAATATCTTGAAAAGATACTTCCTCCGCTGGTGTCGGGCGGCCTCATCGAGGGCGTCTGCGGCAAGGGCGGCGGATACCGGCTGACAAAGGATCCTTCGGAATACCGCGTCGGCGAGATCCTTAAGCTCACCGAAGGCGATCTGTCGCCCACCGCCTGTTCGGGCGACGGCAACGAGACCTGCGACAGGGCGGGCGAATGCCGGATCAAGCCGGTCTTCGACGGCCTCGGCGAGGTCATAACAGGCTATCTCGACAGATTCACCCTGGCCGATCTCGCCTCCGGGGGAGACGGCGCGGTGCCCGCGCCTTCCGCCGGCGGCGTAAGGACCGGCGAAAACTGCTGCGGAAAGAGAGCGGAGAAGCAATGAGAATAAACCCCGTGCTCACAGAGGCGATCGATTCGCTGCTGCCCGAATATCTCGGGATATGGGCGGAGTTTGCCTCGATCGAAAGCCGGACCGCCGACAAGGCGGGCGTCGACAGGGCCGCCGGCTATATCTGCGGCATCGCCGCGAAGCACGGCTGGAAGATCGAGAAGAAGCATTTTGAAAGATCGGGCGACGCCGTATGCATAACGATGAACCCCGGCGCACCCGGCCGCCCGCTGGCGGTCTCGGGACACGTCGACACCGTCCACCCCGCGGGGCTCTTCGGCTATCCGCCGGTGAGGATCGAGGAGGGAAGGATCTGCGGTCCGGGCGTCGCCGACTGCAAGGGCGGGATCGTCGCCGCGCTCATGGCGATGGACGCCCTCGAACGGGTCGGCTTTTGTGAACGGCCGGTCCTCCTGCTCCTCCAGACCGACGAGGAGACCTCGTCGGCTGGCAGCGACAAAGGGACGATCTCCTATATCTGCGACAAGGCCGCCGGCGCCGAGGCCTTCCTCAACGCCGAGGGGCACACCCTCGGGAAGTGCACCGTCGCCAGAAAGGGGATCAGCAAGTACCGCCTGACGGTGAGAGGGAAGAGCGTCCACGCCGCCAACTGCACGAAGGGGATAAGCGCGATCGCCGAGGCGGCGATGAAGATCACCGAGCTTGAAAAGCTGAAGGATCCCGCCGGGATAACCTGCAGCTGCGGCACGATAAGCGGAGGCACCGCGATCAACACCGTGCCCGAGGAGTGCTCCTTCACCCTCGACGTCAGGTTTTCAAACGCCGAGGAGACCGATTTCGCCGACATGCGCGTTAGGGAGATCGCGGAGCATTCCTTCATTCCCGGAAGCTCATGCACCGTAGAACTCATTTCCCGCCGCGCGGCGATGGTCCGCTGCGAGCGAAATCTCACCCTTCTCGACCGGATGAACGCCGTCTATGAGGCCTGGGGCCTCCCGGTCCTCTCCCCCGAGATGAGCAAGGGCGGATCAGACGCCGCCGACGTCACGCTGAGGGGGATCCCATGCGTCGACTCGATCGGAGTCACCGGCGGAGGCATCCATACCGTCAGGGAGTATGCCGAGATCGACAGCCTCCCCGCGGCCGCGAAGCGGATCGCCACGGTGTTTTATTCGCTGTGAAACCAAATTAAACAAAGGGGTTGTTCAAAAACTCGTGTGGCGAGTTTTTGAACAACCCTGCGACGTTTTTCTCGGCACGTTACCGTGCCGTTTTTGCCCTAAAATGCTCTATAATATGGTGTTTTTTCTGGCAAAAAACGAAAAAGATCGGCAAATGTCACGGTTTCCCGGCCGTGACATTTGCGGGGCTGTTAAAAAAGTCCCGAAAAAAAACAAGACGCCGAAGCAGGAAGTAACAGGCTTTCCGCTTTGGCGTTCTTTTTTTACTCAGCACGGTAAAGAATCGACATTAATCAGGCAAACAATTCATT